>Ga0134128_10000043_pt1 | contig 164511 bp, 136 predicted proteins | sample KB31754_FD_96462 | JGI IMG/M metagenome (GOLD analysis project Ga0134128, IMG submission 96462) | Terrestrial soil microbial communities with excess Nitrogen fertilizer from Kellogg Biological Station, Michigan, USA - KB3-175-4 | ecosystem: Environmental > Terrestrial > Soil > Unclassified ... | reverse complement strand
GGCACCGACGACTATTGGCGCGAAAATTACAAAACCCGCGAATACGTCACGGATGACGCCGACTACGACGATTATCGTCCCGCCTACCAGTTTGGCGCAAAACTGGCCGATCGCAGCACGTCGTCAGATTTTGATGAAAAGGCCATTCGCTCCGAATGGGAAACCAATCCCGACACAAAGGGAATGGATTTCGATTCCGCAAAGGGCGCGATCCGCGACGAATTCAATCGCAAGATCCAGCTCCGCGAAGAGCAGCTTCGCGTGAACAAAACCCGTGTGTCCGGCGGGGAAGTGGGCATTCACAAGGAAGTGACCACCGAGCGCAAGACCATCGAAGTGCCGGTCGAGAAGGAAGAGGTGGTCATCACCCGCCGCGCCACGCCCGGCACCGCACGCGACAACGCGCCGATCAAGGACCAGGAGATCCGCATCCCGGTCAGCGAAGAGCGCGTGAACGTGTCCAAGGACACCGTCGTTACCGGCGAAGTTGAAGTCAACAAACGCAAGGTCACCGAGACCCAGACGGTCAGCGAAGACCTCAAGAAAGAAAATGTCCGCGTCGACAAGACCGGAAACGTCCGCGTCGATGACCGGACCAAGAGCAAGCAGAGCTGATCGCTCCGCGAGCTTGAATCTAAAGCAGCAACCGCCCCGTTCGAATGAGCGGGGCGGTTGTTTTTTATCCAGTCATTTTAGTGGTTGCGTCGTCGGCGCAGGATTGGAGCGCGCCGGTGCCCAGAGTGTAACGTCGCGGAATTGCCCTCCTTGCTTGCGGATTGCACCAGAGCGGAACCCGGGGTCCCACGAATATTGCGGCTCACTGGTCGGATAAAACAACCCATTCTGCGAATTGGCGTGAGAATAAACCAGCGGGCGCTCGACATTTCCCGGCTGGCGCTTGACCACCACATACCCCATGGGTCCCCATGCGTCCTTCGGTGCCTCGGGTAGATACGCAGTTAGCTCTTCGACGGACGCCGGCCAGCGATGCTTGTCGAACTGGAACAGATGGCACGCCAGCGACATCGCGGCAAGATTAAACTCCATCTGGCCGCGGCGTAATTGCGTCAGGAATCGCTCTTTTTGCGTCGTGTCGATCTTCGCGCCGGCCTCCTCGCGACGAAGCAGGTCGGCGTAGCGTGGCGCCGGATCCTTATTGTCGAACAATTCGCGAATCAGCGCCTTGGCGGTGCTAATTTGGAGATTTTTCGCATCGGCGGGGTCATTGGTGAGTGCCACATCCGAAGTGATGACCTCCAGGCGATAAGCGACGGCCATTCGCAGCCCCTCCGCCACCAGCGGCTCAATCATCGTGGCCGTTTTGGGGCTATCGAGCAGGTCGGCCAGGTGCATCGCATCGCGGAGGCTCTCCATCGCTTCGGCGTCGTCGCCATGCAGATGTTGAAACAAGGCGGCATCCCCCACCTCGTTGGTCAAATTCCGGCAGCCATGCAGATAGCTCACGTCCAGCTTGCCGCCCTGCAGGTGGAGCACCGGCCAATTTGCAATTGTCCGCGAGCGAGCCTCGCGCACCAGCGCGCGGGCCGGGGCGTTGTAGGCATAGCTCGCCGTCTCCAGCCGAGTCCACTCCGCCGGGTAAGGCGGATAATCCGCATACGCCAACGGCGACGCCGCCGGAGACCAGATCCTCGCCTTGTCCCCCTCGGCGATGCGCTGAATCGCCTGCGAATAAAGCGGCCAGGCATCCTGCGCGGGCTGCGTCGCGGGGGCGGCGAATGCGAGGGAGGGAAGCAGCGTGAGAAAAAGGGAAAACGCGATGGATGGACGGAGCATGGGAAAGTCCTTCGTTATCCAATGATAGGACGGAGCCGGTGCGCGGGGTTTCACCAATAATGTCAATCGCCGCGGCGCAGCCGCGTCTGGTGCCGATTAGCCGCTACCGCTTGCGGTGCGCGTTGGAAACGCGCGTGTGCAAGAGCGGTTCAGAAATTTCAAAGGGACGCGGAAGTTTCTCTTATTACCACCTCCGCGCGCCGGAAACGCGCAGTGCAAGCACTTGCGGCTAATCGGCAAGTGACGCGACTGCGCCGCGACAGCTTACGGTTTACGAATTCGGTCGTTTGGAGTGTTTATCAGCGCACTCGTTCATTCCATCGCGTTCGACTAATATCGATCCGATTGATCCTCGGGGCCCATCTCATCCTCAGCGCCTATGGATTCTGGCTCCCCAATGACCCGCGGGGATCATGGTCCGAGTTTGTCGGTTCCTGGGAGTTGCTGCGCTTTGGGCGCGCAACGAAGGTCCAGACTCGCGCTTCAGTCGCTCATGTTCCGCACAACCGCGCGCTGCGAGCAGCTGCACGAAAAGCAATCGACTTTCCGCCTGTCTCCTTCTCCGGCGTCCAGGCACGGGCGATTGGAAATGGATTTGCCAGAGCAGCGATTGATGGATCATATATCATCCATGCTTGCTCGATTCTCCCGACACATTGTCATCTGGTGATCCGTCATCATCCCACTCGTACCTTCGAGCAGATCGCAACGCACTTGAAGGCGGCCGCCACGCGCTCGTTACGAGACCGCCAGTTGGATCCGATGGAGCCCTTCGAGAAATCAGACGGGAAACGTCCATCAGTTTGGGGGCGCAAGAACTGGAAGGTCTACATTCATACCGAAGCACATTATCGCTGCGCGGTGAAGTATGTGCTTTTAAATCCGCAGAAGGAGGGTAAGCCCGTTCAGAAATGGAGCTTTGTTAAACCGCTGGAATGACACACCCATTATAAGAAAACTCCGTTGTCGCGGCGCAGCCGCGTCTGGTGCCGATTAGCCGCAACCGCTTGCGGTGCGCGTTCTTCCGTACGCAAGGGTGGTCATAAAACAAAGTACCGCGATGCTTCCAGATTCGGATAGGTTCTTGCACACACACATTTCGGACGCGCGTCGCAAGCGACTGCGGCTAATCGGCAAGGGACGCGGCTGCGCCGCGACAGAGGAGGTTCACTATTCACTATTTCCCCTCCGCCACCCGACCCACCACCAACCACGCGAGCTTCGCCCGCTCACTCAAACTATCCAGCAGCAGATATTCCTCATGACTATGAATCTTGTCCCCGCGCGGCCCCAGGCTATCCAAATTCACCAGGCCCGCCGCGGCGAGTTGGTTACCGTCGCTGACACCGCCGCTGGAGCGCCAGGAGACGGGGATATTAAGCTCAGTTGCGCATTGCTCGACGAGACGCTGGAGATGCTGGGACTCTTTGGTCGCGGGTTTTGGGGGGCGGTGGAAGCCGCCGTGAAGGGAGACGCGGAATCCTTCGCGCAGATTTGCTTCAGTCACGATTTGCTGGATCGCGGCTTCGAGGCGCTGCTTATCAGCGGGCGTTTTGGCGCGGACATTGAATCGGCAGATCGCCAGGGCGGGGACGACGTTCACCGGGCCGCCGCCTTCGACGTGGCCGACGTTGACGGTGATTCCTGGAGAGGTCAGCGCGCTGAGCTTCACCGCGCACTCGGCCATCAGCGCGATCGCATTGCGGCCCAGGTGCGGCTCGCGGCCGGCATGAGCGGATCGTCCATGCACGACCAGCGTGTAGTTTCCCGATCCGCCGCGCTCGGCTACCAAACTCCCATCGGGCAGCGCGGGCTCGAAGAGGAATCCGACATGATTGCGTTTGGCGGCCTCTTCAAACAGCGGCGAGGAGCCGGGCGAGCCGATTTCTTCATCGGGATTGATCAGCACTTCCCAGCCGATGCGGTCGGCCCAGGGGCTTTTCTCGATGGCCTCGACCGCGACCAGCATGACCGCGAGGCCGCCCTTGGCGTCGCACACGCCGGGGCCGCGCAGGCGGTTGCCATCGAGGCGCTCGACCCGCTGAAAAGGTGAATCAGGGGGATAGACCGTGTCCATGTGGATGCAGAGGAAGACGCGAAGCGGCGCATCGGGACGCTTGATGATGCGCAGGGCTTTGCCGAGGGGGCGGTGGACCACGTTTCCGGCGGAGTCGATCGATTCATCTGGGCCGATAGGCAATTCTTCGACTTCGCCCAGCGCGCTCCATTGCGATTTGAGAAGGCGCGAAAGCTCGGCGAGGCCAGCGAGGTTGTGGCTGTAGGAATTGACGTTAGCCCATTGCGTGACCAGGCCGCACATGCGGTCGGATTGGGAATCGATCCAGGCGGAAACGTCCAGTAATGAGGGCATGCGAGGAGGACCTCGTAAACGGTGTCTCGCGAAAAGCGCTTTATCCGGCCCGATTAGCCGCGACGCCAAGCGGAGCGCTTTAAACTTAGCGCTCGGAGAAGCGCTCCGCTAGCGCGTCGCGGCTAACCTCGGCTTCTTATACGCGTTCTCGCTCGATGCTAATCCGCTCACTCCGCAGCGTTTTCCCGACGAATCTTATTATGCGGTCTAACCGCTTTGCTCCTCGTGACACTATCGAATTGTATGCTTGCAATGCGTGAGAGATCGGCATGCAGCTTGCACATTATGAGACTTGGCTGATCTTAGAATTAGCCTGCCTTGAATGTTCCTGCGAGCCTAAAATCACGCAGAAAGGTCGCTTGCCATGGCAGACCTGAAAACCCTCAAAGGCGTCGCGGAGAAGGATCGAAAACTCATCGAAGACACCGAGGCCCTGATCGGCCCCGAGCCTTCCTCGATGGGGTTCGTCAAGAACCTGTTCTGGGGAAACATCCGCGAAGAACTGGTCTTTCCCTATCCGCAATGCTCGGCCGACGAGAAGGCGCGCTGCGACGAGCTGCTGGCCCGCCTCGATCAATACCTGCGCACCGAGCACCCTTCCACGCAAATCGACCAGGAGCAGGAAATCCCGCCATGGGTGATCGAGCGGCTCTTTGAGCTGGGCGTGCTGGGGATGACCATTCCAAAGGAATTTGGCGGCCTGGGCTTAGGCATCACCAGCTACAACCGCGCGCTGGAGCGCATTGGCCGAAGCTGCGGATCGACGGCGGTGATGGTCTCGGCGCATCAATCGATCGGCTGCAAAGCTGTCATGCTTTTTGGAACGGCTGAGCAGAAACAGCGCTGGCTGCCGCACATGGCCAAGGATTGGCTTTCGGCATTCTGCTTGTCCGAGCCCAACGTCGGCTGCGACGCGGGCGGCCAGGAGACGCGCTGCGAGCTGTCGGAAGACGGGCAGTTCTACATCCTCAATGGCCAGAAGAAATGGTCCACCTCCGGCGCGATGGCCGGGCTGTTCACCGTGATGGCCAAGCAGAAGCTCACCGATCCGAAGACCGGAAAAACTTCGGAAAAGGTGACGGCACTAGTCTGCACGCGCGATATGCCCGGCATCGAAGTCTTCCAGAAAAACCGCAGCAAATGCGGCATCCGCGGCACCTGGCAGGCGCGCATTCGATTCAATAATGTAAAGGTGCCGCGCGAGAATCTGCTGCATCTCGAAGGCAAGGGATTGAACGTTGCGCTGACCTGTTTGAACTATGGCAGGTGCACGCTTTCAGCCGGCATGCTCGGCGGCGCGCGCCGCGCTTCGGAGCAGGCGATTAAATGGGGTCAGACCCGTTTCCAATTCCAAAGGCCGTTGGCTGATTTTGAGCTGGTCCAGGCGAAGATCGCGCGGATGAGCGCGCTCAATTATGCGATGGACGCGATGCTCTACATGACCACCGCGATGCTCGATCGGCATGATGAAGACATCATGCTAGAAACGGCGATCTGTAAGCTGTTCTGCTCGGAAATGGGCTGGCGCGTGGTCAATGACGCGATGCAGATCATGGGCGGGGAAGGGTACATGACCGAGAACGAGGTCGAGCGCATCTTCCGCGATTCGCGAATCAATCTGATCGTCGAAGGCGCCAACGAAGTCATGCAGGCTTTCATTTTCGCCTATGGCGGCAAGCAACTGGCCGAGAAGATGCTGGGCGTGCAGCAGGCGGTGGGCTGGGATCATGAGCAATCGCCCGGGCAGAATCTGGCGCGCATCGTGCGCGGCCTAAGGAGGCCGGAAGTGTTCAAGGCGGCCGCGCCGCTGGGGGCCGAGCTTTTCCTGGGCATGACGCCGGCGGCACCGACGATCCATGCGAAGCTTGAAGAATCATTGCAACCCTTTGCCCATCGACTGGCGGGCCTGGTGCGCGATCACAGCCATCACTTTAAGGTGGCCAGCAAGGAGCTTGGCGAGCAGATTGTTTCGCGGCAATCGGTGCAGGCGCGATTGGCCGATTCAGCGATGTGGGCCCATGCCTATGCCTGCACGCTCAGCCGGCTTGATGCAGATATCAAGAGCGGAAAGTCGGGCGCGCAATTTGATCGCGATAAGGCGGCGGCGGTTTATTTCATGCACATGGCAGCCACCGAAATTCACCGCTGCCATCGCGATCTGTTTCACAACGATGATGATTCCATGTTGGCAGCCGCCAAGGCGGCGCTGCATTGGAGCGACCAGCTTCCCAATAGCGAATTTGTTGTGCCGGAAGAGTCGCCCAATGCCAAGGGCACGGGCAAGCGGCCGGTGCAAAATGGAATCAAGCAGTTTCCCGGCGATGATCGCCATAAAGGAAATGGCCATGCGGCTGCCGCTGGGAAGACGGTCGTGAATGCGAGAGGATAAAGTACATTGACAACCAGCCGGAGCATGGAATGAATGCCTGGCGGAGGTGATCGATGCCCAAAAAAGTCGTCTATAGCGCGCAGATCGAGCGGCTGCAGATCCTGGGGCCCGAAGGTCAGCTCGATGAGTCGCTGGCTCAGGGGACGCTCAGCGACGGCGACGTGAAATATCTCTATGAGCAGATGATCCTCTGCCGCGAGTTTGACGAGGCCGCTTTCAAGCTGCAGCGGTCGGGGCGCATGGGCACTTTCCCGCAAAACAAGGGGCAGGAAGCCGCCACGCTCGGGGCGGCCAAAGCGCTTCGCAAAGGCATTGATTACATCGTCCCCTACTATCGCGAAAACCCAGCCATGTTCCTGCATGGCCTGCCGATGCACTACGCGCTGCTGCACTGGATGGGCGACGAGCGCGGCAACGCCATCCCGGCCAATCTTTCGATGAACCCGATCTGCGTTGCGATCGGCGTGCAGACGCTCCATGCGGTGGGCATTGCCTGGGCATTCAAGCGGCGAAAGGAAGACCGCGCCGTCATCTGCTTCTTTGGCGATGGAGCCACCAGCACCGGCGATTTTCATGAGGCGATGAACTTCGCATCGATTTTGAAGGTGCCGGTGGTGTTCTGCTGCCTGAATAACCAATGGGCGATTTCTACCCCCTGCGGCCATCAATGCGCTTCGGAGACGTTCGCACAGAAGGCGCTGGCGTATGGCATGCCGACCGTCCAAGCGGATGGGAATGATCTTTTTGCGATGTACAAGGTGACCAAGGATGCGATGGAGCGGGCGCGAGCGGGCGGCGGGCCAAGCTTTATCGAGGCGGTCACTTATCGTTTGGGTGACCATACGACTGCGGATGATGCCCGGCGCTATCGCCCGGCAGGACAGCTCGAAACGGCGATGAAGGCCGATCCGATCATCCGAACACGAAAATACCTGGAAGCAAAGAATCTCTGGGATGCAACGCAGCAAGCGGCCGCAGAGAAAAAGGCCAAGGGAATTGTGCATGATGTGATCGGCGTGGCGGAGAAGATGCCGCCGCAAAGTTCGGACGACATCTTCGATTACATGTACGAGCAGCTCCCGACCGAATTGCAGAAACAGAAGCAGACGCTTCGCACTGATTCGATCGGGCTGGACCCGACGCAGATCGGACTGCAGCCGCCCAAGGAGCGCGATACGACTAGCGGAAAACCGATGAATGCGGAATGAACACGTGGCACAGGCTTCCAGCCTGTGATTTGCAGCCTGAGGAGCCAATCATGGCAAAGCTCGATTTAGTCGCAGCAATCAATCAGGCCCTGGCGCAGGAAATGGAAGCCGACGAGCGCGTCATGCTGCTCGGGGAAGATATTGGCCTGAACGGTGGCGTCTTCCGCGTGACCGATGGGTTGCAAAAGCGATTCGGCCCCGATCGCGTGGTCGATTCCCCCTTGAGTGAATCGGGAATCATCGGAACATCGATCGGCTTGGCGATGGCCGGCATGCGGCCGGTGCCGGAGCTGCAGTTTGAAGGCTTCATGGGGCCAGCCTATGACCAGATCGTGAATCAGGCGGCCCGATGTCGATCTCGCACACGCGGGGCGTTTACTTGTCCATTAACCATTCGTGTTCCCGTTGGTGGCGGCATTCATGCTCCCGAATTGCACAGCGATTCGCCCGAGGCGGTTTATGTGCATACGCCGGGGTTGAAGGTGGTGATGCCGTCGCGGCCTTACGATGCGAAGGGATTGCTGATCAGCGCGATTCGGGATCCGGATCCGGTAATTTTCTTCGAACCCAAGCGTGTCTATCGCGCGATCAAGGAAGAGGTGCCGGAAGAGTCATATACGCTGCCGCTGGGCAAGGCGCAAGTGATTTCGGAAGGCTCGGATTTGACGATGATTTCCTGGGGGGCGATGGTGAGCGTCTGCCTGGCGGCTCTGGATCAGATGCCGGAGGAGGCGAGCGTGGAGCTGATCGATCTTCAGACGCTTAGTCCGCTGGATGTGGAGACGATTACAAAGTCCGTCTGCAAGACGGGGCGAGCCGTGGTGGTGCACGAAGCACCGAAGACGGCGGGGCTGGGCGCGGAGATTTCGACCCTCATTCAGGAGCATTGCTTCCTGTCGCTCGAAGCGCCGGTGCAGCGGATCACCGGATTTGATACCTCGATGCCGTATTACAAACTGGAAAAGCAGTACCTTCCCGACGAGGATCGGATCATCAGCGGCGTGCGGGACTGCCTGGCGTACTAAAGGAGGATTCACCACGGAGGCACGGAGACACGGAGGTGTGGTTTTGCTTAAATGAGGGCCAATGCGAGAGAAATGTTTGAAGATATTTTAGTAGCTCTGTCACGGAATTGAACGACACGAAGTAAAAGAGAAGAAAGATGAAAGTTACTCGGTGTCCCTCGCCTCGGCTCATATTTCAGCAGAACCTGGCCTCCGTGTCTCCGTGCCTCCGTGGTAATCTTTCGCTTGAATCGAGGAACGCATGGTAGCGCGGCGAAGCGGAAATCCGAATGATTTTTGCCTGCCTGACCTGGGGGAGGGGCTGGAAGAGGCGGAACTGATCGAATGGGTCGTTCACGTCGGCCAGCGGGTCGAAGAGAACGACATGCTGGCAAAAATGGAAACCGCGAAGGCGCTGGTCGAAGTGCCGAGCCCGCGCGCGGGCACGATTGTGGAATTGCATGGGAAGCCGGGCGAATCGATCAAGGTCGGCGCGCCGCTGGTGACATTTCGCGATGAATCAGAAGCGCCGGTCGAGCTGGAAGTTTCCCGCAGCACTCCGACCGGTGGAAATGGCAACAAAGCGAGTACCGAGACGAGTGCCCCGCAGCGCGATGCCGGCACCGTCGTCGGCTCGTTGATGGAAGATGAAGAGCATGGAAAGGTGCGAGCCGCACCGGCGGTTCGACGATTAGCCCGCGATCTGGGCGTTGAAATCGACTCCGTCCATGGCACGGGTATCGGTGGCCGGGTTACTCGCGCGGATGTGGAAGCCATGGTCGGACAGCAGCAGCCCGCGCAGGCGATTGCAGCGCCAGCCAAACCCAAACCTCAACCGGCTCCGCAACCCAGGGCCGCTCAACCAATCACTCGATCCTCAGCGGATGCCGGCGATGCTCTTTGGATTCCACTGCGCGGCGTCCGTCGAACCATTGCCGAGCGTCTTCGTCACAGCGTCAATCATGCCATCCATTACACGGTGATGGATGAAGCGGATGTGTCCGCATTGGACGAACTGCGCCGAAAGCTGATGGCGGCCAGCAATGAGAAGATCAGTTTTCTGCCGTTCGTGGCGTTCGCGGTGTGTCGCGTGCTGGGCGGAAAGCTAGGCCAGCAGTATCGCAAGCTCAATTCGACCGTCGATGACGAGCGGCAGGAAATTATTCAGCATCGGCCCGTGCACCTGGGCATCGCAACCGACACCGAAAACGGGCTGATGGTGCCGGTGATTCGCAATGCCGATCAGATGGGCGTGCTGGAGATCAGTCGGCATATTGCGCGACTCGCGCACGCGGCCCGACAGCGCACGATTCCCGCCAATGAGTTGAGCGGATCGACTTTTACCATCAGTAATTTCGGATCCCTCGGCGGAAGATTTGGTACGCCGATCATCAATTATCCCGAGGCGGGAATTCTTGCCGTCGGTCGTGCGCGAGAAGGCGTGGTGGTTCGGCGTGGAATGCTGGGCGTGGGCAAGCTGCTGCCTTTGAGCTTGTCGGCCGATCATCGTGTGATCGACGGCGCGACCTCCGCGACGGCTCTGGCCAAGATCATGGAACTGCTTCAGACGCCCGATGAATTGCTCCCCGCGGCCAGGCAAGATTGATCAGCAATCCTCGCACCCATGCCAATGCAACCTCCTCCATCCTCGTCCGATCGCGAGCCGCAGTCGTTCCTGCAGCGCGCGATCGATGAATCGGCTGCTGCCCCGAAGAGGCCGCGCTATCGATGGAAGCTGCTGCGCGCGGGGCGCCTACTCCTCGATGGCGGATCGATGTTCGGCGTCGTGCCCAAGGCGCTGTGGGGCCGAAATGTTCAAAGCGATGCGCAGGGGCGCATCACACTGGGCCACAATTGCCTGCTGCTGGAATCGGTCGACGCCAACAGCGCCGGGTTCCGCCGAACAGTTATCGAAGTCGGCAGCGGCGATCCGCTGAAATATGACGAGAAATTCCGCCAGATTTTCGGCCTTGGCGATGACTGGATCGCAACTGCGCTCCGCGATGCCGGCACAAGCTGCGAAGAAATCGATCACGTGATCGTCACGCATCTACATTTTGATCATGCGGGCGGGCTTACTCGCCGCGCCAAGCCCGGCGAGCTTGCCGACTGGATCGGCCCCGGTGGCCTGGGCGTGAAGCTAACCTTTCCAAAAGCCACGCTCTGGGCAGACAGCCGGGAATGGGATGACGCGATCGCGAACCGCTCGGTCATGACGCGCACTTATCTTCGCGAGCATCTGGAGCCGATCCGCGAGCGACTCAGTTTCATCGAATCCCCGCCACCTTTTGCCGCCGACCATCTTCCGCAGCGGGATGAGTTGCCCACCACGCGTGTGGTTGATCGTCAAACGGAATTTCTGCCCGGCCTCTTCGCATTCAATGTGCCGGGCCATACGTGGGGGCAGCAGGCCATCAGCTTCACCGACGATCGCGGGCACACCATCGTCTTCGTCCCAGATTTAATTCCCACGGCTCAACATGTCGGGTCAGCCTACAACATGGCTTACGATGTGGAGCCCTTTATGAGCACCGTCAGCCGGCATTGGTTTCTGGAAGAAGCATCGGCGGGAAACTGGGTGCTGGTGCTGGATCATGAGCCGGGCCATGCGGTCTTTCGTGCGCGAGCAGATGGGAAGGGCTGGTACGAATTGGTTGCGGAGCAAATGCAATGACGCGAACCGCAAAGAAAAATGGTTCACCACAGGCGCACGATGAGCTCGCGACCCTGCGCTCGATCACCGAGCAGGTCATGGCCGAGGAAGCGCGTCTTCGCGAAGGCGGCGGCGAAGCGGGTCATGCCCGGCAGCGCAAGCTCGGACGATTGTCTGTCCGGCAACGCATTGATCATCTGGTCGATCATCCGTCAAGATTCCTTGAAATGGGCCTCTGGTCGGCCTGGAAGATGTATCCCGATGCCGGCGCGGTGCCGGCGGCGGGAGTAGTCATCGGCGTCGGTACCATTTCCGGCCGGCGGTGCATGATCGTCGCCAATGACGCGACGGTGAAAGCTGGGGCATTTTTCCCAGCGACCTGCAAGAAGGTTCTGCGGGCGCAGAAGATCGCCGCGCGCTGCAATCTGCCGCTGATTTATCTGGTGGATTCGGCGGGCGTTTATCTGCCGATGCAGGACGAGATTTTTCCCGATGAAGATGATTTTGGCCGGATTTTCCGGAACAACGCGGTCCTCTCGGCCATGGGCGTGCCTCAATACGCAGCCATCATGGGCAACTGCGTCGCCGGCGGGGCATATCTCCCGGTGCTCTGCGACAAGCTGCTGATGACTTCCGGCAGCGAGTTGTATCTGGCCGGGCCGGCGCTCGTCAAAGCAGCGACCGGTCAGGTTGTGGATGCTGAAGAACTGGGCGGTGCAACCATGCATGCCCGCATCAGCGGAACAATCGATTTCGAGGAGCCCAGCGATGAAGCCTGTCTCGAGCGATTGCGATCGCTGGTTGATCTGCTGCCCGCGGAAACGCATAGCACCTCATCCACTCTGACGGCCCGAGATCCACAGGATCTGTATGACCTGATCAGCCCCGATGGCCGCACGCCTTATGACATGCGCGATGTGCTGGCCTGCATTGTCGATGTCGCTTCGATGGCTGAGTACAAAGCCGAGTATGGCAAATCGCTGGTCTGCGCTTACGCGGCCGTCGGCGGGCAGAAGGTCGGCATCGTCGCCAATCAACGACATCCAATTAAGTCGGCGCAAGGCCAGTTGCAGATCGGCGGCGTGATTTACGATGACAGCGCCGACAAAGCCGCTCGGTTTGTGATGGATTGCAATCAGACGGGTCTGCCGATTTTGTTTTTCCAGGATGTCCTGGGCTTTATGGTCGGGCGCGAGGCCGAGCAGCTTGGCATCATTCGAAGCGGGGCCAAGCTCGTGAACGCGGTGAGCAACTCCACCGTACCGAAGGTCACCGTCATCGTCGGCGGATCATTTGGTGCGGGAAATTATGCATTGTGCGGCAAGGCGTTCGATCCTGTTTTCATTTTTGCTTGGCCCAGCGCGCGGTATGCGGTGATGGGAGCCGAGCAGGCGACGGGCACGCTCGTCACGCTTCGTCAGCGCCAAGCCGAGCGCGAAGGCGAAAAGCTTTCGGATGAAGAACTCGACAAACTTCGCCAACGAACGATTGCCGACTATCAATCGCAAACCGACATCCGCTACGGCGCCGCGCGTGGCTGGGTGGACGCGATCATTGAGCCGCACACGACCCGCCAAGTGCTGATCGATGCGCTGGCCATCGCCACTCGGCCCGCTCCCAGGGGTGGATTACGCATGGGGGTACTGCAAGTCTAAGACTCACGTCCGTTGCGAAGGAGCAGTCATGATCGAATTAGGAGAAACGTATTAGCAGCATGGAGACGATTCGCATCGGCAACGCATCGGCCTTCTGGGGCGACTCAAACGACGCCCCGGCACGTCTTGTCGAGCAGGCGCCGGATTTGGATTACCTCACGCTCGATTACCTGGCCGAAGTATCGATGTCGATCCTGGCCAAGCAGCGCGAGCGCGATATGGCTGCTGGATATGCGCGGGATTTTGTTGGCGTTGTTGGGTCGCTGGCGCGCTTCTGGAAAGACCGTCGAAAACTTCGCGTGGTGACCAACGCTGGCGGTTTGAACCCGGCAGGCTGCGCCGAGGCTTGTGCTCAAATCTTGCGAAATGCTGGTTGCCGAAATCTAAGAATCGGAATTGTCGGTGGCGATGATGTGCTGCCGGAGATACGAGGAGCACTTACAGGCGATCCTCACACACGCGAATTTGCCCACATGGAAAGCGGCTCGCCGATCGAAACGATCAGCGAATCGTTGGTTACGGCCAATGCCTACATCGGCGCGGCTCCGATGGTCGACGCTATTCAAAAAGGCGCAGACCTCATCATCAGTGGGCGTGTGGCCGATCCGAGTCTCACCGTCGCGCCATGTGTCGCGCACTTTGGATGGAAGGCGGATAATTTTCAGCGAATTGCCGGTGCGACGGTAGCCGGCCATCTCATCGAGTGCGGCACCCAAGTCACAGGCGGCATCAGCACCGATTGGTTGGACCTCGACATTCGCAATATCGGCTACCCTATTGTCGAAGTTTTCGCCGACGGCTCCTGTGTCGTCACCAAACCCCGCAACACCGGCGGCCGCGTCAGCGAGCAAAGCGTTAAAGAGCAATTGGTCTACGAGCTGGGAGATCCAAGCCGGTATCTTAGCCCCGATGCGGCAGTATCATTCCTCACGCTCAATGTTGAGGACCAAGGACGCGACCGTGTTCGTGTCTCGGGCGCGACCGGCAGCCCACCACCCGAGCAATACAAACTCAGCGCGACCTATCGCGCTGGCTACCGGGCCGCGGGAACGCTGACGATCGTCGGTCGCGATGCGGTGGCCAAGGCGCGCCGATGTGGTCAGATGGTTCTCGAGCGTTTGCGCGCCGCGGGCAGTGAACCGCAACGATACCACATCGAATGTCTCGGAAGTGGCGATGCGATCGGACAGGTCGCGCAAACGGATAGCGCCGGGCTGCTCGAAACGGTGCTTCGCATCAGCGTGTTTGATCCGCGCAAAGAAATTGTCGAGCGATTTACCCGGGAGATCGCGCCGCTGGTCACAAGTGGGCCGCAGGGGACAACGGGTTATGCCGAAGGACGGCCCCCCGTGCGGGAGGTCTTTGGCTATTGGCCGACGCTGATTCCGCGATCGAAGGTGAAGCCGCAGGTTCAGCTCATCGAGGTATGATCATGCCCGCGATCCGGCTGGGAGACATCGCTTACGCCCGCAGCGGCGACAAAGGCGCCGGCGCCAACATCGGCGTCATCGCCCGCGAGCCGCGGGACTATGAGCTTCTGAAAAAACATTTGACGACTGATTTGGTGGAGCGATATTTCGCTCCCCTCCAACCTGGCACAGTGATCCGATATGAGCTGCCCAACCTGGGCGCGCTCAACTTCATCCTCCCCCAGATCCTCGATGGCGGCGGCAGCGTTTCACTTCGCACCGATGCTCAGGGAAAGGCGCTCGGACAAGCGATTCTCGAGTTGCGCCTCGAAATTGACATATAAAGTTCCCCTGCCGGGTTTAGCCGCCCGGCTTGTCGGGCGCTTCCTGGCGCTCGAAGCGCACCGCAAGCGGTAGCGGCTAAACTTGAGGCGATCGATACAATTCCAACGATGGGTTCTCTGCAGAAAATCATTTCTGGTGGGCAAACCGGAGTTGACCGCGCGGCGCTCGATTACGCGATCAGCGTCTCCATACCCCACGGCGGCAAAGTCCCTCAGGGCTTCTGGGCCGAGGACGGAACAATCGATCGCACCAAGTACACAGGACTCGTTGAAACGCAGGTGGCCGACCCAGATTTCCGCACTGAACAAAACGTGCGTGAATCGGATGGTACACTGATCATTACCAAAGGCCCGCCCGATCGCGGCACGGCTGAAACCGTCCGCGTTGCTGATGAACTTCACAAACTCTACCTGCTGATTGATCTCGCCCAAAGCAGTCTGCCTGGCGCAATCGTGGCCGTGCGATCATTTCTGCAGAAGCACGAAATCAAGGTACTGAATATCGCCGGCCCGCGGGAATCGCAGGTGCCAAGTGGGATCTACCACCAGGCCTTTTCCTTTCTCGCCGCTGCCCTCGCGCCTGAGACGACAACACACTCGACGGCCGATTCGATTCAGACTGCATGCCATCTGCACGCGCAGGCCCTGGCGAACTTTCGTCATTGGGATGCGATTCGATGGAACTCGGTCGCGTGGCTCGTTTCGCTGATCGCAGTCGTCGCCACAATCTTCGCCCAGCAGCATGCTCCGCGACCCGCGATCATCGGCGGCGTCTTCGCCATCTGCGCGCTTCTGGGGCTGATCGACTTTCTGCTGCTGTGGAATCTGCGGTCTTATCACAGCACTTGCATGTCTGAACTAAGTGACCATGTCCAGCGCCTGGTCGGCAATGGCCCCATCGCGGATGCCCTGCAAAAGGCGCTTCCATTTTCTTTTGGAGGAGGATTCTGGAAGACCGCCACCGTATGGCTGTTGCTGCTGGTCGGACTGCTCACGCTGGCGTGTACTTCCGCGGCGGTATGGTTCTTTGGAGCACCGGGCTAGTTTCTACTGTTAACGCTCACCCGCGCCGGCTTTTGCATGTTCCCCTGCAAAATGCAGCATCTCGAGGATCCGCCCGCGAAGCTCGAGGAATTCGGAACTGTTCCGCTGCCGGGGGCGAGGCTGGTTCACCTCAATGATGCGTTCGATGCGGCCAGGCCGCGGCGTCATCATCACGATGCGATCGCTCATGTAGATCGCCTCGTCGATATCGTGGGTCACGAGAACCATCGTGGTGCCGCGATTTTGCCAGAGCCGAAGCACCTCATCCTGCATGCGCATGCGGGTGAATGCATCGAGTGCACCCAGAGGCTCATCCAGCAGCAGTACCTTGGGATGGTTGACCAGCGCCCGCGCCAGTGCGGCCCGCTGCGCCATGCCGCCGGAAATCTGATGGGGGTAGGAATTGGCGAACGCTTCCAGCCCCACGAGCTGAATGAATTCATCGACTTCACCGCGTCTTTCCCGCAGCACGCCCCGCGCGACCAGGGCCGACTCGATGTTTCGTCGAATGGTGAGCCAGGGAAACAGGTTGTGGTCCTGGAACATCAGTCCGCGCTGAGCACTGGGTCCGCGGATCGGTTCATTGCCCACGCGAAGCTCGCCGGCTGTTGGTTGATCGAGCCCCGCCAACAGGCGCAGCAGCGTGGACTTTCCGCAGCCGCTGGGACCAACCAGCGAGACCATTTCGCCAGCCGAAATGGAAAGCGACACATTATCCAGGGCGGTTAGTTGTGAGCCATCGGGCGCGATGAACCGTTTGGTGACGTTGCGAATCTGCAATGACGACGCATCAATCAAATTGTTGTCGGCTGGGGCAATCACCACTTAATGACCCCCTTCTGCCAGACCAGCAAACGGTCTCGCAGAGCGAACAGCAATGTCATGATGGTTGAGAAGAATGCCGCCATAATGACGATCGCGGCATACACCTTTCCGTACTCAGCCCATCCCTGCGCCCAGCTCACGTACCATCCCAACCCTGATTTCACGCCGACCGTCTCGGCCACCACCAGTGTCAGAAACGACGTGCCCAATCCCATAAACAGCCCGATGAAAATGCTTGGCATTGCAGCGGGAATCGCTACGCGGAAGATCAGATACAACCGCCCCGCTCCCATCGTGCGAGCAACATCCAGGTACGATGCTTTCGTATTTGAGATACCCGAGGCGGTGAGCATCGTCACGGGAAACCAGACGGCCAGAGCGATCAGCGAAACGGCCGAGAGAAGCGCCGACGGGCATACGACCATCGCCAGCGGTATCCATGCGGTGGCGGGAATCGGGCCGACGATTTTCAAGATCGGCATCCCCCAATATCGCGCCTTGATCGACCAGCCGATGATGATGCCGCTGATCAAGCCGGCGATTGAACCGGACAAGTACCCTCCCATCAGGAGGATCAGCGAATGCCAAGTACTGTCAGCCAGCAGCCGACGGTCGTTGATCAGACTTTGCAGCACGCCCTCCGGCCCCGGGAAAAATGGCAGCGGCATCAAGGCGAATTTCAGCGTGATCAGTTCCCAGGCACACAAGGTGAGCGTGGCAACTGCAAACAGCGGTGCTTTGGCCAGAAGCCAGTTCTTTAGCCGCGCCGAGAAAAACTGCGCAATCGGCAGCAGCAGTGACAGCCCGAGAATTCCCGTCAGCAGCACCGGATAGCTGCTTGTGTTTGGCGTCGGCTCGTTATTGGGAACCCAATAGTGCACTGCCAGCGCCACGCCGGCCGCCACGGGCGTGGCCAGCACCGCGATCACCGGCGTCCGCCTTTTGGCCACGACAGGGGAATAATCCGCAGCAACCGCCGGCGCGACATCGGGCTCGCTCCGCGACTCAGCCTCGTTGATTTCCATCTGCTGCAAAGTCATTTTCCGCCTCACTTCTGGATGCAGCACGAGCGTTTGGTGTCATTGAGGATCGCCGATGCGTACTGTCGTATATCCACTTTGGGCGCCTGCCCGCCGGCAACTTTTTGCACCTGAAGGTGTTCGATCCAGTCGTCACTCACGCCGTCCAGATGGACAAAGGCCCGCTTGGCAAGCTCAGTTGGATTGGTCGTAGGGCTGAGCATCCCGGCCCTCTTCATTTCCACCGCCGCGGAAAGAACGCCTGTCTCCGCCTTGGAAACACTCGGGATGTAGTTCAGGTGTGACAGCGCGATGGTGTTCAGCTCGACGGTTGAGGCCAGGTATTTCTTCTCGACCGACAGCCTCGCCGCTGCGAGGGGGTTTTCCTGCACCCATTTGGCGCCTTTAAGCAGCGCCCGCGTCGCAGCAGCGGCCGCCTTGGGATTCTTCGACAGAAACTTTCCGTTCACGATTACCGCGCAGCAATATTCCTCGTTGTACGGCGGATCCTTCGCCTGATCGGCGACGTTTTGAACCTTTCCAGTAGCCATCAGCAAACTGCCGATCGGCTCAGCATTGGCGACAGCGTCCACATCGCCCTTTTCCAGCGCCAATCCCAATTCACCGGCCGGATAGACTTTCCACGAAACGTCCTTGCTGGGATCGATCCCATGGGTGCCCATGACCCGGCTCGCAAAGATGAACGGAGGCGTACCCATGCCGGGCACTCCGATTGTCTTGCCCCGAAGATCTTCGATCGTGCGAATCTTCCCATTGATCGGCGCCTGGACGCGCAGGCAGCCTCGGTGGATCCCACCCGTAAACTTTACATCCAGCCCCTGCTCGATGGGCTTGAGGAAGTACATCACCAGGTGATGCGTAATGTCGAATCGGCCCAGGGCGAAGACATCCTTGTAGGTTGACCAATCGCACTTCACTAATTCAACGTCCAGGCCCTCTTCCTTGAAGAAACCGTTCTCGTAGGCGCTGAAGATCGGAGCCTCGCACGTGAGGCCAATGTAGCCTACCCGCACTTTCGTGGTTTCGCCGGAGCTATTTGAATTCCGGTTGCACCCGGCCGGAAGCAGCACGCCGATAATCAAGGCCACTAATAAGAGCCTGGCGAATATCAGGCCACGCGCAGGTTGGATGCGAGATGGGGTCACGCGAATCGTCCTCTCCATTTATGACGGCTGTGCTGCCATCACATGGTCTTAAACTCTAATGGTGTTTAGCGCCAGTGGCTTTCCTCGGCTTCGTGCGGTTCGCGCGCCTGATGGAGCAAATCAATCAGCGTGCGAAGCGAGGACTCATCGAGATGTCCGAGCTGTTTCGTATGGCAAGCGCGCACTTCGTTCGACAAATCATGCAGCAGATCCAGGCCGGCCTGCGTGATTCCAATCTTCACCGTGCGACGATTGTTCTCCGGCCGCTCGCGTTCCACCAGCCCGCGCTGATGCAGCTTGTCAACCAGGCGAGTGATATCGGGGGCACGGGAAACCAGCCGCGAGGCGAGCGTCAACGTCGGCAGCGTATCGGGGTGGACCGAACGCAGCAGGCGAAGCGCGTTGTACTGCTGAGCGGTCAGCTCATACCGGTCAAATAGCTCGTCCTCCAGCAGGCGCAGGCGGTCATACGTCCGCCAGAGGTTCAAGTAAGCCTCTTGCTGCGGAGAATCAAACCGCTTGCGCTTCTGGGGCCTGGGTTCGGGCAGCGAAATCATTGTTCAAAATATACTTGTTCAAAGGACCTTTGTCCAGACAATTTCGAATGGATGAGCTCGTCCGATAACGGTCGTGACAGCCCCTTGTTGGAACAAGATCAACATGCATCCCAAAAGGAGGATAAGCAAAGATGCGAGTTGGTGATTGAGCGAGAAGTCTGATCCACTTGGCGCTCAGTCCATCCGTCCAATAAGATTCATCGCGACCACGAGATCGGCTGTTCCATGATGTACTCCAGGCGCGGATTTTTGGGCTGGGGACTGGTCCTGCTCTCAACGACAGCGGGCCGCGCTGCTCCTTCCACCCCATCCCGGAACGTCAGCAATCTGACCCCCTCGATGAAGGTCTACCCCTCGCGCTATTACATCATTCACAGCGATTTGGATCGCGACGATGTGAAAGAAGCCATCATCCGCATGAACAAGATGGCCGAGGAATATCACCAGCGCACGATGGGCTTCTCGGGTGAAGTGCGCGATCGGCTCCCCTTCTACCTGTTCCGCAACAAGGATGATTACTACGCCTCGGGCGGCCTTCCCGGATCGGCAGGCGTATTCCGTGGGAAAGATCTTTTGGCCCTGGCCGGCGACCATCCCGACCCTTACACCTGGCATGTCGTCCAGCATGAGGGCTTCCATCAATTTGCCGCGGCGGTGATCCGCGGCCACCTGCCGCCCTGGCTCAATGAAGGCATCGCCGAATACTTCGGCGAGAGCCTCTTCACCGGCGATGGATTTATCAGCGGCATCATTCCGCCCAGCCGACTCAAGCGCATTCAGGCCCAAATCCGCGATAACAAATTCCGCTCGATCGCGCAGATGATGCAACTCACGCAGGATTCGTGGAACTCCAAGCTCACCGGCGCCAACTACGACCAGGCCTGGTCGATGGTCCATTTCCTCGCGCACGGCGAAAATGGAAAGTACCAGCAGCCTTTCGTCGGCTTCATGCAGCAACTGGGGCGCGGCATCCCCTTCAACAACGCCTGGCGAAAAACCTTCGGCGACGTCAACGGATTCGAAGACCACTGGCGCGATTACTGGCTGGGTCTCGATCCCGATCCCACTGCCGATCTGTATGCTCAAGCCACCACTGCGACCCTCATCAGTTTTTACGCCCGGGCAGTCGAGCAACGCCAGCACTTTTCCAGCTTCGATGAATTCCTGCAGCAGGCCCAGGACGGAAAGATCAAGACCGGCGAATCGGAAGACGACTGGCTGCCGCCTGATCTGCTCGAACATGCCGTCGAATCGGTCAACAAACTCAAAGCCACCGGCGCCCTCCACCCCGAAGGCCTGCATGGCCCGCAGCTCACCTTGACGCTTTCAAGCGGAATGAATCTGGTGGGTACCGCGCTGGTACGTTACGGGCATATCTCTAAGGTATCAGTCGATCTGGACGATACCGCCGAGTCTGTGGCCAAGGCCCGGCAGTTGATTGATGAGGGTAAGAAGCCGCAGGCCCGTACTGTCCTGATGGATGCGCTCAAGGCCCACCCCAATTCGCCCGCGGCGAAAGATGCCAGGGATCTGATCAAGCAAACGCGATAGCTCCCATGTGGCACAGCCGCCCTCGGCTGTGACGTTTTTACTCCCTCTCCCGGTACTCCGGGGGAGGGCTGGGGTGGGGGTTTCCACGTCAGTTCCATCTTGGCGGCATCACTGAAGCAAAATCTCTCTCAACGGCAATTGCGTCTTCTACATCCGCCAAACCCAGCTTTGCATCGTCATAGTCGGGTGAAATCGAAATAGCCTTTTGAAACATCTCTCGGGCAAGATCCAGTTGGCCGAGCGAGCGCCTGCACAGGCCGAGATTCAGGTAAGCCTCGTCGACGTCGCCTTCGACCTCGACAGCCTGCTCGAACTCAACACACGCTTCGAGAAACCGCTCGCGATGGGCTAGCAAGCTTCCAAGAAATACCCGAGCGATTGTGCTATTGGGGCGCGTTCGAATCGCGCTCCGGTACCACGATTCCGCCTCATCAAAGCGCCCCAGATCCCGACATAAGTGACCAAGCTCGTATTGGGCGGCATAGTAGCTGTTATCCATCTCGAATGCCCGCTTAAGCGCCTTCTCGGCTTCCGCATATCGCCGAAGTCGAAGTAGCCCCAGGCCGTACTGGAAAAAAACTCGTGCATCGTCAGGCGCAAGCCGTACAAGCATGCTTCCGAGACGGCAGATTGCGGCGGAATGGCCGTTACCGAGCGCATCTGCCATGCGGTAGCGCAAATCGCGCTCGAGTTCAAGCTTCTTCATATCGCTCACATTTCCATCGCGACTCTTTATGTGTCTGGCTTATCATATACATTCTAACACATCCAAAGCAGATCAGTGGCGCACGGATGTGTTGGCAGTAGGTGGTATTTGACTCACGGAGCCGGATTCTTACGCTGTCCAACGTGGGTTCATTCAGGGCCGCGTGGAGCAAATTTCAATGAGCCACCGTCGATGCGCCCTCGTGATTGCCGCGATTCTCGTGTCAGCCCAAACCATTACTCTGGCCGATGAACCGGCGACCCAGCGCGTAGATAAATCGCAATATACGCTCTTTCATCCAACGCCGGCCGACCAGATGCGGGACATGGACACGGATCGGCCCAACATTACCAATACGCCGCATACGATTGACGCGGGGCATCTTCAGCTTGAGACGGGGATCATTGACTATTCCTATTTCCGCCAGCATTCGGCGGGAGCGAGCGCGCGGAATGACAATTTTTCGTTCGGCCAGTTCAATTTCCGCCTGGGCGTGCTGAATAATCTGGAGCTCAACGCGGCCATCGATGCGCTGGAGCTGGATCGCTCGCACGGCGGCAATCCTTCCAAATCCTCCACCGCGGCCAGCTTCGGCGACACCGTCTTTGGCGGCAAAGTAAACCTCTGGGGCAATGAAACCGGCGATGATGCCTGGGAGTCGGCCCTGGCGATTCAGCCGCAGCTTAAGTTTCCCACCGCGCGGGACTCGGTCGGCAATGGCCGATTCGAAGGCTCGGTCGCCGCGCCGTTTCTGTTGAATCTGCCCAGGGCCTTTCACTTCAGCTACCAGCCCGGCCTCCTCTACGAGCGCAACACCAAAAACACCGGCTACGTCGCCGGCTTCGAAAACGCCGCTTCCATCGACCGCGTCGTCTTCCGCAATCTCGATCTCTATCTGGAATATGCCTGCTTCGTCACCACCGAACGGCACACCGAGCCGGTCCAGCTCATCGACTTCGGCGGAATCTATCAACTGACCGAAAACCTCGTCCTCGACACCGGCCTGACCTTCGGCCTCAACCATGCCTCCACCAATTTCGAACTGACCGCCGGGATCAGCCTGCGGTTCTGAGAATTGAATTCATCATTCCTCATTCACTATTCGCCCCGCGATTGCCGCACGGGACAGAAAGGGCAGCGGATACCGCCGCGCAATCTGTCAATATTTCCAATGCTCGTAACGCACGGGTAGCCGGTTCAGCAGTTCTCGCCGGTGCAGCCAGTCAGGCATGTAGCGCTCAAGTAATTGATTAAACCTTCGGTTGTGGGTCGGCTCGATCAGGTGGAGCATCTCGTGGACAAGGATGTACTCCAGGCAATCTTGCGGCTTCTTTGCCAGCTCGGAGTTTAGCCGAACCGCTTTCGATCTGTGGTTGCAGCTTCCCCAACGCGTTTTCATCCGCTGGATGTATAGCCTGCTTACTTTAACGCCGATGAGCTTCTCCCAGCGCCACAAAACCGGCTCGGCAACCTCTTTTAGTTGCCGGCGATACCACTCGTCCAGAACCGCCTCGCGTTTTGTCGCCCCCGTGTCAGATTTGATCTTCAGGACCAGCCGGTTGTGCGACAGGCATATGTCGTTCCGCTCGGCACCATCGATGACTTGGAGCAAATACCGACGTCCCCAAACGTAATGACTCTCCCGGTCGATGTATTCGCGAGGCGTTTCGCGCTCCTGCGCTTGCACCTTCTGCTGATGCTGCTTGATCCACGCGAGTTTTGAAACCGCAAAGACCCGAATCGTCTCAACACTCATCCGTTCCGGCGCCGAAATGCGAACCCGCCCCGTCGGCGGGTGAACGCTCAAATGGACGTTCTTGATATCCTTCTTGATGACGTCCACCGAGATGTCGCCAAGCGAAATCTGTGTCACGGTCAATATTCCCTTTGCTGACGGATGATGAGAAAGACTCGCTCAACCTCGTCCACATTTTGGAGAATGTCGTAGAGAGCTCGCTTAATAATCTGCTCCCTTGGCAAAACTCCCCGCCAGCCGTCCGGTCGTACCGCCTTCACGGTCTGATCAATTCGCAGAGCGAGCTGCTCATTTTCGCCTAGGTTGTTGTAAAGCGCCCTCTTTCCCGGGGAGTCGAGAGCCCGCGGAGCATCATGCGCCTGCCCGACTTGAACCTGTTTGGCCAGGTCGGCAATGCGCTTTAGATATTCCTCGTACTCGATCGCCCTGGCCTTTCGGGCAGCGATAATCTCGTCCAGTAGCTTCGACATCTTGTCGAAAAATGCCGGGTCGCTCAGATGTTCCCTAATAATCTTGCTGCGAACGTTGTTCTCAATCGTTTCCGCGATTGCGGCCTGATTGCTTCTTATCCCTTCGGGTAAGCGGCTCACCACCTCTGCGATGCCGGTTTTCACGAGCAACTCCAGTAACGGCATTTCATCGAAGGGCGAAATCTTTCTCGGCTCGTCTGCTTCGATATAGATGTCAATTAAGTGCCGCATGTCGGCTTCGTAGGCCTTTAGATCGATCGTCTCTCCGGATGCCCTTCGAATCGTCTCGCGCAGGTCAACGTAGCGCTTCACGTCCCGTTTGATGCGAGTAATCTCGGCTTCGCTGTAGCCCGCCTCGGCGAGCTCGTCGGCAATGTTGGCGTAAGTTCGCACGACGCCCGCAGTGCCCTTGTAAAGCGCGACTCGCTGTGGCTCGTGTTCCTTCAGGTCTTCGGGCTTTTCGGTGTCGCCACAAAAGTAGTGGATTGCCTCAAGGTCGGTCTGCGGAGGCGGAATTGGCTCGCACAGCGCCGCCATTAGCTCCAATGCGCTATCCAATCGCTTCTTTCCGTCGGCAAGGCGGTTCTGCATGAGGACCTGCGGATCAACGCCACTGCCGTCACCTTTATCAAGCTCCGAGGTGTAAACCTGGAGCGCGCCGGTTCCCTTATCGTTGACCAGCTTGTTGAACAGGTTCTTGTAGTCCACGATGTATCCGACCGTCTTGTCTTCCCCGTCCAGGCGATTGGTGCGGCAGATCGCCTGGAACAAGCCGTGGTCCTGCATCGACTTGTCGATGTAGAGATAAGTGCAGCTAGGGGCATCGAAGCCGGTTAGCAACTTGTCGACCACGACCAGCAACTTCATGTTGGCCGGCTGTTTCTTGAAAAGGAATTTAGCGTTTTCTTCGTATGTCTCGGTCTTCGTCTTTTCCGGGAGCGGCTGAACGTCCTCAAGCAGCTCGCTGTACAGGTTGTAGATGAACTGCTTGTCGGTTTCTGTGTTCGCTCCCGTATCCTCTGTCGTTACATCGCTGGCCTGCGGATTGTAAGAGGTGACAATCGCGCACTTTCCCTTGAACACAGTTTTCTGAAACAAGTCGAAGTACTTGCACGCCTCGTAGATGCTCGACGCTACAAGGATCGCGTTCCCACGTTCGCTGCTAAGGCGAGGCTTCACGCTGAAATCGAAAACAATATCGGCGACCACGCGCTCCATTCGCGACCTGGAGCTCAAAACCTTCTGCATTGTCCCCCATTGCTCGCGCAGCGCCGCCTTCTGCCAGTCGTTGAGCCCCTTGGTCTTGGCGTCAAACCACGCGTCAATCTTCGTCTGCGACAGAAGCCATTGGTCTATATCTCGGGCCTCGTAAGTAAGATCGAGTACGACCTGATCCTCGACTGCCTCGCTGAATTTGTAGGTATGAATGTAGCCGCCAAACACTTCGAGGCTCGTTTGCTTATCTGCCTTGAGCAGCGGAGTCCCTGTAAACCCAATGAAAACGGCATTCTGAAGGATCGCCTTCATCGTCCTGTGTAGCTTTCCGCTTTGGGTGCGGTGGCATTCGTCGACGAAAACGAAAACGTCACCGATTGTCTGGCAGGGCTGGCTTTTCAGTTCCGCAATGAATTTTTCGAAGTTGTCGACGTTTCTTCTACCGAACTTATGGACGAGTGAGCAGAGCAGCCGCGGTTTTGCCTGAGCTAGCTTGCTGAGTAGGTCCCTACCGCTATTGGTGCGCGCAATTTGTTCGCCCACCTCGGTAAAGACGCCTTCGATTTGTTCATCGAGTTCGTCGCGGTCAGTAATGATAACGACGCGAGCATTCGGCTTATTCTCCAGAATCCATCTGGCAAGCAAAACCATGACGAGGCTCTTGCCGCTCCCTTGGGTGTGCCAAACGATGCCGCCCTTGAAGGCGCTGACGTGCTGTTGAGCGGCCTTAATCCCAAAATACTGGTGTACGCGCGGCAGCTTCTTGATTCCGCCATCGAAGAGTACGAAGTCGTACATCAACTCAATTAGCCGCTGCTTGTTGCATAGCTTCAGTAAGTATTTGTCCAGCTTGAAACGGGAATCGTCCTGCTCTTCCTCCTTCCAACGCATGAAATATTTTTCTTCCGTTCCGACCGTCCCATATTGCAGGCCTTCAGAATCGTTACCGGCAATGACTATTTGTACCGTCGCGAAGAACCACTCGTTAAACTCGCGCTGCTGGTTGGAGATAAGCTGCCGGATGCCGTCCCCCATCGATATCCGACTGTTCTTTAACTCAATAACTCCTATGGCGATGCCGTTGACGAACAGGACCAGATCGGGACGGCGCTCAAGATTTCCCCGGAGCGTGACCTCCTCGGCGATGTGGAAGTCATTCTTCTCGGGATGTTCCCAGTCGATTAGTTTGACCTTCTGCGTCTTCTCGCCCGCCTCGGTCTTCACGTCCACGCCGTAGCGCAGGAGCGAATAGACGGCCTTGTTGTTCTCGTAGAGGCCCGGCGCCGGGTTCAACGCCTCGACCTTCAGCAGGTAGACCGCCCGCTTGATCTTGTCCGGCGCGTACCCCTGCCGCTGGAGGAAGGCGGACAGGAGTGCCTCCTCTACGTTGCTGTTTTCCTCGCGGTCGCACCAGTCGCCGAGGAAGGTATACCCGAGCTCCTGCGTGAAGAGCTTGATGATTCGCTCCTGGGTCTTCCGCTCGGCCTGGCCGGTATTCATCTGAGCCTCACCTTTCCCGTCAGCAGGTTCTGCGTTATACCGACCTTGATCTGACGGGCCTTTTCAAGCTTTTCCGCGAGCTTGTCCAGTTCCTCATCCATTTCCCGGAGAACCTCGGCAATGGCAGCTTGCTCAGATTTGGTCGGCGGTACGACCACCTCCGTCCGTCGAATCAGATCGGTGTTGAGGTTCATCTGCGAGCCCGTCTGACCGTGTTGCGACCACATCGGCTCAAGGCGAGCAAGCAGGTAGTAACAGAAGAACTTCTCAATCCGCAGGCTGGACATCACGACGAAGCCGTCATGGATGCACGAATCAATAGCGGTGATGATTGGTCTCCCAACGGTCGCACAAATGCTCATGATTAAACTGCCCGATGGCACTGGGCGGCTACGCTTCACGCCAAGCGGAGATAAGCGTTGTGTCGTATTGCGAAGAAACATGCCCGAGCTAGTCACGTCAGATATGCGAACCCATCCGATTGGTGAGTTTTCGTCAAACCAGATCGGATCGTCAATCGGGCGCGGCGATGCTCCCCGCTGAATATCAGCCAGTCCACCCAATCTGGCTGTCTGCCACTCTCCGCTGCATCCCGACAGGCGGCGTTTGCCGGTGAGCAGTTGCTGCATCGCGCCATGCTTGACCTGCCGCTTCTTGACGATCAGCTTCTCCAGCGATTCGATCCACGCATCCGCGTCCGCCAGCGCCCCCGCAATCGCGTCTTGCTCGGCCTTTGTCGGCGGAAGAGCGAAAGAGAACGCCGCAAGCTCAACCCGATTGATCTTGGGCATTCCGCTTCGGACCGAGACGGACTGGGCGTACTTCGTGAAGCGATGACCCAGGAGCGTCTCCAAGATGAAACGTCCGGCGACCGAGGCGGCCGGGCGCAGCGGATACATGTCGGCACTGCAAAGACCACCGAAATCCACGAGGGTCGCCTTGCGGAGGTAGGGACGGATCTTCGAATAAACGATGTCACCCGCACTGAACAAGTACTTGCCACTGATTGCGCCTTGCTCGGCAGCGGTGCGCCGCTCCAGTAGCCGACCCGACCCCGACTCAATATGGTCCGGTGCCAGCAGTATCATTGAGCGGTATGGCTCCTGTCGGGGATCGACCTGACCTCTAGCGATGTTAACGATCTTGAGCAGCGGCCGGACGCACCAGTCAGCAGGTACGACTCCGACCTCAGAATTGATACGCTCGTCCGTCATCGGCATGAAAACCCCATCCTTTCCAGATGGCGGCTTACGCGGCCTTCAACGCCGCGCGCAGTAAGGACCAGTTGAGGGAGCGCAGAGTCGTACCGGCGGCTGAGATCGGCTACTCGCTTATCAAGAGCATGGCTGACTAGCTCTGTCTCGCCACGAAAGGCGCTTTCGAGGCTCGCCACCCACTTGTCCTCCACCACAAGCGTCTTTACCTCCGCCTCGCTCAGCGTCGGGTACTTCTTGTAGGCGAGTACGTCGAGCTCCGCCTCGCCATCCTTGAGCTTCCGCCTCACATCCGACTCCTGCTCGGAGAGCGCGACCCAGCGGCTCAGCACATCGGCCTCGTCCTTCGCGTCGGTGTCGCCATTAATCTCCTTGAGTCGCCTGGCAACCTCTGCCTTGTTCACCTTATCAAGCTCGGAGAACGCGCCTTCGTCACCGCTTTGTTCTTCTTCGAGTTCGGCCTTCTGAGCGGTGACTGCTTCGAGATTGGCGGCAAGCTTATCGATCCCGTCCTGGCTGTCCTTAAAATAGCGGGCAACGATCAGCGGCTTGGGCACGAGGTCGCACGCCCAGCCCTTGTCCTTCTCCTTGCCCTTCTTGTCCGTCTCTGTGATGCGGTAGGTCTCAGCTTTCCATCCGTCTGTGGCGACGAAATAGCAGTCATCCTGCATCGTCGCGTCCCAGTAGTTCATGAAATGTTGATAGATGTCGTAGGGATCGATCAGCGGCTTGCCCGCGTAATGGGCAAGCAGTTCCTCCGAGAGCTTGACGGCAAGTTCCTTCGGATGGAAGCCTGGTGTGAGGTCCTTGAGCTTGACCTTCGTCTCGTTACGCCACGCGGCGAAGTGGTCGTTCATCCCGCTGATGAACGAGGCGAACTCGGGATGCTGATAGATCGTGGACTTGATCCCGTCCTTCGAGACCGCGATATCGAGATAGCCGGGCCGATTGGGCTTGAACAACGCCTTCCGCAGGTTCGGGCAGACAGACCAGTAGCGGTCGAGGGCGTCGATATCCGCTTGTGGGATGCCGCCGTTAAGATGAGCATCGATGTCCTGAAGGTCTTCCGCCTGCTGGGCGTCGATGTAGCGTGGGATGTTCAGGTTGAATTCGTTCTTCTCGATCTCGGAGAGCGAGACCATCCGCGAATACTTCGGCACATCAATCTGGCGGTTGAATACGTCGACGATCCGGTGAATGTCCATCGCACGCAGGCGGTTCTTCGGGCCGTCCTTTATGAAGCCGTCGCTGGCATCGATCATGAAGACGCCCCTGCGCGCATGGGCATGCTCCTTATCGATCACGACGATACAGGCGGGGATGCCGGTGCCGAAGAACAGATTCGGCGGCAGGCCAATGATCCCTTTTATGTACCCCTTTCGGACGAGGTTTTTGCGGATCTCCGCTTCGGCGTTGCCCCGGAACAGCACACCGTGCGGCAGAATGCAGCAACCTTTACCATGCGGTTTGAGCGAGCGGACGATATGAAGCAAATACGCGTAGTCACCCTGCTTGCCCGGCGGGACGCCAAAGGGTTTGAAGCGTTCGTGAGGATCGTTCAGCGGGTCGAGTCCCGTGCGCCATCGCTTGTCGCTGAAGGGCGGATTTGCGACCACGAAATCGAATGTCTTGAGCAGTCCATTTTCGGTGAAGTGCGGCGTAGTCAGGGTGTTACCCTGGTAGATGAGCGCGCTCGGGTTGCGGTGCAGAATCATGTTCATCCGGGCCAAGCCGGCTGTTGTAGCGTCCTTTTCCTGTCCGTAGAGCGTCACCGGCGTGCGCGCCACGTCGCCGACCTTCAAAAGGAGGGAGCCGGAGCCGCAGGTGGGGTCGTACACGGTGGTGTCCGTTGACGTTTTTGCGTGACGGATGCCAACAATTTGTGCCATGACGCGACTTACTTCCGCAGGGGTATAGAACTGCCCCTTGGACTTGCCACTCTCCGTGGCGAAATGGCGCATGAGGTATTCGTAAGCATCGCCGAGAATGTCGTCGCCATCAGCGCGGTTCTTCGAGAAGTCGAGCGCCTTATTTTCGAAGATCGCAATCAGGTTCGTTAGCCGGTCGACCATCTCCTTGCCGCTGCCGAGCTTCGTCGCGTCGGCAAAGTCGGGCATGTCAGAGAGGCGGTTTGCCGTGGCCAGCGGCCCGACGATCTTCTTGTTGATCTGGTCCCCGATGTCGGTCTTGCCCTTGAGCGCGACCATGTCGGCGAAGCTCGCGCCGGGCGGGATGATGATCGGAGCGTAAGGCTGTCCGGCGTATTTGTCGGAGACATATTTCACGAACAGCAGGACGAGGACGTAATCCTTGTATTGACTGGCGTCCATGCCGCCCCGAAGCTCATCGCAACTGGACCAGAGAGAGGAATAGAGTTCAGATTTCTTGAGTGCCATTCGCGCCCATCACCACGAGTAAAGATGCCCCGAGAAGGGTCGTGCTAAAAACTTCCGCAGCGTGATTGTCGGCAATGGAAGGGAACGCGTCAAAGGATGAATCCGGCATATCCGCGAGCCGGCTCTATGGGCTAGCTCCAGGGATCAGAAGCTGGAAACTTCAAGCCGGGAAGACGGCGTGCATTCGGCCTCTTCGCGCTGAGATCCTGCGCGGGGCGCATGTGGGGCGTGAACGTAAAACGGGACAGGTGCTAATGGCATAAAGATAAGCCGCAAGTCCGCGCCGTAACTACATTTACTACATTTGCGCAAGATGTGGCCTCCTGTCAGAATGGTGGTTGCTGAAGCTACCAACCAACAGGAGGCCACGGATGGCTAGTATTGCCTTTGCCCTCGATCGCATCAAGACCAACCCGCTTTTTGCGATTACGCCGACGGCGATTGAGCAACTGTGCCGGGAACACGAGCATGAATGGCGCGAGCGCGACCTGGACCCGGCCACCACCGTCGCGCTGTTCCTGCAGCAAATCGTGCATGGCAACGTCTCGTGTGCGGAGACGCGGAGGCTGGTGGGCCTGCGGGCAACGCCCCAGGCCTACTGCACGGCCCGGGGCCGCCTGCCCTTGGAGGTGTTGCGGGATTTGCTGAGGCTGACGGTGGACTCGGCGGTGCCGGCGACGCAGAGTCACGAGCATCTGTGGCACGGTCACCGTACCTTCCACATCGACGGCTCAACGGTGTCTATGCCCGATACGCCTGAGCTTCGCAAGACCTTTGGCTCGCCCTCGGGCCAGAAGGAAGGCTGCGGCTTTCCTGTCGCTCACCTGCTGGTGCTGTTCAGCGCTTCGACGGGCCTGCTGCTTAATGCATGGATGTCACCGCTGCGAACGGGGGACGTCTTGCAGACCGCCGAAGCACACTTGGAGCTGCGCCCCGGCGACATCCTGATCGGCGACGATATTTTCGGCGGCTATCCGCACTTGGCCGCCTGCGTTCAAAAGGGCCTGCATGGCCTGTTTCCCTCGCATCACCTGCGGATCGTCGACTTCACCAAGGGGCGGCCTCACACCTGCGACGGCAAGAAAAGCGTGGCAGGCCTGCCGCGTAGCCGGTGGATCAAGTCGCTGGGCAAGGAGGATCAGCTGGTTGAATTGTTCAAGCCCAAGCAACGGCCGCGCTACATCAGCGAAGAAGACTACGCCGCGCTGCCCGATTCGATCATCGTGCGTGAGGTCCGGCGCACCGTGCAGCGGCCGGGGCTTGGGAAAATGACCATTACCATCACCACCACGTTGACCGACCCGCTGCTGTACCGGGCCGATGAACTGATCGAACTGCGGCTGCGACGCTGGGACGTGGAAACCAGGATTGAATACTTGAAGATCACGATGAACATGGACGTGCTGCGATGCAAGAGCGAACAGGGTGTCCGCAAGGAACTGTCTGTCTTTTGCCTGGTGTACAACTTGGTTTGTTGCGTGATGCTCCAGGCGGCCCGGCGGCAGGAGGTCGACCCGCGACGTATCAGCTTTGCCGACGCGTTGTACTGGATGCGTTACGCTCGAGCCGGCGAACTGCTGCCGGAGTTGAAGGTCAACCCGCTGCGGCCCGACCGCGCCGAACCGCGATGTAAAAAGCGAAGATCCAAACAATATGACCTGATGAACAAGCCCCGCGCGGAGTTGCGAGCGAAGCTACTTGAGGAGAGTCTCACGAAAAGGCCGAGAAAACCTCGAAAGAAACGCTTAAGTTGATGCCATTAGGGACAGGTGCGCTTTCGGCGGCACAAACGCGGGAGATCGCGCATTCTAGAAACTAAAAACGAGATACTGGAAACTGGAGAATTCCTTCGGTGTGAATTAGGGGCTAACCACACGAGCAACGATTATGGCGTGCCGGCGGCACGGAGGCGCGCAAGAGCATCGGCCGGCGTTAGCGTTGGGACGAGTGCGGCAAGTCGAGTGAGGTGTTCGCGGTCGAGTGAAACCAGATCGCAGCCGTGCGTCAAGGCCACGGCTGCGTAAACGGAATCGGCACCGCGAAGCCGATTGCGAGAATCGCCTTGGCCATTTCCTCGGCAAGCGCGGAATCTCCACGGGTACGAGCGATCGCGCCCGCTAATTCCGCTGGCAATAACGTCGGCACAAAAATTGGCACGCCGCGCGCAAAAAGCAGGTCGAGCTGCGCACGGCTGTCGGGTTGGTGGGGCTCGGTTGGGGAATCAGCGTTGACTCACACGCTGGCGTCGATGGTAAACACTTGCTTACCGCCTCATCTGGCTGACTGCGTCGGTGAGAGATGCAGCGCCAACTACGGAAGTCGCGGCAAGCCGCTGGCCCAGGGAGCGGTATTGGCGCCATGCCGAGTCAGCGTCTGTCTGAGAGGCGCTGCGCGGAGAGGCCAGCACGGCGCTGGCAATCTTGGGTGTCAGATACTCCAGAAGCCGCACCTGATCTGTAAGGTCAAGCCGCTCAACCGATTCTTTGATTTCACTCAAAGTTCTGGCACTCATGGCAGGAATTATACGCAGTGCCCATACAAGCCGCTATTCCCCGCGCATAATGTGGCTGAACTCCTATATTCAGCCGCGGGGCGCGGCACCTTCGACGCCCTTTGACATGGCTCAGGATGGGCGCTCCGCGAGAACGTTGAGCAGGCGAACAGTAGAGCAGTTGAGGAACGCGATCTTTCACCTGTCACCTGATCTCCTCGTCAATTCTCTGCGCGCAGCGGCACCTTCGACAGCGCTCAGGACGGGCGCGCGGGTGAGACACTGTATTTCCAGGGGTCAGAAACTGGAAACTTGAGATTGGAAACTGGCGAATTCAATCGGCGCTTATCAGCGTGCATCGGCGGCTATTTCTAGGGGCTAGAAACTTGAAACTGGAAACTAGAAAAACGCATTGCCTCCGCGTACCTCTGCGCCCTCTGCGGTGAGATTCTGAGCGGAGCGCGCATGGGGCGCGCGTTTCGTCACGCGAAAGAGCGTCCGAAAGGTTTCTCCGGCGTAAGTCAATGCGCGGCGGAAGGTTAGGTGCCGAAAAACGTAAAATCACTTGACAGTCGAGCGGGGCGCGCGTATCGAGTTCAGCAATAAATTGACATTGATATATCTGATTGTGCAGCCATGATTTACCGCAAAAATGGGGTGTTTTCGGCGCTCAAAAAAGGTCAATGCGCGCCCCGTTTTGTCTCATTTTGTTCCATGTAAGGGAACGTACTATCGTATCCGCTTGAAGATGCGGGATTTAGAATGAGGGGCGGTTCCGCGCCGCGCGCCCCGTTTGCGCGCACTGCGCCCCGCATTCCAGGGGTCAGAAACGAGAGACTCGAAACCAGATCACCCCGCGGCTTTGGCGTTGCGCCGGGGCTCGTGATATTCGCCGATGTTGCGGAATTTTTCGTAGCGGCGTTCGAGGAGGTTGTCGATCTTGCAGCGCTTCAGATCGCGCAGGGTCTTGGAGACAAACTGCGAGAGGTTATGGGCGGCGGTGTGCGGATCGCGATGGGCGCCGCCGAGCGGCTCGGAGATGATCGAATCGATCACGCCCAGCTCGCGAAGATGCTTGCTGGTGAGCTTGAGACTCTCGGCCAGTTGCGGCGCCTGCTCATTGCCCTTGAAGAGAATCGCCGAGCAGGCTTCGGGGGAGATGACCGAATACCAGGCAAATTCCATCATGGCCACGCGATCGGCCAGGCCGATACTCAGCGCGCCGCCGGAACCACCTTCGCCGGTGACGATGCTGATGATCGGCGTGCGGAGCCGGGCCATTTCCATGATGTTCTTGGCGATCGATTCGGCTTGGCCCCGCTCTTCGGCTCCGATGCCGGGGTACGCGCCAGCCGTGTCGATCAGCGCCACGACCGGGAGGCCAAACTTCTCGGCCATCTTCATGCAGCGAAGGGCCTTGCGATGACCTTCGGGATGGGCGAGGCCGAAATTGCACTTAATCTTGTCGTTGGTATCGCGGCCTTTGTGATGGCCGATCAGCATGACCTTATGGCCACCGAGCCGGGCCAGGCCGCAGACGATGGCTGAGTCGTCGCCGTAAAAGCGGTCGCCATGCAATTCGCGGAACTCCCGGCAGATCATCTCCACATAGTCGCGGAACAAGGGGCGCTGCGGATGCCGGGCGACTTGCACGGTTTCCCAGGCGCTCAGATTTTCGTAGGTCTTGCGAAGCAGGGAGGTATAATTGGTGCGAAGCTGGCGAAGCTCTTTCGAATAATCCACCCGGCTTTGGCTCTCTGTGGCTTCCAGCTCGTGGATTTGTGCTTCCAGCCGGGCGATCGGTTTCTCAAATTCCAGTACATGCCTCGGCGACCGCTTGAGTACGCGGCTGACTGGTTCGACCGACTTTTCCCCTTCGACGCCCGTGTATTCTTCAATAGCTGGCATAATGATCGGACGCCCCATACGACCCGGCGCCCGCCTTCAAATTCCCTGTTTCACCCGGCAAGCCTTTCGACTGCCAGGCCCTTCGACAAAGCTCAGGGCAGGCAAACGTGGCCGATAGCCTAGACCAGCCGGACCCGATCATCAAGGGGTGTTGATCCCCGTATGAAGGTCCGGCGAGCCCAGCGGTGGCTGCTAAAATCCTTCAACTTGCATGGGCCGGACAACGGCCCCAGCTTCCGGTATTATCGGACTATGCAACCTCGGCAGATCAGCATCCTTGGCGTGGGCCTCCTCGGCGGATCGCTTGGATTGGCATTGAAGAACGCCACAACCGATTGCAAAATCATCGGTTACAGCCACCGCCGATCAACGCTGGATTCAGCGATTCGCCTGGGTGCTATCCATCAGGGATACGAGGAGCTCGCCCCGGCTGTTCGAGGAAGCGATCTGGTCGTGCTCTGCACGCCGGTCGGACTTTTCCCAAATCTGATCAAGGAATTGGCCCCGCTGCTTTCGCCGGGAACCATCGTCACCGACGTCGGCAGCACGAAGCAAACGGTCGTTTCGATTGCGGAGGAACTGCTGCCGCCGGCGGTCCATTTTGTCGGCAGCCATCCCATGGCCGGCAGCGAAAAGCGAGGGGTCGAGCATGCCAAGGCCGACCTCTATGCGGGTGCGCTATGCATCCTGACGCCGACGCCTAGGACCGACCCGACGGCGCTGGAGCGGGTCGATGCCTTTTGGAAAAGCCTGGGGATGCGGACCTGCCGGATCTCACCCGAGGAGCATGACCGTCGGCTGGCGGACGTCAGCCATCTCCCCCACGCCCTCGCGGCTGCCCTCGTGAACCTTCAGGACCCGCAGGGTTTGAGTCTTGCCGCCAAGGGTTTTCTCGACCTCACCCGCATCGCCGGCGGCGACTCGATCCTCTGGCGCGACATCTTTCTGGACAACCGCCAGAACCTGCTTCAAAGCATCGATCGCCTGAAGCAGGAGCTTGATCGACTCGCCGGTCTGCTAGATCCCTCCCAAGCCGAGGCGCTCCAGGCTTGGCTTGAAGCTGCTGCAACTCGGAGACAGGCGATGCTGGAGAAGCCGGGGAAGTGATCGTCAAATTTCCTTAGATGAAGGCGAATTCTGCTGTCCTAACTGTTTCTTCATCGGGATGCACCGTATCGCGACGCCGTGCATCACCCTTGCAACTGGCTGCCCGCGGCTGTATCCGCGTTTCTCGTAGAATGCTGCCGCGGTGAGCGTGGAGTGCAATTGCAGTAAGTGGATGCCAGCGGCAAGGGCGTCGTCTTCAATTCGCTTTAAAAGCGATGTCCCAATCCCGCGGGCCACAGCAGTTGGCGCAACATAGAGACCGCGCAACTCATCTCCATAACGGCAGCCGAAGCCCAAAATCTCGCCGCGAACTTTGGCCACGTACATCGCCTCGCCTGCTTCCAACCCACGGACATAATCGGCCGCCCGCTTTGGCCCGGCCCAAGCCTCGATTTGATCCGGTGTATAGTCCGCCGCGCAAAGAACTCGGATCGATGTAACGTGCAGACGGCAGATCGCCTCCGCGTCTTCGGGACGGGCGAGGCGAATAATCAATTCTTTTTGAATCGATTCAAAGGACATCTCAAAACAATTCTACCGAAGGAATCACCATTGAATCCCGGCATGGCGAGCCGCACACGCAAAATGCATCAGATCGCAAAGCGCGAAGCCAATGACTCCTATAAACGCGTCGTGATAAATTTTGTTGGCGCGGGAGAGCTCGGCGGCGAAGTCAGGATCTGCCGTTGCCGGTGGCTTTGTTCGGCTGAAGAACCACTGGCCGACAAACCCGAGCACCAGCAAAAACAGGCCGCCGAGAAGTTGGACGAATGAGTTGTCTGGAAATTCACACATTGGCTATCGCCTCCCTCTCTTGAAACGTTCCGGCTCACTCGCGCGTTGCTGCCTGCTTCAGCGTTTTGCTGTCGGCTCTATGCGACGACGCTGTGCCTACGTCTTAGCTACCAAAAACTCTTCTGAACTCCCGGGCCGCAGACTGTCGGTTCGGCCAGCAAAGTAGCGATCAATCAAGTCTGCCGCCGAGACGGTGCGAGCTTCCCGAAATCCAGCTTCGCGGGCAAGGGCAAGAATATCGTCCTGAGTAAAGAAGCTGAGGAATGGCGTCCCGCTGGCAACCGCGCCTCTTTTCGCGGCTTCAAATCCCGCTCGCTCCTGTGGCTCAGCAAGTTCGATCGGAAGTAGGTAGCTCATCGCCAAAGTTGATCCTGGCGCGAGTGTCGCGATCTGTCGCATCGTAGCGAAATTCGCTTCACGCGTCAGATACAAACTAACGCCGGTCGAGGCGACGATTGCAGGGCGATTTGCGTCAAATCCGGCAGCAAGCAGTTGCTGCCACCAGGACTCCGTCTCAAAATCAACCGGCACAAATCGCAGCCATGACACAATTCCGAGGCCAAGCTCTCTCAGTCGTTTCTGCTTCCACGCCTGCGGCCCCGGCTGATCGACTTCGAAAATCGTCAGACGAGATGCGAGCTCCGACCTGCGCTGCGCGAAGGTATCAAGCCCCGCGCCGAGCATGACGTACTGATTGACGCCCTCCGCAGCCTGTTCGATAACTAGATCCTCGATGAACCGCGCGCGGCCGACGATCGAAGCGCGAAAGCTTCTACTGAAATTCGGATCCATATCCGGCCGGCTGCGCCAGCCCGCGTCCGGCGCAACAATTCGCAAGCCGACCTGATCCTCCAACACATGTGGCGGCGCATCGACTTCGACATGCAACGCGCGCCATAGCGCAACGCGGACTGCCGTGCTGTCCGGCGCAGAAAAATCCCCATCGGGCATCATGATTGCCCTCGATATCTGCGGCGACATATCAGGTCAAGGTAATCTATCCGCTTCGCCGACGTGCAATGCCTTTGCCCGGGAAGAGTAAGGTGGGTTATACAAGTGCAGCGATTGCAAGGAATTCCAAAAATGGTGGCTGGCACCTTTTTCCGGGCCGTCGACTTCCCCGGACTGTCTAAGGACGCGCTGTGGTCGTTGACCCCGCGAAAGTTTTGGCCACACTGGCGGTACGAAGCTATCGGAGCGCGGGCTTTTTCCATCCGCCGACGATCACCCGGAGGACTTTTCATGAAATGGCATTATTCCTGGATTCTTTGCGCCTGCCTGATTCTCTCGGCTGGCCTGGTCGCCTCGGCAGACGTCAAGACAGTGGTCGACCGCAACCAGGGCGAAGATGCCACCGCGCAGTTCAAGTTCAAACATGTCCCCGCCCCCTCGAAAACCGACGCCGCCCAGAAAGCAAAGTTCGAGATCGTCGAAGGCGAGCAGGACTCCAACGGCGGTGACCTCGACAAGCTGCACGATGGCCAAGTCCCCACCGAAGAAGACCAGCCCGAGGCCAACTTCTTCTTTGCCCAGAACACCGATGGCGGCCGTATCCTCATCGATCTCCAGAAAATCATCGACGTCAAGGAAATCAACACCTATTCCTGGCACCCCAACACCCGCGGCCCGCAGGTCTACAAGCTGTACGCATGCGATGGAAAGGCAAGCAATTTTGATCCAAAGCCCAAGCGCGATGCCGACATGCAAAAGGCCGGCTGGAAGCTCGTTACTTCGGTCGACACGCGTCCCAAAGAAGGCGAAGCGGGCGGGCAGTTCGGCGTCAGCATCACCGACTCCGACGGCTCTCTGGGCAAGTACCGCTACCTCCTGCTCGACGCCAACAAAACCGAATCGGAGGACCCCTTCGGCAACACCTTCTACGGCGAAATCGACGTGATCGACCGCGACGCCTCGGGTGCGTCCGCGGCGCCGACCAACGAAAAACTCACCAAGACTCTCAACTTCGGCGGAAAGTACCAATGCGTGATCGATTATTCCCAGGCCCCCGATTTTAAGGACTGGATCGATACCAAGCTCTCGCCGGTCGTCGAAGAATGGTACCCCAAGCTCGTCGAGATGCTGCCGAGCGAAAACTACCAGGCGCCTACGAAATTCAGCATCACGTTTCATGCCAACGGCCGAGGCGTAGCCGCGACCGGCGGCACGCGAATTACCGCCGATGTCCCCTGGTTCTCCAAAAACCTCAATGGTGAAGCCGTCGGCGCGCTAGTGCATGAAATGGTCCACGTCGTGCAACAATACGGGCGCGCCCGCCGAAACGATCGGTCTGCGCAGATCCCCGGCTGGCTCGTCGAGGCCATCCCGGATTATCTCCGCTGGTTCCTGTATGAGCCGCAGTCGCATGGGGCCGACCACATCCGCAACATTAACAACGTCCGTTACAACAGCCCCTACCGCACCGGCGCCAATTTTCTGGATTACGTCACCCGTAAGTACGACAAGGATCTCGTCCCGCAGATCAACGCCGCAATCCGCGATGGCGTCTACAATGCCGACCTCTGGAAAAAACTCACCGGCAAAACCGCCGACGAGCTTGGCGACGAATGGAAATCCGCCCTCAAAGCCAACAACGGCTACGCATTTCCCAAAAACTAAGCCGGGCAATAGAACGGTCGATGGTCCCCATCGCCGAAGGACGCCGCGCGTCGCTTGCGCGAACGGAAGCGCTCGTCTTCCCCCGACCAGGAAGTGCGGCCAGTGCCCTCACCGCCGCCGTATGCTAGAATACAGGCAGTGGAGATGCCTTATGGCTGTGACGATTCAATTTCCCAATGACGTTGAGCAGCGGCTCCGTGCGGACACGCCGAACCTGGATGCCGAGGCCAAGGAGGCCGTCGCCCTCGACTTGTTCCGCAGGGGCAAGCTTTCGCACTACGAGCTTTCGAGGCTGCTCGGACTCGACCGCTTTGAAACCGATGCCTACCTGAAGCGTCACAACGTCTTCGAAGGCTCCCTCACGGCCGAAGATCTCAATGAGCAGGCTCAGACGCTCGATCGCGTGCTGGGCCCTGTGCGTCGCTGATGCTCGTCGTAGCCGACAGCTCGCCTCTGATCGTGCTCGTGAACATCGAGCACGTTGACGTGTTGCCGAAGTTGTTCGGGCAGGTCTTCATCCCACCCGCCGTCGCTGACGAACTTACCTTTTCATCACGCCCGCAAGCGGTTCGAGACTTTGCGACAGCGCCTCCAGCGTGGCTCCATGTGCAACGCCCAACCACCATCCAGTCAATCCCTGAATTGCACCCGGGGGAGACCGAAGCATTAAGCCTTGCCCTCGAGCTTCACGCTGACTTAGTCCTCATCGATGAGCGGAAGGCATATCGGGAAGCAGTAGCCCGCAATCTCAATGCCGTCGGCACCATCCGCGTCCTTGAGCGGGCCGCCGCTGAAAAGATGCTCGATTTGAAAGATGCCTTTGAGCGGGTGAAGAAGACCGACTTCTGGATATCCCACAAGCTCCTTGACCAGCGGCTCAAGCTGTTTGAGCAGCAGTTCGGATCGGGCGGGTAGAGCGACTTCTTTCCCTAAGTCTGAAACTGAATGGGGTTGATTCAGTTGTCTTTAGTCCGCATCAGAATCCGCCACGCCACAAAAAGCAGAATCAAGCCGAGAATCGGGATCAGCACGAAGCCAAGCGCATCCCGGCCCATGAAGAGGCCGCGAATGTCCTCGAAGCGAAGGAATTGCCATATCCACAAGCCCGTGACCAACAGGCATGCAACGCCCGTCGTCGCAAACACGACGCAAATCGTCAGGTCGATCATCCGGCCCTTTGGCGGCGGACTCGGGTTACGGTATTCCAGCGTCGGCTTCTGGTCTGGCATTAGGGGCATCATATCAGGAGCGCTAAGCCATTTTTATGGCTCGCTTTTTCGTAGACCGGTTAGCATTCTCATGCCCACTTGGCAGATGTAAAATATTCCCGTGCGCAGCGCCCTTCTTAGAGCCGCATCATTCCTGTCGACGATCATGCTCATGATCTGCCTGGCGTTATGGGTGCGCGGCTATTTCGCCAGCGATTCGCTATATGTGAAGTATCACCGCCGTCCCTACATCCACACCGTCAAGACGCGGCACGGCCCCGTCGCCAGGTATCGAGTTGCCAGAACGACAATAACAAATGGGCGTGGATGCATCGGAGTGACGACAGAGGAATATTTGGAATCCGGAAGGCCGATTCCTCGAATCTCCTTCGAGCGGGGGCTATCGGTTGCTTCCGACCTGAGACTTCTGCGCCCGATGTTTAGCTGGCTCGGGCTGGAACACGCCACTGATAGCTCATTTGGAACAGAATCAATAAGAGTTCCAACCTGGACGTTCGTTGCTGTTTTCTCGCTTCTCCCACTGTGGCGCGAGAGCCATCGCTATGCGAAACGGCGTCGAAGTCGCGCGAATTTATGCGTCGAGTGCGGCTACAACCTGACCGGCAACACCAGCGGTACCTGCCCGGAATGCGGAACGAAGGTTCCGGTTACTTCGATTGCTTCGCGTCAGTAACAACCGCAAAGGCGGGGTCGGCGTTCCGTACATGCTCGCCTTCATTGCGTGGTGAGGTCCGCTCCGCATTCAGGGCAAGTATACAAGCTGGCTCGAATATCAAAGCCGCACTCGGTGCACAGTCCCGCTCGCCTTCTGGACGCTTTCACGCCCCACCGGTCTTCGTGCAGCAGCCATCTCATCGGAAGGGTTCCGGTCAATAGGGCCGCAAACCACCACGGAACGCCTATAAACGGCCAGTAGAACGGTAGCACAACGCCAATTCCATTTGGTGCCCACGCCAACGCGAATTCCCCGTCGGCTGGAAACTGCTCAACAGAGGACAAAGGCCTCATGCCCAGGTGGTGAAGATCATCTTGTGCTCGCCCAAATTGCACCGCAACGAAGATTAACGACAGAAGCGATAGGATCGACAGAACGGGCAGCGGAGGTCGCGACTTTAGCCAATCACCGATCATTTCGGCCACCACTGCGAATGCTTCCGCCTTTTCGGCACTCCTCTAGCCTAAAGCCAAATGGGACAAATTAGTTGCACTTAGCGAGTCGGTCTTCGCATCTACTGCCCCGCATTGATGTAAAAGACAAGTAGCGTAAGGGCCGACATGAGCAGGCCGAGGATTGAAAGGATCGCCGACGCAGCGCCGCGCGTCACGCCTACCGCTCCCATGGCGAACGATATGACGACGAATGTTGCGACCGCAGCCAAAATCAGACGGGAACGATCATAGAAGTCAGCCAGGAATGTGAGTCGGAAAGCGACCGCCGCCGCGATGATTGATCCAGCACCCCAGATGTATCGCATTTAGGCCTCGGGTCAGTACGAATCCTATTTACTTTCGAATTCTGGTAAAACACCAGTCCATATCCTCAAAAATCCACAGACGCCCGTTCGAATCCGGCAGATCAGTCGAAAAGGGCCCTATCGTCTTGCTGTGGGTTGCCGGGCTGAGCACACAAATATTTAGGAAATTGACGCTGTTGTTCTCAACCCACCATTTCCCGTGCAGCGTGACGCCGTCAACGGTCTGGGTGAACGTGCCGCCCTTCAGGATTTCCAGGTCTCCGACTTGATCGGAATGATAAATGCCTTCGATCGGCTGCGGCCCCGAACCGCCGCGCCGGCAGGATAATGAAAGAAGACCGGGCAGAATCAAAAGCAGAACAGCCAGCAGATTTCGATGTCGGATCATCAGGCTCACCCCCCGTCAGCGCTTTTCCCGGCTGGCCGCTCGACAAGCCTTGGATTTGCCACGGTTCCGCATTCCGGGCATCGATCAGGCGTGGCGCGCAGATCGTAGCCGCATTTCGGGCAGCGACCGGGGCCATGGCGGTGGCGACGCCCGCTGTACCACACGATGAGCGTAAGCCCGCCAGAGAGTGCGAGTATCCATGCATATGGGATGTCGATGTCGACTCGACCTTCCACATAGCGCGCGTACCAGATTCCCCAGAAATGCGTTTGACTGCTTACGCCCACGCCTCTCATTGCTGCGGCGGGAACCGGAGCGAACGATGCTGGCGGCTCAGTGTCACGACTAACCGACCATTTTTCACTTACCACACCGGCGGACCAATCGCATTGGATGTCTATGTAGTCGCGCAATGAAACAAGCGCCGTGTAACCTCGCCGATTGGTCAACATGATGGCATCTTCGACAGAGCGACTTCTCACCCAGACCGCGCCTTCGGCCATGCAGATCAGGACCATCACGCAAATGACAAGTTTTTTCAGCCTCAACCACATTACGTTCTTCTCGGATTCTGTCGCCCGGCTGAAAATCAACCGCTCTGCCGTTCTAACCCTTCGTGGCCCGGCGTTCATAGCTCAGTTAAAAAATTTCCTCCCGCATTCCGGGCATCGATCCGGCGTCGCTCGTAGATCGTAGCTGCAGGTTGGGCAGGCGAATCGCTTCTCCGCCAGCCGTCGCTGCCTTTGGATCTCAAGGCGCTGATCGACATCGGCTACCCAGGATCACGTCGCGTGATCATCCTTCTTCTTCCTAAGGAAGTATAAGTCTCCGGCATCTGACAAAAACAGTAACCACTCCGTTCCGAAGGGTGCCAAATAGAGCGCATCTGCACTGGCCCTCCAGAGAATCCACAGAACATCAAGGTCGAGGATTCGAAGTGGAACGACATACGATTCATTCCACGTAACGTAAATCAGGCGCATCGGCGTCTCCCGCGTCAGGTCCGGATCATCGATTACTTCGCTAAACTGAAACCCAGTCGCGTTGTCTGGAATCTTGCCGACTTTCGAGCTCTTTGGGATCATTGCATAATAGAGTTCGAGCCATGTTGCCGATTCAGGCAATCCCACGATGGCACAGAAATCTATCCTGGCTTCTTCCTCCTCGTTCGGAGTCATAACTCGAGAAAAGCCAATGTCGACGCCCTGCTTTTGTATCTCAATTAGACGTTCCATTAGTTTGTCCACCGCCGCTCAAGGCGCTGATCGACATCGGCTACCCATGATTTCAGGCCCACGCCGAACAGGATGATCAGATAGAGGAGTGCCAGCATGAAGCAGGCCGTATGCGGATCGGCCCAGGTGCCTTCGCGATGGTCGCCGGTCCGCAGCTCTGGAAAACAGATCCATCCCGCCAGCAGTGCGACCGCTGGCAGCCATTTAAGGAAACGAGGATGGGTCCAGATGCGCATGGGGAGCCGATTGGAATCAGGCCCATTCCAGAAGGAGCCACCGATGCGGCACCGATGAGCACCGATCAGAGCGCATCGGTGTGTATCGGTGTTTATCGGTGGCTAATTACTCTTCACACTCCGCCTGGGCAAATGCTGCGTTCACCAATTCAATGACCTTCTCTTCCAATGCCCCCCATTTTACGCGACGAAACGGCGCGGGCGCATGAGAAATTTCCCTTTTGCTCTGGTTAATCTGGTTGTGTTGCGATGCCGGAGCGTCGTCGCCAGTACTCCGACGCGCGCGGTAACTCGGTTTCGTAAGTTACGTAACGCGCGGCCTTGGCAATGTATCCCAGCCATCTGAATATTGCCTCGGCCTGTCGCGGGTTAATCTCAGTAAACGATGCCTCACGTTCCTGTTGCGCGCGTGCCCGCAACTTGGCGGCTGATTTCGCTGGAGGTCCGTCACGCGGAAGTGGTAGGTCCGCTTGCACATCCAAGAAATAGACCACTTGGTCAGCGCACTCGAATTCGTTGGTGCCCATGGAATTCGCCATGTCCACCAGCACGAACGGCAAAATTTCAACCACGTCCTTCGGTAAAAGCAACGGAAGCTTTGGCCTCTCCTCCACCCAAAAGGAATGGGGCCTGCGCGCGAGATCCTTCCTTGCACCCATTGACGGGAATGCGTCATGAATCTGGCGAATTACGCTATCCAGGTCACCAGAATTCTCCATTCGCCCCTTCCTTTACTTATCAGGCTTTTCGTTAAGAGATATCTTCGACCTACTGAAGGGCACACAACCCTTTACCTCGTCTCGAACGCCGGATGAATCGATAAAGCTTGCAGGACCATCTAACTGAGAATGTAGATGCAACGAGCCCGATCATGCAAAGCAAACTCGCGCCGAATATAGGAAATCAAGCCCATTCCAGAATGAGCCACCGATGGGCACGGATGAGCACCGATCGGAGCGCATCGGTGGACATCGGTGTTTATCGGTGGCTAATCACTCCTCACACTCCGCCTGCACTCCTGATCTTTCCCAGCGGCACGGCTCCGCATTCCGGACATCGATCAGGCGTGGCGCGCAGATCATACCTGCAACGTTTGCAAATCCCTTGAGCACGTCCAAGCCCCAGCCGAAATCGTTTCATCCAAAGCGCGGGCAACAAGGAAGTCAGCAATACGATAAACCAATGCGGTGCGGCAATTGTGATCTGATTTGAACAATCATTCAGGAAATCATGTTGGACGCCAAATCCGATACGTGTCCACCAGGGCGGCACCGGGGGTGGCGACGAGTCGTCAGGATCGCCCTCGGGTTCATCCCAACAGGCCGGCGGCCGACGGGGAGGCGCGCTGTGCCAGAATGTAAAGCCGCCCGTATACAGATCCCCGTGAAAAAAATTTAATATTCCGGTGCCTAATGCGAGGCGACCAGAGTCAGAATCCAAGAAAATCAATCGTCTCCCCGGCCCTAGGCGGTGGTCATGGACGTATTCAACCGAGTCGCTCACTTGGTAGCTTCGCATCCACGCACCCAGCGTTGCGACACACAGCATCAGTGATGACGCGGTCAGGATTGCGAAGAATCGACGACGCATCGCCTGGATTCTACCAAAAGCGATCAGTATCGATGCGTTAACTCAAGCGCGAACATTGGGCGGATCAATCTGGATTCTTGATCTTTTCCGGCGGCGCGCCTCCGCTTTCGGCGGATTGCTCCTGGATAACGTGAAGGCTTTTTCCAGCCTCCGATCTCCACCACCAGAAGGCGGACGCGAGAAGCGTGGCGGCGGCGAGGGCCCAGTGGGGGAAGTTCAGCACGCGGAAGTCGCACCAGAACTTCCCGATGCGGTAGTTGTTGGCCGAGGCGTAGCGGAATCCGAGCTTTTGTGGAAGGGTTTTGATGTCGCGCCACGCAAATGAGCGGAAGGCGTCGTGATTGAAGCCGACGCCGACCGGGAAATCCCCCTCCTGCCAGCCGACCCGCAAAACGCCGCGGTTGGAGAGAGCCACCCAGCAGGCGTAGATCCGGGGCTTCTCCGGCGGCAAGCCGTAGGTGACCGAATCGCATGTGCGGTAGCTGCGGCTCCAAAGCAGGCAAGTCGCCGCGCACACCACCGCCGACGCCAGCGCCAGCCCCTTGTACACGATGCGACGCCGACGTTTCATGACATCATCTTAACCGGATCGGTCAGCGGGTAATTCCCGGCAATGCGGGATGGGGAGCAGTAAAGGCTCGTGTCGCCTCCTGTTCAATGTTCCCTTCAGTTCGAATCCAGAATTAGCCAGCGATAGGGCACGGATGAGCACCGACCAGAGCGCATCGGTGTGCATCGGTGTTTATCGGTGGCTAATTACTCTTCACACTTCGCGGGGGAGCAACTCAACCGGCAACCCACCCTGAATTGCCGGCGCTGACCGGCTAGAATTCGTCGCATGTCGGAACCCAGGCCGCTCGATTACGAAACCCGGGGCGATCGAGAAAGCAGCGCAGACCAAAAACGGGCTACTGGTTCTTGTTCTACATGATTTTCGTCCTGATAAGCGTGTGGATGGCCATTTCCATTTTGAGCGCCACCGACGTGACCTTCTTCTACTGCACCTTCGGGATGCTCGGGCAAGCCATTGTCTGGGTCTTAACAAGCGGCATGCATCGAAACCCTGAGCACCCGGCAGACGATATGAATTCGATCCCAAAAATCTTACTTGGTCTGGGCATGGCCGTCTGTCTTCTGAGTTTGCTTCTGCGTTTCTTACTACCCCACGCTCCAAATAGCGCGCCAGTTTACAATCTTCCATTGAGGTAGAATCAAACCATTTTCTGAGCGGTGGCAGCCAAGACTGAAACTGAACTGCTATCGCGGATTCGGAAAACTGAGGAGTTGCCGGCACTGGTCGGGTAAAATCCGCGTCGCGTGTTCCTGGTTCTTCTCATATCGATAATAGTATTGTCGCCCTGGATTGCTTGGCGGACGCATCGCCACTTCTCCCGGACTGCTTTCTGGTGGGTTGCGGCGGCCGTGGTCACGGTCAACGCGATTCTGGTTGGAAACGACTGCGAGCTTGCATTGGAATTGCTTGACCTACCTGGCTTCATGGTCATGGCACCGCTTTTTAATTTGTTTTCGCCGCCCCCTCGGTTTTTCAGCTTTGCAGTTCTCCCCACAATCCTGCCGGTTTCCGCATTGACATGGGGGTACATCGGTGGCCGCGTGGTCGGCGCTCGCGCCGCCCGGCGAGCGAGGCTCATGAAGGGACTCTGCTCCGCCTGCGGCTATAACCTGACCGGTAACACCAGCGGCATCTGCCCGGAATGCGGGACGAAGGTTTCGGCTACTTCCGTTGGTTTGAATCGGTGAGAACCGGAAAGGCCGGTACGCTCGCTGGACGGGCTTCTCTCGTATTCGTTAAAGGTTTCAAAATCCGGACAGGTATTCAATTGATCGAATTGAGCACGATACCGCCTTTTCCATTGACGATCCCGCAATGCGATTTCTAATACTCACGATATGCAATTTCCAACGAACAGGGCGACACGTGGAACCTTGTCCCTGCTGTTTGTTGCTTGTTTCACGATATTGGGATGTTGCGGGACCAATTTCACAGCCGTCCAGGAGGCGAAACCGTGGGTTGCGCATGATCTAGCCCCGGGGACCAAGGTCGGCCAAGCGTCAGGCGTGCTCAAATCAAAGGAATTCGTTGTAATTGGCGTTAACTCAAGGCCTCATGAGCTAGTCGCAAGGAAACGCCTGCGCGTGTGCATCTTTATTTGCTTTCCAATGTGGGAGGAGCTTTTGATCAAGTGCGACCTCGACGACTCAGACCAGATCATCAAAGATTCCGTTGAACTGGAAACGGCACCGGGACTTTGAACGTGGCGGCTTGTCTGTGCCAAGACCCCGGTAGTCAAGCTTTATTAGCGATTACCGGGAAAGCCGGCGCATTTGCGGGGTGCGCAATGAGCCAACGCACGGGGATGATGAGCAGCAAAAGAAGTGGGAACCAAACAGGAATCCAGATTTGAAATAGCGCCTCCTCTCCCGGGTGGTCGGAGTACGGCTTCCACTCATCAGCCATGTGGAAAGTTAAAGATTCCCACAAGCTATACGATGTTACCTCGATTGAGATGTGCCAATACAATCCGTATTCGCGCGGCCCATACACACTTTCTTCGGTTGAGGTATCCCTAACCGACGTTCCATAAAAATGATAATAGCCAATCCGGCCCGCTTCTAATCTGATGAAGTGCCAATGCTTGAAGTGAAACTCATCGCGAGTCCAGTAGCTTCTGACATAGGCACCCGCCACCACCCCAAACGCCAGCAATGACACGATCGCGGCAATCGACAGTCGGCGTGTGCGGGCGGGGCGACGCATGAGATCAGATGTTACACCGGCGGGCGCGGGTTTAGTTTGAGATTTTTGTTCCACATTCCGGGCACCGATCAGGTGTGGCGCGGAGGTCGTAGCCGCATGTGGGACAAGACCCACGTCGCTGTATCCGCTTCGTTGCGCGCCAATACCAGGTGAGAGGCAATATCGATGCAAGCGCAACGGCCCAAGCTGGGGCGGTCGCAAGGTAATCAGCGGCTAGCCAGGTCTCGCGCCTTCGGTCGCTAACTAGAAAACAAAACGATCCAAATTTGATGTTGCCCCAGGCCCTGTTCGACTTTACCGGAAGTGGAAAAGCATATTCCTCTCTTTCCGGTACAAGGAACACCGGATGCACCCCCATGAAATTCCCGTCGTCATCCCTCCAAAGGGGGACATCTGCGCGCGAGCATTCAAACCAGAAGAGACCGGAAGAGCACTTCAGGCCAACTAGACAAGTCGGGCGGTTCCAGTCTATGCCTTCATAGTAGTGATAACTCAAAATCCAGATTGCCACCGTTGCTGCGCATATCATCGCGGAGACGTATGCGGCAATCGACAGTCGGCGTGTGCGGGTGGCGCGACGCATGGGATCAGATGTTACACCGGCGGACGTGGCTTTAGGTTGGGATTTTCACCTTCCGTGGGGCCCCCTCGACTGGGCTCGGGACGGGCCCCGCGATGCGCATCACTTTTTTGCAATTTTTCCAAAACAATTATTGTGTCCGTCCGCATGTTTGGGTATAGTACGGATTGGCATTCGTCTGTTGATTGAGGTGCGAAGAGGTTACGAAGTGGAGCACAAGCGTACAAAGATTGCGTCCCCTCGACTCGACTCGGGACGGGCCCCTCGACCTCGCTCGGGACAGGCCCCTCGACCACCCTCGGGACAGGCTGTGCGCGGGGCCAACAAGGGCGTCATTTTGTCGGAGAGGAGGCGAAAAAATCGAAAAAGTGGTGCGTTTTGGTGCATTTTGGTGCATTTTGATGCGTTCCAGGTACGCCATGTTGTCAATAGGATCGAGCCTGACTACGAACCAGTTTTGGTCGAATGGCGGCGCCAGATGTACCAGGTGGCGATGGAGCGATACGGTTTCCACGGCTCGCCGAGGGCGATGACTTCTTTGGGCGTGGGACGTTTGGCGAGGTCGAAGACTTCGCGCACGCCTTCGCGAAGGCCAAGGTCATCGACCGGCAGCACATCCGGGCGATTGAGCACGAACATCAGGAACATCTCGGCGGTCCAGCGGCCGATGCCTTTGACTTCGACCAGGGCGTCGATGACTTCCTGGTCGCTCATCGAACTGAGCCGGCGGGTGGGAATGCGGTTGGAGAGAAAATGATCGGCCAGGTCGAGAATGTAAGACGCCTTGGCGCGCGAGAGGCCGACGCGGCGTGCGCCGGCTTCGCCTTGGCTCAGCAGGTATTCGCGCACGCGCGCGGGCGTGGGGCGACGCGCGGGAAACTGGTCGCGGAAGCGGCCAAAGAGCGTCGCCGCGACTTTTACCGAAAGCTGCTGGGAGTAAATGGATTTGCACAAGGTCACGAAATAATCGCGGCGCGGCTGCAGCGTGCAGGGGCCGACGCGGCGGATGATTCGGGCAAGCCGAGGCTCCACGCGCGACAGATGCTTCATCGCCGGCTTCCAGCCGTTTGCGCCGTCTGCAGGATTGAACCACATGCCTCCATCATTGAGCTTTGCCGCAAAAAGTTCAAAATCGGCCCCCCATGGATCATGAGCTGGGAATCATCGGCGCGGGGAATATGGCCGAGGCCATCGCCAAAGGCGTGGTGCAGAGCGGGGTTTTTCGCGCCAATCAGATTATCGCTGCGGATGTTTCCGCGGCGAGGCGGGAGCTGTTTGAGAAAAGCTTGGGAATCCATGCAATTGAAGATAATGGACAGGCCGCGCGCGGGGCGAAGGTGATTCTGCTGAGCGTCAAGCCGCAACATATGGCGGCGGCGCTTGCCGGCTTGAGCGGAGCGATGGATGGTGACCCATTGATTATTTCGATTGCCGCGGGAATCAGCTCGCGATTTATCGAGCAGCATCTGGGAACCGGGCGGAAGTGGCGGGTGGTGCGATCGATGCCGAATACACCGATGCTGGTGGGCGAAGGAATGGTGGCGATCGCGCGCGGCAGCCACGCCAGCGAAGCGGATATGACTGCTGCGCGGAAGATTTTCGAATCGGCGGCGACGGTCATCGAGCTGGCCGAGGACAAGATGGATACCGTGACCGCCATGAGCGGCTCGGGGCCGGCCTACTTTTTCTTCCTCGTCGAGCAGATGATTCAGGCGGGAATCGAGCTCGGGTTAACGTCGGATCAGGCGCGGCAACTTGCAAGCCGGACGGCGCTTGGCGCCGCCAAAATGCTGGAAACCTCGAGCGATTCGCCGCAGGAGCTTCGGCGGAAAGTCACCAGCCCGGGGGGCACCACGCACGCGGCCATCACGCATATGGAATCGAAGCAGGTCGGGCCGGCGATTGTTGAAGCGATCAAGGCGGCCGAGCGGCGCGGGAAAGAGCTTGGGAAATGAGCGGCGGTATGCCGATAGAGGTCCTATATCTTTTGTCGAAAGGACCGCTAAGAAATGAAAAATCCCTTGAAAACTGACACTTCTGTGGGGCTGGGGCTGCTGCTGGCCCGGTTGCCGATCGGCGCATTTTTCCTCACGCTCGGCTATTGGAAGCTGCGCGGCGGCGTCGATTCATTTATCTCGGCCAACATTGGAAGCGTGCCGCACGCGGTGCCACATGAGTGGGGATACCACTATCTGCAGGCGATTCCATACGCGGAAATGGCCGTCGGCGTGATGCTCATCATCGGCCTGCTGACGCGATTGGCCGGATTTGTCGGCGCGGCGATGATCATCACGTTTACGATTGGCGTGACAGGAATCGCGCAGCAAGGTCTGCCGTTTCATCCGAACCTGATCTACATCGGGCTGCTGGCGATGGTATTCCTCGTCGGCCCCGGAAAAATCAGCCTCGATGGCGTCTGGTTCAAGAAGAGGCCGGCACCGGTGATGGGTGAATGAACTTTCGATCAGTTTTCGGTTTGATGACGGCGCGACCTGCGATCGCGTCGTCCTTTTTTTGCGCGCACCGCGTTATGCGGCTTTCCGGATTGGACGGCACCCGATATAACATACGCGGGCTCATGGATGTCGGCCGAGCACCAGAGGCATGGACGCCGGCTGACCTGCCGAACGAGAAAAACTCTACTCCATCGCGAGAAGACCCTATGGGGCAAATGGAATCGCCCAAACACTACGCTCACTCTTTAAGGACGAAGATCGCCGCGCGGATTGTGATTTGCCTGGCGGCATTGTGCGCCGGCGGATGCGGCGCGGTGGTCCATCCGCCGGGCGCTGTGGCGGATCCGACGACCGTCTACGTCTGCGACTACGGCGTTCACTCGGCAGTAATGTTGCCAGTCGAGCAACATCGCTTTGTCGAATATGCCTTTGGCGACTGGGGATATTGCGCTTACAACAAGATGCTGCCGACCGACGCGATTGGCGCACTGGTGGTGTCGAATGAATCAGCCTTTGGCCGGCGGTATATTGAGATGAAGCCGGGGCAACGGTATCCGACGCCTAAAGTTGAGTTGCCAAAGCGGGTATTTCCGGTGGTGGTTTCGCAGGAGAGCGTGACGGCTGTGGAAGCCAAGCTGGATCGCCGATTTCAGCGGGCCTATTACACGCACGTCTATAATGCCGAGAACGATACGGTTTACGTGAAAGACGATGAGCCTTACAGCGCGGTCAACAGTTGCAACGAACTGACGGGTTCGATCCTGCGGTATCTGGGCTGCGAAGTGGACGGACCCACTTTTTTCTCGCACTTCCATTATTCCAGCGATTTGGCGCGCGATTCACATCCCCTGCAACTATCGCCCGGCGATGCGATGCCGGGGCCTGATATTCAGTCGGCCAGCGCGCGATGAGATATACGTTATCGCACTTGCAATGAAGCCGCGTCATACGTAAGCCGCAGCGGCTCGATTTCAACGGCTTTTCGATTGCCATCTTTGCTCACGCGCCCCGCGATCCAGGCGTCGTAACCGGCTTGCCTGGCAAGCGCCAAGCACTGCTCCGATTGCTCCGGCGCAACATAAATTGCAAAGCCCACGCCCATGTTGAACGTGGCGTACATTTCGCGCTCGCTGACCGGCCCGTGCTCGGCGATGAATTTGAAAACCGGCAGCGGCTCGCGAACCGACGTGATCTGATATACGAACGGCTGCTCCAGCCGCATCAATTTCCGCCAGCCATGACCGGTCACATGCACGGCATAATGGGGTCGGACCCCGTTTTGCTGGAGTGCCGCGATCAGTTTGACGTAAATCACGGATGGATCGAGCAACGCCTGGCCATAGCTGCGGCCATCCGAGATCGGTGTGAGATATGCTTTCGGAAGTCTGTCAGCCAAAGCCCGGCAGAGCGTCAGACCATTGGTCTGCACACCGGAACTGGCGAGGAAGATGATCGTATCGCCATCGCGCACGTCGCCAACGATGCGCTGGCTCTTGGGGCGAATGCGGCCTAGCGCTGATCCAGCGAGCACGATCGTTGTGGGATCAACAATTCCGCGAAGCGTCGGCGTTTCGCCTCCGCCCCAGACGGCTTCCGATGCCTGGCACGCTTCCGCAAATCCAGCGGCCAATTCCGCCGCGCGATGTTCATTCTTAAACCAATTGGCATCCCCCACCGCCGCGTGCATCGCAATCGAGATTGGCAGCGCCCCCACCGTGATCAAATCGTTGACCATCGTCGCGACGGTGTCGATGCCGATGTTGCGGTAGAAGCAGCCGGCCCCGAGCTTCTCCATCGCGTCGGCAACGAGGTTCTTGGTGCCCAGCCCCTCTTCGACATGCGCGAGATATTCGTCTGCAGTTTCTAAAAGATAAGCGCTCTCACCGCGGATTCCCGCCGGCTCCGAAAGCTGATGCAGTGCGAGTGATCCGGTTGTCGTCGCGGCCGCGCGCTGGCAGGCGCGCTTGAACCCGTCCAGCGGCTCATAATCCACGCCACTCTGCTGATAGCTCAACCCAGTTCCAGCCATGCGGCTGTTGTAGAGATGCCCGGGCCATTATTCAACCTGCGGCCCGTGCTTAGTCATGTTCGATGACTTTGATTTGCGCATGGCTAGTCGAGAATTGGTTAAGTCCGCCTGGCGTCACGATCTTGCAATTCTCGATTTTCACTCCATCGGCGAAGTAAATCCCAAATGGCTTGTCCGCCTCAATGTTGACGTTTAGCAGCAGGATATTGGAAGCGCGCGCCTCCGGCAGTCCCCAGATCAATCCCGCTCTTCGGCCAGGGGCGGCAGTCGCTGTGATATTCTCAAAAGTGATATCGCGATAAACCGGCGTTCGGTCCGACATCGGCTTCGCTTCATAACTGTCCACAATGTCAGCCGTGACGTTTTGCAGATCGCGATATTTCCGGTCCTTAGCCATGTAGGATGCGTAAATCAGGATCGGGAAATTGACGTTGGTCATTTTCAAATTGCGATAGGTCAGGCGTTGGACGATGCCGCCGCGACCGCGGTCGGATTTGATGCGGATGCCACATTCGGTGCCGTTGAAGGTGCAGTCTTCGACGGTGATATCGGAGACGCCGCCGGAGGTCGGGCTGCCGATGGAGACGCCGTGGCCATTGCCGTAGGTACAATGGCGGATGTGTACGTCGGATGTTCCGCCGCCGCAGGTGAAGTTGTCGTCGCCGACGCTGACGTCGCAATTTTCGATGAGCACGTGCGAGCCGGAAACATCGCAGGCATCGGTGTTATGGCTGGGATTGACCGGATCGGTCGAGGCGGGCGCGCGGATGGTGACACCGCGCACGGTAATGTTCGTCGAGTGGCCGCCGATCGCGATGTGAAACATCGGCGAATTCTGCAGCCGGACATTTTCGATCAGGATTTTGTCGCAGCCACTGAGCGCGATCATCCTCGGCCGAGCAATGCTGGCCTGCTTCTTCACGAGCGGCCACCATGCCGCGCCCTGGCCGTCAATGGTACCTTTTCCGCTGATCACTACGTCATGGAGCTTCTGCCCACTGATGAAGCTCTGCGGATTCTTAGTACCTCCCGGATACCGACCCATCGGCAGCATCCTGAGCGTCGCACCGGCATCAATCCGCAATTCGATGCCGCTGGCCAGCCGAAATGGGCCGGCCAAATACTCGCCCGCCGGCACTTCAACGATCCCGCCGTCAGCCGCGGCTGCCGCGTCGATGGTCTTTTGGATTGCCTGAGTATTGTCCGCCGAGTCACTCGATACGGCACCGTGATCAGAAATGGAGAAGACTTTTGTCGCTATTTGCGGGAGCGCCGGCGGCTGATGCGCATCGTCAGCTCTTGCGAATGGTGCACAGCTCAACAAAGCGACGATGGCGACAATGCGGAGGTGAGTCATCATTTCATGCCTTCTGTAGCGTGTGAATGATCAACATAACATGCATCTGTACAATACGGCCTCACGTAAGTGCTCTGGAATCGATCCATATAACGCCTGAGCAATCGCGCCTGTGATGCATGCCCCTCGTTATGCCGCATTTACCGGATTTCGCCGCAAGGCAGGCAAAGACTCGTGCGAATTGCTAGAATAATAGTTGGTGCGCTGTGCTGAGGCATTTGAAATTCGGTGACACTATGACTGTCCGTGCTATCTATGAGAACGGCGTTTTTAGGCCGATCAATCCAGTGACGCTCCCCGAGCGAACGACGGTTGAAGTCATGGTGCCTGAAGTGCCGGCACAGAAAAGCGAAAATCAGGATGAAATCTTCGCTATTCTTCGAACCAGCTATCCATCCGGCAAATCCGACGTCGCCGAGCGCCACGATGAGCATCAACCATGACGACCGTATTCTTGGATACCGTGGGACTGCTTGCGCTCTGGGATAGCAGTGATCAGTGGCACGAAGCTGCGAGCAACGCGCTTGCAAAACTTGGCTCTGGCGTGGTGACGGTGACAACGTCGTATATCATGCTGGAGTGCGGAAATGCCGCGTCGCGACGTCCATACCGACATTTGATTGACGCACTTCGGATCAAGCTTGAGCAGGCGAGCAAATTGATCATTCCTACCGAATCTGACTCGGAGCAAGCCTGGCACGGGTAGCGACTCGGAAAGGCCGGTGATGCTGGTATCGTCGATTACATTTCTTTTATTGTGATGCGGCGATTGCGTATCTCGGACGCGTTTACAAACGACCGACATTTTCGCGCAGCAGGATTCAATACCCTGTTTTGATTGCTGATTGGCTTACGTGGACCATACAATAAAGAAAGCCCGGCTCCGTCAAGGAGCCGGGCTTCTCAGTTGTGCGTCTGCTGTGATCGCGGAGTGACTTATTCAATCATCCGGCGATCGAGCTGCTTTGGCAGCTGCGTGTACCGCAGGAATCGCACCTACGGAAGCTGCCTACAGCAGCCCACACATACAGTCAGAATTGGTCACGGATCACCTCCATTTCAGTCGAGCCGATTCATCCGAGGCAATCGCCTCCGGCAATGATGGCTCAGTGCCTTGCCAAGCGGTCGCGGGCCTCCAATTCGAGGGTGACTGTCGGTCGCGGTTAGAAGAGGCGGGAAAACCCGCCGCTGGGACACCGGCCTTAGCAAATCCCTCTACTTAGCCCGCCGCCGGGCTCCACCTCCCGGCAGCGCCCTGCCGGGAACATGTGCCACTTCCAGATCCGCATCTGAAGGGGCCGTGCGGCTTGCATTTTCTTCTCTGCCGCACGCTCATATTGTACGCCGCACAATCGGAAAAGATCAAAGGAAATCGCACGTCTCTCATGCATTTTTCATGTTCGAAACGTGCCTTGTCGTGCGCCGGGCGGCGGCGCGGGTATACAATAAGTATGATGACGTCCGAACGACCTACGGCGAAGCAGATTCTCGATCAGTTTTATCTGGAGATGCGCTGGCGCTGCCTTTCGCTGGCGGCCGATTTCGACCGCGTGGAGCGAGCCGCGGGCGGGCGAGCCTTGCTCGAGGGCGACCCGCGCATCGCCAAGCTGCGCGAGGCCGTCGGCCTGCTGCTGGAAGCTGGCGGCGCTAATCGCGCGGAGAAACTGCAGATGATCTTCAGCGACAAGACGCCGCTGAAATAGCTGCGGGTCGCGTCGCTTTTGCGGCTAATCGCTGGCGTGGGTTATGCTCGAATAACTTTGTTTCCAGGCTCCTTCTTTGTCCCATGAAATTCATCGATCCCCACATTCATTGCGTCAGTAGGACGACCGACGATTACCAGTACATGGCCCGCGCCGGCGTCGTCGCCGTCTCGGAGCCGGCCTTCTGGGCGGGCTTCGACCGCTCGACCGCCTCCAGCTTTGGCGATTACTTCCGGCACCTGATGGAAATCGAGCCGCTGCGCGCTGCGCGATATGGCATCGATCATTACTGCTGGCTGTGCATCAATGCCAAGGAAGCGGAGAACGTCAGCCTGTCGCGCGAAGTGATCGCCTTGATCCCCCCACTCCTGAGCCATCCGCGCGTGCTTGGCGTTGGCGAGATTGGGCTGAACAAGAACACGCTCAACGAAGTGACCATTTTCGAAGAGCAGGTGGACCTGGCGGCCAAGCATGATCAGATGATCCTGATTCACACGCCGCATTTGGATGACAAGCACAAGGGCACATCGATCATCGCCAGCATTTTGAAAAACGATTCGCGCATCAAACCCGAGCGCGTGCTGATCGACCATTGTGAAGAGCACACCTTCCGCATCGCCCGCGAGCATGGCTTCTGGGCCGGGATGACGATCTATCCGGTCACTAAAGTCACGCCGCAGCGGGCCGTCGATATGCTCCAAACCTTCGGCACCCACAACGTCTGCGTGAACAGCGCCAGCGACTGGGGCGAAAGCGGCCCCACTAATCTCACCGACACGTACTTGGAATTCCGCCGTCGCGGCCATAGCGAAGCCGAGGCAACGGAAGTCTTCTATAACAATCCTTGCCGGTTCTTCGGGCAGAATCCAAAGTGGAAATTGAAACCAATTGAACAGTGAAGCTCGCGATATCGGACCGCTTGCACTTTCAAGTGTTGCGCGTCTGGGGCGCGCGACCTTCAAGAACGCGCGAATAGACCGCTTCATGCTGATCGAGATAGCTTTCCCATGAATGGCGTTGCGGAAGTTCCTGGCGACGGCGCAGCAGCATTTGAGCAGCGTTGTCGATCTTCAAAAGTTCTCGTGCCGCCTGCGCGAGGGCATTGATATCACCCGGTTGAACGACGCGCGCTGCGGCGTCGCCGCTGGCCATCGCTGAAATTGCGCCGGTGTCAGTGCCGAGCAAGCGGGGACAGAACATTGCCGCTTCCATGAATGCGATGCAGAAGCCTTCCTCGCGCGAGGGCTGCAGATAGAGATCCGCTTCGCGCATGGTGGCGAATTTTTCGGGATCTTTCACATCTTCGAGAATTTGAACCTGACTACGTAATCCTAACTTCTCGATTTCGTGACGAAGCTGCGCGCGAAAGCGCGAATCGCGGCAGGTGCCGACGATGCGATAGGCGATGCGTGGAAAATCGGGGGCCAGACGATGGATCAGGCGAATGCCATCGAGCTGCCCCTTGTGATGCGCGAGGCCGGCGACCGTCATGATTTTCGGCCAGGCATCGGCAGGAAAAAGTGATGCAGCGCTGCTCGAGCCTTCCGAGACGTGGCCGATCTCGCTTCCAAATGGGATTTCACTGATCTTGTCCGGCGGGCAGCCCATCGCCTGAAGCCGCTTTTCAACGGTTTTGCTATGACAGATGACCCGCGCGAAATTTGCGCGGCGGAGAAACTGAGCGGAAGCTCGAACGCTGGGAAGAGCCACCAGATCGCGCACGAGAAAATGTAATCGATCGAAACCGTGCAGGCGGGTAAAAATTCGCTCAGCCGGCGGCATGTTATGGGTCGTTAAGATCCAGGTTGAATTGCGCAGAGCCTGCGTGCATGCGCTAAAGAAGCGAACGCCGCCGCCCATGGCGTGCACGAGATCGGGCTTAAAAGCTTCGACAGCCTGCGCGATTTGTTCCGCCGCCCGGTCGCGAGGCGGATAATCAATGTGAAGATGCTCGATTCCCTGCAGGTCCGGCGGGAGCACGTCGTTGGCCATTGCGACTTGCAGCCCGCGATCGGCCATTCCGCGCACGAGGCGGATTTCTTCGGTGCGCGCGCCGCCGACGCCGAACCCGGTCAGGCCCGAGACATATAACACTCGCATGGGCCTGTGGTTGCTCATAAGGTAAAACCTGCTTTTATACGATGCCGGCGGCCGATTTGAACCGATGTTGAACGGGCAGGCGAGCCTTTCGGAGCCGGTGGTGCCTGCGCTTTGTGAAGTGGTATACAATCTCCGCTGCGATATGTCCGCATCCGTCACCAATGTCACCGTCGCCGATTCCCCGGCTCCGCCTGTTTCCGATAATCTGCCGGAAACGGTGCATGAAACGATCATCGAGCCGACGACCGGCTGGATGGGGCTCAATTGGCGCGAATTGATCGCCTCCCGGGAACTGCTCTATTTCCTGATCTGGCGCGATCTCAAGGTTCGCTACAAGCAGGCGGTTCTTGGCGTCGGCTGGGTCGTGGTGCAGCCGGTGCTGAACATGATTCTGTTCACGGTCATCTTTGGCAGTGCCGCTGGACTTAATTCACGATTGAAGGGACATGAGAACCAATATTCGGTTTTTGTGTTTGTCGCTCTGCTGCCCTGGCAGCTCTTTGCCACCGCGCTCAATTCCGGCGGCAATTCGCTGGTGAACCAGCAGAACATGCTGAAGAAGATCTATTTCCCCCGGCTGTACGTGCCTACCGCAGCCGTCGGCGGCGCGCTGGTGGATTTATTCATCGCGTTTGCCATCGTACTGGTGCTGGCGGTATTCAAGGGTTTGACCTTTACGCCTTTGATATTCTGGCTTCCGGCGCTGTTGCTTTTGACCTTGATGCATGCCCTTGGCGCGGCTTATCTGCTGTCGGCTCTCACCGTTCGCTATCGCGATTTCCGATTTCTGATTCCGTTTATTTCGCAGGTGATGATGTACGTCAGTTTCGTGGCTTTTCCACCTTCGCTGGTGGGAAACACGAAATGGAAATGGCTGCTGCTGTTTAATCCCATGTATGGCGTCGTCGCCTCGTGGCGCAAATGTTTGCTGGGATTCCCAGACTCCTTAAGCGGATTTGACGTGCGATACCTCGCCAGCGCCATCATCGGCGGCGCACTGCTGCTGCTCGTGGGCGTCTATGTCTTTCGGCGCACGGAACGAAACTTTGTCGATATTGCCTGACTGATCATGTCGAGTGCTCCCATCATCACCGTCGATCGCCTGGGCAAGGCCTACACGCTGGGCCACACGGTGGACCGCCACGCCACCTTTCGCGATGCGCTAATGAACATGGCCAAGGCTCCGATCGAGCGCTGGAAACATCGCTTTGCGCCGCCGGAAAGTCGGTCGGATGCTTTCTGGGCGGTGAAGGATATTTCGTTTGACGTACAGCGCGGTGAAGTGATGGGGCTTGTCGGGCGCAACGGCGCCGGTAAGAGTACTCTATTAAAACTGCTGAGCCGAATCACCGAACCCAGCGAAGGTCGAGCACGCCTGCGCGGTCGCGTCGCCTCATTGCTGGAAGTAGGCACGGGCTTTCATCCGGAGCTGACGGGGCGCGAAAACATTTTCATGAACGGCGCGATCCTGGGGATGAAGCGCACGGAGATCAAACGCAAATTTGATCAGATCGTCGGCTTCGCGGAGATCGATGAGTTTCTCGATACGCCGGTCAAGCATTATTCATCGGGAATGTACGTCCGACTCGCGTTTGCGGTGGCGGCACACCTGGAGCCGGAGATTTTGATCGTCGATGAGGTGCTGGCGGTGGGCGATGCTTCCTTCCAGAAAAAATGCCTTGGCAAGATGAAGGACGTCGCCAGCGGCGAAGGGCGCACAGTCCTGTTTGTCAGCCATAATATGCAGGCCGTTTCGACGCTCACGCAGCGGTGCGTTCTTCTCAATCGCGGGCGTATGATCAACGTCGGCCCGACGGGCGATGTGATCAATGAGTACCTTCGCCTCGTGGGCGGCACGAGTCAGGATCAGGTGTACACCGCCGCACCGGTTGCAGATAAACCCAAGATTACGCGCGTGGAATTGAAGACCAGCGAGCCGGGCAACGTGCAGATGAACGGCAAGCCGATGGAAATCCATATTGAGCTGAACACGCCGCTGCCGATCGACGGCGCGCGCATCAGCTTCCATGCCTGCAACACGATGCAGGAGCCGATCCTGTACTTCTGGTGTCACGATACGGAGCATCCGATGGCCCGTCAGCCGGGCGTTTATCATCTGGTGTGCCAGATCCCCAAGGTCCGCCTGTTCATGGGCGATTACACGCTCCGCGTTCACTTAAAGGAAAAAACCGGCGGGCGCGAATTTGAAGTACTGGAAGGCGTTTGCCCGTTTGAAGTCGTCATGTATGGCCGCGATCGCGAGGGCGGCTGGTTCAAGAATACCTGTACGTACCTCGAAGACGGGCAGTGGCAGGTTTCAAAGGTCTCTTAAGCAAGTCGCATGCGAATTGGCTACCTGTCCAGAATCCCCTATCGACATGACAGCCCCAGTGGCGGGTTGATGCATGTCCGCCAGTTCCTGACTCAGGCTGCGGAGATGGGACATGAGCTGTACTTGATTCATGGCGGGCATCATCCGCATCCGAACGTCCATTCGGTACGTTCAGGAAAGCTTTCCCGGCTCAAAACGTTTCGCGCGATGGATGTTTTGTACTATCGCGTTGAATATCGCCTGCCGCGCGATGCGCAATGGATGATGCCGCCGCGAAGTTGGCTTTTGCACAAGCCGGTGACGGTGTGGGAGTTCAATAGCGTCCCCGAATATGCGCGCGTGGTGGGTGAAGCGGAAGATGCGGTGGCGGGTCATATTGCAGATCTTCGAAGGTATGGCGTCTATTGCGATTTGGCCGTCTGCGTATCGCATGCGATCGAAGATTACGTGCGCAGTAAACTTGGCATTCGGAACGTGATGACGGTTCCCAATGGCACCGATCCGGATCTCTTCACACCCGACGCGCCGCCGTTGCCGCGGATCGTGCGACATTCCAATCGTCTGAATGTCGTCTGGATTGGCTCGGCCGAATTAAGATGGCATAACTTCGAGCTACTGAGCGAAGCGGCACGACTGCTCTGGGATAACGGCAATCCCGTAGCAGACTTCCACATCATTGGCGCTGGAATGCAGGGCTTGCGCGACTTGCCGCCCAACGTTTATTACCATGGGCCGGAGCAATATGATCGGCTTCCGAACTGGCTTACTGCGATGGATGTTGGCCTGAATGTTTATAAATCCGGCGCCGCCGATTACAGCAGTCCCCTGAAGCTTTTTGATTACATGGCCAGTGGATTGACGCTGGTCAGCACCGATCAGCCGCAGGCACGAGAGATTTTTGGGCAGCTTGGCCAAGTCGATTTGCTGGTGCCGACCGATGATCCGCGAAAGCTGGCGGAAGTGCTTCGTGGCTTGGCGAGCGATCGTGAACGACTCGCGCGTCAAGGCGCAGCGTCGCGAAAACTCGCTGTCGATTTTTACAATTGGAAGCGCGCGGTGCGCGACACGATTGGCGCGATCGAAGCAATCGCCGCGTCGCGTGGCAATGTCTCAAACGCTGTTGCCGCGGAAAACTCGATGAAGGCGACTACGCCTGCCGGCGCACCCACTCACACCTGATCGACTTCATGGACCTCCCCCGAATCACTGTCGTCACGCCAAGCTTCAACCAGGCGGCTTACCTGGAGCAGACAATCCGATCGGTGCTCGATCAGGATTATCCGAATCTCGAATACATCATCTGCGATGGCGGCAGCACCGACGGCAGCGTGGAGATCATTAAGAAATACCAGGATCGCCTTGCCTGGTGGATCAGCGAGAAAGACAAAGGACAGACGTCTGCCATCAACAAAGGCCTCGCCCGCGCGACCGGCGAACTTCACACGTATATCAACAGCGACGATCTGCTCGAGTCCGGCTCACTCATGGCCGCGGCCGAGCAATTTCGAAAAGGCGATGAATGGATTTCCGGCTGGGCTCGCTTCCTGGAGCCTGATGGCGGGCAGTGGCCGCAGCTTCCCAAGGCTTTGGGCACGCGCGTAGACTGGTTCATGTCCAACCCGCTCTGCCAGCAGGGCACCTTCTGGTCGGCCCGACTGACACGGGAACTGGGGCCGTTTCGCGAAGAAATGCATTACGCATTCGATTACGAATTCTGGATGCGACTGATCTTTGTTGCTAATCTACGGCCGATAATATTGCGGCGGTGCATGGGCGCGTACCGGCTCCATGAATCCAGCAAGACGATGTCGCAGTGGGACAAGTTTGAGATCGAGTTCGCAGATGTGCGGGCGATGTATCTGAAATATATGGGCCCGAGCGAACTCAAGAATATGCAGGATCGCCGGCGGCGCTATGAAATGCGGCAGCACCGCGAGAAGGGCTGGGAGGCGTTAAAAGCTTCAGACGTGGCCAAGGCACGTCATCATGCCCGCGAGACACTTCGACGGGCAAGGTTTTCGTTGGAGTCATGGCGCTTGATGTATTGCGCGATTCGCGGCTATTGAAGGGTATTGTAAAGCGATTAAACAGGGCTGTTTGCGCAGCTTCGCAGTGAAGTGGAACATCATTCGCTCTGCGAGGCGAATTACAGATTCGATTTGGCATTCAACCAAACATGGCGAAGAATGTCGATGACACAGAAAATCACCATGCATCAGCCCGTTACCAGCTTGACCGCCGTCCGTTACGATGTGAAAAGTCCGGCGGTTAAGGAGTCGTGGTTGGGTTCACACCTGTCCAAATTCCGTAAGCTCTATCGAATCACGCGCGACCATCGCGGCGTCTATCGCGGCGCATCCGATTCCGCCAAAAGCTTTCTACTCCGATATTCCACGTCCCACACTCAAGTGGCCCAGGCCCTACGATGGCTGAAGCTCATTTCTCTGCGCGTCGACGGGGTGCCCAGTCGGGTTTACCTTCGCCCGCCGGGCAGCGACTTCCTGGTGCTTCGCGAAATCTTTGAATTGGGTGAATACTTCCCGGCACGCAAGTGGAATTTGCCTGCAGATGCCAAGATTCTGGATCTCGGCGGAAACATCGGGCTGGCGACGTTGTTCTTCACAACTATCGCCCCTGAGGCACAATTCCTGATCGTCGAGCCGGACCAGGAAAACTGCCAACTCATCGAGCGCAATTGCCGCCGGCTTCTCGAGCAGGATCGCATGCGCATCGTTCAGGGATTTGCCGCGGCTGAAGATGGCGTGGCCGGCCTCGATCGTCGCTGGCGCCGAAGCTGGGCCTACCACAAGGTGGACACCATCGATGCCGAACATGAACCGGTCACCTGCTTCGGCATCGAGCATCTGCTGAACATTGCCGGCTTTGATCGCGTCAATCTTCTCAAATGCGACGTGGAAGGAAGCGAGCAGGAAATCTTCCGCAACTGCTCCACCTGGATCAACCGCGTCGATCACATGATCGTCGAAAGCCATCACCCGGCCTTCAGCGCGCAGGAACTGTATCGCATGCTCCGCGAATGCGGCTGGAATTTCGAAATCACCGAAGAGCGCCCGGGCGACACCCACTCGGTATCATTTCTCCGCCGGATATAACGCCAGTCAGCAGATGGAGGGCGTCGCTCCTGCGACGCCGCGAGCGCCGCAAAGTGGCGGTTCTCGAAAATACGCGGCGGCTGAGGACAGCCGCCCTCCAGATGCGGGCTATCGAGGGCACAAAGATTCTGGGAGTCCGACTTGTCCACCACTCCGGCCGTATCGATCGTGATGGGCGCTTACAACGCCCAGCGATACCTTGCCGAAGCGCTGGACAGTTTGCTGGCGCAGACCTTCTGCGATTTTGAGCTGATCGTCGTCGATGATGGCTCGACCGATCGCACGCCTGCCATTCTTCACGATTACCAGCGCAAAGATTCGCGCGTGCGCGTTGAGCGCATCGAACATGCCGGCATCGTCGCAGCTGCCAACAAGGGCTTGGAGATAGCGCGAGCGCCGCTCATCGCACGAGCCGATGCGGACGACATCCAGATGCCCGACCGGCTCCAAAAGCAGGTGCAGTTTCTGCAGGAGCATCCGGAAGTCGTAGCGGTCGGATCGCGCATGCTCTCGATCGAGCCTTATGGCTCACCCCTTCGTGAATCGGAACACAAACTTACACATGAAGAAATTGACGCCGAGCTGCTGGCTGGTTCCGGCTGGGCCCTTCCACAGCCGGCGGCGACAATGCGCAAGGAGGTCGCGCTTGCAGTCGGCGGATATCGCGATAAATATCCCTGGTCTGAAGATTTAGATTTGTTTCTTCGCATGGCCGAGGCAGGAAAGCTGGCCAATTTGCCGGACGTGCTGGTGAAGTATCGCTTTCATGCGAACAGCACAAATCACAAGCGCTACGCCATTCAGTTAGCCAATAAACCTCCACTTCTTCGTGAGGCCTACGAACGACGAGGCTTAACACCGCCCGGCAATCTTCATTTTGAAGCGCCCTGGGACGGCAATTTGGCCGACCGCTACACCTCCTGGGCGTGGGCGGCATTAAAGGACCACAACATCTACGGGGCGCGGCGAAACGCCTGGGCGGCAGTCAAAAAATCACCCCTCTCTATGACAACCTGGCGTGCGTTGGCCTGTGCCTTGCGTGGGTCTTGACCGGACCTACCGTGACCGACGAACATGGACGGGATCGGAACTGGATGCCGCTCGGGTTGTATGCCGATTGGAGAGGTATAACGTTACGGCACGCTAACGCTCTGATGCAACGCTATGGCCAGTTCTCCGCCCGTTTCTGTCTTCATGCCCGCTTACAATGTCGAGCGCTATGTCGCCGACGCGGTCAACAGCATTCTGGCGCAAACGTTTTCCGACTTTGAACTGATCGTCGTTGATGACGGCTCTTCCGACCGAACTCTTGAAGTGCTGACGGGCCTTTCGCGGCAGGATCCGCGCATCCGACTTTTGAGCCGACCCAATACCGGTGTCTCGCGCGCTTCCAATGATGCCATCGCGCTGGCGCGCGGCGAGTTTCTGGTTCGTATGGACAGCGACGATCTCTCGACGCCGGACCGGCTGGCGAAGCAGATCGAATTTCTGCGATCCAACCCCGCCTGTGTCTGTGTGGGCGCTCGAGTGCTGTTGATGGACCAAGTCGGCATGCCGCTTTTCGTGATGCCGGAGGTGGAGTTTGGACACGAGAAAATCGATTCGGCGTTGATGGCCGGCGGCTGGCCGATCGTTCAGGGTGCCTGCATGTTCCGGCGCGAAGCGGTGGTGGCCGTCGGCAATTACCGCGAGGACCTTTCGCTTCACGAGGACATGGACCTGCTGGTTCGGCTGGCTGAACATGGCCGACTCGAGAATTTGCCGGATGTTCTGTTGAAATACCGCCGGCACTTTCGCAGCATTACTTTCAGGGAGGGCGAAGGATCGGAAAAGATTGTGTCGGGAATTCTGGCCGAGGCGCGCCGGCGGCGTGGGCTTCCGGAGCCAACCAATCCCATCCCCCGTGCCAGCATTCGGCTCGGGCCTCGCGCCGAGGTGCTCAAGCGCTGCCGGCATTGGGCCTGGATGAGCCTCAAGGCACGCCATGTTGCGACTGCCCGCAAATATGCCTGGGCCGGTTTCAGGCGCGCTCCCCTCTCGGGAATGTCATGGCGGCTGATGTATTGCGCGCTGCGCGGCCGGTGATGACCTGCGTTTCATGACCAACGATCCTGTCATTTCAGTCGTCATGCCCGTCTACAACGCGCAGGCTTATCTGCGCGCGGCCATCGACAGCATCCTCGCCCAGAGCTTTGTCGATTTTGAGTTTCTATGCATCGACGATGGATCGACCGACGAATCGCCGGCCATTCTTGCGGAGTATGCGCAGCGCGATCCGCGAATTCGCATCATTACTCAACCCAATGGCGGTGTCACCTGTGCGCTCAACAGCGGCCTGCGTGCGGCGCGCGGGCAATTGATTGCACGGATGGATGCTGACGATCTGGGCGATTCGGAGCGGTTTGAACTACAGGTTGAGCATCTGCAAAGCCATCCCGACTGCGTTGCGGTTGGCTGCTATATCACCCTGATGAAGGCCGACGGCACCGATTTCGAGCCTGGGCCGACAATCCATTCGCATGAGGACATCGTCGCCTCATTGTGGCAGGGCAAAAGCGGAGCGCTTCCGCATTTCGGCGCGATGATCCGACGATCAGCCCTCGATAAAGTCGGCCTCTACGACGAGCAATTCCGCACCGCGCAGGATTTGGACTTGTTTCTTCGCCTTTCAGAAATCGGCCGATTGGAAAATGTTCCGCGCGTGCTCATGCGCTATCGCGTGCACGAAGGCGGCGTCAGCGCTGCCCGCGCCAGCGAACAAGCGGCTAACGCCCGCGAGATCATGCGACAGGCCTACGCGCGCAAGGGACAGCCGGTGCCGCGCGAAATGTTGCGATGGAGCAATCTGGTCGTCGCACAGAATCGCATTAAATGGGGATGGGCAGCGCTTGAAGAAGGGCGCATTCGCGATGCGCGTATTCACGCGTGGCATGTCCTGCGCGCGGCGCCGCACCGCAAATATGCCTGGCAACTCGCGTTTCACGCTCTTCTGGGCAACCAACGAAACATGGCTCGAAATGTGTACCGCGGAATCCGCAAATTAGTGGGCCGGCCCGAGCGGCCGGTCGTATCTTCGCCCTCGATCCCGCGGAGGCCCGGATGACTTCTCCAGGGCTTTCGGTCGTCATGCCGGTCTATAACTGCCAGCGACATCTCGCTGCCGCACTGGAAAGCGTACTCGCGCAGACGTTCCACGATTTTGAATTGATCGTGGTGGATGATGGCTCGCAGGATAAAACGCTCAAAATCCTCCGCCAGTTTGAGAAGAAGGATTCGCGCGTCCGCGTGCTGAGCCGGCCCAACACCGGCATCGTCGGCGCGCTTAATGACGGCTTGGCAATGGCCCAAGCCGATCTGATTGCGCGAATGGATGGCGATGATATTTGCCTCCCCGAGCGCTTCGAGCGGCAAATCGAATACATGGAACGGCATCCCGAATGCGTGCTGGTCGGCAGCCAGGTACTCTTAATTGATGACGAGGGCTCGCCGATCTGCCCCCATCCGCAGACACGATACACGCACGAAGAAATCGACGAAGGCCATCTCAGCACCGGTTGGCCGGTGGTCCATCCGTCGATCATGATGCGCAAGGCCGCCATCGAGCGTGTGGGGCGCTATCGCGAACAGTACAAATGGCTTGAAGATCTCGATCTTTTCCTTCGCCTCGCAGAGATCGGAAAGCTCGCAAACCTTAAGGAGACGCTTTTTCAATATCGCCTTCATCTGGCCAGCGTCTGTCATACTCGGCCCGATGTACAGACGCGCCTCCGTCGACAGATGCGTGAGGAAACTTACAGCCGGCGTGGGTTACCCTCTGACAGCCGAAACCATCCCGATGCCGCCACGCAATCGGCCGGTGAGATTCACCGCATGTGGGCCTGGTGGGCGCTAAAGGCCGGAAATGTTACGACTGCCCGAAAGCATGCTTTAGCGACATTCTTCCGTCTGCCCTGGAGCCCGCATTCGTGGCGCGTCGTGGCTTGCGCCGTTCGCGGGTATTGATTCTTTTATATTTCTTTCGCTTTCCCTCGTTCCTACCCGCATCCAAATCTTGTAGGGTCCGCACTGCGTGGGTGAGGTTAGTACAAACAGGACGCGGGGCGCGGGAGCCTTTAATGGATTGTTTTCGTGGCGCCTCGCACTCAGCGCGGCACGATGCGCGGAGGCGCAATCTCTTTCTCTTTGAACCGCTGGAATCTCGAACTTTTCTCTCGGCTTCTGTTCTTCCGACTCCGGATCACGTTGTTGTGGTGGTCGAAGAAGACCATTCCTACAACCAGATTCTCGGCGCGCCGGTGCCCGGGATTCACGCTTTCCCCACCGTTCTGCCCAGTCCGCTGACGCAGGATCCATACATCCGCCATCTGGCTTCGCTTGGCGCCTCGATGACCAGCATGGCGTCGGTGAGCCATCCCAACGGGATTACCTACCAAGCACTGTTTTCGGGCATGATCCCCAGACCCGATTACATCCCGCCACAGCCATACACGCAGCCAAATATCGCCAGCGAATTAATTGCCGCCGGTGATACCTTCGGCGGATATAGCGAATCGCTGCCTAAGACTGGGTACACCGGCGGCGATTCCGGTCAGTATGCCCGCCAGCACAATGCCTGGGTCGATTTTGGAAACGTCCCGAAGACGGACAATCTCCCGTTCTCGAAATTCCCCGGCGACTACAGCAAGCTTCCAACAGTGTCGTACGCGATTCCCAATGCCGACGACAACATGCACAGCGGGTCTGTTTCTAACGCCGATAACTGGCTGCGTCAGAACCTTGCTGGGTACGCGCAATGGCTGTGGAAGCACAACAGCATGCTGGTCATCACCTGGGACGAGAGCCATACCACCAGCAATCAGATTCCCACGATCTTTCTCGGGCCGATGGTAACGGCTGGCAATTACAGCCAGAGCGTCACGCAAGCCAATCTGCTTTCGACGCTCGAAGGGATGTATGGCCTTGCACCAACTGGGCGGAGCGCGATCGCGCCTCCCATTTCCAATATCTTCAGCACCGATGGACTGACCACACAGGAAACCCTCGCCGCACGGGCGCGGCGGCCGGATGGGGAGGGCAGCGCTTCCATCTCGGGCCGGATCTCACCGGCTCCCGCCAGTTCGTCGGCCAAAGCGGGCGCCTGGTGGGTCTACCTGGACAGCAATCAGGACGGACAATTTGAGGCAGGTGAACCCATCGTGCATTCCAGGCATGGGCGATTTAGTTTTTCTGAATTGGCGCCACGGAATTATGTCGTCCGCGTGGTACCGCAAAACGGTTATTCGCTGACCGGTCCAACGAGTGGTGAAGTGGTCGTTTCGGTATCATCTGGCGCGCATGTGAGGGGCATCAGGTTCAGCGAAACATTGATTAATGCCTGATTTGAGTCGTCTTCAACCGATCGAGCGACAGGAATCTAAAAGGCAACTTACTCTGGCGCTGCATCGCCAGGTCGCCGAGGATCTCCCCGATTACGCTGGCGAATTTGAATCCGTGGCCGCTGAACCCGCAGGCGAGAATCACATTGGGATGCTCGGGGTGCTGATCGATGATGAAATGATGATCGCGGCTGTTGGTGTAAAGACAGGTACGAATTGCCAGCAGCGGCCCATCGCCTTGCGGTAGAAATCGACGCAGCGCATTGCGGAAGCTTTCTTCATCACCCGGCAACGTTCGTCTTTCAACGCGATCTGGATCGGTCGGCATGCCGGGCGCATGATGCGCGATCTTCAAGCCCGGAACATCACCCATCATCGGAAATCCATAATGCAATGAGCCATCTGGGTGTCCGATGGCCCAAACTGGAAAGTTGTTGAGAGCAAAAATATCGGGTTGATTCGGCCAAACCCAGCCCATCACTTGACGGGTCACTTGTAATTCCAGCCCAAGGCTCGCAAGCAACCTCTCGCTCCAGGCCCCGCCGCAAATCACGAGTCTCTTCGCTGAATACCGCCCGCGCGAGGTCTGGACTTCGACGCCGTTTTGATCCGCCTTCCAGCGGACCACTTCTTCGCGCCCGTGAATCTCGGCTCCGCGTCGCATCGCCAGATCGGCAAACGTCGAAATGACTTTCTCCGACAGCAAAAACCCCGCCGCCGGCTCCAGCATCGCCGACCAGTCTTGCGGCACATGAAATGCCTTGAACCGCTCGGCCAGTTGCCGGCGATCGAGCATTTCGTATGGAAGTCCATGCAGCTTGGCCGCCTGGAGGGAACCGGTAATCAGCTCGCAATCTGGCGCGCCCAGATATAACCCACCGGTCTGGTAGAGCAGCTTCTGCCCGCTCTGGTTTTCCAGCTCATGCCACAATTCATACGCCCGCCGAAGCAGCGGCACATAATCCGGATGCTCGTAATAGGCCATCCGGATCATCCGCGAAAAGCCGGTGGAGCTGCCTTGATTGTGCGGAACATCGAATTGTTCGAGCCCAAGCACTCGCGCGCCGCTACTCGCTATATGAAAGCACGTAGATGCGCCCATCGCACCGACGCCGAGGACGATGATGTCGTAGGTTTCGCTCATACATGAAACATGATGCGTCTGCTTCTAGTTTTAGCCGCCCGGCTTGTCGGGCGCTGCTCCGATCGAAATGCAGCGAGCGCGCGACAAGCCGGGCGGCTAAACTTGGTTACTCGTGCTTCCGCCTCGGTACATACGATCCCGCTTCTGCACGGAAGGCGATGCCGAGTCGATTCCAACTATTGATCGCGACGATCGCTATCGTCAGATCGACCAGCTCGCGTTCGTTGAATTGCGATCGCGCGACGTCATACACTCGATCCGACACGCGCTCGTGCCCCAAAGTCGTCACCGCCTCGGCCCATTCCAGAGCCGCCCGCTCGCGCGGCGTGTAATAGGGCGACTCCTCCCACGCGTCCAGACCGTACAGCCGCTGCTCTGTTTCACCGCCGGCACGCAGGTCCTTCCAGTGCATGTCGATGCAATAAGCGCAGCCATTGATCTGAGAAACGCGCAGCTTGATCAGCTCCACCAGCGGCTTTTCCACGCTGGAATTTGCGGCATAAGACTCCAACGTGCTCAACGCTTTATAAGCGTCGGGCGCAACCTGTACCCATCGAATGCGAGCGGCCATGTTTGATTCTCCTTTGTTATCAACACAAAGTGATAATCCTCATCATATGCCGCACCACAAGTGAGATGACGGATGGACAACCAAGTTTAGCCGCGACGCGCCAGCGGAGCGCTTCTCCAGGCGCAGAAGAAGCGCTCCGCTATCGCGTCGCGGCTAACCTCGGCTAACCTGGGCTTCCGATGACACTCATCTTTTCAGTGGTGATTTATGACGGCTTCGCGTTCTGCGCGCTGACCAGATTCTGATTCATGGTATGCGAATAGGCGGTGCCGCGCCATTCGACTTTCTTGGTGATGCACATGCGCAGCGCGCGCAGGAAAATCATCAGCAGCATCGGCCCAGCAATGGGAAAGAGCAGCGCGTTGCGCCTGGGATTTCCGCTCCATTTGTAAATGGTGCCGATGAACCAGGTCATGAAAAGCAGATGCGCGAGTGAAGTTGCGAGCCATGCCGGCCCCATTCCGGCGACGTTTCCCGGATGAGCGATTCGCCACGCCCCCCAGATCAAAGCCGCATAGGCGCTGAAGCAGCTGGCGATCAAAAAGAAAACGCCGCCCAGCACGCGCCACGGGCTGCCGACGCGGGCGGCATAATAGATTCGACTCCAGCCGCGGAAGATTGCGCCGAGGCTGCTGTACATGCGCACGGCGCAGAACTCATTGCCCCACGAAACGCGCGGCCGCATGCCGGCAGTCTTCATCAATCGCGCGATCTGCACATCCTCGCAGTATCGATCCCGGACGATTTCATGGCCGCCAAACGCATCGTAGCTCGATCGGCTGACCAGCAGGAACTGCCCATTGGCGAAGGCCGATTTGGGCATCAGGCTGTTGTTGGTCAGCGCGATGACATACATCGTCGAAGCAGCGCCCGCAGCCAGCGGCACCAGCATGCTCTCCCAGATCGAATGGCTTTCGAGCCGCGGAAGAAGGCTCAGCATGTCGAACTTCTTGCGCATCACCACCGACATCGCCACCTGAAGCGCATCCTTTTCCAGCACGACGTCGCTGTCCACAAACAAAAGCCATTGTCCGTCGGCATGCTTCTGGCCTTGCCACAGGGCGTTGTTCTTGCCGGTCCAGGAGGGAGCGGGATTCTCGGTGATGTGAACGACCTTAAGCCGCGGATCGCTGGCCGCCACGTCGTCCATCACCTTGCCGGTTTGATCGGTGCTTCGATCGTCGATCGCGATAACATCGAAATTGGGATAGTCCTGCGAGAGCGCCGATTCAAGGCATCCGCGAATTCGCTCGCCTTCATCCTTGGCGGGAATCAGAATCGTGACGCTCGGCGGCGGCCCCTGAATCGGACGTGACGGCCGATGCATCAGCAGCATCTTCCGCTGGCCGGCGTGCATGATCAGGCCATAAAAGAGCCACGTCAGCGGGCCAACGCTAACGTACGTCAGCAAAACAATGGCTTCCGGGCGGTTCAGGAAGTGGATGATCGATGAGAAGTAGCCCAACAAGAGATTTGGCCGCTCCGTGCCTTGCTCGCAAAATCCAGCGAAAGCCCTCCAGGCCCGCCAGTCCTCGTTCCCGGCATCCGTTCGGATACCCACACACCCGCGCAAGCCGCCCCAGAACCCGCGCAGGACAGCAAAGGATTAGCCGGGAAGGCAAATAGAGTCAACGCGCGGACGGGAAAACGGAGTCAAAGTCAGTTCGTAAGCCGCTCATGTCCACGAGACATACGGGGCGCGCGTGGCGTCGCGCGCCCCGCCGGAGACAAATGGGGTGCCCATTGCAACTTCAGCAAAAACAATCAGATACGATAGTACGTTCCCGTACATGGAACAAAATGAGACAAAATGGGGCGCTTTTTGACTGTTTTCGACCGGCCAAAAACCCCTTGTCTTTCGCGATAACTTCAGAAAGCCAAAGAACTTATATAAATATCAAGTTATTGCTAAACACGACATGCGCGCCCCGCTCGACTGTCAAGTTATTTTACTTATTGTCACATCTAACACCCTGCCACTCCTCCACTTAAGGCGTGCGATCGTTTTCGGCACTCTGTCCCCCGCATCTCAAGAGTGTCCCGCGCGCCCCGCAACGCCCCACGCTGCATGCAACGGTTTCGTCCTTGAAAGCAAGCAGCGCAGAATTCATTATGAGCGACACGCGACAATCCGTTCAATACTTACGCCGTTCACTGCGAGTGAACATCAAAAAGGGTGGAACATCGTCAAGGATAAGCTGACATCCGAAACGAGAGCCGAGCCGGCGGGTCCAGATGCGTCCGCGGCCGATGCATGCCGCTTACCCGTTTCTCCGTGGCTCATTGTTTTTGCCCTGCTGGTTTTGCAATTCTGTCTTTTTCGAAGATATGTCGCTCGTGAAATTGCCTGGGCCTATCCGGCTCATTTCGATCAGGCGGTCTATCTCGAGCGCAGCTATGAAACTTTCGATGCCATGACGCACGAAGGTTTTTTTCATGGATTGGCGCAAGGTGCAGGTTATGAGAAGACGCCGCCGGTGCCCAACGGCGCGCTCCTGCATGTCCAGGCGGCGGTGCTGTTTTATTTTTTCGGGCCCGGCCGCACGCGTGCACTGACGCTCAACTTTTTCTATTTCGCGCTTTTTCAACTGGCGCTGGTGGAGACACTGCTGGCGATTACGCGCCGATGGAGTTTCGCGCTGATCGGCCTGGGACTGTTGCTGACTACACGCGCGGCATTTCAATCAACCGCAGGCATCGCCGATTTCAGAATGGATTTTGGCGCTTTCTGCCTGTTTGGGATTTTCATTTCTCTGGCGCTGCGATCTCGCCTGTTCGAGCACCTCGGCTGGTCCATCGCGGCGCTGCTCGCCGGCGGATATACCATCGCGTTCCGTTTTATCACCGCCGCATATGTGATTCCGATCATCGGCCTCGCCCTTGGCGCGCTGATTATTTTGCGAGTCGCGCGGCGAGATGAAAAAGTAACATCGCCCCCTGCGGAAAAACCGCGTTTGCGCAATCTTCTGATTTCTGTTTGTATCGCGATCGGATTCACCGCGCCGATCATCTGGCATCACTGGAGTGCGCTCTTCGCATACTACTATCGCTTCCATGCCACCGGCCTCGATAAACACATCCGGGCAACGCTCTTCAAAACCGCGTCGCCGATTGCATCGCTGACGTATTACCCGCGCACCGTCGCGCTGCATGATGTGGGTCCGGGCTTCTTCATTCTCACCGCTGCATTGATCGCGACCGTCTGGCTCTGGAAGAAGTCGATTGCTTTCAATTTCTCCCGTCGAACAGCGGTCGAGATTCTTTTCGTGCTGGCCTGCGCAATCATTCCATTGGCCGTGCTGACATGGGACGCTGATAAAAATGCCGCCGTTGGATCCATTCTCGTTGCCCCGGTCCTGTGGCTCGTTATTCTTGCGTTGCGGGGATTGCTGACGACGCCAGGATCAGCCGCCCAATGGCGCACGGGCCCGATGTTGGCCGCTATCGCTTTGATCACCGGATTGGCTGTTCAAATAATCAGCTACACACGTCATTCCGAATTCACCCGCGATCGTGCGCAGACGCTGCGGATATTGGAGCTGTACGACCGCATCGATTCCATGGCACACGCTAACAGTTGGCAGCATCCCGCCATCGCGAACAATTCCTTCGCCGATTTTCTCTTTTCATCCGCTATAAACGCTTCGATTTACGAGCGGCACCGTCACGTGCTCGGGGCGCACGAAGAACTTGCGACGGATCTCATCGCGGTTTCACCTGGGCAAACAATCGACGAGCTTTCCCATTCAGATTTTGCTTTAATCGCGTGGCCGCGCGCGGAGCGATCGGTTCAAAGTCCATTTCAGCGGTCGATGGAGTCGCAACGAGTGCAGATCGACACTCACTGCGCATCGCATTTCAGGAAGATTGACCAAATCCGCGCCAGGGATTACGACGTCACGCTCTTCGCGCGCAACTGAGCACGTGTCCCTCAAAAAACCCGCCCGTTCCCCAAAACCAGGCTCGGCCTTATGCTACGGCAAAACTCGCATCCGGCTCGAGCAGCGTATGGCCAGTGAAACCAAGACCGACAAAGCGTCCAACCCTTTCAAACATCTCTATTCCGACAAGCGCGGCATCGACCGGATGGTCTTTGATGCGGTGCTGACGCTGTCGGTGGAAATCGCGCGCGAGGGACGCGAAGGGCGGAAGATCGGCACGCTGTTCACCATCGGCGACACGCAGGAAGTCCTCAAATACTCGCGCGAGCTGATTCTCGATCCGCTTTACGGGCATCCGGAGCCGATCAAGCGGATTACACATCACGACATGCGCGAGACGATTAAGGAGCTGGCGCAGCTCGATGGGGCGTTTGTAATTTCAAATGATGGCATCGCCATATCGGCCTGCCGATATCTCGAAGCGCCGACGCAAGGGGTGAAGCTGGCGCTGGGCCTGGGGAGCCGGCACATGGCCGCCGCCGCGGTGACCAAGCACACCCGCGCGGTGGCGGTGGTCGTTTCCGAAAGCTCCGTCGTGCGCGTTTTCGATGATGGCGAAGTGATCGCCGAGATCATCCCTGAGCTGTGGATGTTCAGCAATTTCAGCCTGCATCTGTCGGGACCGTATTCGGAACTCACCCACCACCAGATGCGCGTGGTGGCGAAGACGGATTGAGGTTCCGCAACCATTTAAGCGCCAAGATCGCCAAGGGTGCCAAGAACGCCAAGAAGAAGAATTCAAAATGAATTTCTTGGCGCTCTTGGCTTTCTTGGCGCCCTTGGCGCAATAGAGCTTCAAACGGTGCAAGGTTTTTCTTGCACAACCGCCCCAGACCGATCAAAATCTCTCGTTCCCGCCTTTTTTCGGAGACACGCGATGATGAGAAATGCATTGGTTTTTGCGGCACTCTGCCTGCTGCCGGCGATCGCGGGCGCGCAGACGCGTCTTCTTCGCCAACCCACTTACAGCAATGGCCGCGTGGCATTCAGCTACCTGGGCAGCATCTGGGTGGCCAACGATGATGGCTCGAACGTGCAGCGCCTCACCGTCAACTCGGCGCGCGACACGAACCCGCGCTTTTCTCCGGACGGAAAGACCATCGCCTTCTCCTCCAATCGCGAAGGCAATTACGACGTTTACACCATTTCCGCCGACGGCGGCAGACCGCATCGGCTGACGTTCCATTCTGCGGATGACATGGTGGTTGGCTGGACGCCGGATGGAAAGAAAATCATCTTCGAATCATCTCGGAATCAGGGCGTTTTTCCGGGTGTTCACACGCTCTTTGAAATCGCCGTCACCGGCGGCATGGAGCAGCCGATCCCGACTGACTGGGGCTCCTCGGCGAGCTATTCTCCCGACGGCTCCAAAATAGCCTTCACCCGGCATCCCGGCGTCTGGTCGCGAAAGCATTATCGCGGAAGCTACGCGGTCGATCTGTGGCTCATGGACGTCAACGAGCGCGAGTTCACGCACCTGGGCGATGACCAATACAAAGGCAACTACCTCTGGCCCATGTATGGCCATGATGGCGAAATTTATTTCGTTGCCGACAAGCTGCCGGATGAAACCCACATCAAGTTCGGCGGCCCGGTCGTGATGAAGAGCGCCAACAACATCTGGAAGATCTCCGAGCATGGCGGGCCGCTGAAGCAGGTCACGCATTTTGCCGACGGCAACCTCTTTTTCCCGAGCATTTCTGCTGATGGAAAGACGATCGTCTTCGAAGAAAACTTCGGCTTGTGGAAGCTCGACGTCGGCTCGGGCGAAGTGACGCAAATTCCGCTGCACATCAAGAGCGATCTGAAAGACAACGACGTCGAGATCCGAACCATCGAGGGCGAGCTTGAATCGTTCAGCATTTCCCCCTCCGGCAGGCGCGCCGCCATCGCCACGCATGGCGAAATCTTTTCCATCGCCACCGAGCGGGGAGAAGTGCAGCGCGTTTCAGAAACACCCTGGCGCGAGGAATTTCCGCAATGGTCGCCCGATGGGAAATGGATCGCCTACATTTCCGATCGCAGTGGGCGGGAAGAAATCTGGATGTCGGATGAGCTGGGGCACAATCTCAAGCAGCTCACCTATGCCGACTGCGAGAAAGGCTCGATCACCTGGGCCCCCGATTCCAAATCGCTGCTCTGGTCCGGCTCCGATCACAAGCTTCGCCGGGTGGACATCGAAACCTGCGACACGCAGGAACTTGTTTCCAGCGATATCGGGCCAATCGGCGATCCGGAAATTTCTCCCGACAGCAAATGGATTTCCTATACCAAGGACGACAACCTGCTCCGCTCGCGCGTCTACCTGCGCAACCTCGCCACGGGCGAGGAGCACATGATCGGCGGAGATCAATTCATGGTCTCCTACAACGCCAAGTGGACGCCCGATGGAAAGACGATTGTGCTTCTGGGTGGAGTGGGCGCGCCGGCGATGTCATCGCTGAATCGCACGTCGCTGCAGGTGTATGCGGTGCCGCTCACGCGAATCACGCGCAACCCGGATGAGGGGGATATCAATACCGAGGCGCAAGCCGAAGGCGGAACTGCAGGAAATGCAGGCGGCGGGCGGCGCGGCTTTGGCGGATTCCGCGGAGCGCCAGCCGATGGGGGCAGCGATCGAGGCGATGTGAAAATCGAATGGGATGGTTTGGATCGTCGGATTCACCAGCTCGGCAATTTCGCCGGGGTGATGGGCGTTTATCCTTCACCGGATTCCCGAACGTTTGCGGTCGTGGCGTTTGGAGCGGGCGGCGCGGGAATTTCCCTGGTTAGCGATGATGGGGCGCGCATCGTTCCGCTCGTTCAAGGACCACCAGCCGATGCCGGCGGACGGCGCAGGCGCGGCGGCGGTGGAGGATTTGGTGACACCGAGCCGCAATGGTCGCGCGATGGTCGCACGATTTATTACATGCAGGGCGGCGGACTCTATGCCGCTTCAGTCGGCGGTGGTATCCCTGCTGCGGCCCCGCAGGCGGCGCCAAGCGGTTTTACGGGCCGCGGCCGGCGCGGGGGACGTGGAGGCGGCGGCGGATTTGCCGCGGCACAGGCGGCCGCCGCGCCGACCTCCAATGCCCGTCGCATCGACTTTGTCGTGCGCCTCGAGATCGATCATGCCGCCGAGCGAAAGCAGGTCTTCGAAGAAGCGTGGCGCACCATGCGCGATCGGTTCTACGATCCCAAAATGCATGGCGTCAATTGGATCGCGGCCAAGTGGATGTATGAGCCGCTGCTGAACAATCTGGTGGATACCGATGAGCTGCACAATGTCATCATGCAAATGATCGGCGAGCTGAATGCCTCCCACACCGGAATCTCCGGCGGCCAGGACAGCAGCGCGACGCCGACCGAATCGGTCGAAACCCGCTACCCCGGCTTCGATCTCGAACCCGATTCATCCGGCTACTACAAAGTCGGCTACATCTTCCGCAAAGGGCCGGCCGATCACGATTACGTCAAACTGGCAACCGGAAATTACATTCTCGCGGTCAACGGTCGCGAGCTGAAAACGACCGACAACTATTGGAAAGCCTTCAATCTCGTCTCGGGCCGGAAGTTCGACTTCACCGTCAACTCTAAGCCCAAAATGGAAGGCGCCTGGAGCGTCGCGATCGAGCCGCTCAGCGGCGGCGCGCAGTCGGAGCTCGAATACGAGCGCTGGGTCGATACCCGCAAGGAAATGGTCGACAAGCTCTCCAACGGGCAGATCGGCTACCTGCATATCCGGGCCATGGATGCCCCGTCGCTGGATAAATTCGAGCGCGATTTGCTGGATAATCTCGACAAGAAAGCCCTGCTGATCGACGAGCGCTTCAACGGTGGCGGCGGGATCGACCAGGAACTCCTGGAGATCCTCAACCAGCGCAAAAAATATGAGTTCTATCGCGGCCGCGATTCGGTCAACATCCCCCGCCCCATCCAGGCCTTCTTCGGCCCCATGGCCGTTCTGCAGAATGAGCGATCGGCCAGCAATGCCGAGATGTTCCCCGAAGGCTTCCGCACGCTGGGCCTTGGAAAAGTGATCGGCGTCCCCACCTACGGAGCCGTCATCGGCACCGGCGCCTATCGCCTGCTGGATGGATCCAGCCTCCGCACCCCCAGCTTCGGCGTCTACACCGCCAACGGTACCAATTTCGAAAACTACGGCGTCCAACCGGACGTCTGGGTGGATAATGGTCCCGCGGATTTCCTCGCAGGCCACGATCGCCAGATTGAAAAAGCCGTGGAGGTACTGAAATCGGAGATGAAGTAGTAATTTCGGGTGTTCCCGTCGCCGGCTCTTTCTCCCTCTCCCGGTACTCCGGGGGAGGGCTGGGGAGGGGGTCCTAATTGTCGAGGTGCGGACGATTATCGCGAGCTGACCGAAAGAACCCCCACCCTATCCCTCCCCCGGAGTACCGGGAGAGGGAATGTGCAGCAACCCATATTGACCCTAAGGCGAATCATTCTTCTTCGCTTCTCGTTCCCGAAGATGCTCAACCCATGATTCCACTTCCTCTTTCGATTTCCACTGGCGGCGAAATCCTTTAAGCCCATCCTTCAATCGCCGAAGCACTTCGGGATGATATACATCCTTGGCTCGCCAATTGGTGATGTTAGAGACGCTTTGAATGACCGTAATCATTCGTTTTGATTTGCGCCCGCGGCCGATGCAGATTACGCGTTCGTATCCGTCTCCCCACTGCGGCGCCATGCAATAGACTTTGCTGCCGGGCGAAAACCGCCGGGTGCCGTGGGCGATCTTTCTTGCGGCCCCCTCAGGATGTTCGTCGATAATATTTCCGACGACACACCAGTAGCATTCTTCAATCTTTTCCGGCTGCGGTGGCAGACCAAACGCCCAGATCCGTAATCGTCGGAACCAATCCAAATTCACGCGCGCCCCCGTATCTAATCAAAGAGGTCCTGCTAGCGCGACGTCCCTTGGCTATTTTCCGTATTGGTACTCGGCACCGCGATCTTCCAGATCGCCCATTGTCCCCCACGGTTGGAGCGGAAGTACAAGGACCTTCCGCTGGGGTCCCATTGGGGGCAATCGTCCCAGCTGCCATTTTGCGTGGCCTGGATGGGGCGATCGAGGTGGTTCAGGTCGAGGACCCAGATGTCGAAGTTGTTGCCGGTTTCGTCATTTTTGCCGCGGTTGGAGACGTAGGCGATTTTGCCGCCGTCCTTGCTCCAGACCGGATCGAATTCGTCGGCATCGACATCGCCGATGCTGGTCGGCGGGCCGCCACGGTCGGGGATGATCTGAAGCTGGCGTTTGCCGGTGCGTTCACTGATCGAGCAATAGACGACGCGATCGCCTTTGGGATTGACGCTCGGCTGCATCCCGCCGCCGCGGGCCAGGTCGGTGCGCATCGTGGTACCGATGCGCGTGACATACAGCCGCGGCTGCGGCAGCGCATCGACCAGCGCTTCGTAGAAGAGCCGGGGCTTGGCCGATGAATCGGCCACGGGCCAGAGGGCGTTTTCCTCGCCGCCGGTCAATTGAGTAATTCCGGCTTCTCCAAGCGCCGAGGTTTCCCAGATCGCAAGACGCGAAGTCGCGCGATTGGAGGAGAAAAGAATCTGCGAGCCATCGGTCGTGAAAGACGGCATCAAAGACAGCGCGCTGGGCTCAGACAAAACCGTGGACGGATTAGAGCCATCCGACTTCATCATCTCGATGCGCGAATGGAGCTTGCCCGCCGCGTCGGTTGAAATCGTGCTGTAGAGCAAACTAGATCCATCGGGCGAGACCGACAGCGAATCGATGACAGTCCCGCGCGGGAGATCCGTGATCCGCGTCGGTTGCTCGCGATCGGAAGGCTCGGTCACGTCCTTCATCGCCAGTGTCTGAGTCGTCTTCGGCTCGATGCGCCAACCATCATCCGTGCGGCGCGGCTCCGCCTGGATCAGCGTCACTGGGCGCGTGCGGATTTCCCGAAGTGCCACGCGATAGTCGGTCCGGCCGCCCTCCCAGCCGATCGAAAGATCGGCGGGGTACCATTCGGTATCGGCAGTCTTCTTGGTGATTTCCGCTTTGAATTCCGGCAAAGTCCCACGCTCATCCGAAGGTACGAAAACCAGCGGCGCCAATACCACGCCTTCGCGATCGGGCACCAATCGATGCCCATTAATCGTCACCGTCGCGCCTGGCGGATCGCTGATAATGCGAACCGTCTTGGTCTTCGGCGGAATATCGACCTGATAATCCTCCTTGCCGTCATCCCAACTGATATTCGATGAATATGGATCGTACCCCGGCTTGGAGATGATCAGCCGATGCGGGATGAACTGGCCGCTCTCGGGATCAACCGGAAACGCGACGCCGGGCAATTTCAACGGCGTCTGCCCCACCGCTTGCCCATCCAGCGAAACCTGCGCGCCCGAAGGCGTCGACCTAATCGATAAATCCTTCTTCACCGCGCCCAGCGCCAAAACATAATTCGGCGAGGGATCCGTCCATTTGATGACCTGTCGAACGGGCGACCAGTCGGCCCGCTGCGCCTCGAGCGTATGCGTCGTCCAATGCCCCTGCGCATCGGCCGTGAATTCCAATTCCATCGAGCCTTGTGACAACGTCCCCGAGCCGATCGGCTTCCCGTCCAGCTTTACCACCGCCGGCACCGGCTGTACCGAAAAGCTGATCCGCTTGCTCTGCGGCTTCAGCTCAATCAGCAGGGAGCTGGTGTCGTAGGCGCGCATGAGATGAATCGTCTGATCCTTGAAGCCGATGCGCGAAGCGGTGACATCGTGCTCGTCCTGGTCATTATGAAAAACGAATTTATGCGTGATCGGTCCCGGCCCCTGCGACTCGCCATCGATCGAAAGCATCGCATCCGCCGGCTGCGCAGAGATGGTGATTTCCCTTGTCGTCGAGCAGCCTGTGATCACCAGCAGCGCCGCCAGCCACCCGCCCAATATCATGGACCGCATGAAAAGAACCTCCCGGCAATTGTTCATCGCCGAAGCGAGCATCATAGCAGATTTGGAGCCCCTGAAATAACGTGGCACAGCCGTCTGTCGTAGCACAGCCTTCCAGGCTGTGAACTCAAGATCACAGGCTGGAAGCCTGTGCTACGTAATCAACATAGCGTCGCCGTAGCTGAAAAAGCGATAGCGTTGTTCGATTGCGGTGCGATAGACGCGGCGTTGCTCCTCGAGCCCGATCATCGCTGCTACGAGCGCGATGAGCGTGCTGCGCGGCAGGTGGAAATTGGTGATCATCGCATCGACGTGCTTCCACTGATATGGCGGGAAAATGAAAATGCCGGTTTGATCGGTGCGCGCGAGGAAGGGCGCATCTGCAGGCTGACTCTCAAGCACGCGGGCCGACGTCGTGCCCACGGCAATGATCCGTCTTCCGTGGGTTTTGGCGTTATTGAGGGCTTCAGCCGCGGCAGCATCGATCGAATAGGATTCGACGTGCATTGCATGTCCCTCCAGCGTCGGGCTGGTGACCGGCTTGAAGGTGCCCATGCCTACGTTGAGCGTGACAAAGGCAGTCTCGATCTTTCGCTCCGCAAGCTCGGCGAAAAGTTCACATGAGAAATGCAGCGCCGCGGTCGGCGCCGCGACCGCCCCCGCCTCGCGCGCGAAGACCGTTTGATAGCGCGACCGATCCAGCGCATCGCGGGTGTCGTGCCGTTTTTCGCGTTTAATATAAGGCGGCAGCGGCATCCGCCCGATCCGCTCGAGCAGCTCGATCGCACGCTGCTGGCATTCCAACGCAAGACGAAATTCCCCGCCGCCGCGGTTTTCGATCACGCGGGCGCGATACTGCGGGGCATCCGCAAAATGCAGATCATCTTCCGCTGCCCTACCGACTTTGTTGAGCAGGACGATCCATTGCCCCGCGATCGGTTCATCGAGGAAAAGCCCTTCGATGATCCCACCGGTGCTTTTTTGCAAGGTGAATCGAGCCGGAATGACGCGGGCATTGTTGAAGACCAGAAGATCACCCGCGCGCAGTAATTGCGGAAGGTCCGAGAATGTTCGATGGGTGATGGAGTGGTCCGATCGCTGATAATGCAGCAGGCGAGAAGCCGTCCGCTGCGGCGGAGGCGTTTGGGCAATCAGCTCAGGCGGTAGGTCAAAATCCAGATCGCACGTCAGCATGCCGTTCCTGTATTCCTGCTTTTGGCGTCGCTCAGAGATTCTAAGCACCCATTTGTTGTCTTGCGCAGTCTCAATGAAGCTTCAGATGTTTCCCCAAAACATCATCCGGCATAAACCGAACTCTTTCACATGCGTCCGATCAAAACGTGGAAAATCAATTTAATCATGATTTTCAGGGGTTTTTGCTACTCACACAATTTAGTCGCGCAAATCTGCCCTCCCGCTTTGCTTCCGGCACTGCGTAGACCTGGTCGCCAATGTCAGCCTGATCGTTGCGACGCTTGACCTGAAGGTGGTCAAGGACATCCGCGGCGCGATCCGCTCGGCGGACATCGCCTCGGGCAAGGGGCAGCCGGCCGCGTTCATTGGCCCCGCGCCCACACCTCCGCCTCCCCTGGGGGCCGACCGGGAGGCCGAGGTTGAGCCTCGGCTGGTCATCCACCCCGATCCGCTGATCGAGCCGGCGATGGTTTTTCATGAAGCGCCGCGGTTCGAAACTTCAACCCCGGTGCATGTGCCGGTGCCGATTGAAGTCGAGCCGACGCCGGCTCCGTTGCACTCTTCGTCGGAAAAATCTCCGATCCAGCCGCCCTGGGCGGTGATGCCCTGGCAGACTCCTGTGCAAATCCCGCCTAAAGTGAAGGTGACGATTATTCGGCCCGATATCATCAACAAAGGCTCGTTGATCGACTTCTTTATATGAGAATCGCATGAAGCCTGGTGCGGAAAAACAAACCTCCACGTCGCCGGCGGCGTCTTATACCGGTGTGAGGAGAAATGCGATGCTGGAGCCCAACCAGGTTGAAGAACTGATCTGCCTCGTGGCCGCCCTCGATCGGCCCGCGCTGATCCGCCATCTGCAAAACGTCCGCGCGAGCTTTCCGGTCGATTTCACCCCCGAATTTCTCGACACCGCTGATCTGGATCGCCTCCGGCACATCCTGGTGGCGCTTTGTCTCCACTGTCAGCACATGCCTGATCTGGACATGCCCAGCGCGGCATAAAACCGTTCATTCGGCGAGTCCAAACTTCCGCAGGATGTCTCGGACATCCGGTGTTCCCCCGATTTCTGCCGGTAGCTTTGCGCCTGCATTGCAGAGCCGCTCGACGGTGGCGGGATAATTCCCGGCACTACGCCGCCAGCCATGTTCTGATCCGTGGATTGCCCAACCAAGCGGGGTGGCATGAAACTCGTTATTTGTATCCTCCAGCGACGGATGATGCGCGAGAATGAGATCGACCATGTCAGCTAGTCCATGCCAGGCGGCCCAGTGAAGGGCGGTGCCGCCGTGGGGACCGTGGCCATCGGCAGGCCAGCCGAAGGACAGCATGAGCCCGACAGCTTCCATGTCACCCGCCTGCGCGGCATCGGCCAGCTTTCCTTTTGATTCATGAGACAATCGATTGATCGATTCGGGATCGCTGTCGAAGACCTTCCGTGCCAGTTGTTCGTCCTGCATCAGGCAGGCCTGAACCAGCTTGATCTCGGCGGGACTGCGCTCCATCAGCAGATCCACGATCTCTTTGTGCCCGCGCTGATGAGCGATTTGGTGCGGGGTCTTGGTCGATCCCAGCGTCCAAATGTAAATGCTTCCGCCTGCTCGGGGATTGCGCATCGGAAAATGCGCAGGCGATACGCTGATATTGATGCAGGCGGGATCGGAATCGAGATGCTTCTTTGCCAGCTCAAGGTTTCCCACTGCGGCCGCCATGAGCAAGTCGGTTCGGCAGCCTCGGTCGATGAGGTATTTCACGATCGAGAGGCGGTTGTCGAGCATGTACTGGGCGGGCGTCGATTCGTGATCCACGTCCAGCGCGTCGATGTCGGCGCCATGCTCCAACAGAAATTTCGCTACTTCTATCGTTCCAGCGCAATGGAGGGGCGTTTTTCCGTCGCCACCCCGTGCGCGAACCAGCGATGTATCAGCGCTAGTGAGTTCCCGCAAGAGATCGAGCTTTCCCAGATGAGCGGCTGCATGAGCATCCACTCTCGCGCCGCGCGAGATCAGATAGTCGCCAAGATTGTTATCGACCCAGTCGAGAATGCCAAAGCCGCCGGCCCACCATTGACTGCGGGCATTAATGTCGGCGCCGTAGCGAAGCAATACATCGATCATCTCGCGCTTGCCCGGCTCTCGCGTGCAGAGAATGGCCGGGGCGTCGAAAGCGAAACATGGATCATTGATGCGGGCGCGAAGCTCGGCGTGCCGATCCAGTAGCTCCGAGACGCGATGCGCGTCGTTGGCATTGAAGGCTTGTTTGAATTCATCGAAGGGGTTAATGGTTTGAGTTGTTCCTGTTTCCATTGCGATTTCCAAACGTGCTTTAAATTTCTCGGAAAACGAGAGGACACCCTGGTTAGCCGCGACGCGAAGCGGAGCGCTTTCTCCTAGCGCGATGAGAAGCGCTCCGCTTCGCGTCGCGGCTAACCCAGACAGTCTTCCATATTCCCGCAATCATTTGTCAGAATACGGTAGTCTATTGGCCCGGAAACTGTCGCTCCACTATTATCACCGCTTGCAGAGGTTCGTCACGGATTTTTCAACGCGAGCGGCAAGAGCATGGTGATCACGATCGATGGCCCAGCAGGCACCGGTAAATCCAGCGTGGCGCTGGGCGTGGCCGACCGTTTGGGCTTTGGCCTGCTCGACACCGGCGCGATGTATCGCGCCGTAGCCTTGGAGGCGCTACGCCGCAAAGCGCCGCTGTCCGATGCACGGGAACTGGCATTCATTGCCCGCCATGCCCGCATTGAATTTGATTGGTCAGCCCATCCGCCTGAAGTCATTTTGAATGGGGAGCCGGTGAGTCACCTTCTTCGCAGCGGCGAGACTTCGCAGGCGGCATCGCATGTCGCGGTGGTTCCCGCTGTGCGCGAGCTACTTGTAGCGCGGCAGCGCGAGTTTGCGGTGGCGCGCGGCGATATTGTCACCGAGGGGCGCGATCAAGGGACAGTTGTTTTTCCCGATGCGCAATTCAAATTCTACCTGGATGCAACGCCGGCCGAACGCGCCAAAAGGCGGATCGCCCAATTGAGACAGCGCGGCGAAATTCATGATTTCAACGAAATTCTCAAGGAGATCATCGAGCGCGACGAGCGCGATTCATCCCGCGCAGTCGGACCGCTCACTGTCCCGACGGGCGCTCGCGTGATCAATACGACAAGCCTGGGACAGGAGCAGGTGATCGAGCAGATCGTTGCTGCCGTTCGGGGGAGCGCCGCCTGATGGAACGATCGAGAATCTGGCGCGTGCTGCAGGTCCTGGCCCGCATCGTCTGCACGATCCTGTTTGATCTTCGCGTCTACGGCGACCGCCACATTCCGCGCAAGGGCGGCGTACTGCTGATTTCCAATCACCAAAGCTATCTCGATCCGGTGCTGCTGGCCGTTGGCATCGATCGGCCGCTGAGCTACATGGCCAAGAGCCAATTATTCAAGCATCGCGCGTTTGCCTGGCTGATTCGCTCGCTCAACGCATTTCCGGTGGAACAAGGCGCGGGCGACGTGGGCGCGGTGAAGGAAACGATCAGCCGATTACAGGATGGCCATGTTTTGAACATCTATCCGGAAGGCTCGCGATCGGAAGACGGGGAAATGTTGCCGCTGGAAAAAGGGGCGGGGTTAGTGGTCCGACGCGCCAAAGTACCAGTGGTGCCCGCGGTGATTGACGGCTCCCATCGCGCCTGGCCCAAAGGGAAAAAGATGTTCCGGCCCGCGAAAATCCGCGTGATGTTTGGCCCGGCGATGGATCTCTCAGGTCTGGGGCGCGACGAAATCATGCAGAAGATGGAGTCAACGCTCCATCAGATGCTGGCGGATCTTCGCGCCGGGCGGATCATCCCAAATCCGCCGCGCGATCAACGGAAATGAATTCTATTTCCTCTCGAGGCGATCGACCTTCTGATCCCCGGCGATGAGCGCGACGCTGGCGATGCCGAGGAATAAACCCGTCTCCACGATCCCCGCATGGCTGCGCAGGATTTGCTCGAGCTTGCGGGGGTCATCAATGCCGTTGGGAAATCGGCAATCGTAGATGTAGTTGCCGTTGTCGGTGACGAAAAGCTTGCCGTCCGTCTGCCGGCGAAGAACCGCCTGCGCTCCCAGCTTCTTGAAAAAAGCGTCGTGAATTTCGTAGGCAAACTGCGCCACTTCGACCGGCAGCATCGACTTCGATCCCAGCTTTTTCACGGCCTTTGCCGAGTCGGCAACAATGATCAGCCGGCGGGAACTCTGCGCGACAATTTTTTCCCGCAGCAGCGCACCGCCCAATCCTTTGATCAGATCTAGTTCCGGCGTCACTTCATCGGCGCCATCCACCGTCAGATCTGGACTGGGATTCTCCGCAAGGGTGGTCAATGGGATGCCCAGCTCTTGCGCTCGCCGCTGTGATTGGAGTGAGGTGGGAACGCCGCGGATGTCGCGGACTTTTGCCGTTTTCAGCGCGCTGCCCAGGGCCTGAAGAAAAAAGTCGGCGGTCGATCCCGTGCCCAGGCCCAGGACCATGCCGCTTTGTACAAATTCCATCGCTGCTTCAGAAGCGCGCTGCTTGGGGTTCATCGCAGGTAAGAATAGCGGAGGGGAAAGGGGGAAAAAAGAGATGCAGATAAACGACCCACTTGGAAGCGCATCAACTCGCCGAGCCGGCTACCACGTCGCTTGCGCGTTCGCGGACGGAAGCGCGCAGGCGCGAAGCCGCAAGCGACGAGGGAGAGCGAATTCGCCGGGCGACGACCTGCTCATTTGTATCTGGACATCCGCCCCACCATCCCCACAATCGGCTTTATGCCCTCGATCCTCATCCAGAACGGCACGATCATCGATCCTTCGCAAAATCTGGAGCGCAAGGCCGACCTGCTGATTCGCGATGGCAAAATTGCCGCGATCGGAACAAACCTCGGCCCGGCGGATGAAACGATCGACGCCCGAGGCAAGCTGGTGGTCCCAGGGCTGATTGATGTTCACGTTCATTTCCGCGAGCCGGGCGATGAGGAAGAGGAAACCATCGCCTCCGGATCGGCAGCCGCAGTCGCGGGCGGTTTCACGACCGTCTGCTGCATGCCCAACACCCGGCCCACACTCGATAATGAAGGGCAGATCGAATTTGTCCTGCGCGAGGCGCAGCGCGTTGGGCTGGCCAATGTGCTTCCGGTCGGCGCGATCACCAAAGAACGCCAAGGCAAAGAGCTTGCCGAGATTGGCTCGATGCATCAGCGCGGTGCGGTCGCCTTCAGCGACGATGGCGTAGGCGTGGCTGACGCATCGGTCATGCGCAAGGCGCTGCAATATTCAAAAATGTTTGACACCGTGCTGATGCAGCATTGCGAGGAGCCGACGCTTTCCGGCGGCGCGATGCACGCGGGGCTCGTCGCGACGACCTTGGGTATCGGCGGCATTCCTGCCGAGGCCGAGCAACTCATGATCTCGCGCGACCTGCTGCTCAATCGCACGATCAAATGCCGTTACCACGTGCAACACATCAGCACCGCCGGCAGCGTCGAGCTGATCCGCCGCGCCAAGGCCGATGGCATGACGGTGACGGCTGAGGCGGCGCCGCATCATCTTCTTTTGACCGATGAGATGTGCCGGACGTTCGATACCAATTACAAGATGAATCCGCCCCTTCGCACCGCCGCGGACGTGCAGGCCTGCATCGAAGGCATCAAGGACGGCTCCATCGACATCCTCGCCACCGATCATGCCCCGCATCTCGCGGAAGAAAAAGAGCGGGAATTCGTCTATGCCCCCTTTGGCATCATCGGGCTCGAATGCGCGCTGCCGCTCTACATTCAGGCGCTGGTCGAGCCCGGCCACATCGGCTGGATGCAGCTTGTGGAGATGATGACCAATCGCTGCGCGAAGATCGTTCAAATCGACAAGGGGACGCTCAAGCAAGGCGCCGATGCGGATGTGACGATCATCGATCCGAATTTGAAATGGACGATCGACGTTGCAACGTTCCAGGGCAAGAGCCGGAATTGCCCGTTTGATGGGTGGGATGTGAAGGGTCGCGCGGTGACGACGATTGTCGGGGGGCAGGTGAAGTGGAGCTTGGAGGGGCAGACTACCGCGTCGCGATGAGCAAGTGCGCGCTCGGTCGCGAAGGCGCAAGCGAGCCCCGATTGCAGCTCGGCGTTCGGGAGTCGCTTGCGGCTTCGCGCCATGAAATACGCGACCCACGTCATACTTTTCTCCGCTTGCCTGATGCGTTGGCTCCTTCTAGACTCATAACCGTTCGCTAGGGGTGGCCTGGTAGTAGTCCGGGCCTGAGAGAGCACCCTTGGAACCTGATCCGGCTTGTACCGGCGTAGGGAAGCGAATGCGCGACACCTCCGTCATTTGCAACCCGCCTGGATTGTGCCCGCTTGGCGCGATCGATCGCTTTAAAGTGAGCAAATCGGATCTGAAGTGAATGCGACATATTGCGTGAAAGAAGGAGTTACGATGAGCCTGTCAAAAATTGCCGTCGATCGTTCGTATGCGCTGCCACCGCTGGGAGACAATCCCTCAACCGAAGCCCAGGGAACGACGCCCGGCTCCTTTGCCAGGCGCGGGCAGGTGGGCACGCCCTGGGCCTACAGCTCGCCCGATACGCCCGGCATGCCCGGTGTTTCGGATCTGACGGCTTTGGATTTTGCTTCGCCTCGCGATCATGAAGGCATCACGCAGCTCGAGAAGGCACGAATCGGGAGAATTACACCGGAAATGAAGCGCGTGGCGCTGCGCGAACCTCATCTTTCACCCGAGCAGATTCGCGGCGAAGTGGCCGCGGGGCGGATGATCATTCCGGCCAACAAGGTGCATCTGAAATACAAGCTGGAGCCGATGGCGATTGGCCGGGCCTCGCTGACCAAGATCAACGCCAACATGGGCGCGTCTCCTGTTTCTTCGGGCATCGAGCAGGAAGTGGAGAAGCTCAAGTGGGCCGAGCGCTGGGGCGCCGACACGGTGATGGATCTTTCCACCGGCGGCGACCTGGATGCATGCCGGGAAGCGATCATTCAGAACTCGACCGTGCCCATCGGCACCGTGCCGATTTATTCGATGATCATCGGCCGATCGATCGAAGACCTCAGCTACGACGTGATCCTCAAAGAAATTGAAAAGCAGGCGAAACAGGGCGTCGATTATTTCACCATTCATGCCGGCGTATTGCGCGAGCATCTGCCTTTTGTGCGCAAGCGTCTGATCGGCATCGTGTCACGCGGCGGATCGCTCTTGGCCAAGTGGATGCTGCATCACAACAAGCAGAATCCCATGTACGAGATCTTCGACGACATCTGCAACATCATGCGCGCCTATGACGTCAGTTTCAGCCTGGGTGACGGCCTTCGCCCCGGCGGCCTGGCCGATGCCAGCGACGAGGCCCAGCTCCGTGAGCTGGCGACGCTGGGTGAGCTGACCGAGCGCGCCTGGGCGCGCGGCTGCCAGGTCATGGTCGAGGGGCCGGGCCACGTGCCTTTGGATCAGATTGAATACAACATGAAGCTGCAGCGCAAGCTCTGCCACGGCGCGCCGTTTTATGTTCTGGGGCCATTGGTCACCGACATTTTCCCCGGCTACGACCACATCACCAGTTGCATCGGCGCCACCGCCGCCGGCTATCACGGCGCGAGCATGCTTTGCTACGTGACGCCCAAGGAACATCTCGGTTTGCCCAAGAAAGATGACGTGAAGCAGGGATGCGTCGCTTACAAGATTGCCGCCCACGCCGCGGACGTGGCGCTGGGCATTCCCGGCTCGCGCGATCGCGACGACGAGCTGACCAAGGCGCGAGCCGCGCTCAATTGGCAAAAGCATTTCGAGCTGTCATTCGATCCGGAACTGGCCCGCGCCTATCACGATGAGGACCTTGAAGTCGATACCGATTTCTGCGCCATGTGCGGCCACGACTGGTGCAGCGTGCGCATCAGCAAGGAAATCACCGACTTTTACAGCGGAAAAGATGACCAATCGCAGCCGGTAAAAAAGGCCCTTGCCAGCCCCGGCATTACCGAAGCCGGCGCAGACATTCTCAAACAGCGCGGCAACCTGAGTCCCGAAGAAATCATGCGTCTCGCGCACAAAGGCAAAAAAGCCGCCTGTCACAGCGACAACCTGAAGGATGAAGAAGCGGCTCGCGATGTGCAGAAAGTCGTGCAGGTCAACACGCTTAAAGCGCATGGCGTGGTGGTGAATGAATCTGGGCTGTAGCTAAGGCTGTTTCGCTTCCACCTCGACTCCGGCGACCAGATTATTCTGGATTGGCTTCAGTGAGGGACCGGTGAGATAGATCGAACCCCACGTGCTGGGGCGGGCTTGCGTCAGCACCTGCTTGGGGGCCGACCAGAAATATTCGGCGGCGTGCTGATAATTCCGAACGTGGATATTGAAGCCGAGTTGCGGCTGATGCTTCGGGTTCCAGCCGTGAAGAAGGTGGCTGGGGATAAAGATTTCCGTCACGTAGCGATCATTTAGGATACGCGTGTCGGATTTGATTTTCGGCTCGGGGATGATGCTGGAGGCCAGGCCGTCGCCGGGGCTGTGCCAGCGGCCGACGACACCCGAGACGCCATAGCGCGATTCCGAGTCAACCGGCACGAAGAAAAAGTGATGGCAGTCGGGATCGTAGCCGCGTTGATCGACCTTCACGGGATGCGTGGAAATCCAGAACTCGACGCAATCTTTCGACCACCATGATCCATCGGCCGGCGCTGCGGCAACATCGTCATCGAACACTTCAAAGGCAAGATAGAGGCCTTGCTCTCGCCAGCCCAGATAAACACTGGGCACGGGGAGTTTGTCGCGATTGCTGCCGACTGCAAGACCCGGATGCATTGTCTTTAGCCGCGCGGTTTCAGGCCAGTCACTGAGCTCACCATTGATGTGAATCGGATGCGTCAGATATGGCACATCAAATGACGCCCGCCCGGCAAAAGTTTCCCGCCAGATGTCGAATTCCTTGTCAGTTGCGCTGGTTTCGTGCAGGCCATTGAGCTTCGGCGCGGTGTCATGAATCGCGCGGACCAGCTTTTCATAAGGCCGATCGTCGATATCGACGACGCCAAAATTCACGTCTTCGCCATCGGAAATCCGGCCGCTGGGGGGCTCGTCCATCCACTGAAACCAGTCAGCGCCGATCACATAAGGCAGCCGAGCCAGGCGGCTGGTAAACATGCGATACCCATCGCCCCGCGCCTGCTGATCGAGCACCTGGGCATCGAAGCCGATCATGTTGCGATCGCCGCTGCGGTTATCCAAACAGTGGAAGGAAAATTCGCTCACGATGATGGGCTGCTGCGATTCTTCCGACAGCATCTTAAAGAGGTCCGAATCGAGCTTGGCATCGCAGACGTAATAGTTGAGCGATTGGGCATCGGTCACCCCGCGCGAAGCGCGGACCACTTCGCGCGGCGCATTGCCGCGGAAGCGCACGCCAAGGATCAGGTGATTGGGATCATGCTGACGGAGCAGCGTGCAGGTGGTCTTGAAATAAGTCTCGGCCACATGCCCGAGCCAGACCTGCGCCAGCTTCTGATAAGCCTCGGCCTGCCGGGGAAGCGCACGCCAACCATCCAGCGCGCTCCAGCTCGCGATGTGCGAATTCCAGTCGCGATTGAAAGCCTGCGGCGTCGCCCAGGTCGAGCGAATGGTGCCGATGACTTCCTGGCGATTGGGATCGTTGGCCGAACGACCATCGAAATAAACCGCCGGCCCCATCGACTGATCATCCCATGGCATTTCATTGTCAAGGAAATAGCCTACGAGATTGCGGTTATCGCGCAAGGCGCTCGTCTGGGCGACGATCGCCTTCTCAATCCAATTCGACCAATCATGACTATAAAGAAGGCTCGAATTGGCCGGCACCCAAGCCGACAGGTTCAGGTCTTGGGTCATCGGCACGTCATATCTGTGCAGCACGGGATTCGACCAGGCGCCGACGCCTTTGAAGCCGATCTCAGTCAATCGATGAATCGTCGTCTTCGCCCAGCTATCGAGGCCGGCGGGAGTGCTGGAGTCTTCCAGCGAGCAGAATTCCGCGCCATTAGGATCGCGCCCATGCAGAGCAGGCTGCACGGTGGTGACCATATTGAGAAATTCAGGTTTGTTGGATGGGCTGAGGAACCACCAAACGCCGGAAGGAGATTTGGCCAGACGCCAGAAGCCATCTCGACCTTGGATTTGTGCAAAATGCGAATCGGCTGAAGGATTAATGCCAGCATCTACCCTGCCGGCAAGCTGAACAACGATCAGCGCGCACAGCAGGATAAGGATTTCCAAGCCCTTGCCCTTGGGCTGGCGAATGAGTTTTCCCGGCATCAGAACCCTCCGGGCAGGCTTCCATGCCCGCCGAACAACTTTTTGCGCTTCCAGCGCCTCCGGCGCAGCGCGACGTGCATCACAACAGTTATCGGTCCTTGGATGGCAATTTCTAAAAACGTCCCGAACCGGGCACGTCGCTAGGGTTTATACGCGCCCCGGCCGCCCCGCGTTCGCGGATTGTTCGAGAAAATGAGAGATAACGTGAGGTGAATTACAGGGTGTTCGTTTGAACGCGGCTATTTCGCCTTTAGCACCGCCATCGTCCGCCCTTCCAAGGGGACGCGCACGGCCGACATATTTCCTCGCGACTCAATCGGATGCGGCGCCCCGCCATTAAGAAGATCGATCATTTGGCCGCCAGCGGAGGAGAGCACTGGATCGACCAGGATCCAATCCTCACGGCGTTCTCGATCAACGTTGATCGCGACGAGCACTTCATCCGTATCCAGCACCCGGCTGAAAGCCAGCGTCGCCTGACCCGTAAGCGGCTTTCCAAAGTCCTTCCCATTCCCGGAAATCTCCCGGAAATACTGCCGGCCGGATCGCAGGGCGGGCTGACTGGCGCGCAGGCGCGTCATCGTCTTGATGAATTGATAGACCGGATGCTCGGGATTGAAGACGTGAACGCTGGTCGAATCGAAGGCCCCCCATTTTCCGCCGAACATGCATTCGCGAATGTAGACATCGCGGTCGCCTCCGCCGTCGAGGCATTGCTCGGTGCCGTAATAGAGGCAGGGGATGCCGAGGCTCGTCAACAAAAAACCGGCGGCGAGCATCGCGAGCCGGCAATCGCCATCGCCATGAAGGAACCGTCTCCATGGGCGGTGCGTCTGATCGTGATTGTCAACGAATGTTACGAAATAGCGCCCGGCTTCGGAGAAGTCGCGGTAATACTTGCTCAGGTGATCAAACCGCTCCCAGATTTTTACGGGAGGCGTCAGCCCTTTGAGCACTTCGTCCAAATGCGCATAAAGCGGAAAATCGAGGACGGCATTGAGCAGCGGATACCGATTGAATCCCTCGACATCTTCCACTTCCGGCGGAAGTACATTGCTGCCGACGTACTTCTGCAGAAGGTCATCCTCGCCGACGATTTCCCCGAAGATCAGGAAATTGTTCTTTCCGATGCGCCGGCAATATTCGCGAATGGCGTTGCAGAAGATGCCGACATAGGCCGGCTCCATGTTCTTGACGGTATCGATGCGATAGCCATCCACATCCGCCACCGCAATCCAATATTTGTAGGAGTGGATCAGCGCATTCATCGTCTTCGGATTGGCCAGATCGAAATCCTTGAAGGAAAAGAAATCGCCGCTGACGGTTTCATCGCGCCCTGCCTTGGCCATGTCACCGATTGAGCCTTTGCGCTTGAAGCAATCGGGGTCCTGAAGCTCGATGGGCCAGATCGCGTCGTCGGGGCCGAGAGCAGATTCGTCGATCTCTATGAGGCTCTGAAGCTTGTTCTTGATGACTTGCGAAGCTATGCGACCCAGCACATGGCTCGGAACCGGCTGTCCGCTGTGTGAAGCAGAAGGTTCGCGAGTCGAGCGATCGAGTGCGACCTTGAACTCATTGACGTTTGGGCTGTTGAAGTGCGCCGCGAGGCCAGCCGCAATTTCGTTCTCGATTTCGCGATAGATGTGCTCGATTTGCTCGCTCGATTGCGAAGGAGATTTTTTTTGCTGGTCGGAACCACTTGGCCGCCCTACCCGATGCCATCCGGCAAATTCATATCTCCCTTCAGCTCGAAACGGGTGCGGGCCATCACCTTCGTAGCGAAACACATCGGCTGAGTGATTCAGCACGATATCGAGGATGACGTAGATGCCGCGAGCGTGAGCCTGGCGGGTGAGCTCGGCCAGGTCTTCTGTGGTTCCAAATCGTGGGTCGATCGCCAGGAAATCCTGGATGCCGTAGCCGTGATAGCTGCCGGGGTCGTCCTGGCGCTGTTTGAAAGGCGGGGTAATCCAGACGCCGGTGACGCCCATGCCCTTGAGATAATCGAGCCGGCGGATGACGCCCTTCAGATTCCCGCCCTGGAAGCGCGCGCCCTCTTCCACATCGCGACCGCGCGGCGATGTCTTCGCATCAAAAGGCGGATGCTCGCGATTGTCGTCGAAGCGATCGAGCATCAACTGATAAAGAAAATGGTTTCGCCAATCGGGTGGCGAAGGAAGTACAGGCCCACGCGGGGCAAAATTCAGCTCGGCAATCGAAGTCAGACGGTCGGCCATGCCACTGCTATATCCGCTGTCAAGCTTAGAGCGGAACGGGGGAATTGAATGTGTAGCGACAACCGATCGAATGATCGCTTACCATTGCGACAAGAAAGGAAGGAGTTTCCATCTTGCACATACTCGTCGGCGTGCTTGGGCTGGTGCTGGCCGTTGCAATCCTCATCGAGGGGTTTGAGACGGTCGTGCAGCCGCGGCGCATCGCGCGGCGATATCGCATTTCGCGCGTCTATTACGTCCTCTTCTGGTGGCTGTGGCGCTGGGTTGCGGACGGGTGGTGCCACAAGCCGCGCAAACGAGCTGCATTCCTGAGCACCTTCGGCCCCCTCTCGCTCCTGGGCATCTTCACGACCTGGACGATCGGCCTGATCTTCGCCTTTGCGATGCTCCATTGGGGCCTCCGCGATTCGATTCAGATCAATGCCGGCGACGGTCCGCTTGGGTTTGGAACTTATCTTTACCTGAGCGGGACGACCTTCTTCACACTGGGCTATGGTGACGTGACGCCCATTCATCCTGTGGGACGCGTGCTCGCCGTGGCCGAGTCGGGCCTCGGATTTGGATTTCTCGCGGCCATTCTCAGCTATCTGCCGGCGTTGTTTCAGGCCTACTCTCGGCGCGAGGTCACCATCTCGTTGTTGGATGCCCGCGCTGGGTCACCACCGACTGCGATGCAGCTTATTTTGCGCGCCGCGCGGGCCAACAACATTGGGGCACTCGAACCGTTCATGGGGGAATGGGAGCGATGGGCCGCCGAGCTATTGGAAAGCCAGCTTTCGTTTCCAGTGTTGGCCTACTACCGATCGCAGCACGACAACCAATCCTGGGTGGCGGCCCTCGCGACGATCCTGGATACCTGCGCGGTGATGATGACGCAGGTGCGCAGCCGCAGTAATTATCAGGCACAAGTGACCTTCGCCATCGCCCGGCATGCGGCTGTCGATCTCGCCCTCGTGCTTCGCGCAAAGGCACCTGATTCGGACAAGCTGGTCGATCGTCTTGAGACGTTGGAGTTTGCGAAGATGCGCTCACTGTTGGAGGGAGCGCAGGTCGAGCTTTCCAACAGTGAAGGGGCCGAAGAATCTCTTTATGCGCTCCGCCAGATGTACGAGCCTTTTATTCAGGCCTTGGCGACGAAACTTCTGCTGCCGCTTCCATTGCATTTGACGGATGACAGCTCCCCCGACAACTGGCAGCGCAGCGCCTGGATGAAGCCGACGCCGGGGATTGGAGCGCTGCCGGTGGCGACGCCAAATGAAGGACATTTTGGTTGAAGCTACCACCTGTTTTTTTAGTCCTGCGTTATTCTGGGCGACGCTCTGGAACATTCTCAAACTGCCCGGTTAGGATGTTCCCCACTTCATCACGTTTCTTCCGCGTTGGCGCAATCCAATCATGTTGGCAGCTAGGCTGCGGGTCCTCAATCGGTGCCCATGCGCTTTGATCTATTCCAAACCTCTCGTGTGCCACCTTTTGAGCCGTCACCATGTCTTCATAGAATCCGTCGAATTCGCACGGGCCGTCGTTCAGGCTCGCGTATTGGAAGAGGTACGCGCCTCCGTCGGCCGCGTACAGCATCAGGCGAACGACTCCGTTCGTTGGTTTTGTAAGCGTGGCGATCAGTCGCATGGAGGCAATTATCTATAAAATAACGACCGACGAACACCAATCATATCGATAGGCCTCGTCCCGATCACGAGCATCAACATTAACTCGATTGCAGACAACAACTATTTTTGTCACCCGCCCCCCACCCCGCTAAAATTGGATCTGCCCTACCGGAAGATTGGAGCGACCGGCGCGGCAGGCTCATGCATCGAACCAAGAGTTGGACTATTGCCGAAGCAGACCCGGCGGCGGCGGAGTTGGCCAGCCGGCTGAAAACGTCGCCGCTGATTGCGCAGGTCCTGCTCAATCGCGGGTTGAAGCAGCCTGACGATTGCGAGCGATTCCTTCGGCCCAATCTCAAGCTGCTCCATGAGCCGGCCCTGCTGCCGAACCTGATCCCGGCTGCTCAGCGCATCGCTCGCGCCATTGGCGAAAAACAGCGCATCGTCATCTACGGCGATTACGACGTCGATGGCATCACCGCCACCGCCATCCTCTGGCATGCGATCGGCGCCCTGGGCGGCAATGTCGATTTCTACATCCCCCATCGCATCGAAGAAGGCTATGGCCTCAACAGCCAGGCGATCGCGCAGATCTGCGATAGCGGCGCGCAGGTCATCGTCAGCGTCGATTGCGGGATCACCGCCATCGAACCGGCGCGCATCGCCCGCGAGCGCGGCGTCGATCTGATCGTCACGGACCACCACGATTGGCATTTGACTGCGGAGCAACCTGCGGAAAATGGCTCGGCGCCATCGGCTCGTCAGCCGATGTTGCCCGATTGCTGCGCGATTGTTCATCCGCGTTTGGGCGGGAGCGGAGTTGCTTACCCCAATCCAAGCCTCTGCGGCGCGGGCGTCGCCTTCAAACTTGCGTGGGGAATCGGCCAGGTCGCCTGCGGCGCGGATCGAGTGAATCAGCCGTTTCGCGAATTTCTTGTCGAAGCAACAGCGCTAGCGGCGCTGGGAACGATTGCCGACGTCGTCCCATTAATCGGAGAAAATCGCGCTCTGGCGCACTTTGGCCTTAGCGGTTTGCGAAACAGCAAAATCGTCGGCATTAAAGCGCTGATCGCGTCGGCTGGTCTGACCGGCCAGAATCTCGACAGCTTCCACGTCGGCTTTTCGCTCGCGCCGCGCCTTAATGCCAGCGGTCGGATGGGGCATGCCCGCCTGGCGGTCGAGATGCTGACGACCAGCGACGAAAAGCGGGCGATGGAAATCGCGACATATCTCGAGCAGCAGAATCGCAGTCGGCAGGCAATGGAGCGGAAGATCCTCGACGAGGCGGATCAGCAGGTGGCGGAACATAAGCTCGCGGAAGATGGGTGTCGCGCGATCGTCGTGGGAGCCGAGGGCTGGCATCCGGGCGTCATCGGCATCGTGGCGTCGCGCCTGGTCGATCGATATCACCGCCCCGCTGTCATGGTCGCGCTGAATAATGGGCATGGGCAGGGCAGCGCGCGATCGATCGCCGGCTTTCATCTGGCCCATGCGCTCGAAGCCTGTGCATCACATCTTGAAAGCTATGGTGGCCACGAAATGGCCGCGGGATTGAAGATTGAGACGCCAAAGTTTGCTGATTTTCGTGAGGCCTTTTGCTCCTACGCGATGCAGACGCTGACACCCGAGCAATTGGTGCCGGAGATCATCGTCGAAAGCCTCGGCGAGCTTCGACAATTCACGGCAGCATTAGTTGGTGATCTCAATCGGCTCGGGCCGTTTGGGCATGGAAATCGAAGACCGGTATTTGTCTGCCGGAATCTCACGGTTGCGGGGCCGCCGCGGCGCTGCGGGAAGACGGGGCAGCATCTTCAGCTTGCCGTGCGACAAGGTGAGCAGTCAATGAAATGCATCGCCTTTGGCATGGGCGATCTGGAATTGCAGCTCAAGAGCGGAACTATCATCGACCTTGCAGTCGAACCCGTGCTCAACGAATACAACGGCCGCACGAACGTCGAGCTGGAAGTGAAGGATTTGCAGATTCAGGACGGTTCGCGCCCTACGATTTCTTAGCTCGGTTTAGCCGCCCGGCTTGTCGGGCGCTGCTCCTGCAGTTGCGATCGGAGAGCGCCCGACAAGCCGGGCGGCTAAACTTGGCTTCTTAAAACCCCGTCGTTAATCCGCGCCTCGTCTCGATGCGCCTCAATAAATTTCGGGTTCCGCGGTCGGCCTTCCCGCATGGAGGAACTTGAAATCGCATCCCAGCTCGGCCTGCGTGACTTCATCGGAAAACAGTTGTCCGTACCCTCTCGCAAATCGATCTTCCGGCGGTTTCCAATCTTTGCGACGCCGGGCGAGTTCTTCATCGCTGACGTGTAGTTGCAGCGAGCGCTTTTCCACATCCAGCTCGATCATGTCGCCATCGCGAATGAGGGCAATGGGGCCGCCCAAAGCTGTTTCAGGAGAAACGTGAAGGATGCAGGTGCCGTAGCTGGTGCCGCTCATGCGGGCGTCGGAGATGCGCACCATGTCGCGCACGCCTTGCTTGAGCAGCTTGCGCGGAATGGGAAGCATGCCCCACTCCGGCATGCCCGGCGCGCCCAGCGGCCCGCCGCTCTGCAGCACGAGCACCGAATCGGCCGTCACGTTCAGGTTCTCATCGTCGATGCGCTTCTTCAGATCGGGGTAGCCGTGGAACACGACCGCCGGCCCTTTGTGCTTGAGCAATCGCTTTTCAGCTGCCGTCGGTTTGATGACGCAGCCATTGGGTGCGAGGTTTCCGCGCAAAACAAACGTCGCCCCGGCGCGCGACAGTGGTTGCTCGGGCGAGAGAATCACCTTGGAGTTGTAAACTTCCGCGCCTTCGATGTTTTCGCCAACTGTTCTTCCATTGGCCGTGATTGCATCGACATGCAGCAGATTTCGAATCTGGTTCATCAGCGCGCGAAGGCCGCCGGCGTCATAAAAATCTTCCATCAGGTATTCGCCGGATGGACGGATATTGCCAATGACTGGCGTTCGATGCGAAAGCTCGTCGAATCGATCGAGCGCCAGCTTCACGCCGGCGCGGCCGGCCATGGCAATGAGATGAATGATCGCATTAGTGGATCCGCCGATGGCCATATCCACGGTGATGCCGTTATCGAACGCGTCGGCAGTGAGAATGTCAGTCGGGCAGAGATCTTCCCAGACCATTTCGACGATCCGCCGGCCGGTTTCGCTGGCCATGCGGCCATGGGTCGAGTGGGCGGCGGGGATCGATGCCGCGCCCGGCAACGTCATGCCGATCGCTTCGGCAATCGAGGTCATCGTCGATGCGGTGCCCATGGTCATGCAATGGCCGGGGGAGCGCGCGATGCCGTTTTCAATTTGCCGCCAGGCGCACTCGCTGATGTTGCCGGCGCAGCGCTCGGCCCAGTATTTCCACACGTCGCTGCCGCTGCCCAGCGTGGTGCCGTTCCAGTTGCCCTTGAGCATCGGCCCGCCGGGGAAATAGATCGCGGGGATGTTGGCCGATGTTGCGCCCATGATGAGGGCCGGCGTAGTCTTGTCGCATCCGCCCATCAGCACTGCGCCGTCGATCGGATGGCAGCGCAATACTTCTTCGACTTCCATCGCCAGCAGGTTGCGATAGAACATCGCCGACGGCTTCATGAAGATTTCGCTGAGGGCTGTCACCGGGATCTCGACCGGGAAGCCGCCCGCCTGCCAGATGCCGCGCTTCACTTCCTGCACGCGCTGCGGGAAGTGCGTCTGACAGGTATTCAGATCACTCCAGGTGTTGAGGATGCCGATGATCGGCTTGCCGGTCCAATCCTTCTCGTCATAGCCCATCTGCTTCATGCGCGAGCGATGGCCAAACGAACGGAAATCATCCGGCCCCAGCCATCGCAGGCTGCGGAGCTGCTCTGGTTTCTTACGCGGTTTGTTGAGGTGAGGCATAGTGATATTCAAAGTGTACTCGGTGAAGGGCTGGTGTTTAACAGCAGTCGCCAAAAAAGAGGCCGCCGTTAGCCAATAAGCGCCCGCGATCTCAAATCTCAAATTTGAAATTTCAAATCCCGAATTCTGAGATCTGAGATTTCAAATCTCAGATCGAAGATGCTTTTCGCCTTCCAATCCGTAAGCTATGCCAATCCCATCGGGCGGAGGTGTGTTTGACGTCTGCCAATTCTGCCGGCGCGCTACCGCTGCAGTCGCGCATTCAGAAGCCGAGCCACGTGCGTTACGTGGTGATGCTGTTTCTGTGCGTGCTGTCGTTCCTGACCTATTTCGATCGCGTCGGCATCATGCGCGCCCAGGGCGACATGCAGCGCGATCTGCATATCTCCGATGCCCAGATGGGCTGGATTTTCAGCGTCTTCTGGGGAGCCTACGCCCTATTTGAAATCCCCGGCGGCTGGCTGGGCGATCGCTTCGGCGCACGAAGCACGCTGACCCGTATCGTCTTCGCCTGGTCGCTGTTTACCGCACTGACCGGATCGGCCGTCGGCTTCGCATCGCTGTTTACGTATCGATTGCTTTTTGGCATAGGCGAAGCCGGCGCGTTTCCGAATATCGCACGCGTGCAATGGCGCTGGCTGCCCGCATCGGCGCAGGGCAGAGCGAGTGGCTTCATATGGCTCATGGCACGCTGGGGCGGAGCTTTTTCACCGGTGATCTTCGGAAGCTTGCTACGATTGCTGGGGCATCATTCGGTGCATGCGGCCCTCGCGAAAGTGCCGTTGCTCGACAAACTCAATTATCTGCCGAGCTGGGGACTGGTCTTCTGGGTGAGCGGACTGTTCGGCATCGCTTGGATCCTGCTGTTTTATCCGTGGTTTCGCGATAACCCGGCAGAGCATCCATCGGTCAATGCCGGTGAGCTTGCCAAGATCGGTCCGGGCGCGACCAACACCCATCGACCCGTTTACGATGCCCGCGTTTGGAAGCAATTGCTGACCGACTCCAATCTCTGGTTCGTCTCGCTCTATTACGCGTTCGGCAGCTTCACCTGGTCATTCTTCGTGAGCTGGCTGCCGCGCTTTTTGAAGCAGGTGCATCATCTCGATTACGCCAAGTCGGAATGGCGGCAAGGGATGCCGCTGTTTTTTGGCGGGATTTCGTGCCTGCTGGGCGGATCGATTTCCGATTTGATCATCAAGAAGACGGGACGAATGCGCTTTGGCCGGGCGTTTTTGCCGATCACTGGGCGACTGATCGCTTCAGTGATGATTCTGCTGGCGGGCTTCGCGCATTCGCCCAACGTCGCGATCTTTTTCCTGTGCGTCTGCATGCTCGCCCACGACCTGGGCCAGGGGCCAAGCTGGGCGACCGTCGTCACCGTGGGCGGGTTTTATGCAGGAACGGCGGCAGGATTTGTGAACACCGTTACCAATTTGGGCGGTAATTTCCTGCAGCCGATTCTTGGAGAGCGGATCTTCAACCACTACGGCTGGCACGCGCTCTTTATCGTCTACGCGCTGATCTACTTCTTTTCCGCGGCGACCTGGTTGTTCATCAATCCCGAGCGGACGTTCTACCATGACACCGCGGACGCCAATGGTTTTCCGGTGGTTCCGTTAGCTCAACGGGACGACAAGACGAATCATTAATACGTCCGCGAGATTTATTTCTCCGCAATTTCCAGTCTCAGATAATCATAAATCACACCACTCGTCGGACTCCCTCCCGGAATCGTCAGCGTCAATTCATTCTTCCCGGCTTTGATCAGGGTCGCATCGAACGTGACATCGCGCTGCGTCCAATATCCGCGGATGCCATCGCGATGGATGGTGGCGGTGTTCATCAATTGGCTGATGCTCCCCGCACTCTGGCCGTTAACTGCTACATCGATCCAACGAGCGCTGGTTGCTGAGAGGGCGACGCGAAGGGTCGCCTTCCCCGAAGGCGCTGAGTCCATATTGAATGTGATAGTCCAGGTGGTCGGCCTCCCATCGTGCGGAAGCTGCGCGTAGTTCCAGTCGGTGCGCGGATTACTCTGGCCAATGATGAAATTCACATCGTGCGGAAACTCGGCGGCGTATGAATTGTACAGCCCCCACTGCCAGTAATGATCGCCATGGCGGAACTCAGCGCCGCTGCGGTCGGGGGTGCCGATCTCCCAGATCTGCTTTCCATATCGCACCGGCTTCCAATCCAGTTGGCCCAGGTCCAATTGCTTGCCGGCTTCGATGGTGATTTCGGTTTGGGCCAGTTCACCGAGCACTCCATCGGCAATCGCGTGCAGCGTATAAGTGCCGGGGCGGATGTTGTCGATTGCGAAATGTCCATCATCTTCTCCGCGCGTCCAGAATTCGTAATGTTTGGCATCAAGCTGCCAATCGACTTTCATTTCGCCGCCGCGCCGGCCCATGGAGGCGCTGTAATCGGGCGCAGAGAGGCCAACCAGCAGTTGGCTCATCTTTTCCGCCGGGTACTGCGGATCATCGAGAACAATGTGGCCGCGGAGCGAGCCGCGCTCGGCTTTGTGCGGGTAATCGACGCCCGCCACCCATTCATAAGGCCACTTTTCCGCTTCCACTTTTGCCTGACGAAGGGCATCCTTCCACATCGCATCGGGCGACGCACCGGAATTGCAATAAATGAGGAATGGGCCGATGACTTTGTTCCAGGCCTCGCCGGCGGCCATGGTGCAGACGCTGCTGCCATAATGGCTGCCGCGCCAGTAATTCAAAACGGTAGGCGCGGAGACACCATCGGAATCGCGATGCGCGGTGAGTTCCACCTTCGTCGCGCCGCCGCTGAGGTATTCGATGCTGGGATTGACGAACCAGACACCGACGTGCTTGCTCGTGCTGCTCCAGCCGAAGGCAGGGATGTCGAACTGGATCGCCGAGTAATCATATTTGTGTTCGACAGTGCCGGCGAATTTGCCGGTATTGATCCGCCGGGCTTCCTTCATGTTGAGCTGCGTGCCGTTCTTCCAATCGTCGGCGGAGATCATCTCCTTATTGCGATTGGCATCGACGGTCATCCAGTCAAAGATTTCGCCATTGAGTTTCGCACAGAAGCGCGCCTCGCCAATTGAAGTTGCGGGATATGTTGCGCGATGATTGAAGATGCTGTAGGTGTAAATCCCGCTGTCATCGCGCCCAAGCGCATAGCGTATTTCCACGTCGCAGATCGTGCTGCCGCCCGGCCCCGAGCCGACGGGCTTTCCATCCGCGGTGCAAGCGATCGACACTTCACCTCGCTGCCCATTGGAGGAAGCCGGGTCGATCGTCACGCGATCGATCACATTCGATCCCCTGCCGGGCGTGTGCGACCAATATCCTCCTGCATGACCTGAGCGCGCCGAGAGGCATTCGAGATTGTCGTATCGGAGAGACAGCAGATCGCCAGATGCTTTGGAGATTTTCGCTGTCACATGGTTGTTGGAAAGCGTGTAGGCGCGCGCGTCTTCGTGCAGTGTCACCTGTGCCATAGTGCAGTGCGCACACAGCAACACGAGCAGAAACGCAGTTGCGAGCAGGCGCCAGCGCGCAGCGCTGGATTCTAGTGTGGATACATTCGCCATAAGCCGCTCCGGTAGGTCTTCAATTTCTGCTACGGGCGCGGTTGGAACATGTTGATTAATACTGCCTTCGCTGACGTGCCGTGGCGATGTTGAGGATCTTTCGATATTTGGCGACCGTGCGGCGCGCCAGATCGATCCCCTGCTCTTTGAGCTTGATGACGATATCGTCATCGTTGAGCGGGTTCTTCTTGTCTTCGTTTTCGATGATCGCCTTGAGCTTTTCCTTCACGGCGTCCCAGGACATGTCTTCGCCCTCGGCGTTGGTAGTGCCGCCCGAGAAGAAGCGCCGCAGGGGAAATACCCCGCGCGGGGTTTGGATCCACTTTTCGCTGACTGCGCGGGACACGGTGGCGACGTGGATGCCAAGCTGGTCAGCCACCTGGATCATCGGCAGCGGCTTGAGATGCTCAGGCCCGCGATCAAAAAAGTCGCGCTGGGCATCGACCACCGCGCGGATCACGCGGGTGATGGTGTTCTTGCGCTGCTCGATGCTCTCCAGCAGCCAGCGGGCGTTGCGCATATTATTTGCGAGGAATTCGCGGGTTTTCTTGTCGTAGCTTTTGTCCTTAATCCACTTGCGATATTTGGCGCTGATCGAAATGTTGGGCGCCACGTCATTGGCCATTTCGATTTCGTACCGGTCGGCATCCTCGTCATAGTAAATGATCGCATCAGGCGTGATCGGCGGAGCATCGTCGCCGCCAATCTGCTTGCCGGGATATGGATGCAATCGGCTCAAGCGGTGCACCGCCGCCTTGATCTCTTCCATGTCGCGCCCCAGCTTCTTGCTGATCTGGGGATAGCGGTTCATCTCGAGATCTTTTAGATGATCGGTGATGAGCGCGCGCTCCAGCTCAAAATCATGCCCCTCGGCTGACTCTTCATCATGCTCCAACGCGTCGAGCTGCAGCAGCAGACACTCGCGCAGATTTCGCGCGCCGACGCCCGAAGGCTCCATTGTCTGAACGAGCCGCAGCGCTTCCTGAAGATCAGGAATGGTCAGCGGCGCCTTCGATTCGGTTTTGACCTGCTCAAAATCGACGCGGAAATAGCCTTCCGGATCGATGTAATTGATAATCGCCTGCCCGGCCTGGCGAATGTTCTTGGGACAATCAACAAACGCCCACTGCCCCAGGAGATGTTCCTGAAGCGTCACACCGCGCGCGGCGGTGTTGTTCATGGCGTCCATCTTCTTGTCGCGCTCGCCGTCGAAGGAGCCACCGGTGGGACGGAAATAGGTGTTGGTCTGAAATTCTTCGTTTTCCAGATATTCGCTGATGCGCGCCAGGCGTTCAAAATCTTCCGAGCTGTTACCGTCTTCCTTAACGACCAGTGACCGTTCGCCTTCAGACCGATCTGCGGCCGCTTCGCCGTCGCTTTCGGGGATCTTTTCGAGGTCGGTTTCGCCGGGGCTCAGTTCAAGGACGGGGTTATTCTGAAGTTCCTGCTCGAGACGTTCTTCCAGCTTCTGAATAGGAAGCTGGAGAATCTCCATGCTCTGGATCATCCGCGGCGTCAGGATCTGCCGCAGCTCCGGCCGCATGCCCAGTGATTGTGTTAACTGCATGACTGTACCTTATTTACGAATAAACATGTCCGAAAAGGCACATGTTTTGCTACAGAGGATAATAGCATCCAATCCCAGCTACGGCCACGGGAAAAATGGCGGGGCAAAACAATCCAAATATAATGGCCTGAACTGATGACCAATGTGGTGGACATTTCGGGCCTCGACTTCGCCTATGGCAAGCAGAAGGTGCTTCAGAGTATCGACCTATCGGTTGCGGCCGGCACGACCCTCGGTCTGATTGGCCCTAACGGTGGTGGCAAGACCACCCTCATCCGCCTGCTGCTGGGCATGCTCAGGCCTACCGCAGGCACCATCAGCATCGCCGGAATGGCTCCGCGCCAGGCAATCCGCCGAGGGGATCTAATTGGCTATCTGCCGCAGAACCCACGCGTAACGGATTCGGTGCCGCTTAATGTTCGGCAAGTGGTCCGCTTGGGCCTGGTCGGAAAGACCGGCTTGCTGCGCTCGCACACGACAGAAGATTTGGAATTCGTCGAACAGCTCCTTATGCGTGTTGGGATCTCCGAACTAGCTGACCAACCCATCGGCTCCCTGTCCGGCGGCCAGATGCAGCGCGCCTTCATCGCCCGCGCCCTCGCCCCGCGCCCCAAGCTTCTTCTTCTCGATGAGCCGACCACCGGCATCGACCGCGCCGGCCAGCAGCAATTCATCGAATTCATCGCCCGACTCAAAGCCGAGCTGCAGTTAACGATGGTTTTTGTCAGCCACGACCTCCGTGCCGTCTCGTCGATCTCCGATCGCATCGCCTGCCTGAATCAGACGCTGCACTACCATGATGTGCCGGATCATCTGCCGGCCGATCTGGTCTACCGCATGTTCGCTTGCGATCTGGAAGCGATGGGAATTCAGGGCGGCCATGTCTGCACGCATGGGGCGCATGTGGCGAAAGTTGAAGATGCGGAAGTGAGTGCGTAAAAGAACTGCCGCCGCGAATGTCGTCTCTCGTCGAAGGGGGAATCAATCATGGACAACTCGGTTAAACCTGCACCATTGAATTACGGTCGCGATGAGCCATTGCGATTACCAAACTGGGTTTGCTTATTAGCGGCGCTTTGCCTGTTTCTTCTGCCATTACCCTTTCCGATGTTGCCCGTCACGAAAGTCGAGCTAGGCGCTATCTGCTGCGTGGCTGGACTTTTGATAATTTCGTGGATCGGCCGGCCGCTGCGCCCGCGGACATTTAGATCAATTCTAATCATCCCCCTGCTGTTGCTTTGTTATCCCACGTTTATCCTTGGCAGAGCTTATGAGCGATTGAATCCGGAACGTCTCAATACGCTCGGACCTTCGACAAACCTCGCGGATTTTTGGGCGTGGGGTGCGCCGGTCATTGCGGTGGTGACGGCAATTGTCGCGTGGGTGCTGCTGAAGAAATCGATTAAGAGTTCAGCACGCGCGTTGCGCATTTTGCTTCTTTGGGTACTGATGCCGATTGTGCTTCTGCTGGCGCTCGGCGATGGAGCCGCGAATGTTCTATTCGCTTCGCTCGATAGAGGAGGACGATACGCGACCGTCCTATCCCCGGATGGAAAATATCAGGTTGTCGTCTACGTTCGCGCATTCCGAGCCATCGATTACGAAGCGTTCCTCGAGAGAAACTCCATCTTCGCGTTAACCAGTAGAAAGCTCGCCTACAACGACGAAGAGCCGGCCCCATATCACGCGAGCTTTCGACTGGACCAATATGGCCCGAACGTTCTGTGCTTGTGGGAAGATGGCAATCCAGTTGGGGGTTGGAATGTCGATCCGTTTGACGCAATTCCCGGCCACCAACTCGGCTATCTGATTGTTCGCGATGAGCTGGCCAATTCGTCGAAAATCGATCTCAATCATCTGCCGGAGTACGGAAAAGGCACCGCAGTATTGATCAGAGCAATCGAACTGGACGATCAAACCTGCGCCAGAGCTTTACTCGACCAGGGTGTGAGCACCAGCGCCGATCCATTCGGGAATCTGCCGTTACTGGCGGCAACGGAGCATTCAAATCTGCCGATGATGCGACTGCTCGTGGAGCATGAGGCCGACATCAATGCCGGTGATCAAATGGGAACAACGGCTTTGATGTGTGCTGCCAAAAACGGCTCAGCGAACGAAGTGTGTTATCTGCTTGCTCATGGAGCTAAGACCAATTTGTTGGACAAATCCGGAAACACCGCCTTAAGCTTAGCCCGACAGCATAACCGGACTGAAGCAGTTGAGCTTCTTTCTCGGTGACTCTTGGCAGATTCATGTGAACATCACCGCCTGAGGAGTATTTGGTGGGGCAGCTTTTTGAAACGATTCGAGCGGCAGTGACTCAAGGCCGATACGTCATCGGTCAGCACGCGGCGGAGCGCCTTGATGAACGTGGTGTCCTGGAGTGGCAAGTTGTAGATGGCATCGAATCCGGTACTCTGCTTGTCGAGCGGCCGGATGATGTGCCCAACCCAGCGGTTGAGGTGCGACAGTCACTTTCGGACGGCACCGAGGTGAAGGCCGTCTGGTCCTACATCGTTTCAGCAGGTGTTGCGAAGCTCGTTACGGTACACTTCTTTGATGAGTAACTATATGAATCTTCCTGGCAAGCGAGTTCGTCGAACGAGGCTGGTGCGCACCGATCGCTTCGTGGTTGCCGTCGAAGTCGAGGCGGTGATCCCGGATGCGGATCCAAGTGAGCCATGCTTCGAGCCAGAAGTGGTGGAACTTCTGCGTCAAGTCGAGCTGCATGCCAAGAGCGGTGATGTGGCCTGGCTCAAGCAGCATGGGAAAGTCTACGCGGCAATGGAAGCTGCATAGCCGGTCAGCTACGCATGCCATCCATCGCTGATCTCGCAATGAATCGTGAAATCGTTGCGTCCATTGTGACCGCAACTTCGCTCGCGGTCGCATGCGCGGTGCTTTCGGTCTTTGTCGTCTGGAGGCGGTGGGCCTTTATTGGCGAAGGGATCAGCCACAGCGGATTCGGCGGCGCGGGAACGGTCTGGCTATTGATGGCTTTTTTCCCGTCGCTCGAGCGCATGCCGTGGACGGCTTACCTGGGCGTCGTTGCCTTCTGCCTCTGCACGGCGATTGCGATCGGCTATTTCACCCGTGCCGGGCGGATCAACAGCGATGCGGCGATCGGGATCTTTCTCGTTGCCTCGCTGGCGTGGGGGATTTTGGCGCAGCAGATTTTTCATCGAGTGCGCGGGCACGATCCGGTGGGCTGGGATACTTACCTGTTTGGCCAGATGAATGTCACGCTGCAATTTGCAATCATCGCGGCGGCCATGTGCGCGGCAATCGTCGCAGCAGTCGGTTTCCTGGGAAAAGAGATCGTCGCGTACAGCTTCGATCCGGTTGCTGCGGAAGCCGCAGGCGTCCGCGTAGCGTTTGTGCATTACCTGTTAATGATTCTTGTGGCGATCGCCATCGTTATCGCTGCACGGATTGCGGGGACGGTCATGGCGACGGCGCTACTCGTGCTGCCGGGAGCAGCGGCGCTGCTGCTATGTCAGAAATTAGCGGCTACATTGGCGTTTTCGCTTGTACTGGCGCTGCTCGGAACAGTCGGCGGATTGTTCGTTCATTTTGGATGGCACTTTGTCCCGACGGGTCCGGCGATTGTGCTGCTGCTTTTTGTAGAATTCTTGCTCGCTTATGGATGGGAGCGCGTGGCACGCGAGTGACGCGATATCTGCATGTTTAGCGGTCGCGCTTGCGCGACGTTGCACGCGCTTTTTTAATCGAGGAGAGGCGCGGTCAACGTCGCGCAAGCGCGACCGCTAAACATTTGGATTTTCATCGCAAAATGATGCTCGCATCCGTTGGTCTTTTGCTTCATTTTTCCCTATAATTCTCCGTTCGCGCACGGATGCGTGAAGGGCCGTGCAAAGGCCTGTTTTTTCGCTATTTGGCCGCATTTCTTTTGGCGGCAATCCCTTTGATGATTTGAGCTGCAACTTAGCAGTAACTGCTCGTTGATTGATCTGGAATCCCTATGTCTGAAACCATTCCTCCGGTCCCCGAACGAATTGAAGATTTGCACATCGAACAGGAGCTTCAGGACAGCTACCTGACTTACGCGATGAGCACCATCATGGACCGGGCGCTGCCGGACGTGCGCGATGGCCTCAAGCCCTCGCAACGCCGAATCCTGGTGGCGATGAACGACCTGAACCTGCGGCCGGGATCGAAGCATCTGAAATGCGCCAAGATCGCCGGCAACACCAGCGGCGATTACCACCCGCACGGCGAATCGATCGTCTATCCCACACTTGTTCGCATGGCCCAGCCCTGGAGCATGCGCTACACCCTCATCGACGGTCAGGGCAACTTCGGCTCAACGGATGGCGACCCGCCCGCCGCCATGCGATATACCGAAGCGCGGCCCACTTCTGCCGAGCAGGAGCTGATGGTCGATCTGAATCTCGACACGGTCGATTTTCAGCCCAACTATGACGAGCGATTGCTCGAGCCGACGGTTCTGCCCGGCAAGTTCCCCAACTTGCTCGTCAATGGTTCAACTGGCATCGCCGTTGGCATGGCCTGCAATCTGCTGCCGCACAATCTTCGCGAAATCTGCGACGCTGTCGTTAAGACCATCGAAAATCCCGAGATCACGCTCGATGAATTGCTCCAGATCGTCCCCGGCCCCGACTTCCCCACCGGCGGCATCATTTGCGGTCGCGATGGAATCGTCGAAGGCTACCGCACCGGCCGCGGCAAGATCACGCTCCGCGCCAAGATCCGCACCGAAGAGCAGAAGAACGGCAAAACCTCGGTCATCATCGACGAGATTCCCTACGGCATCATCCGCCGGTCGATTGTCGAATCGATTGCCGAGTCGGTGAAAAAGGACCAGATTAAGGACATCTCCGCAGTCAACGATGAATCGGGTCGGCAGCATGCGGTACGCATCGTGATCGACCTGAAGCGCGATGCCGATCCGAACATCATCATCAACCAGCTTTACCAGTACACGCCCTGTCAGATTACCGTCAGCATGATCAACATCGCGCTGGTCAATCGCCAGCCGCGCACGATGGGCCTGAAAGAGCTGATTCAGCATTTCATCGCGCATCGCAAGGAAGTGATCATCCGCCGCACGCGATTCCTGCTCCGCAAGGCGCAGCAGCGCGGCCACATTCTTGAAGGGCTGATCTTCGCCGTTTGCGACATCGACGAAATCGTGAAGCTCATTCGCAGCAGCAAGACGCGCGATGAAGCCATCACGAAGCTGCGCCAGCGCGGCTTCCGAATCGCGCCGGATCATCCTTATGCCCCGCGAATTCCCGCGGTGCTGATGGAGCGCGCCAAGGAACGCCCAGTCATCCTAAGCCAGGCACAGGCCGAAGCGATCGGCCGATTGCAGCTCATTCAGCTCGTTGGCCTGGAAATCGAAAAGCTGGTCGAGGAATACCGCGCTGTGGTCGAGGAAATCGAAGGGTACGAAGCGATCCTGCGCGATGAAACCCTCGTGATGGACATCATCCGCGAAGACACCTTCGAGATGAAGGAAAAGTACGGCGACGCCCGCCGAACCGAAATCACCGGCGCCGTCTCGGCGATGAATCTCGAACATCTGATCGCCCAGGAAGACGTCGTCGTTACCGTGAGCCACAGCGGCTACGTGAAGCGTCTGCCTGCCGACACCTACCGCGCCCAGGGGCGAGGCGGTCGGGGCATCAAGGGCACCGAATCGAAGGAAGGCGACTTTGTCGAGCATCTGTTCGTCGCCAACACGCACGATTATCTGCTGTTTTTCACCAATCAGGGTCGCGTGTACGAGCGGCGTGTCTATGACGTGCCGGAAGGTTCGCGCACGAGCCAGGGCCGCTCGATTGCGAATCTGCTTGAATTTCAGCCCAATGAAAAGGTGACGAACGTGCTGGCGGTGCGCGACTTCAGCCGCGCGGAGCAGTTCCTGGTCTTTGCAACGGCTAAAGGCGTCGTGAAGAAGACTGCCCTGTCGGCTTATTCCAACATCCGCAGCAATGGCATCATCGCCATCGGCCTCGAAGAGGGCGACGAGCTGATTGCCGTCGAAGTCACCAGCGGCCAGGATCAGATTATCCTGGGCTCGCGTCATGGCATGGCGATCCGCTTCAACGAAAAAGATGTGCGGGCAATGGGCCGGCCGGCGGGAGGCGTCAAAGGCATCGAACTCGAGGAGGGCGATGCCCTCGTTTCGATGATTATCGCGCCGCACACCCAGGACCTCAGCCAGTGCATGGTGCTGACTGCCTGCGTTAACGGGTTTGGCAAGCGCACGCCGGTCGAGGATTACCGCCTGATTCGTCGTGGCGGCAAGGGCGTCATCAACATCAAGACCACCGATCGTAACGGCGACGTCGTCGGGATGCGCGCGGTTTGCAATGACGACGAGCTGATGCTGATTACCGAAAAGGGAATCCTCATCCGCACCCGCGTCAGCGAGATTCGTGAGACTGGCCGTAATGCGGCAGGCGTGAAGCTTATCCGCGTCGATGAGGGTGATAAGCTCGTCGCCATGGCGCGGGTGGATGCTGAGGAAACGCCGGAAGGTAAGAACGGAACGAGCGAAACGGAGCTGACCGATTCCGCTGCGCCAGAATCTGAAGGTAATTCGGAATCTGGGGACGAGACTTCAGCGCCACCACCTGCTGAAGACTGATAACCGTGTCCGCCCAGGTTAGCCGCGACGCAATAGGGGAGCGCTTTCTGCTATTGCGCGAGAAAGCGCTCCGCTATCGCGTCGCGGCTAACCTGGGCAAATCACCGCCCCCTCCGCTTCGGTCGCGGTATCGAGCAATGCAGCGCAAAACAAAGCCACGGAACAATCGTGGTGATCGCTCCGTGGCCGCACTTCAATTCGCCAGGTTTATTTCGAGCGTCGGCGCATCAGCAGCAGACCTGCTCCGATTCCAAGTATACTCAGCGAAGCGGGCTCTGGAGTTGTCGCGGGAGGAGTTGCATCGAAGGCTGCGCCTGGATCGCCTTCCGGCACGCCGATGTATACGTAGGATGTCGTTAGAGCGAGAGTCGAAAAGAGCGTGCTATTGCCGTGGAAAGCTGAAGGCGGAACCGAACTGTCGAACCCGAAACCGGAGACCACGCTGCCCGGGCCCAGGTAATATGGAAGACTCGGATCGATGGTCCACAGGACGGCATGTCCGTCGCCTGGGAACGCCCCGGTCGTATCGGAACCTGTCCAGTAGAGCGGCGACTGAATATTGGTTGCCGGCGAGGACATCAGATCAATGTTCGGGATCCATGAGAACCAGAAAGTCCCGATGTTAGTCGTACCCGTGTCATCCAGCGTCAGATCGTAGTGCCAGGTACTGGGACCGGTTTGTGTGGAAGTCATGGTCGCCGTGGCACTGATTGAAGCCATGCCCGACGAAGCCAGTCCGAGTCCAACGAGAGTAAAGCAAAGTCGCGCTAAAAACGATCGCATAGGTTCTCCCTGCAAGTGTGGAGGCATTCTGCTATTCACAACCGCCAAACCCAACACTCCTGCAAAGAATGCACTTCCGACGTTGGAACCGGTTTTCGGTAAGAGATTTAGAGAGAAAACGCCATATTCGGCCATTCCGGGAATTCAGCCCATTGGCATATAGCAGAAGAAGTTACGGAGGCTGCGATGATGCGATTCATTCGTTCAAGGATGGGATTTGGTGATGGATGGAAGACCGCCCTTGTAATCGCTGTGCTGCTGATCGTTTGCGGTGCCGTCTTCATAAATCGCCCCGCGGCGCGGGCCGATGAGGGCTCGCCGGCGCTTCTAACGATCAAAGTTACCGATCTTCGCAATCAGAAAGGTGATTTGATTTTCGGCGTGTTCAAATCGGCCGATGGCTTCCCAATTCAGAAAGAAAAGTCCGTAAACTGGCAAGTGAAAGCCGCGGACGCGGATGCGGTGACCTTCACCGCGAAGCTCCCGCCCGGCGAGTATTCCGCATCGGTGCTTCACGATGAAAATCGCAACGGAAAGATGGACTTTGGCGCCTTCGGCCGACCGCTGGAAGGCTATGGCGTCACCAACAATCCAAAGCCAAGGCTACGCCAGGCGAAGTTCAAGGAAGCGCTCTTCAAGCTCCCGCCACAAGGGGCGACACTGACCATCAGCGTTCAATATTTCTAATCGCGTTGCCAGCCACGTTTAGCGGGCTTGCTTGCAAGCCGTTGCGCGCCGTCCTTTTGCGGTTTAATTCATTTAGCTTAAATTGATGGACGGTTCCCCATGATGCAGGTCACATGACGCAGATTCCCTATCAAGGTCTCAACCCGCTTCCTCCCGCCCCATCTGAATCGGTAGCGGTTTGGCGTACCCTCCTCGCATGGCTCGTCATTCTCGCATCCGCCGCCGCGATGATCGGCGTCACACAGTACCGCTACAAAGAAGCCGCGGCTCAGACAGCCGGCCCTTCCGAGAGCCGAATCCTGGAGTTGACCGTTGGAACGAAGTTCACCCTTGGCGCACGATCGCTACTCCAGGGCACGCCCAACGCGAATCCGACGATTCAGCAGTTGCAGCAGGTCAGTGCTGAACTGGAGCAGGCCGCCAAAGCGCCCACCGAAAAACTGCGACTCGCGATTGCCCGCGGCGAATTCCAGGATGACCAGGCAGCCAACAAGATGCTCGATGAGGTCGCGCCAACTTTGCCAACAGGCCCTCCTCACGAAGATCTCGAAACGCTGCGAACGATTTACAGAAAGGGCGTCGAAGCTTTGACCGACGAGCAGAAAGTTCGCCTTGTAGAGCGGTATGGCTGGTTCGGTCATCTCGCGCTGGCACATAACCAGCCGGCGGAGAATCCAGACCGCGCGCTGGTGATCAGCAGCGCTAAGCGGACCTTCTTTTCATCGACGATCAGCGTCGTGATTCTTGGAATCGTGTTGGCGGCAGGACTGGTGCTGTTGATCGTAGCGCTGATCCTCTTTGCTGATGGGAAAATTCGCCGCGCTTACCGCCCCCCTCCTTTTCGCGCCATCACGTTTCTCGAAGCATTTGCGATCTATCTTGGTGGTTTCCTGGCGATCTCAGTCGTGCTGCACGCGATGAGCGCTTCGCTGTCGAAGCACATGGCGATCTATTACCTGGCGTTGCTGATTCCTCCCGCAGCCGGCGTCTTCTGGCCGCTCTGGTGCGGAGCGCCGCGCGATTACTGGAGAGCGGGCCTCGGTTGGCATGCGGGGCGCGGAGCCTTTAGGGAAATGGCCCTGGGATGGGTGGGATACTTGACCGGCTTCCCGATCATCGCAGTTGGATTCTGGATTGCGATGTCACTGACCAAACTCGCGAAGGCGCAACCGACGCACCCGGCCATTCAGGAATTGATCGGAAGCCGCGCCGATCTGATCATGGTTTTCATTCTCGCCTGCGTCTATGCGCCGCTGGTGGAAGAAACGATGTTCCGGGGTGCGCTGTTCAATTACCTGCGGAGCGGCCATGGCTGGTTGCTCTCGGCCTGCACGACATCCCTCATCTTTGCCGCGATCCATCCCCAAGGCTGGACGATGATTCCCGCCCTATTTGGCATTGCGATGGTTCTCGCAGGAATTCGCGAATGGCGCGGAACGATTCTCGCATCGGCTGCGGCTCATGCACTCAACAACGGCGCAGTCATGGCGCTTGCTGTGATGGTGATCAGGTAGAGCTCACTTCTGGCTGGACCACCAGAGTTCCAGCATCAGAAGCGCATAGAGTTGCTGCGACCAATCCTTGCGCTGCTCTTCGTGCTCTTGAACCAATCGCTCGATGACGCTTCGGCTGAAATGCGCCGCCGCGAATGAATTGGCGGCAAATAAATGATCGCGCAGCATCGCGCGCAGCTCAGCACGGAACCATTGGCCGATGGGAACCGCGAATCCCATTTTTCGACGCGTGAACACCCAGGATGGAAGATAGCCGGCGAAGGCTTCGCGCAGCATGCGCTTTCCGCCGCCTTTGAGAAGATGCTCGGTTCCCAAACCACAAGCAAATTGCACCAGCTCATGATCCATGTAGGGGCTGCGCACTTCCAAGGCGTGCAGCATGGCGGCGCGGTCTACCTTGGTCAGGAGATCACCCGGGAGATAAGTAATGCGGTCGAGCGCCAGCGCGGCACGAACATCGCTGTGAAAAGCTTGAAAATAAGCTTCGATTAGTTGCCGCTGCCCGTAGTCGATCTCTTCGGCGCCGGTGAGAGCGCGAATTGTTTTGTCATCGAAGATGGAAACATATCCGGCATATCTTTTTGCCGCCGGCTCGGCGAGGGTCGCCAGGAGCCGTTTGAGGCGCGTGAGGCGCGATTTCGGATGCACGCCCGGAAGCGACTGCCAGAGCCGGGCGGTGATCATCATCTGAAGGGGCGCGGGCAGCGCGTGGAATCGCTCCGCGATGGCCATGGCACGGTAGCGGTCATACCCGCCAAACAGTTCATCCCCACCATCGCCGCTCAGTGCGACTTTCACATGTTTTCTGGTTTCGCGCGATAGATAGTGCGTCGGCAGGGCCGACGAATCGGCGAAAGGTTCGCCAAAAACTGCTGCCAGTTTCGGCAAATCTTCAGCCGCATCCGGCTTAACGCGAAATTCGTGGTGCCGCGTCCCCAGGCGCTCGGCAACCTGCCGGGCATATTGGCTTTCATCGTAGCGCGGGTCGTCAAAGCCGATAGAGAAAGTCAGCACCTCCTGCTGTTTTCCGACGATCTGCTTCATGACCGCGGCAACGATCGAGCTGTCGATGCCGCCGGAGAGAAAGCATCCAAGCGGAACATCGGAAATGAGCTGTCGCTCGACCGCCTTGAACATCAGATTTCGCGTGAGCCCAACCGGTTCAAAAGGCACGCGCGAGCCGTCAGCCAATCGCGCGGAAGGAGCATATTTGCGGATGAAGTAAGTCGCCGCTCTGATCTGATTCGAAGTAAAGCAGGCGCATTCAGATGGCGGCGCCTGAGCGACGCCTCGATAAATTGTTTTTGGATGAAGATACCCGCGGCCCAAATAAGTCCGGACGGCGGCGGGATCGACTTCCCAATTCACCCACGGCAGCGGACGCAGCGCCGGCAACTCACTTGCAAAAGCGATCGCTCCCAGCTCGATATTCTGAAGGAATTGCTTCCATGGGACTTCTGTGGCAGACGGGTCAGTTTCAATCGATTCGTCCTGGCTCATGGTGAGCCAGGGCCGCCCGTCGCGCGTGATCGCGGCATAATAGAGCGGCTTTTGCCCCATCCGGTCGCGCGCCAGAAACAGGCTCTTGCGCGGCTCATCCCAGATCGCGAAGGCATACATGCCGTTGAGGCGATCGAGAAACGATTCACCCCACACGTCGTACGCGACCAGAAGAGCTTCGGTGTCGCCCGTGGTGCGCCAGGCGTAATCCGGCTTGAGCTTCTCCAGCTCGGCTCGGAGCAGCCGGAAGTTATAGATCTCGCCATTGAAGATGATCCAGCGGCCGTTTTGATCGGTGATGGGTTGATTGGCGCGCGGATCAGGATCGAGGATCGCCAGCCGGCGGTGGGCCAGCCCTACCTGTGGCCGATCGGGAGATGCCTCACTTTCGTGGTTGAGAAAAAATCCTTCGCCATCCGGCCCGCGGTGGGCGATGCGCGCCGACATGCGCGACAGAGTTTCGCGCGTCAGGCGATAGCGTGAATCCCAGATGACCGCGCCGGCAATGCCGCACATGGTAAAGCGAATCCCAGGGCCATGGCCGCGCCCCGGCGCAGCTTCGAGCAGATTGTATGAGGGAACGGGCGGCCGATTCTAGCCTGCCACTGCGACCGCGGCAGGAGCCTCGACGGCGACGGACGCGGGTTGAGGAATTGTAACTGGTTGGGTGAGCGTAAGCGGAGGAAGCGCCTCACCAAACTGCCGGCGCACCAGCCGGGCGTACAGCCCATCGCAGGCAAGCAGTTGATCGTGCCGGCCATCTTCAACAATCTGGCCATCGTGAAGCACGAGAATGCGATCCGCATTTCGAACGGTACTGAGGCGGTGGGCGATGATGAAGCAGGTTCGGCCGCGCATGAGCCGATCAAGTGCGCTTTGCACCAGCGCTTCGCTTTCGGAATCGAGCGCGCTGGTAGCTTCGTCGAGAATGAGAATTCGGGGATTCTTGAGTAGCGCGCGGGCGATGTTGAGTCGCTGGCGCTGGCCGCCCGACAGGTTCACGCCACGCTCACCGATTTGCGTGTAATAGCCATCGGGAAGCTTGGAGATGAAGCCATGGGCATTAGCAGCCTTGGCAGCGTCGATCATTTCCGCTTCACAGGCCTGCGGTCGGCCGTAGCAGAGGTTATCGCGAATGGTGCCGCTGAAAATCAGCGAGTCCTGCTGGACGATCGCGATCGATTCGCGGAGTGGCGCCAGGCGATAATCGCGCAGGTCAATTCCGTCGATCAGAATTCGGCCTGCGCTGACGTCATAGAGGCGAGGAAGCAGGGAAACGAGCGTCGTCTTACCCGATCCGGATGGTCCGACGAGCGCGACGCGCTGCCCCGCTTGCACGCTGAAATTTAGATCGTGAAGCACCAGCTTATTTCGTCGAGCCGCTGTGCGCGGGGCGGGTTGCTCAGATGCGGCCGACTCATCATCCTGCAAAGCTTCGCCCGAACTCTCGCGCGAATCGAGGCGGACGCGCGATTCATCGCTGTCGTCGGCGTCATAGCCGAACGTAACTGATTGAAACACCACCTCGCCGCGCCGCGGCGTGCCGCCGATGGCGTCTGGCTTCTCGACGATTTTTGGCGTGATGTCGAAGACCTCAAATACCCGGCGCAATGCGGCCAAGCTTTGCTGATACATGATGTTCAGATCTGCAAAGCGGCGGATCGGGCCGTACATGATGCCGAGATATCCCAGGAATCGCGTGAGATCGCCGGCTGTGAACGGCGGGTTGCCGCGAACGGCGAGGTAGCCGCCATATCCGATTACGACGACTGTTCCGCAATGGACAAGCCCTTCGCTGATTCCAGCGATCAGATGCGAGACTGCGCTTTGCTCGACCACGCGACCGTAATGCTCTTCCGTGTCCTGGACAAACTGCTCGCGCTCGCGCGCTTCCGCGGCATTGGCTTTCACCAGCGCGATCCCCGAAAGTCGTTCCTGAACCGTTCCACTGATCTTGCTGATCTGACTCTGCACGCGCCGGCTGGCTTTACGCACCCGATGGTTGAATAGCCGGAACGTCAGCACATACAGCGGCAAAACGCCAAACACCGCCAGCGCAAGCTGCCAGGAAAGAGCAAACAAAAGTCCCAGTGCCAGCAACACCTGTACAGCGTCCATGATCACAAGGATCACGCCACCATTGACGACATTGCCGGCCTGCTGAATGTCATTGATCAGTCGCGAAACGATGCTGCCTGTGCGCTCCTTGGAATAAAAATGGAGCGAAAGGCGCTGAAGATGGTCGAACAGATCGCGGCGCAGGTCGGCAATCAGCCTATTCCCAAGCTTCACCGTGTAGTGGCCGCGGATAAATGTGATGAAAGAAAAGCCAATCGCTGTCCCTGCGCCTATGAAGGTGATTACCCACAGCTTGTGAAGTCGGTGGGCCGCATCGGTTGGGCCTGCCGGTGCAATGACATGGTCAATGAGCGAACCAATGATCCATGGGAACACAAATATCAGAACGAGATTGATGAGGCTGGCTACGATGGCCAGGATCAATAGCGTCCTGTAGTTGGCGGCATGAGACAAAACGCGACGCAGATTCGGATCCCGCAAAGTCTTTCGCATGGGCCTCTAAACCCTTCCTTTGGTTCTTCAGGCCGAGCGATAGACATAATCCGTGCCAGCCGCCTCAGCGACGAAAAAAATGCTGTTAAACGGGGATGAAAGCCGCCGCAAGTGTCGGAATAGGCCACGATCGCGGGTGTTGGAAATTCTTTTTTCTTAGCGCAAACGTGAAGCCGAAGACGCCCGCCCCGTCTTGCCGTCGTACTGTCCGCCGGGCTTCAGGTTGATCTTGCGCAAGGAAAATGTTTTGCAAGCCAGAAGGAGCTGATCCTCGAGCCCGGCGAGCAATAATTGCTTGAGCTCGTACAGGTGAGCCGCGGTATCGACTAACACAACCAATGTGCCGCGGTGATACGACTCGATCATGCTGTGAGTCAGCAATGTTTCGGGCACAAGTTGCGCCCATACTTCAGATATTTTGCCGAGCTTGGTTTGCCGCTTTTGTACGGTCTGGTTGAAGTAGGCGATCATCTCCAGGCCAAGCGTGCTATCGTCTGGTGCAGACGACTGCTTGACGCGATAGAGACGTTGAAGTTCAGCTTCGGCCTTGGCTGCGTAAATGGACAATGCTTTGAGTCCCTTGTAATCCTTACTGCAGATTCACGGGCATGATCACGTAGAGGAAGTTCTGGCCGCCCCGCAACAGCCCAGGCCGGTTGGGCGCGGTTAATTCCAGCGAGATTTCATCGTTGTCCACCACACGAAGAGCATCGGTCAGAAAGTTGGGATTAAATCCAATTTCTAGATCGGCCCCTTCGAACTTGCAGGGGAAATTGATCGTTGCTTCGCCAGCCTCGGGGCTTCGGCTGGTCAGCACGATGCCCTTTTTGGAAAAGGCCATGCGGACGCCTTTGCTTTCCTCGGTGGTCAGCAACGCGGCGCGACGAATGGCGCTGAGAAAATCGGCCGTCGCCGCGGTCATTTTCTTGTCGGCATCCTTGGGGATCACATCGTCGTAAGGCGGGAATTGCCCTTCCACCAGATTGCTCGTGAGCGTGGCGCTTGGCGTGTGGAAGATCACCTGGTTCTCGCGCACCTTGATCGCGACCGTTTCCTCGGCATCGTCGATCAGCTTATCGATCAGCGCCAAAGCCTTGGTTGGAACGATCGCCTTCGCGCCGTCCTTCCCAAGCTTGTCGCTGATCAGATCTCCCTTGGCCTGCGCGAGCCGCCGGCCATCGGTGCTGATGAAGCTGATCTTTTTTCCGCTGCTGACGATGAGCACGCCATTAAACGCATAGCGCGTGCTCTCACGCGCAGCGGCAAACAACGTCTGGCCGATCAGTTGCTTGAGCAGGCCGCCGGCAATTTCCAGGTCGGCCTTGCCGTCGAAATCTGGAATCGGCGGAAATTCGCTGGGTTTTTGCGTGAAGATCTTGAAATGGGCATCCTGGCCCTTCACGTGCGCTGTATCGCCGGTGACTTCTATCGAGAGCGTGTCATCGATGCTCTCGCGCACAATATCGCGCAGCTTGTCGGCCGGAACCAGCGCTTCGCCGGTCTGCTCGATCTGCACCTGGCTGTCGGCATATCGAACGGCGACTTCCAGATCGGTTGCGGCGACGGTCAGCCGATCGTCGGCCGCCGTCAACTTCAGGCATTGCAGCACCGGCTTTGGTGTTCGGGCGGCAACGACGTTGCCGGTGACCGTCAGGGCCTCTAGCAATGCCCCCCTGTTGCAGATCACTTTCATTCAAGTGCCTTTCAAATTCTCAAACCCACCGGGCGGTAAAGTTTCGTCGTTTAAATGACTGGAGGTCTCCAATCAGATCGTGAAGCCTACTGTAACTCTGTTCTTGTATTAGATAAAGCTTATTGATCTTAGTAGTGGTAATGATGCCTGGCGCAGTGTGGATAACTTCTCACGGTGCGAGACAACGACTTGATTAGGAAAGATTTATATCTCTTATTATCGGACTGAGATTGTGTATAAGTTGTTGGTGATTCTGACGCTGCTCTGTCCGACATTCTGACTTTCGTGACGGCCTCAGTTTTATATCGCATCGCCCTGACACTAGCTTCCCCGCCCATCATCTGCCTCGCATCCAGACGATCCAACTTTTCCACACCCTGTCCCGAAAGCGCTGTCGAATCGGATTCTCACCTTTTGCCTCGTGGGCGGAAGCTCCGCTGCTTCTTAAATCCTCGCTTGGATCCGCCGCGCTGTTGATGAGATTGGACATGCTTCTCATGCTTTTTGCCGCGCTTTGGTTTTGCGGGCTGATTTGGAGCGGCTGTCGCTGCGCCGGTGGTGGCTCGCCGCGCGCGCCCGACTAATTCTGAAATTGCCAGATCCAGCTCACGCCGCGCGGCATCGACTCGCACGATATAAACTTTGCAGACGTCGCCGATGCCGATTCTCTGCCCGGAGCGCTGCCCGCGGATAATGCCGGCTCGCTCATCCACTTCCCACCAGTCATCCAGCAGATTCTCGTATCGAATCAAGCCTTCGATCAGATACTGCTGGATCTGAATGAAGATGCCGAAGTTCGTGATGCTGGTGACGACGCCGGTGTATTCTTCGCCGATGTGTCGCCCCAGAAGCTCCAGCAGTTTGATCTGCCGAAGTTCTTTTTCCGCATCATCCGCGCGCCGCTCGGTAAAGCTGATATGCCGGCCGACTTCAACCAGATCATCATGCGTCGGAACATCGCCCAGCGCCACTCGCGCTTCGCGCCGGCCGCCCTTGCGCGCCTTGCCCGGCATCCGATCGCGTGCCTCGAAATATCGGTCGAGCAATCGGTGAATCGTCAGATCGGCATAGCGCCTGATTGGCGAAGTGAAGTGGCAATAATGCTCGCTCGCCAGTGCATAATGCCCAATTACCTCCGGCGAATATTCCGCCCGCGTCAGGCTCTTGAGCACCGCCAGATTGATCGCATACGACTCGGGCTTGCCGCGAACGGTGGCAAGCAGTGATTGAAGCGCGTGGCGATCCAGCGTCTTCGGAAGTTTAAAACCCGAAACCTGCACGAACGCCCGCAGCCGCTCGGAATCATTCAATTCCGGCTCCGGATGCGTGCGTCGCAAAAATGGCACATCCATCGAATCCAGGAGCCGAGCGACCGCTTCATTCGCCTCGACCATGAACATTTCGATCAGCGTATGCGTGAAGCTTTCATCCTCCGGCACTGCATCGACGACCTTCCCCTCTTCATCCAGCTTCAGATCGACCGTCGGCAGATCGAGCACGATCTGCCCCTGGGCAATTCGGCGCTTTTGCAGCCGGCGGGCAAGTTGATTCATGTTGTCCAGAAGCTGAACCACTTCCGGCGGATATTCCTCGACCGACTTGGGCCCATCCGGATGTGGAACAACCTGTGCGCGATCGATAATCGCCTGCGCCTCTTCATAGCGCAGCCGTTTTCGGCTTTGAATGACGGTGTTTTCGAACCGGCTCGAGATGGGCCGGGCATCTTCGTCGTAGGTGATGAAGGCACTTTTGCACAGCCGATGCACGCCTTCCTGGAGCGAGCAGACGCCGTTGCTCAAAATCTCCGGCAGCATCGGAATGACAAAGCCCGGGAAATAAACACTGTTGCCGCGCTGCGATGCTTCCTCGTCCAGCGCCGTTCCCGTCGGTACAAAATAAGAAACGTCGGCGATATGCACGCCCAGTTCCCATAGCCCCGAATCAAGCCGCCGCAGGCTGATGGCGTCGTCGTAGTCCTTGGCATCGATCGGGTCGATCGTGCAGATCACTTCTTCCGACAGATCCACGCGCCGCTTGCGCTCTTCCTGAGGATCGAAGGTGTCGATCGCCTGTCGGGCCTGGGCGAGCACCGTCTCGGGAAATGCGTCCGGCAGATTGTGCTGGATGATGACCGTGCGCAGATCGACATCTTTTTCCCCCGCTTTTCCCAGCACTTCGGTGATGACGCCCTGCACAGTCGAACCTAATTCATCTGGATAAGAAGTCAGCTCGACGACCACCTTCGTGCCCGACTTGATATGCCGCGAAGCTGCATCCGGCACCTGGATCGGATCGGTAAATGCATTGCCATCCGGCAGCACGCTCCAGCGCTGGCCGTTGCGGGCGAGCGTGCCGACAAAGCGCTTCTGCGATCGCTGGACGATCTCGACGATCCGGCCGCTGTAAATGGCTTTGCCATCGCGCTGGCCGCGGCTGGTGATCTTGGCGCGAACGACGTCGCCGGTCATGGCGCCGGCGTTCTCGCCTTCGGGAATGTAAAGGTCCTCGTGGCTCGTCGGATCGGTCGGCACGACAAAGCCAAACCCCCGGCGATTGTGCCGATAGGTGCCAACGAACTGATCGCGTGCCGTCCCCTGTCCGGGAACCATGATGGCCCCGCGTGCGCCCAGAACAACGCGCCCCTGATCCATCAGTTCGCGCAGTGCATCCCGGAAAGCGTGATAATTTTCTTCGTCGGTCAGGTTCAGCTCGCGGGCCAAGTGACGCGGCCGCTGCGGGCGATATCGTTCGGATTTGACGTGCGAAAGAATACGGTGTTGAAGTGATTCGGACATAAACAATCTCAATCGGCAGACACTCGTCTACCAGCGCCCCATGTGCGATTTGTTTGGGTGAGGCACACTAACGCCACGCACAGACTGACAGTTTGGCGTCGAAATGTCAACCCAAGGCTTTTTGCCTCCGCAGGCATGACTGCATGCATCGCGATGCACCAAATGCACCACTCTTTCACGCTTTCATGGTGTATCGTTTGAGGCGCTGAACCCCCGAAATTTGCCGAATTTTGGGGTTTCGCGCCGGCCGTGCACCAAAATGCACCAAAACGCACCACTTTTTGATGTTTTTCGAGGTGTTGCATGGTGAGGATGATTACGCAGTATCGGTAAGGCCAGTATCGCACTTAGGTTACGTATAGACCTCGATAAAGACGCACCTTCACGAATGCATCGTTTTGCACCATAACGCATCACTTTTGCGATTTTTGGTGCCTTCCTCTCCGTGGGATGGACTGCTCCGGCGTACGTCCTTGCGCCGCGCGAGCGCCTGGCGGCTGAAGCCGCCACCCCGCCTGATCGGATTTCCCACCGCCTCGTGCCCTCTTCATCGCTCATGACAGTTCCCTTCGCACCTCAATGACAGATCATACTAATGCTCTACCATACTATACCCTAATACGTCGAATTCAAAAATATGTTTCGCAAAAAGGTTGAAAATCTTTTCAACCATATCCCATGGCGGAAACACTAGTTGTGTAACACCTAGGCCAAGCTATAGCGGCATCTGCTGGTCCTCGGCAAGTGAACCCAGCCATCGTAATGAAATTCATCCCCCCTCCGCTTGGCCCACCCATTGCAAAACGGGACCAAGCATTCGCGAAGGAGGAATTTCTGATGGATTTACAGGACAAGGTGGCGTTCCTGACGGGAGCCGGCTCGGGTATTGGGAAGGCGGCGGCACTCATGTTTGCCAAGGCGGGCGCGAAAGTCGGCGTGCTCAGCGATACACAATCGGAAATCGAGAAGACAGCAAAGCAGATCGGCGAATCCGCGCTCGCGCTGACGGCGGATGTGTCTGATCCGCTGCAGGTCGCGTCTGCTGTGGGAAAACTGGTCGAGCGCTTTGGACGATTGGATGTGGTTTTCGCGAATGCTGGGATTAATGGTGTTCAGGCGCCAATTGACGATTTGACGCCGGAGGAATGGGACCGCACGCTCAACGTCAATCTGCGCGGCACCTTCCTGACGATCCGTTACACCGTCCCCTACCTGAAAAAGGCCGGCGGTGGCGCGATCATCGTCACCTCCAGCATCAATGGCACCCGCTATTTCGCCAACTCCGGCGCGACCGCGTATGCGGTCAGCAAAGCCGGGCAGCTTGCGATGGTGCAGATGCTGGCTGTCGAGCTGGGGCCGAGCAACATCCGCATCAACGCGATCTGCCCCGGCGCGATCGATACCGACATCGAAGACAACACGCAGAAGCGCAACGTCGATAAGGTGAAAATCAAAGGCAAATTCGAGCGCGATATACCGCTGCACAACAAGCCGGGTTCGGCCGATGATGTCGCGAAGCTGGCACTGTTCCTGGCATCTGATGCGTCGAGCCACATTACGGGGACGCCGGTGTGGATCGACGGCGCGCAGGCGCTGCTAAGGTAGAAACAAGAACGAGGAGAAGCAGGACCGCGCGCCAACCGCAATCGCGTGGCGCATTCCGTTTTTCGTCGCACATGATGCACTCCGATCGCCGGTGCTTTCGATACTCGCTTGCGCATTCGCGGACGGATCAGCGATCGAATTCGGCGCATCGGTTTGCGAAGGCGCAAGCGACTTGGGCGAACGCACGGCGAAACGGTGCAACATTTTTCTTCAGGAAGTGGATATCAGCAGGTCCGATCGCCGCGCGCTGGCGATGCGCAAAACATGAGTGTACACTCATGTTTTATTCGGACATGCATGACGCGAGCGGGAGCTTCAACATCACCTCGGCGGATTCCTCGACAAAAACGCGGGGAGCGCCGGGTGGCCGCGCTTGTCTCGGCGGCGGCGAGCGAATTCGCCCTCGTGGGCTACGACGCGGCGACGATGAGCGCCATCGCCAAGCGAGCGGGCGCGCCGATCGGATCGCTATATCAATTTTTCCCAAACAAAGAATCGCTTGCCCGGGCGCTGCGTACACAATATGCACTGGATTATGAGCAGGCCTGGGCGCCGCTGGTGACGCAGGCGAGCGAATTGTCGCTGAAGCAACTTGTGGAGCGACTGGTGGAGCTGATGGTGGAATTCGTGCAGAGCCACCCGGCTTTTCTTCCATTATCTGAAGCGCCTCCCAAGACGCGAATACCCGCGGCGCGGGAGCGGCATCGTTTATCGATTGTTGGTCTTCTGTGCTCGCACAGTCCGCGTCTATCCCGGAATAAGGCGATGACCATTGCGACGGTGGTAATGCAAATCAATCGGGCGATGATGGCGCTTTATGCGCAAGCAGGGACGGAAGATCGTGTGTGGATCATCGAGGAATTCAACGCGGTGTTGAATGCGTATTTAGGGACGCGGTTGCGAGGGTGAATGCTGTCCCAATCAATGAAAAACATGGTTATCCAAGTTTAGCGGGCTCGCTTGCGAGCCGTTGTGCGCTCTTCGTCTTGTGGGAGCAGAATACGCGCTCAACGTCGCGCGAGCGCGACCGCTAAACGTGTTGAATACGGTGACACAAATTCAACTAATCCTTCACCGGACTCCAGCTTTGATCCGGATTATATTCGGTCATCTGCGAAGCGATGCGGGTGGTATCTGACCCCAGGTCCTTTTGATAGACCTTCCCGTTCTGGTTGACGATGAAGGTCATGATGCCCGACGAGCGATACTTGTCGGGGAAGGCGACCAGTGCAAAGCCCGCGACCATGTTGCCGTGAATGATGTAGCTGTACCTACCGCCGGGGGCGGCGGGGCCTTGCGCCTTGAGAATGCGGAAATGGTAGCCGTGATACGGCTCGTGATGGTGCTGTCCAGGCTGCGGCTCCTGGTATCCTTCCATTTCAGCGTCGGCGACCAGCGGTCCGAAGGGACTGGGTTGCTCGGTTCCTGAAGCTTCCCAATACAAGCCATTATGCTTGCCCGGCGAGCTCGCAAAGTGCTGGGCGTATTGCGGGAGATTGGTTCCATCGTGATCGTGACGGAAATATTGGCGTTGTGCTCGGACATACGCTTCACAGACGTCGATTGCGCCTAACTCATTTGCGCCGATGCGCCGCGCTAAAATCTCAGCCTTTCCGGCCTCGGTATCGAAAAACCATTTGCCGTCGGACGATTTGACGATCGGGATGGGGAAAGGCCAATCATCATGCCCGATGTAGAGAATGCTGGTGTTGGCGTCTTTCTTTTCCAGGTGCGTGCGCTGGGCCGCATGCTCGGCAAATTCCTTGAAGGCGTTGGCGTCTTCAACCTTGTCGCCGGAAACCAGCTCCTTCCAGGCCGGGCCGAGGATCTCATGCACCTGCTCGTGATTCTCATCGCGGGCGGCATCGACCATGGCCTTGGCGGCTTCGTCATCACTGGAAAAAGTCTTTTGGCCGGCAGCGGGCGAATCCGCGGCAGTCGAATGCTGCTCGCCGGAGGCCTGAGGTGATGAAGAATCGGATGAATTGTGCTGGCCCGATTGCGCACAACCGCCGGCCCAAAGCAATATCGCGCTAACTGCAATGCCGGTCGCCCACTTCGTCATTCCGCCTGCTGTCGTTTTCATAAGGCGTTCCTCTGCTTTCCGATTCATTCGAGCGAGACTGCGATATTCGCGCTATTTGTGACCGGTTTGTCGGCCTCCGCCTCCGCCAGAAGATCCCATGGAAGCATGGCCCCGTGAGCTTTGAGCGGCAGCCGCGCGGCCGCCACCGTCAGAACGGAATGCGGATGGAGCGGCCTGGCGCTGCGGTTCTGCTCTAGGCTGCGGTTGTGGGCGAGCCTGGGGTTGCGGCCGCGCTTGTGGCTGTGCCTGAGGTTTCGCTTGAGGCTCGGGCCGAGCCTGCGGCTGTGGCCTTGCCTGCTGCGGCGTTGTTCTTTCCTGGGGACGCTGGGCCGGTGTTTCTTGTGGACGTTGCGCAGGTCTTTCCTGCGGACGTGCGGGTTGTTCCTGAGGACGCGCGGATTGTTCCTGGGGGCGTGGAGTGGGACGCTGTTCCGTCGGGCGCGCCCGCGGTTGGGGACGGGCTTGCGGCTGCGGACTCGCTTGAGGTTGGCGCCCGCCACGATCCTGCTGGGCGCGGTTATCTTGGCGCTGCACGTCGGCTCCGCGCTGATATCCGCCAAATGCGCGCGGCTCGTTTCGTGCGGGCCCCGGCTTCTCATATCCGGGGCGGATGTGACGCCACGCATCGCTCGCGCCGGGGCGAATGGTTGGCATCGGCTTGCGCCGATCGCGCTCCCAGACCTCCAGCCGCGGCGGGGGCTCTCCGCGCCGGCGCACCCAGCCATGATCCCATCCGCCGCCGTGGCCAAAGTGGTGATTGTGCCAGTCAAAGTCGTAATCCAGCCAGATGCCGGCCGGGTAAGCGGGACTGTAGGTGATGTAAGCGCCGCTGCCAGCACCTACATAAATTGCATCGGGATCATAGACCGGCACATACACGACATTGTCCTGCGTCGGGAGGATTTCGATGCCGTTGGCGTCGGAGATGACCTGATCCTGTGGACCGCTGGACAGCGTGCCGGCGCTGAGCGCCCGTTGGCGAAGCACCTGGACGGCGTTCATCACATCGCCCTGCTGGTTGATGAAAGCAATGCCAAGCTGCTGCGTCCAATCGATGTTGTCATTCATCATCGTCAGCACGGACGGATAATGCAGCAACGCTTTGATCGATGAATCGACGGGTTGTGCGTCGATGGCCTGCTCGGGCGGATTCGGATTGGCAGCGAGAAAGTTCGCGGCACCCTGGATGTCGGAGGGATAAGTCGAAGCCGCCAGCACCTGCGCCAGCAACGGATCGGGATAAAGCGCGATCGGCGCGACGAGCTGCTCGAGGTCATTTTCGTCCAGCATGACCGCGGACGGCGGCGCGCCAGTCTCATACTGCGCCTGCGCCAGCGGTAAAGCCGTGAGGATCACGGTCAGAGCAACTAAAACAGATATTGGACGTCCCGGATGCCTCATAGACGGCTCCTGCGTGGATAGCACCGGCTCACCTTACTCCAGGATGTCGAAATTCGGCTACGTCACAATATGGGAATGCATTAAGAAAATTGCGGAGGGGAAAACGTCGGATTGCGAGGATTGATTGTGTGTGTAGCGATCTTGTTTAGCGGTCGCGCTTGCGCGAAGTTGACCGCGCCTTTAATTGCAGCGCGCAACGTCGCGCAAGCGCGACCGCTAAACATGCGGGGCGCAATGATGGGTATTCGCGGGAGCAACGCTCCATATTCGCGGGAGCGACACTCCATCGCGGTTGGTTGCGTCCTCTACGAGTGTGCTCCATTTCCCCCGTTTTCCGAAGCTCCATTTCCACCCGCGCTAACCGGCGCCCCAATATTTCGAATGGGCTCGGGATGATGCATCGGACGGTCGCGCGTGATCCAGCGGATCGAGGTATAGAAGACTGGTGTTAAAAACACGCCAAAGAACGTCACGCCGATCATTCCAAAGAAGACGACCGTGCCCAGGGCCTGCCGCATTTCTGCGCCGGCGCCGGTCGCGGTAATCAGTGGAATCACGCCGAAGATGAAGGCGAAGCTGGTCATGAGAATCGGCCGGAGGCGCAGACGCGACGCTTCGATGGCCGCGGCGTGGGCTTTCATCCCGGGATGATGCTCCTGCTGCTGCTTGGCAAATTCGACGATGAGCACCGCGTTTTTGACGCTCATCCCCGCCAGCACGACGAATCCAATCTGCGTGAAAATGTTGTTTTCCATATGTCTTGCCCAGACGGCTGCGATGCCGCAGAGAAGACACATGGGAACGATCAGGATGATAGCGGTCGAAAGCGCGAAGCTTTCATACTCGGCCGAGTGCGTGAGCCAGACGAACAGCACGCACAGCGGGAAGACCAAAAAGGCCAGGCCGCTGGCCTCCTTTTCCTGGTAGGCCAGGTTTGTCCATTCGTAGCCGAAGCCTTTGGGGAGGGTCTTGTCTGCGACATCTTCCATGGCGGCAATTCCCTGGCCGCTGCTGTAGCCGAGGGCGGAACTGCCGTTGATGTCGGCCGACGTATAGAGATCGTATCGCTGGAGACGATCCGGCCCGATGATGTCCTTCAGATCGGCCACCGCGCCCAGCGGCACCATTTGCCCGGCGCTATTTCGCGTCTTGAGCCGCGCGACCTGATCTGCGGTGGCGCGGAAGGGCGCATCGGCCTGCGCCATCACGTGCCAGGTTCGGCCGAGATAGTTGAAGTCGTTGATGTAAAGACCGCCCAGGTAAACCTGCAGCGCTTGGAACACATCCGTGACGGCGACGTTCTGCTTCTTGGCCTTCACCCGATCGACATTAATGTAGATCTGCGGAACGCTGGCGCGGAAGGTTGAGAAGAGCGGCCCCAGCTCGGGACGCTTTCGGGCGGCGGCAATTAATTCATCCGTTGCTTTCTGAAGCTCCTGCGGCGTCGCCTGGCCCGAGCGGTCTTCCACCTGCAAGGTGAAACCACCGGAGCTACCGATGCCATGCACCGGTGGCGGGAGCAGGACCATTGCCTGGCCTCCTTCTACGGCGGCGAATCTTTGCTGGAGGTTGGCCGCGATGGCGTCGGCCGACAGATTGGCCTTGCCGGCGCGTTGGCCAAAAGGCTTGAGGTGCATGAACACCAGGCCTGCGGCCGAGGAATTGGCCCGCGAGAGAATCGAGAAGCCGGAAACGGAGAAGGCGTCGGAAATCCCCGGCGTCTTCATCGCGATGTCGGTCAGTTGCTTCATGACCGCGTCGGTCCGATCGATCGACGACGCATCGGGCATCTGCACGTTGACCATCAGATAGCCCTGGTCCTGCACGGGGATGAAGCCGGTCGGGACGACTCTGAAAATCCGGTAGCCCAGGTAAACCAGCCCGCCGTAAACAAGCAGCGAGATGACGCCGAAGCGAATCACATAGTGCAATGATCGGACATACCACCGATTGGTGAAATCGAAGCCTCTATTGAAGAGATTGAAAAACCAGCCAAAGGCGAAATTGAAGCCGCGCGTGAGCCAATCCTGCCTGGCGGCATGGGGTCGAAGCAGCAGCGCGCAGAGGGCCGGGCTGAGGGTCAGCGAGTTAAATGCAGAGAGCAGCGTTGAGAAGGCGATCGTCAGCGCGAACTGCTGATAAAACCGCCCGGTGATACCGGGAATGAAAGCCACGGGAATGAACACCGCGGAGAGGCCGAATGCGATCGCGATGACGGCCGGCGTGACTTCCGTCATGGCGCGATAGGCCGCCTCGCGCGGATGAAGCCCTTCCTCGAGCCATCGCTGAACGTTTTCGACCACCACGATTGCATCGTCCACGACGATGCCGATCGCCAGCACTAGGCCGAACAGCGTCAGCATGTTCATGGAGAAGCCGACGATCCACATGACGGCGAACGTGCCAACCAGCGAAACCGGGATGGCCAGGATTGGAACCAGCGAGGCGCGCCAGCTTTGCAGGAAGACCAGCACCACCAGGGCCACCAGCCCAACGGCTATCAGCAAGGTCCCGATCACATCATGCAGGCTGTCGCGGACGAAGGTGGTCGTGTCGTGGGCGATGGCGTAATCGATGCCGGGCGGGAAGCTCTTTTTGAGCTCCTTCATCTTCGCGTAGATGATGTTGGCGGTGCTGATGGCGTTGGTGCCGGGCAATTGGAAAACGGCAAGGCCCACAGCGGGATGGCCGTTGTAATCGTTGGAGGTGCTGTAGTCGGCAGCGCCAAGCTCGACCCGCCCGATGTCTTTGAGGCGGGTAATTCGGCCGTCGTTTCCGACTTTCACCACGATGTCGCCAAATTGATCCGGCTCGGTCAGACGCCCTTGTGCATTGAGCGTGTACTGAAATGCAACTTTACCTTTGGGCAATGGCGGCCCGCCGATCACCCCGGCGGCCACCTGCACATTTTGCTCGCGGACGGCGTTGACCACGTCGCCGGCGGTCATGTTGCGGACGGCGAGCTTGTCGGGATCTAGCCAGAGGCGCATCGAATAATCGCGGGCGCCAAAGATCGTGATATCACCCACGCCCGGCAGGCGCGCGATCTGATCGCGAAGCTGCAGTGTCACGTAATTGCTGATGTACAGCATGTCGTGTGACGAGTCGGGCGAATAAAACGCGATGGCCAGCGTGATGTCGGGCGAAGCTTTCTTGACGATGATCCCCTGCCGCTGAACTTCATCAGGCAGCGAAGGCAGCGCAATCGCCATGCGGTTCTGTACCTGCACCTGCGCCACATCCAGATTCGTGCCGACCTTGAAAGTCACCGTCAAGTTCATGTTGCCGGTGTTGGTCGACTGGCTGGACATGTAGAGCATGTTTTCGACGCCGTTGATCTGCTCTTCGATCGGCGTCGCGACCGTCTTGGCGACGGTTTCGGCATTAGCGCCGGGATAGCTCGTGCTGACGGTGACCGTCGGCGGCGCAATCTCCGGGTATTGCGCGATCGGCAGGTCAAAAGCCGCGATCGCGCCGGCGATGATCGTGACGATCGACAGCACGATCGCGAACACCGGACGGTCAATAAAAAAATGGGCGATACTCACTGGCCCGCCTCCGGTTGTGATGGTTGCGAATCAGGCTGAGTTTCCGGCAGGGTCATTGCAGCTGCCTGCGTGGCAGGCGAGCCGCTGATGATTTTTTCCAGCTCCGCCAGCGATTGCTGTGAGATTGGCTGCTCGTGCGGATTTACCTTTCCACCGGGTCGAGCGAACTGCACACCGCTGACGATCACCTGCTCATCGCCCTGAAGGCCGCTTTCGATGGCCCGCAACGTTCCGAACAGCGCACCGAGCTTGACCGGGCGAAGTTGCACGGTGTTGTCCGGGCCGACGATCAGCAGATATCGCTCATTCTGATTCGTATTGACCGCGCTGTCGGGGATCAAAATCGCTTTGTAGCGCTCGCTGGCGGGAATGCGCATCATGACAAACAAGCCGGGCGTCAGCAGACCATTAGGATTGGGAAATACGCCGCGGATTTGAACGGTTCCCGTGTTCACATCCACCTGGTTGTCCACGAAATCAATCACGCCTGGATGGGAGAAGGTGGTTTCATCCTGCAATTGCAGATAGCAGGGAATCTTCGCGCCGGCGACGTTGGCCTGCTTTTCGGCAAGAGCGAGTTTCTGATATCGCAGCGCCGCGTTTTGGGGAATGAAGACGTAGCAATACATCGGATCGACCGACACAATCGTCGTCAGTAGGGTGGCTTGTCCTGAGCCGCCATTAATTAGATTGCCGGCCGTCACATTCATCCTGCTGATGCGTCCCGAAATTGGCGCCTTTACATCGGTCCATTCCAAGTTGAGCTGAGCGGTTTCCGCGGAAGCTTTGGCCGCGTTGTATGAAGCGACGGCTTCTTCGTAAGCGGCGTTAGCAGCGTCGTAATCGTCCTTTGAAATGGCCTGTGTGCCGACGACTTTTGCATATCGATCGAGATGGACCTTGGCCTGGTCCTCCATTGACTTGGCTTGCGCGACGGCGGCGTTTTTGCTATCCAGATCGGCTTTGAACGGAGCCGGATCGATTTTGAAAAGCACTTGGTCTTTCTTAACCAGTGCGCCTTCCTTGAAGGGCGCGGACATGATCAGGCCGCTGACGCGTGCCTTGACGTCGACCGTATCAGGGGAAGAAAGATTCGCGCTGTATTGATCCCACTGCACCACTTCGCGCTCCACCGGCCGGCTGACCGTCACAGGTGGCGGCTCAGGTGTCGGCTTTGGTTGGGGCTTATCGCAGCCGACAGCGATGATCGCGGTCAAAATGATTGAAGACCCAAGTAAACCATGAAGAGTCATTGAGTTTCCCTTATCGCGCCGAAACCGCCTGCTCGGTGGTTTCCCAGCCGCCGCCCAGGGCTTTGTAGAGGGCAATGAGATCGGTCGATACCGTCTGATCGCTTTGTGCAAGCTGATCTTCCGATTGATAAAGCGATTGCTGTGCCGTCAGCACATTCAGGAAATCCACCACGCCGGCTTCGTTGAGCTGCTTGGACAGCGCGACCGCCTGGCGGTTGGCTTCAACAGCCCTGCGGAGCGAGCTGTTGCGCGCCTGCTCGCGGTTGTAGGCAGTCAAGGCGTTTTCGACATCGGCCAGCGATTGAATGATCGCCTGACGATATTGAATCAGCGCCTCTTCCTGGCGCGCGTTCTGAACATGAACATTCGCCCAGATCTGCCCGGCATCAAAGATGCGCCAGCTCACGGTCGGGCCAAATGACCAAAAGGCGCTTGCGCTGTTTGCCAGAGTTTTGAGCTGAAGGCTTTCGAGCCCCAGGGATCCGGTCAGGCTGAACTTAGGAAAGAGGTCGGCCTTAGCCACACCGATGTTGGCGGTCGCGGCGGCAAGCTGCCGCTCGGCCTGGCGCACATCTGGCCGGCGGCGCACCAGATCGGACGGAAGCCCGGGCGGAATGGATGCCGGGCCCACAGGAATGCTTGCCGGGCCGTTTAATTCTCGTTCGATGCTGGTCGGATCGCGATCGAGCAGCACAGCCAGCCGCTGAATGGTTTGCTGAATTTGCGTATCGAGCGTGGGAAGTTCCGATTCGGTGCTGGCGGCCAATGCCTGGGCCTGCGCGATGGTCAGGTTATTGGTGAGGCCTGCCTCGAGCTTGACCTGCTGAAGATTCAGCGTGGAGCGCTGGGCTGCAAGATTGTTGCGGACGACCTGCTCTTCGTGCTGGAGGCCGCGGAGGATGATGTAGTTTTGCGCCACTTCAGAGAGGAGCGTGACGAGCGTACTCCGCCGCGCTTCGACTTGCGCCTGCAGCGAGTATCGCGCCGCCTCGATCGCCCGGCGCGTGCCGCCGAATACGTCGATTTCCCAACCGGCGTCGAAGCCCGCTCGATAGAGATTGGTCCGGCCCAGCGAAAACGGGGTGTTCGTCGTGCCACTTGAACCGGTTGTGTTTCCCGTGCCGGTCGTTCCGCCGCTCCCCGTGGTGCCACCGGTTCCCGTGCCGGTGGTTCCCCCTGAAGTTTGTCCGGTAGATGTAGCGATCGGCGCAAAGGCGTTCTTGCTGAACAGGCTTCGCGAGTAGGAGGCCGAGGAATCGGCGGTTGGGAACAGGGCGGCTCGATTGAATTCCAATTGGGCGCGGGCTTCTCGGATGCGCGCATTGGCCAGGCGCACGTCGAGATTGCGGGCGATCGCCTCGTCGATTAACCGGTTGAGTGCTGGATCGTTGAAGGTTTGCCACCAGCGCGTGAGATCCACTTCCACCGGGGCGGGTTGCGTGGCCGCTTGTGTTGTCGCGGGTTGAGCGGTTGCGCTGAATCGCGCCGGGAGCGGAGTTCGCGGCGTGTGATAATTCGGTCCGACGGTGCATCCGCCGACGAGGCTCAACAAAAGCAGGCCGAGTTTCCAGCTTTTCCACGAATGCATACGCTGACCATGAGCGCGAAAAGAAAAACATGAGGGCGGGCTCATGTTCTGTAGGATAGGACGGTGCCGTAGTAATCGTCAACGAGGGCGCTCAAATAATCGCTCCTCAGGTTTTCAGGCGATTTCCGGCTCAGGGAGCTTTGCGATGAATTCGGCAAGCTGCGCCGCGCTTGGGCTGTTCGCAGTTCGCACGTAATAACCGCTGGTGCCGACGCCGCAGCAGAGGCTTTCTTCCAACCCGAGGCCCAGAACACGGCCCAGGCAGAAGCCGGCATTGAAATGGTCGCCGGCGCCGGTGCTGATTTTCGGCTGCGCGACAAACGGGCCGGCAAAGCGTGCGCTTTGGGATGACGTAGCCGCGGCGGCTCCGCGGCGCGGATGAACCACGACGCAGGCAAGCTTGAGCTTCTGGCGGATTTCCACCGCCAGTTGCTCGATCGAAGCTTCCGGATCGGTCGGGACTGGCAAGCCCATAACCTCGGCAATCGTAGTAGATTCCTTCAAATTCAACCCGAGCACGATGTCCACCTGCTCCTGCATGCGCGTCAACAGGTTCATGGCATCGCGAATGTCTTCGGCTTTGCGCTTTTCCGGATCGCACAGATCGACCATGAAAAGCCGGCGCTTATCGCCGCCGGCGAGGTATCCTTCTTCCAGCAGTTTCCGCCAGACCTGCGTCAGGTAAGGCAGCATCGTCCAATTTACGAAGCCGACGAGCTGCGCATCGTGAATCATCGTCTTGAGCTTGTCGCGCCCGACGCGGGCGACGAGGTTTTCCCAGGTGACATCATTCATCCCGGCATATTTGCCGAGCATGAGCTTCCCATCGCTGAATTCCAAAGCATCGGTATGCCCCGGCTCCGCAATGCTGATCATTTCCGCTCGCCGCGCCAGCTCGGCAAAGACCGGATGCAGCGTCGGGTATCCCACGCAGCCGATGTAGGTGACGCCAAGACCTGCCGCTGCGAGCGCGTTGGCCATGATCGGACCATTCCCGCCCAGCTTCATCTGCTTGACGACCAGCTCATAATTGCTCGATTGGCCGGCGGCTCGAACGATCTTTTTACCGAAGGCGTCAATCGTAGGGATCGCGTCGAAGTTGGTCGGATCGGTGCGCTTGTCCACGACCGCGATGATTTCATCCACGAAGCCGTCGATGCCAATGGTCGCTTTGACTTTGCCCAGTGAGGGAAGGGCTGCGGTCAATTGGGTGCTGGCTGATTCGCAAATCTGCTGGCGCGAGCGAGGCATGAACGGTTCTCCAGAGCTAGATTTCAGGTAAGGAATCGATAGTTAAAGAGTACCCGAAGCGGATTGAGCGTTCAAACAGCCGCTCTCGGCGCGTGCGTCCGCGAAAGCGCAAGCGACGTGGCGAGCGCGCCGGCGAAATGGTGCATTCTCATTTGGAAGTCATCTCGGCGCGCACCCGGAGAAGCTCGTTATAAAGCTCTGAAATCGCTTGCGGAATGACGCGGACTTCTCCGACGACGCCCATGAAATTCACATCGCCGGCCCAGCGGGGAACGATGTGCCAGTGGAGATGCCCAGGCACGCCAGCGCCGGCGCAGCGCCCAAGATTCAGACCAATGTTGAAGCCCTGCGCGGACACGGCTCGTCGCAGCAGCTTTACGGATTCGGTGATCTGCTGTGACAATTCGAGTTGCTCGGCTTCGTCCAGCAATTCGGGGTCCGGCTTATGCTGACGCGGCGCGACCAGAAGGTGACCGTTTGCATACGGATATCGGTTCATCAACACTACGACGCTCGGCGTCGTCCACAGCACCAGCCGCTGGCGTTTCTGCTCTTCATTCGCACTTGCGCCGGCATCGCAGATGAAGCAGTCTTCTTCGGCCGTCGGCTTGATCAGGCCGCGGATATATTCCATGCGCCACGGGGCGTAGAGCGTCGCGTTTTCCATCAGCGCGAAACCCTACGCCGTGAACGTCAAAAGGTAAAGGAATTTGGATTGTGCAATCATTACTTTGCGCTGTCCGCGCGCTCTGCTACACTCGACGCTGAAGCGTCCATAAACTTTTTCGATCGCGCATAAGATTCTTTCATATGTCGTACACCGTCCTCGCCCGCCGCTATCGTTCTGGAACCTTCGATGAAGTCATCGGGCAGGATCACGTTGCGCAGACATTGAAAAAGGCGATCGAATCGGGGCGGGTGGCGCATGCGTATCTCTTCTGCGGCACGCGCGGCGTCGGCAAAACGTCGATGGCCCGAATCCTGGCCAAGGCGCTCAACTGCGAATCATTTGACCGCCCTACCGCTGTTCCGTGCAATAAGTGCAATTCCTGCCTGGCGATCGCGCGCGGCGACGATATCGACGTGATCGAGATTGATGCCGCCTCCAATCGCGGCATCGAGAACATCCGCGATGTGATCAGCAACGCTCAGTTCCGCCCGGCTCGCGCCCGCTTCAAGATCTATATCATCGACGAAGTGCACGGGCTGACGAAGGATGCCTTTAATGCGCTGCTGAAGGTGCTCGAGGAGCCGCCGAGCCATGTGAAATTTATCCTGGCGACGACCGAGCCGGAAAAAGTGCTGCCGACGATTTTGTCGCGCTGTCAGCGGTTTGATTTCCGCAACATCCCATCGCGTGAGATCGCCGATCATCTGGCGGCCATCTGCAAGGCCGAAAAAATCGAAGCCGACGACGCGGCACTTCAGATGGTGGCCAAGGTGGGGGCTGGCTCGATGCGCGATTCGCTTTCGCTGCTCGATCGGCTGCTGAGCATCGGTGAAAAACATTTGACGCTTGAAATGGTTGAGCAGTTGCTCGGGTTGCCGCGTGCGCAGCTTCTGTTTGATCTGGCCGATTCGATCGGCAAGGGTGAGGTGAAGCAGGTTTTGACCCAGAGCGACCAGATGATCCAGTCGGGGATGTCAGCGGACACCCTGATCGCGGCCCTAGTCGATCACCTGCGGAATCTGCTGATCGTCCGCACGTGCGGCGTCGAGTCGAATCTGGTGGAAGCGCCGGGTCTATCGATAAAGGATCTCCAGTCGCAGGCCCAGCAGTTCGATCCTGCAGCGCTGACGCAGGACATCACGGTGCTTGAAGAGCTTCGCCGTACGATTCGCCAATCGCAGGCGGGGCGCGCATTGCTCGATGCGACGCTCGTGCGAATGGCATTGGCCGACCAGTTCTCTTCGATCGAGCAATTGCTCAATCGCGTGGATGGGCAAACTGGTGGCGGGCCAAAATCGGCATCACCCCGCGCCGCTGCCACGATGGCGGCGCAAAAAAAAAACTTGAGCCTGATCCATCAATAGCCGCTGTCGCGTCCTCTTCCTCGTCGACCGAAGATCCTTCCCCTGCACCGTCGAGCGAAGAGGAGGATGACGATCTGCCGCGCCCCGGCAAAGTCTGGGAGGGAAACTCTGGCCCATCACTCTCCACGCTTCTCGCGCAGCATCGCGCACAGTCGGCCGCCCCGGTAAATTCAGCGCCGGTTGCCCCTGCGGTCGAATCAAACGTCGAATCTGTGGATCCGTCCAACCTGCCGGCGGTCTGGAAAGCCTGCCTGAAATTGCTGACCGCACAGGGGCCGGGGCTTCACTCGCTTTTTGCCCAGGGACGTCTCGTCGCTATTGAAGATCATCGAGCGGTTCTGCGTTTTTCTCCCCTGCACGAAACGTTTGTCCTGAACTGGGAGAAGAACGGAAAGAAGGAAGTCGTTCGAGAGGCAATCAGCCGGGTAATCAATCAGAAGATCGGCGTGAAATTCGAGATCGATGCCGAAGCGCCGTCTGCTGAATCTGCCCCGCCCAACGGCGCGCCGGTGACAGCTGCGCCTGCGACCATGCGAGTCGAACCGCAACGCGTCGAACCCGCCGCGCCGCCCACGCCGACGATCAAGGTCACGCCCGATCTTGTTGCATCTCTTCGAGAATCGGAGCCGCTGGTGAAGGAACTAATGGACAAGCTGGGGGCGCAGATCATCAAGGTCGAATGAAGTATTCCGAGTTTCCAATTGTCAGACGCCGGGAATTGATGGCGGCGTACTGTGGACACTGTGTCGCGTCCACAACTCGTTGAGCCCCTTCTGCACTTCCATCATCGCCAGAGCATAAAAAATGAGGCCGAGCCCGAGGCAGCAGCCGGGGACGATCGCGAGGATGTGGAACACCAGCACCTGTGTCGTGGAGATTCGTCCGCCCCCCAGTTGATGATCGATTCCAGCGGCGGCCTTGTACATCGTCGATGGTATCCAATACAAGTTGAAAAATGGGATGAAGCAGAATCCGACAGCCATGCCCGGCGAGGTGGGAAACTCCGAGGCATTAAATGCCTGGAGCTCACTATGGATCGTACCGAGCCAGACGAGCCAGTAGATAGCCATTCCAATGAGTGCGAGTTGGCTAAAGCAACTGAGGGCGCCCGTGGCGGCAACGGCAGCGAGTTGTCCAGGCGCGGGCGCACTCCTTGATCCCAGGCGCGAACTTCTTGGCGTGAGGCTGGTGGTGCTGGTCCGCGCGAAGAAGACCTGGCTCGAACCGCTGAGCACCTGCGAGAGGGTGAAGAGAACCACGATGACGATGGCGGTGATCAAAAACCATTTCACGTTCCGAACTTTTCCGACGACGCCATAGCCACTGAAACCGCCGACTCCATAGCCGCCTGCGTAAGCGAGCTGCACCGGATTAATGGCCTGCCCTGGCACACCTGTATTGAATGTCCCCGGCGGTGGCACCGGAGGCGGCTCCGGTTCCTGCACATCGTACGCATCGGGAGTCGGCGATGGAGCTGGAGGTGGCGCGAGATCGGGAGGCGGCGCCGGGAAAGGCGCTGGCCGAATTGTCGGCGCCGGCGCGGTGGGAGATGGAAATAATCCTTTGACCTGCGTCGCCCGCGTCCACTTCTCGCGGTCATTGGAAATCAACGCCTCTTTCGAAATCTGGCCCGCTGCCGCCATCGCTTTGAGCTGGCTGGCGTTGTAGGGACCTTCGGCCAAAGAATTAGAATTGTGCTTGAGCCAATAGTTGGCCATCGCGCGCTCCACCCTGATCGGCTGAGAAATGTAGATCGGGTCGCCGCCCCATAGCATGCGACGGCTCGATTATCGCAGAAGTTGACGATTTTGCATCATTGTGATGCCTGGCAAACAGCATTGTCAGCTTCGCCGCGATTCGGGTACAAAAGCCCTTTGTGAGCATTGTCTGGAAGGTGGCGGCCACACTCGGGCTGGTGGCGACCAACGGCTTTTTCGTCGCCGCGGAATTCTCGGCGGTCGGCGCGCGGGCTTCGCGCCTCGAGGGCGAGGCCGAAACCAGCGTGCTGGCCCGATTTGCCCTGAAAGTAAAACGCCAGCTTGATTTGTTCTTATCCAGTTGCCAGCTTGGCGTGACGCTGGCGAGTCTGGGACTGGGCGCGGTGACTGAGCCGGCGGTGGCGGCGCTGCTGGAGCCGGTGCTGAGACGGTGGAATGTTCCTGTTCCCGATCTGACCGCGCTCGCCTTTGCCGTCGCGATGGCAATCAGCACATCGCTTCATATCGTGATCGGCGAGCAGGCGCCTAAAAACTGGGCTATCCGGTTCAGTGATCAGATGCTGCCGATCATCGCGGGCCCGTTGATCGCATTTACGTATCTCCTGTATCCAGTGATCTGGCTGCTCAATGTGGTTACGCAGGGAGTATTGCGTCTGACCGGTGTCGATACGTCACTGAATGCACAAGGCGGGCTGCCTCACACGGAAGACGAGCTCAAGGCCCTGCTCACTCAGGCCGTGGCGAAGGGCACGATCGGCAAAGGCCATGGCGCGATCGTCGCCAGCGCATTTGATCTGGGTGAGTTGAAAGTCCGCCAGATCATGGTGCCGCGCACCCGTGTTGATTATCTGACGCTTTCCCAGCCGATCGGCGAAGTGTTGCGCACGGTGCAGAAAGGCGGCTACACGCGCTTGCCGCTGTGCGACGGCAACCTCGATCATGTGATCGGCGTCGTTCACATGAAGGACCTGTTTAATCATCTCAAGCTGGTGCCGGGCAAATTGCGTTTCAGCGATGATCGCACGCCTGATGGTCAGGCGGTGGCAATTGCCGACGGCATGCCCGGATCGGCGGTGCACGTCATCGGCGCCGGGGATATCGATCTTCGGCAGATCAAGCGGCCGATCCTGTTTGTCCCGGAACTGACGCCCGTCATTAAGGTCCTGCGCCAATTTCAAACGAGCCGGATTCACATGGCGGTCGTTGTCGATGAATTTGGCGCGACAAGCGGCGTCGTCACGCTGGAAGACGTGCTGGAAGAAATCGTCGGCGAAATTGAAGATGAGTTTGATCCCGCCTCGCGAACCGATTTCATCCGTGAGGGCAATGGCTATCGCGTCAGCGGGCAATTCCCCCTTCACGACCTGAGCGATCGGCTGGGCCTGGCGGAATTTGAAGAGACAGATGTGGACACACTTGGCGGATACATCGTGCAGAAGCTCGGCCGCTGGCCACGCCAGGGCGACACATTAGAGATCGGTCGCTTTTCCGCACGCGTGCTTTCGATTCAGCAACGGCGCGTGGGACAGGTACTGCTCACTCCACTGGCTACGAGCAAAGAAACCGCTGCCTCATAATCCCTGCCGACCCCTTTTGCCCCGATCGGCACACCGCTTGCAACTCCTTCACTGGCCCAAACAACTGGAGGTTTTATATGGGTAGCGAAGACGTTGTTGCCGGAAAAGTGAAACAGGCAAAAGGCAAATTTAACGATGTTGCCGGCGCGGTGAAAGGTGACACCGGCCAGCAGATTAAAGGCAAAATCGAAAAGGGCGTTGGAAAAGTCCAGGAAGCCCTCGGAAAAGGCAGCTCTGACGCATCACGCAAAGACTGATGCTCTCGCAAGGGAGCGGCAGCATGATTTCTGCGGCCGTGCTCCCCTGGAGGCGAGGGATTTTGTGTTGTACCTGGAACACCTGTCGGAAGCCTGTCCGGCAGGTGTTCTTCGGCGTGCGCGGTTGATCATAAGCTTTTTATGCGACCAGCGCCGCGATGCCGGCTACGGGGTTGAAAACGATGCCGGGCAAAAGCGTGTGATGATTTAGCATGGCAGAAATTTCGGCGGCCTGGTCGAAATCGATCGCGACGCCGGAAGCCATAATTTGCAGAGCTAGATCGGCCGGCGCAGGGGCCTTTTTTGCGGATTCAGCGACGACTGCCGAATGCGGATGTCGCGGATGCTGCCTCGCAGGAATGTCGATCATGGCGAGCGTGTAAGTGCGTGCGAGTTCGTCACCATGCCTGGTCTGGGCTACCTGTGCCTGCGTCAATTCTGGCCGGCATTTGAAGGCGGCATCTTCATATGCATCGCCGGGGTTTTCCGATAAATTATTCGAAACTGCTTCATCGTCATCGGCCAACGTTTCGACCGTTCCGTCGGTGCGGGAAGAATCCGAATCATCATTGCCTTCAAAAGCCAAATGCATTTCGCTCGCAGGCGCTATCGCGGCGGCCAGCGCGATGGACATTGGGCCGCCGATCATCGAGCGCCGCTCAAGGGGTTCGATTGCTCCAGCACTTTTAATTTCCAGTGACGCCCGTCGCCTCTGCACAGGCAGCAGCGGACGATATCCCATCAATTCTCGCACCGGCCAGATCGGATCCTTTTGCGTCATCACGTCTCCATTTCATCTGCGGGCCTGCGCGATCAGACACGGAGCTCACCGGAACGGCCCTGTATGCGAATGTCGCCAGCAGTTTGAGCGGGCAATGCCGCCGGCGCTGCTGTCCGGGGTGGACACTCTGCGCCGCATCCGCGCAGAATGCAGCAGAAAAATGGGAGTTCAAAGAAATTTTTTTTGATCGCAAGCGGGCCGAACGGCGATGAAAGATCGCAAAACGCAATCTCACTCATCGTGCGGTGAAATGAATGCGTTTACCGGAAATGCAATAGAAGGTGGATAGCAGTTACAAAGCCAGCGCATTGCGCTGATCGTGATGGAAATCGCCATCGTCGATTTCCGGAGCGATGTCCGCCATCGGATGATCGATTTCGGCTCGGCGGTTCATGAGCAGCATTGTCGCGATCAAACCGAGAAGCAGCACGCCACCCGTCGCGGCGAAGCGCGGAAACATGCTGGGAGAATCCACATCTATCGAAGCGGTATTTCGTTGCGGATCGAGTGGGACAATCGTGGCGGCGGTACTCAGATGGTCCAGCTCATCGACCAGGTGCTGGCGCTGATCCTGTAACTGCGCCAGTTGCTGATCGTCGGCCGCAATGCTGTTAGTTGGAGCGGGAACGCGGGACAGGTCGGCTTGGGCCCGGGCAAGCTGCTCATGGGCGGCGTTGCGTGCCGCCAGCGCTTGCCCCTCCGTCTGCTGAGCCGCGACCAGCGATTCCTGCATCTTCGCGATGGCTGCGGCATCCTTCTGGTCGTTACCGCTGGTATTGCCGTTTTCGAGGGCAACCTGCTGCTTGCGAGCATCAAGCTTTTTTGCCAAATCGGCCTGCTGTGATTCCAGTTCCTGGATGTGAGCCTGGCCCTGTGGAGACGAGGCTTCTAACGCGATTTCAAGCTGCTGGCTGGCGGTCTGCACCTGCTGAAAGCTGCTGGAGACGCGATCGAGCGCCGCGCGCTGATCGGCAGGAAGCGAACCGGGCGCGGGCAGGGAATGCGCCAGAATCTGCAGCGGTTCGTTGAGACGTTGCAGCCCATTGGCACGATCTCCCTGAAGCTGCTTTTGCATCTGATCGATCAGTTTTTGCTGCTCGGGTCCTGCTGCCGCGGCAAGCGCTTTGCGCCGCTGTTCGATCTGCTGCTTGACGCCATCGGCTTCGTTGAAAAGACGCGTGGCTTCATCGGAAAGATTGCTGTCGCTGGCAGTGTTGGCGCGGCGCTGGAGGATCGCGTATTGCTGCTGAAGCCCCACGAGCTGCGAATCGGTCGCGAGGGTCGATTTCAGCGCCGCATCCGATTCTTCAGCGAGGCGGAGCTTGAGATCGGCCAGATTCTGATTGTCAGCATTCTCCCGCTCGATCAGCTCAGCCAGCGCCGACGCCCCCTGCTGCCGCGCTGGTTCGGCGGCCAGCAGATAAGGCATTAATGGAGAATCCGACGGAAGCGATGCGCGGGCCGCGTCGATCTGTTTTTGAAACTCGCCCAGGGCGGCGGTGATTGCCGACGCGTCTTTGCCGACGTCCTGCCCCTGCTGCTTTCGCGCTGCGGCCAGATCTGATTTTGTCTGCGCCAGTTTGCTCGCGAGATCCTTGATCTGGGAATCATTGGCGATGGCTGCTTTGCCGGCCTGAAGCTGTTCGAGATTGTCCTGAATCGACTTGGTTTTCTGCGCCGTCGTCAGCCAGACTTTTTCCGCCTGCTGGACTTTGTCGAAGGCAAGCCGCTCAGCTTGGGCGGCGGTTTCACGTTGGGCAACTGCGTTCGCGTCAGCCGTCCGGTGTTGCTGGAGATCGGAGATGCGCAACTGCAGATCGTTCAACTGCGACTGATCGCGCTCGCGCTTTTGGTCTACGCTGGCTGCCTCATCTCGCAGGTGAATGTTCTGCTCGTACATGGCCGACAACAGCGCGGCCAGGCGACGATGATCCCCATCAGGGTCGTAGCTGTTGCGAACCAGGACGAATTGATTCCCATGGGCCAGCGTACCGCTGGAACGCAGTCGCTCGAGCTGCACCGGATCGGACAAAAACCCGGGGGACGTCGAATTCAGCGCATCGCGGGCGGTGCTGATCACTCGCGTCGAGCTGTCCAACTGATCGGACAAGCGCTGGATGAACTGGTGTTGTTCATTAATCCCTCGCTTTTCGAGACCATTGAATTGAAGCGATGCCTGCAGGCGATAGCTGGTCGGCCAATAGAAATAGGTCGCGCCGGCAAGTCCGAATGTTGCCAGCAGCATTCCAAAGAATTTGAATTTCTTCCGCTTCGTCGGACGAGCGGGTTGCGCGGCCGGCGGAGGTTGCGCTGGCTGGATCGGCGCTTCGGGTGCAGGCGCATCACGGCCGGGCGTCGAAGGGCGCGAGGCGGCTGGCGCGGGAGGCTGCGCGGGACGTTGAACGCGCGGGCGATTCTCAGAGCCTTGCTGCGTGCCGGTATTCGCCGGCGTTTGTCTTCCGCCCACGAAGGGATCATCCGCCGAGGGGATCGGCAACATCGAAAACACATCGACCTGCGCGCGAGGCGGAAGTGCGAGCCCGTCGAAAGCACCGGGGCTTGAACGGGGAGCCGCTCCGAACGCTGAAAAATCAGCCAGATCCAGATCTTCCAGAGTCGCCTCGGCCGGTTGCGATGGTGGCGCGGCCGGCTTACGCGTGGGCCGGGGAGGTTGAACTGTTTTTTGCCCCGGCCGGGTTGCGGCCGACGGCGGCGTCGGGGCGGCAGGAGTGCGCGTGGGCGCTCCTGCTCGACCGAGAACTTCTGTTTCATCGCCGATGTTCCCCAACGCATCGGGCATTTCGTCGAGCGCGCCGGCCGTGCCATCGAAGATCTCGCGATCCGAGGGCGGCGAGGCAATCGGCGCTGTCTTCAGCGGCGGTTGCGGCGCGGGCGCGTCCTTCTTGACGGAGATCACCACGCCCTTGCCCGGCCCTCCAGCGGCAGGCGCGACTGGAGCCATCGGCAAGGGCAAGCCGCCGAGGAAGCTACCCGCGTCCCGGCTCATCCCGGCCATCAGATCGTCAACGGTGAAAGACTTGTCCGATGCAGGGGCCGGAGTTTTAGCGACGGGAGCAGGCGGAGCAGTGGGCGCGGGCGCTGGAGCAACTGGCGGCTGCTCGTCGCGCGTGGAGGGCATCAGAGCCGACAGGTCGTCCGATTCTTCCTGGAAGGACAAATCCTCGACACCCGCCGGCTCTTCGATGACCGGTTGCGCTGTTGCCTGCGGCTCAGATCGAGCCGGCGCGAGGCCCGCCAGATCATCGATTTGCGTCGCGGCCGGCGATTCGTCCGCATCGAGCCAATCCAGATTCAGGTCGGATAATTCCGAATCAGCATTGGCATCGAGAGCAGTCTCGATTGATTCCAGCGCGCTGGCAGCATCTGGCGCGGCGGCATGATCTGCTGGCGTCTGCTCGATTTCCGGTTCAGGCTCCGGCGGAAGTTCAAGCACCGGAGGCGCCGGCGAAAGTTCCGAACGGGCCGGCTCGATCGTTACATCGTGATGGAAGTCGAGCGTCTGCGCGACCGGTGGCTCCTCAACTTCCGGCTCGACATCCTGTTGAACGGGCGGAACCAGATCGTGCGCGGCAGTGAAACTCTGCTCGTTGGCCGGCTCTTCGATTGGCTGCGGCGCGGCCGGTGTTTGCACTTCCGGTTCGTGCGATAGAAATGCGTTGGCCTCATCGACCATCGCGTCCCCGCTGGGCGCGGGCGGTTCAACTGCTTGCTCTGTTGGCAGCGTCAACGATGGCGCAACTTCGACTTCCTGCACGAACGGCGCAGCGCTCTTCGATTCTTGAGCAAATTCCAGCGGCTCCTCTACCAACGGCCCCAGCTCGGAGCCGGAGAATGCTTCAATCGCTCGGCCAAACTGTGTATCGCTGAGCGATTGGGCATCAGCTTTTGATTCGTCAAGCGAAATTTCGAAGGGCGAAGCAATTTCAGGTTCGATGGCCTGGGCCGATTCTGGCGAAGGCGCGGTTTCATCCAGCACTTCGACGGGCGAAAACTCAGCGGCAGGCGCTGAAGGAATCGGCGGTTCGATGCCCGGCTCAATGACGCGTTCGGGTGCCGAGGGTCCGGCTTGATCTGGATCGCCGTTCTTTTTCTTCCGGCCGCGCTTTGCGGGTTGCTGGGCGGCCGGTTTGGGTTCGCGCTTTTTGCGTCCCTTTCGGCCTGTCGGCGCGGGCGGTTCGACGGGAGGAGCGTCGACAGGTGATTCCGCAATCGGTGCGTTCTCCTCAGGCGCTGGTGCAGCCTGAGCAGCGATTGCCTCTTCAAATGATGGTTCGTTTGCCGACGACGGCTCTACTTCAATCGGCGCGACGAATGAAAGGTCTTCGGATCGCTCTTCAACGAGCGGAGGCTCAGTAATTGCCGGCTCGGCTGCCGCAGCCTCGTGAGTTGTGAACTCAAAGGGCGAAGGAGCGTCGGCTTGTTCAAATGCTGGCTCCGAAATCGGCGCACTTGGCGCGTCCGGATCTGGTGCTCCAAGCAGGCTTTCGAAAGAGTCCGGAATTTCAGGATCGATTGCTTTCAGCGACCCGTGATCCGCCGGCGCGGCGACGAATTCAATCGGCTCAGCTTCGACCGGCGCGGTCGGTGCAGTTGCTTCGACCGTAGTGGGCGCCGCAGGCGTCGGATCAGGGAGGATCTCGACCGGGGTATCAGCAAGATCCGCCGGCGCTTGCTCGTTTTGAACGGGCTCGTGTGACGCTGCATCAACCGTTGCTTCGAAGCTCGGCGAATCGATGGGCGCGACTTCCGCCCTCTTCTGCACATTGATGTGCTGCTCAGCGGCCAACGCCTCGGCAGCCCAATCGATCGTTTCCTCCTCTGGCGCGGGGCTCGAATCGACCGGCAGTAAATCGAAGTCTTCCGCCAGCGGAATTGGCGCTTGCTCTTCCGGTTCGGCTCTTTGCGGCGCATTGACCGGAGCCGACGGTGTCTCGATTTCAAGAGGCTCTGGCTCAGCCGCCTTGAGATTGACTTCTTCCAGCGCACGTCGCGCCGCGGCGCGCGCGGGGCTTTCAATTGGTTCCGGCTCCGGCTCAATCTCAAGCGGGCTGTCCGCAACTTCGATCGGAGCATCGGCAAGCGGGATTGGCGCAAGCTCCCCTTCTGCCTCGAGCAACTGGCCGAGATCAGTGGATTCGGGCTCGGCGCCAGCTGCCGTATACCGCAATACCGTATCACCGATCTTGATCGTGTCGTCGAAAGCCAGCGGATGATGATGGATCGGCCGGCCATTAACGAACGTCCCGGTGCGCGAGCCCAAGTCGCGGATATATCGCTGCCCGTCGATTTCAAAAATGATGGCGTGAATAGTCGAAGCGGATAGTTCGATCAGGGCGATGTCGGCCGTTGGTCGGCGACCAATGACCACCGTCTTGCCCTCGATGGGCATGGGAACATCCGAGCCATCAATATGCAGCACCGCTTCGCGGGCACTAGTGCTGAGACGGTTGCGACTCGCGGGATTGGAGAACTTAAAAGAGAAGGACCCGATCTTGATCTGGTCGCCGTCCTTCAGGTCGGCTTCCTTCTGGGCCTTGCCATTGATGATGACCCGTTCCCGGCTGGCCAGGTCGCGAATGTAAAAGCCGCTGTTGGTACTGATGAGGGCCGCGTGGGACTTGCTGACGCTTTTGGAGAGCAGGTTGAGATGCGCGCGATGGCGCGAGCCGATGAGGGTGAAGGCGCGGGTCAGCGGGAGGGCCGGTTTACCAAGATGTTGCCCCTGGGGAACCAGCGCTGCGGCGCTGGCACCTGCCACTGAATTGGAAGAGGACGGTGCCATCGTAAAGACCCTTCGCGACGCCTATGCGCCCTGCCCTGAAGACACGTGCCAGCTTGCGCGCAGCGACTTTCAATCAAACGTGCCGGGCGTCGGTAAGTTCGCTCCAACGCTTACCGCCGATGGGATTTCCATTCCCGCGTTGCCCACGAGTCCGCTCAAGATGGGAACGCCGCCCAATGCGCAAACGTCCTGCGCGCCGGCCGCTTCGCGACGATTCTAACAAAGGATCGAAAAACGCAAAAATGAAAATGCGCACGGAACTTATGACGCATTGGGTTATCGGACGAACCCCAAAAAGACGCGATTACCCCTTCGTTTTTAGCCGCCCCGCCTGCGGGGCGCGTCTAGTGGGATGGGTTGGAAACACGGTTAAAGAATAACGAGGAGCGCCCCCTGCTTCTCGAATGATCGTCTGCGCGGGACGCGAACTGGACGCGCTCCGGAGGCGGCCGCAGGCGGAGCGGCTAAAAATGACGGTTCGCGCATCCACCGATTTACATATTGCTGCTATGCCCAGGGAAGATGTTCGCGGCCGGGTCGAGGTAATGCTTGGCGTAATTGACCGCGATGCAAGCTTCCCCAAATCCCGTGGCGATCAGCTTGAGCTTGCCGGCGTAGGTGCAGATGTCGCCTGCCGCGAAGATGCCGGGCCGGCTGGTTTGCATCATGCCATCGACTTTGATGGCCGAGCCTTCCAGCTCCAGGCCCCAGTCTTTGATGGGGCCGAGCGAATTGTGGAAGCCGATGTTCACCAGGACCGCATCAACGTCCAGGGATTCCTCGGCCTTCGAGCGGTTGTCGAAGATGGTGGCCGATTCGAGTCGGCCATTGCCGGAGATGCTTTTCAATTCATAGAAAGTTTTGATGCGCGCCGCCGACTCGCGCATTTTCACGACGCTGTCTTCATGGGCGCGAAACTGATCGCGCCGGTGAATCAGCGTCACCTGCTGCGCAACCGGCGAAAGCATGTTCGCCCAATCGACCGCGCTGTCCCCCCCGCCGACGATGAGTACCTTCTTGCCTTCGAAGGTACTAATGCTTTTCACAAAATAGTACAGTCCATGGCCTTCGTACTGCGGCGCGTTCGATAATGGCAGCGTTTTCGGCGAAAAAGCCCCGACTCCCGCGGCAATAATGATCGATTTTGTGCGATGGGATCCAGTCGAAGTATTCAAGCTGTACGTCCGAGAATCTTCATCGTAATGCAGGTCTCGTACCTGTTCTCCCAGGCAGACCGTTGGATGGTACTGCATCGCCTGCTGCAGCAGGTTATCGGACAATTCCTTGGCCAGTACCTTCGGGAAGCCGGCCACGTCGTAAATGTACTTTTCTGGATAGAGCGTGGTGAGCTGTCCCCCCGCCATTTCGAGCGAGTCGATCAGTTTGATCGACATCTGCCGAAGCCCCGCATAGAACGCCGCGAACAAGCCGGTGGGGCCGGCGCCGATGATCGAGACATCTACTGGATCGGATGAAGAAAGGTTGTCAGCCATGTGGGGTTATTGTGGCAGGAGGGAAGGCGGTGTAAACGGGAAGAACGATTCCCTGGATCGGTTAATAATTATAAAACATAATCTAGTCGGGCGGCATTATGAGCAGGCCGATTACGAACACAATATGAAGGAGGAAACCAAGTGCCGACGCGAATCCCGCGATTAACAGCGTAAAGCTTGCGTTCGATTTAGTACGTCGAATTGCATAAAGTAAAGCCGCTAGTAGCACCACTTCGGGGGCCACAAGCGCTATCAGGACTGCGCCGAAAATCCCGATGGGAAATGAAACGCCCCGCAATAGATAAAGCGTGAAGTCAAAGGCAGCGACCAGCAACACAGCCCCATATGGAATTAAGTCTCTCGAGCTGCACCGTTGCTTACCATCTTTGGCTGGACCTAAGTAATGGAGGGTATGAAGGCGGATCTCCGGCTCCTCGCGGCCCCTGCTACTATCGTTGTGAACCGTCATTGAATTTCCGACAGGCGTGTAGGCTCGAGAGTTTTGAATGACGTTCAAGTTGCGACCAGTCAATAATCGCTTTTGCTTTAGCCTAATTCGCTAAGTTTAGTTCCACGTGGAACGTTTTCGTCTGGGCTTGGTGTGCAGGCCTACTCGCTGGTGATTGCGACTCCAAGCTTGCTGACAAGCTGATCGAATTGATCGAGCGATCCATAATACAAAATCAGCCGCCCTTTTCCCTTTTTCGCGGCAGGGCGCAACTGGACCCGCAATCCCAGTTCCCGGCTCAGATTCTTTTCCAATTCCTGATAATGAGCAACCGCAGGAGGGACGGTACGGGCGGGTGCTGAAGATGCTCCGGACCCCTGCTGAATCTGGCGCTCAAGATTCCGGACAGAGAGGCTCTGGCCAACGACGATTCCGGCCAGCCGTTCTTGGTCGGCGGGATTGGTCACCCCCGCTAGAACCTTCGCATGGCCAAGGCTCAGTTCCCCATTGGCGACCATCATCTGCACGGCCGGCTGAAGATCCAGCAGACGAAGATAATTGGCGATGCTGCTGCGCTCTTCGCCGAGCCGGCTGGACAGCTCGGCTTGGGTCAGGCCAAGCTGAGTCATCAGACTCCTATAAGCCAGGGCCCGGTCGATGGGGTTGAGATTCTCGCGCTGGATGTTTTCGATCAGGGCCATCTGGGCCTGCTCGAAGGCGGAGCTTTCGCGGATGATGGCGCGAACGGTTTCCAATCCCGCAGCCTTGGCGGCGCGCCAGCGGCGCTCGCCGGCAATCAATTCATATCGATCGCCGGCAGGGCGGACGACGATGGGCTGGATCAAGCCGGTCGAGCGGATGCTCGCCGCCAGCTCCATGATGGTGGCTTCATTCATCGCCCGGCGAGGCTGGTGCGGGTTGGGGACGACCTGGTCCAGCTTCAGATCGAGGACCGATCCTGAAGTCGGAGCCGTCGGCGGGGCATCGATGGTCGGAGCCGATTTATCCGGAATCGCTGGAATCGGAGCTACTGCCTGCTCCGGTACATCCATTGAAAGCAGGCTGCTAAGCCCCCGGCCAAGACGCGGTTTGGTCTTCATGGGATCCTCCCAATCAAGATCGCACTATTCCACTGTTCCACGTGGAACTTCGCAGCCACCTTATCGCGATGGACGGAAAATGCAATGAAAGGCAGCCGAGACGCCACGGGTGGGGCGAACCAATCGGGTCGCAAAAATCGCTCGCGCGCGGCGCGCGACACTTGCGCGCCGCGCGCGTCATTAGGGGACAAATCATTGTGTAAGTCATTGACAACAAAGATCTTATGATTATCATCTGCGCGCGGCGCACGACCTTTGCGCGACACCAGCGCCGCGCTCCAATTGTCAAGCGATTTTACATATTTATGTTGCTACATATCCTCCGGCTCCCCAATTTGATCAGAAGCGCCGGACACGATCAGCCGAAATTGGCGCTCACTTTCGAGCGCCCCGCGACCAAGATGTGACGCGCGACGCCCAAAATTTCCCCATCGCCGCAGTCGCTGGCATGTACATTATTTCAGAGCCCTTACGATCGCTGGAACATAATGACCCCATCGATATAATCCCGCGTCCCTAAGACCAACGCTCGGGCCGGTAGGTGCTGGGCGGCAGGATTGATTTATGCCTTATACATTGACGCCTTCGACTGATGATTTGATGTCCGCTGCCACCGACGGGTCCAGCAGCGAAAACCGCTGGACGCTGAACTTCGGCCCCCAGCACCCCGCCACGCATACGACCCTTCGCCTGGTGCTAGAACTGGATGGCGAGCGCATCCTCCGGGCTACGCCGCACATCGGCTACCTTCACAGCGGCTTCGAAAAGCTCGGCGAGCATCTCAATTACAACCAGTACGTCACCATCGTAGATCGCATGGATTATTCCGCGCCGATCTACAATGAGTTGGCCTGGCACGGCGCGACCGAGAAGCTGATGGGCATCGACCTGACGCCGCGCTGCAAGGTACTACGGACGATCGCCAACGAACTGGGTCGAATTCAGTCGCACCTACTGTGCGTCGGCGCGGCGGGGCTCGACCTGGGCGCGTTCACTGCCTTCCTCTACGGCTTCAATGAGCGCGAAGTCATCTACGACATTGTCGAGTACATGTCCGGCCAGCGCTTTCATACCAGTTGGACGCGCGTAGGGGGGCTGAACATGGACCTGCCGGACCAGGCGACGTTCCAGCGCATGGTCAAGAAGTTCATCAATGAGAACATGCCTCGCGCCACCGAAGACGTCGAGAAGCTCTTAAATAAGAATCGTATCTTTATCGATCGTACCAAAGGCGTAGGTCCCATAAGCCGCGAAGAAGCGATGGCTTGGAGCCTGAGCGGACCGATGGCTCGCGCATCAGGCGTGCGTCGCGATATCCGCAAGGATGAGCCGTACCTTTGCTACAAAGACAATTGGGACAATGCCGGCGCGAAGGCGGTGGATTTCAAAGTACCTGTCATGACCACGGGCGATGTGTACGCCCGGTATCTCATCCGGCTCGAGGAGATGAAACAATCTTGCCACATCATCCGGCAGCTCATCGACAACATTCCCGATGGTCCGGTAAACGTGAGCCCCGAAGGCAAAGAAGTTCTGCCGCCCAAGGACCAGGTCTACAGCAGCATTGAAGGTCTGATTCAGCATTTTGAAATGATCATGACCAACCGCGGCTTCGCAGCGCCCAAGGGCGAAGTCTACGGCTGCATCGAAAGCGCCAACGGCGAGCTTGGCTACTACATCGTCAGCGATGGCGCCAACGTCCCCTGGCGGGCGCGCACCCGGCCGCCTTGCTATATCAATTACCAGACTTTCCCCAAGCTGATCGAAGGCCACATGGTCAGCGACGTGGTGGCGGTTCTGGGCAGCATTAATGTCATTGCCGCGGAGCTGGATCGATAAGCCGGAGGGGCTGATGACCACTGGAAGCATTCGAGGAACATAAGCGATGTGGAAGGCGACTCTTTTCCCTCTCCCGGTACTCCGGGGGAGGGTTAGGGTGGGGGCCTTCGGTAAGGGTCACAGAAAAACCCCCTCCCAGCCCTCCACCGGAGTACCGAGGGAGGGAGACAGAGACAGAAGAATCGAGTTTGTGAGCAACGTCCCAGACAGAAGGCATCGTAATGGCATGGATTACTGAAAACCGTCGAAGCAGCACCATCGAGCGGCGTTCTGAGCCGTACTTGACCGACGAGATCAAACACGAGCTGGAAACCAAGTATTTCCCGCGCTATCCGACCAAGCGGGCGGTTCTTCTGCCGGGGCTGCATGCGATTCAGCATCGCTATAACTGGATCCCGATGCAGGCGATGGAAGAGCTGGCGGAGTTTCTGGAGCTCGCACCCGCTGAGGTGCTCGATACCGCCAGCTTCTATGAAGAATACTGGCTGAAGCCCAAGGGCAAGTACCTGATCCAGGTCTGCCGATCGCTTTCGTGCGAAGTCTGCGGCTCAAACGACATCACCGCGCATTGCAAGAAAAAGTACGGCATCGAGATTGGCCAGACCACGCCCGATGGGCAATTCACGCTGGTCGAGCTGGAGTGCCTGGGTGCGTGCGGGACGGCCCCGGTCGCGCTGGTCAATGAAGTGTTGTATGAAGAATTGACGCCGGAGAATTTTGACCGGGTGCTCGATAGCCTGCCGAAGGACCCGCATCATCACGAGGATCCATTTATCACCTGGACTGAAGAAGATCATGCCGGCCATGCACCGGAGCCGCGAACTTCGGTCGATCCGGAGGAACGGGAAGGAAAAGATCGGATTTCGCATGGGGGGGCGGAAGGCAAGCTGACAAGCTAAGTTCGGATCATGGATGGCTCCCCGCAACCAACCTCGCGCAATCGAAGCCGGCTCATTATTGCCGCGCTGATTTTTGTGCTGGGTGGGGCAGTCGGTTTCCTCGCCTGGCAGCATTGGTCGATTTATCACCTGGCGACGGTTCAGGAAGGCGTGCTCTATCGCGATGGCGCCCGGTCGGCTGGCGAACTGGAGCGGGCAGTTGAAAAAGTTCATGCGAAAACCGTGGTCTGCCTGGTGGATGACAAGGAAATGGCCGATCCGGCGAAGCCGCAGTTCAAGCAGGAAATGGCCTGGCTGAAGGATCACGGCCTCAAAAGCGAGCGGATACCGGTTCGGCTGGGCGGTTGGCCGGCCACGAATGATGTGCAGCGGTTTCTAGAGATCGTCCAGGACCCGGCAAATCAGCCCGTGCTGGTTCATTGTGCTCAGGGTGTTCGGCGGACGGCGATGATGGTGGCGGCTTATCAGGAATCGGTGCTGGGATATGATGCCCCGCGAGCCAAGTCGTCGATCCTGACCTTTGGCCACAGTGACCATACGATTAATGACATCCGGCGATTTATCGATCATTATGATCCAAAGTCGCGGACGATTTCGCCGGACTTGGCCACGGCGCGGGCCGCGGATGAAAAGTAGTTTTTGAAAGTGCAGTAGGCTGAATTGCTGGATCGGACGAATATGTCAACCACTCGTCCCGGCAAAGGTTGGTTAGGCTGGCTTGGCCGGCAGGTCGGATATGTTCGACATGCCGTCCGGAGCGATCCAGCCGCGCCGGCGCCGAAAGTGGTTTATCGTCAGAACCACACGGAAGAAAAGCCGCTGCCGGATCAGCCCGGCGTAAAGCTTCGCCGAACCGTGATCGATGAGGTGATCGTCGATCCAAAACCGAAGCTGACCGACCAACGGAAAAACGGAAGCCCTGGTACCGAGCAGAAGTAGTCTGGTACCAAGAGAAAGATTGCATCGATTTGCGAGAGACAAATGGCCTATAACGAACCAGTCCTGACCAAACGAATCCCACTCGATCCCAACCAGCGCAAGACCGTCTGGTACGATGACTACGTCGCCACCGGCGGGTACGTCCAATTGCGCAAGGCGCTGGATATGAAGCCGGACGAGATCATCAAGGTGGTCACTGATTCGGGCCTTCGCGGTCGTGGCGGGGCGGGCTTCAGCGCTGGACAGAAGTGGTCGTTTATCCCGAAGGAAAAGAAGGGGCCGCATTACCTGGCGGTGAATGCCGATGAGTCGGAGCCCGGCACGTTCAAAGACCGCTACCTGATCGACTACGATCCGCATAGCATGCTCGAAGGCATCGCCATCTGCGCGCTGGCGACTCAGGTGGACATTGCCTACGTCTTCATCCGCGGCGAGTACCATCGCCAGACGAAGGTACTGGAAAAAGCCGTCCAGGAAGCGTACGAAAAAGGAGTCTTCGGCAATGGGATCTTCGGCTCCAAGCACAAGCTCGAATGCTATGTGCATCGCGGGGCGGGGGCGTATATCTGCGGAGAAGAAACCGGACTGCTCGAAGCGCTCGAAGGCAAGCGCGGCTGGCCGCGCAACAAGCCGCCTTTCCCGGCCATCGCTGGCGCATTTGCGAAGCCCACGGTCATCAACAATGTCGAAACACTCTGCTGCATTCCGCCGATCCTCGAGCGAGGGCCGGAGTGGTTTAAGTCGATGGGTACTAAAAGCTCGCCGGGCCCGAAGCTCTATGGCATGAGCGGCCATGTGAATAAGCCGGGCGTATATGAAGACGAGTTGGGCATCACTCTCGATTACGCGATCAACAAGCTCTCGGGCGGAATGAAGGGCGGCGCTTACAAGGCCGCCATCTGCGGCGGAATTTCGATGGGCGTTCTCGGCCCCGATCAACTCGACATCAAGCTCGATTTCGATGACGTTCGCTTCCGCGGCGGCTGCCTGGGACTCGGAACCGCCGGCATGATCGTGATGAACGAGCATACCGATATGGTTGCGGCCCTGCGCAACTGCGTGCGGTTTTACGCCCACGAATCCTGCGGCCAATGCACACCCTGCCGCGAAGGCAGCGGCTGGATGGTCAAGATTCTCAATCGCATCATGGACGGCATGGGGCGCCGGCGCGATATCGATTTGCTCATGGAGCTGGAAAAGACCATGGGCATCATGCCCGGCACCACGATCTGCGGTTTGGCTGATGGCACCGCCTGGGCGACGCGCACCTTCATTAACAAGTTCTACGATGAATTTGCCGCCCGCTGCCCCGAAGAGCCGGCGACGGTGCCGCTCACGATCTCGCGAGGCCGAAGCAATGTCCTGACGCCGATGGGGTCGAATACGCGGTAAGGCGAGCGCGCATTCAGGTCAAACAAACGGGTTCTTTTTCGCGCGGAAGGTCCGATAATATCGAAGGTCTAACGCGGGCTGTATGTGGCGATAAAAGTTCCACGTGTAACAATGGCGCGCCACACTCTTCGTCCGATAATCCACGGCAGATTCAGGCTACCAATAAAAAATGAATTCTTGGCGCCCTTGGCTCCTTGGCGGCCTTGGCGCAAACAGAAGGCCTGAATTCGCGCAACCACAAAAGTTCAGAACGTGTACATCACGCCCAAATATCCTTCCCAAGCATTGATCGAAGGATTCCGGTCCGGTCCCTTCAGTGCGGCATTCGAAAAATGCAGCCAGCGCGCTCCACCGATCAGATAGAGATGATCCTGCAGCCGCCAGGTCACGCCCGCGCCGGCTTCGGCCATGAAATTAAAATAGGTGGCATAGTAGGGGGTCGGCGCGGTGGCATAAGTCACACCGCCGCCCACGTCGAAAAACAATGAAAAACGGTCGCGTACGAAAGCGTGATGGCGAAGCAGCAGATTCAAATCAGTGATCACCGAATCCGGCCCCGGCTGTCGCACTGAATATCCCGCCGCTTCGAGATTGATCGAAACGTCATTGTCAACGAAATAGCCAACGCCGACCGATCCCGCGCCGATTCGGGCCGGTGATGTCGCGAAGCTGTGCGCAAAAGCACCCTCGGCAGTAATCTCCCACGTTCCACGGGCAAAATCGGGAAGATTAGGCGGCGGAGCAGGAGGCAGCGGCGCAGTCGTCACCGGAGGCGGTGAAGCCGTAGCCGGCTGCGTCTGATCTTCCGCGGCTCGACTTGTTTGGCTGATCGATATGAAGATACAGAACCCTATCAGGACCAGTCGCACAACATTTCGGTACATTGCGATTCCTCGTTCAGTCATGAGATGTCTGATGGTCCGTCCGGACCGAGATGAAATTAGCCGGGTTTCCTGGCGGTATATTCCGAGAAGATTCCCATTTCGATTCGTCGCTGTCCTTCAACTAGGCCGGCGTCGGTCATTGCCGAAATCACATCCTGTGGCGACACGCAGTTTTCGGTTGTATCCCAATAGTATTGCCATAGTTTGGGGCTTTGCACGCTGCGCGCCAGGATGCGTGCCGCGAGCGGGGCAGCCGATTTCATGTACCATCGCAGCATCCAGTTGGCCCAGCGCCGTCGGGGCCGGGTGATTTCCAGAACACAAACACGCCCGCCAGGCTTCAGAACGCGATGGAATTCTTGGAAGGCCGCTCGAAGATCGCCGAGGTGACGCAGCGCATAGCCCATGCTCAAAAAATCGAATTGATCGGCCGCCAGTGGCAACTGCTCGCCAACACCCTGCACGACGCGGATGGAAAGCTTTGCAACCGCCTCGGCGAGCATGCCGCTGCTTGGATCGACACCCAGCACGAGGGAGGGGCTGCCGACGATATGAGCCGCCTCGCGCGCGACTAGGCCGGTGCCTACTGCAACATCGAGCACGCGCATTCCGCTCTGCAGGCCCGCCCGCAGCAATGCCTGCCCACGATAGCGCGATCCCGTGCCCAAGGCAATCGTCCGCTCGACACGTTCATAATCCGGCGCCGTCTGGTCAAAAATGCCGCGAACGAATTGCCGCTTCTGCGTGACTGATTCGTAATAGCGCGGCAAAGCCGGGTGCGGTGCAAGGGTGGCTGAAATAGGGGAATCCAGTGCCATTTGGGCGCAAGTGTACACGAGCCAGGATGGATTCATAAGAGTCGATTATCCTCACGATTCTTGACAATCAGCAGGGGCATTAAGTTAGCTCCTGTTTCGGCTCAAACATTCAGCCCAAATCGCGGTAACAGAATCAGCGGAATCGTGCTCGTCTTTCTCGGCTCGCTTCTTTTACAGGTCGAATTATGCCACGCAGAAACCTTGGCCGGTCGATCGCTCTTTTCGTCCTTATCGCAAACCTTGCCCTTCTGACCGCGGCGGTGCGTGCCGCGGATAGCAAGGAGGACCTGGGCGAAGAGATGTTCAACGGCAAGGATTTCACCGGCTGGAAGATGGACAATCCGAAGCAGGCGTGGGTCTGGAAGATTGTCTCGACCGCAAAGCTGGATCCCAAGGATCACAATAATCTTGCCACCGCCGGCGACGGCCACGAAGGGCATGGCCTGATGTTTCGCGTGAAGCACGAGGAGGGCTACGGCGCCAATCCCTACACGGAGAAAACCTTCGGCGATTGCCAGGTGCATGTCGAATTCATGATTCCCGGCGGATCGAATTCCGGCATCTATCTGATGGGCCAGTATGAATTGCAGATTCTTTCCGATTACGGCCTGCCGGATGACAAGATCAACATCCACAACACCGGCGCGATTTATGCGACGCGCAAGGCGCGCACGATTCCGCTTAAGCCATACGGGGAATGGAACACTTACGACATCGTTTTCCAGGCGCCGCGCTTCAAGGACGGGAAGAAGATTCAAAATGCCAAATTCATCAGCGTCAAACTGAACGGCGTGGTCGTGCAGGAAAATGTGGACACGCCCAAGCCAACGGGTGGACAATTGCCGGGCGGCGAAAAGCCAGTCGGGCCACTGATGATTCAGGGCGATCATGGCTGTGTTGCCGTTCGCAGCGTGCGAATTAAGCCGTTGGAGCAGAAGTAGGGAAGATCAGCGGCTCGCGGATTGATACTCGAAGATTCAAAACCTCTTTTATTTGGCGGACATTATGAAGAAAAATCGCGTCGCTCTCACTCTCGGCTGTGTTCTGGCTGCGTTTGCGTTGCCGGCCTGCTCCCACTCGAGCCACCCGCAGGATCAAAATGAAAATCACACGGCGCTGGATCAGAAAGATTCAGATGCCGCTCATCATGAGACTGCCGACCTGGGTGAATCGCTTTTCAATGGTAAGGATTTCACCGGCTGGGTCATGCGCAATCCGAAGAAAGCCGACGTCTGGTCGGTGGTTTCCGATGTCCGCCTCAATCCGCATAACCACCGGCAACTCGAGGCCCCTGATCCAGCCGAGGGCAACGGCGGCATCATGCTCCGCAATGGCGAAGGCGACAGCGGTGGCCGAACCGGAACCGATATCTTCACCGAGAAGAAATTCGGCGACTGCCAGGTGCATGTCGAATTCATGATCCCCGAGAAGAGCAACTCGGGCGTCTACTTCATGGGCGAATACGAAATCCAGATCTGGTCCGACATCGGCACGCCCAAGGACAAGCTGGGCGTTCACAACACGGGGGCCGTCTACGCGACCAAACCGCCGCCTTTCATCGCGCTCAATCCGTATGGCGAGTGGAACACTTACGACATCACCTTCCGCGCCCCGCGCTTCGATGCCAGTGGCAACAAGATCGAGGACGCCAAGTTCATCAAGGTGGTTTTGAATGGCAAGACGGTCCAGACTGATGTCGATACGCCAAAGCCCACCGGCAGCCAGATTCACAACAAGGAAGTCGCGACCGGCCCGCTGATGCTCCAGGGCGATCATGGCCCTGTGGCCTTCAGAAATATTCGGATCAAGCCGCTGAACGACGCGAAGTAAACGCCGCAAACGCCGCAGGGTTGACCTTCGCTGACTCGATCGTAATATATTTCGCTCCCCGCAACGGGCGATCCGTTGTGGGGCCGAGGCACCTTTAGCTCAATTGGATAGAGCGTCGGCCTACGGAGCCGAAGGTTGAAGGTTCGAGTCCTTCAAGGTGCGATGGGGCTTCAGTCATTGAAAAACCCTTGTTTTCGTGGCATTTGCGACGATGCCGACAGCCGTTGTGTTATCTCAAACGGCTGTCGGCATCAAGCGTTTTTGCCCCCATTTGCCTACGGATTTGCCTCCGATTCTGCCTCCCCTTGTGTAGCCGAGACGTTCCGCTAATTTCTGCTAACCATGAGCGACAACAAAAAAGACAAAAAAGCGGAGTTGGAGAAATGGGCGGAGAAGATTTACGCCGAAACAAACGAAACGCAAACGAGAGCGAACGTGGGGCATCTCCGAATGGAACTGCGTGCCCGCGAAAGAGACGGCTCAACGAAAAAAAACCCATCATTGCCCATGATGGGGGTTGCGGTCTTGCGTCGCTCTCCGTTGTCCCTACGGTTCTCCAATCGCGTCAAAGACGCGCGCTCATCAACAGCCCCATCAATTAAAAACGCCCCTCATTCGATATGAAGGGCGTCGGTCTTTTCATGCTCTTACTTGGCGTTAGGGGGCGTCGGTCAAAACGCGCGCTCATCGGCAACCCCATCATCGACAGCCCCAAGCCGTTCAGCGTCGGCGTGCCCGTCGCCCTTCACCGACAGCCCAACGAAACATCGCTTACCGTTGAAAGGTTTGCTTGGATAATTCCGCTCCCTCATTCGCTTGCCAAATTCGATTTTGCTTAAAGTCCCTTTCAAGCCGTTGTAATCGAGCCAGCGAATGTAGGCACGGTAAACATCGTCGGTCGGAGTTCTTTCGGCATCGTTTGGTTCGATGCAATCCGACAAGAATTGTCCGAAGTTATCAGATTCACAACGATATTCGTTTACGGCATCCGATACGGCGCGCGGCTCATGTAGTTTCCCATCGGCGCGCCATGCTCGCAGACCTTGCAAGCACCAATTCAAAATACCGCTACTCTCCGCGCGCAACTTCTCCGACAACTTTTCATCCCTTTCATTAAGGGGGATTTGCTGTAGGAACGGAATAAGTTTGATCCGACGCCAAACGCCCTCATCATTGTTTAGGACTTTCGGCTTATGATTACAGTCAAGCCATAATTTATGTGTTGCGTCAAATTCAAAAGACGATTCATACAACCGTCGCGCGCGTATCTTCGATGTTCCAACCAACCGTTTAATCTTCGCTTCATCGAACCGTTGCCCATTGTTTATTTCGGAGCATGAAGCGAACCGTACCCCTTGTAAATTCGCTTCATCTTCAGCGTTTTGCTTGAACTTGTCATCGGCAAGTAATAGCGACTGCTGCCCAACGATAGCATACTCTCCCATCATTGATAGGATAGCTTCGACAAAGGTAGTCTTTCCATTGCGACCTCCGCCCCATAGAACGAAAAGACATTGAGCAACTATATCGGCAGTCATGGAATATCCAACCGCCCTTTGAATGTACTCGATAACTTCCAATTGTGTCTTCCCATCGGCGTCTTGAAAAATACGGTCAATGAACTTCAGCCAAGTAGGGGCTGTCGCCGTTGGGTCAAATCTTACGCGCGCCAGTTTAATTATATAATCGCTCTGCCGATGCGGTCGGAGCGTACCATCGGAAAGGTCGATGGTCCCATTTTCGACATTCAATAGATTGCCGTCGCGGTCAAACATTGAAGGGTCTTCTCCGATCAGTTTTTGGACTACCGATAGCATGGCGTCAACCTTGAATGACGCGCGCGATTGAGACATCCATCGGAGATAGTTGCGTTGTTTATCACCGTCTTTGATGGTCTTGAATATTTCCATCATGTCATGTTCAACGAAATGTACAGCCATTTTCTTTACATCATCTTTGTTGTCCCTTGCCCATCGTTTACCGTCCCAAATGAGCCATGCTTTCCATAGCGGAACATATATGATGTTCTGTCCGTAGCGTTGAAGAAATGCCCTCGCGTTTCCTACATCATCCGTAAATGGGCCGTTGGTCCCATCATTGTTTGTTGATGCGGCGACTGTCGCCGTCTCATTTGTATTAGATGGGGCGACGGTTGAAACCTCATCGGTACAATCTACCGTTTTGCAGGCGCGCGGAGTTCCGTTGCTAAACGCACTGCGAACCTTTTTAGCAAGATCGGTACTTTCCCATGGGGGCGAACATTTTGGGTTGTAATGTTCTTCCATCAGCATAAGAACACCATGCTCCGACAGCCCTATCCCATGATGGCACCGAGCCGCCGCAAGATGTCCAGCCGTATTGAAAGTCTTATCGTCCCCATGCTGCCCCTCATTCGCGGGCGCGCATTTTGCAAGGTAGGCGACAGCCCATCGGTTTAGGGCTTGCCTACAATCTGCCCCATCATCTTTTATTGATGGGACAATGGTAGGGGCAACGGCTATAGGGGTTGCAACGACTGTATTTTTTACTAATGGGGCGACAGTCTGCGATGCGTCCGAAATTGCATCGCCACCTTGTTCCGCGATAAACGCATGGGCGAATGTCTTGAAAGCCGATTCGCTTACGGGCGCGCGATTAGGATACTCCCCAACTACGGTTCGCACTCGCCATATCCTACCATCGTCGGCGATTTGGGGGCGGTTGCGGTTCATGGTCCCGACCAATCCGCATACTCTTGATGGGTCTTTAACAACGGCGGTATCTATCTCGCAATAGGCATTATTGTATTTCGCGGCAAGTACATCCGCTAAAGCCCCCATCAAGGCTTGATGTTCGGCGGTATTGGTTAGACTGATGGGAAAGAGAAGTAGGTAGCCATTTCCGCTACAGACTTTAAGGGGCGTTGATAAGCCCCTTTCCACCAAGTCGCGTTTCACAATATCTGCGACCTTTTCGACCTCTTGTAATTCGGCTTCCATCGCGGAGCATCGTTGTCCGTTCGACGGTTTATTGTCTATGTCGATTGCCAAAAAACGATAAGCAAGCACGTCGCCCTTTGCGACCTTTTGCCTACCGACAGCCCCATCATCAAGATAATGCACGGACGCCCAAACGGCTCCTAAATCTTCCCTTGATAAGAGTTCGCCGTGTAGGATTTCGACAGCCCCATCTTCAAGGGGCGGAAAGGTAGTTCCCCATGCGATGCCACCGCCGTTCATAGGGGGAGCAATGATATTAATGGGGGACAGCGAACCGACGTTCAACCATTTCAAGTAGGTTGCTACTTCATTTGACAAAAACTCCATAAAACTCGTTCCAAAAAAAAGCCCTTCGCAACCATAGGGGAAGCGAAAGGCGGAACGATTCATGGAGTTTTCATTCCATAGGTATTATCGGCTTTGGAGCGTGGCATCAGCCCCACTCGCTCCGTCAATACATCGTTATTCCCTTGGCATCCCTATGATGCGTCCACACAACCGCGTGGATAAATCTCTATCGGCTATTTCGCAACAGATAGAACAGTTGCTCCGTAACTTTTTCAGGAAATTCTCATAGGGAGACTTTACGGAGCATCTGTTCCGTCTGTTCCCAACCCCTTCAACAAGGAATTTTGTCGCGTCCCTCTGTTTCAGAACAGATGAAACAGATGCTCCGTAACTTTTTCTTAGAGATTCCTATAGGGACTTTACGGAGCATCTGTTCTATCTGTTCTGACTTTTTACCT
>Ga0134128_10000042_pt1 | contig 169589 bp, 165 predicted proteins | sample KB31754_FD_96462 | JGI IMG/M metagenome (GOLD analysis project Ga0134128, IMG submission 96462) | Terrestrial soil microbial communities with excess Nitrogen fertilizer from Kellogg Biological Station, Michigan, USA - KB3-175-4 | ecosystem: Environmental > Terrestrial > Soil > Unclassified ... | reverse complement strand
CCCAGATCTTCTTCACCCTTCAAGCCCCAGCGCGAGCCGGACAGGGCGCCCTGGCCTGCGTCGCCGGCACCGGTCGAAGCGCCGGAGTCACCCAGCGAGAAAACGTGGTCGCCGGCGGCGTTTTGGTGCGTGGTGTAGTTCAGCGACAGGTCGATCACGCCATAGAGGGTGACGCTGGTTTGGGCGAAAGCACCAGTGGCGACGCACGAAGCGATCAAGCCGGCAAGAATCTTGTATTTCATTTGCATTTTCCTTTATCAACTGGAATCCGGTGTGGATGCGGCAAGTTTACCTGTAATGGCATGCAAGTTGATCAGTTCGTCGTACATTTACAACATAAGTGATGTGTAATACCAACATGAGACCAGTTTTCCCCGATAACACATTTCACGGAATCTTGCCTTTCGAAAAGAGAAGGAGAAAGCCTCATTGAAGCTTCACTTTCAAAGCAAGATTGAAACATTTCCTTACAAATCAAAAAGTGACTTGCCGATTTAATAATTTTTATCGCGCAGTTTGATTGTTGCTGAAATCGGAATTGTGCATTGCGATAATCCGCCTTTTTGAGCGATTCGAGAAAGGGTAAAGTGACTTCCATGATGAGCGCGCAACCATACCAGTAGCTGCAGCGACTCGGAAATAGAACGGTGAGCCATGTTCAATAATCGACTGCCCGTTCACATCAACTGTTCGAATGAAAGGGAATTGACAATGAAAACCGCACAAATTATCGCCGCAGCCTTGATCTTCAGCGCCAGCGTTTCCGCCATGGCCCAGCAAACCGTTGCAGACAGTAAGGAAATCACCCACGGCAAGACGCGCGCCGAAGTCGTCGCTGAACTGAAGCAAGCCGAAGCCGAAGGCAAGGCCATGCCCACCGGTTTTGTCGCTTACGACGCTCCTGCCAAGACCGGCACGGCATCGGGCAACACCACGATCGCACGCAAGTAATATCTGACCGCGATCAGCTCTCCCCCTTGCTCGCCTCTCCCCCGGCGGGCAAACAAAAACGCCACCGTGAAGGTGGCGTCTTTGTTTGTGCAGCGAGCATTGCCCGCGCAATCACGCGATCAGAACGAGTGCTGGATACCAACACCGAAGTAGCTGGTCGTTTCACCTGCGCTATTGCCTGCCGCCGTGTATGCGCCCACGCCGCCAATAAAGGCGCTGATACCGGCATTGGCATCAGCCTTGATGTCGGCAAATTGCGCAAACAGCTGGGTGCGCTTCGACAAGGCGTAGATGTCCATTAAGGCGATCGCGGTGGTCTTGCCGCCGGAAAGCGGGCCGTCATCCTTGGCATCGTAGTAGGACAGGTTGATCTTGTTGCCGATGCTGGTCTTCCAGTCGAAACCGACACCCCAAGCCTTCACGTCGCTACCCGGAATGATGTTGGGCGACTTGAATTCGCCATATTGGCCACGCACGGCAAAATTGCCGAAGTCATAGCCCAGGCCGAATACACCGATCTGGCTTGACGTTGTCGTGTTGGTCGTGCTCAGGCCGTTAGCCTTCGCATAGCTGCCGGAAACAACGAAGCCGGCATAGCTGTAGGACACACCGACCGATTCGGTCTGGTTGGCCGAGGTGCTGCCGGCAATGCCGCCAAAACCGTATTCAACACCCACGTACAAGCCGCTGTGGGTATAGGTGTAGGTGAGCGCGTTCTGGTCGAAGATACCGCCGCCGAGGGCACCGCCGCCGGCCTGGTTGTTACCCACCGTTGCCATGATCCAGTACTCGAGCATCGAGAACGAATCGGCCAGGCCACGCGGCTCGGTTGCGATCGACGCGATGATACCTGGGTCAACCTGCATGCCGGCACCGACAGTTCCCCAGTCGCCGCCCAAAGTGACCTTGGCTTCACGGCCGAAAATCTGGCTTTGATAAACGCCCGGGCTGTTATGCGTGCCGTTGCCCGCATTGAAACCGCCTTCGAGGTTAAAGCCAACCTTCATGCCATCACCGATGTCTTCCGAACCCTTCATGCCATAGATACTGGGAAGAAGCTGTCCGTCGACGAAACCGGTGGTGCGGCCAGCCGAGGGCGTGCCGGAATTATTTTGTGTCATGAAACCGGCATCGATAATGCCGTACAGCGTGACCGAACTTTGCGCCTGGGCCGAACCAGCAGCAGCAAAAGCACCCAAGACCGCGAGGGAACATAGCGTCTTTTTCAAAATCATGTCTCCTGTTTTCATTATTTATAAACTGCCGCTCTGAGAAGCAAACCAGATTAGCCACATACGAAGTGAACTGGAATCAAGTCTATTCCAGATTGCATCGCAAGCTACATAGAAAAAAGCACGGCAGTATTTTTACGGTGCATTTATGTAGCGCATTCACAACAGGAATTACAGCTCAAAAAGAAAAAGCCCACCGCACGCGGTGGGCTTTCATGACGCTAGTTACTCGTCTGCGAATATCGCTTCAGCTCAAATTAGAACTTGTGGCGGATACCGACGGCAGCGATGTAGTTGCTGTCGTTGTACACAGCCGACGACCATTGGTCGCCCTTGTATTGCGAGTACATCACGCCGGCGTACACGTCCGAACGCTTGCTGAAGTGGTAATCCAGCAAGGCCGAATAGCTGTAGATGTTGCCGTCAGCCTGGCCGGTCTTCGGCGTCGGGTTGGTAGCGTTGGCGACATAGTCGTCCGAGCGCTTGGCGTTCTGGTCGTAGAAGCCCAGAGCCAGGTTCAGGGCCGGGGTGATGTTCCAGTCACCACCGATGAACCAGACGTCGGTCGTTTGGTCTGCACCGGAGAACGTTGCCGAAGCAGCACCAGCGTTGGCAACCGTGTAGCCATACAGCGAGGTCAGGCCGAGCGAAGCGAAGGAGTCCGAAGGCTTCTTCAGCGTGTAGGTTTCATAACCGCCGCGGACCGTGAAGTCGCCGAAGTTGTACTTGGCGGCCAACAGCCATGCCGTAGTGTCGTAAGTCGTCACGTTGATCTCGCCAGCGACCGCGCTGGTGGAGGTCTTCATGCCGTCGGTGAATTGCTCGTAAGCAGCCTGGATGCCGAAGCCTGCAGCTTCATAGCCAACGTTGGCCGTGAACGCCGAATTGGCCGAGCTGCTACCCGATACGCCACCGACCTTGTACAAAGCGCCAAAGTTCACGTCGCCGATCTTGTTCTTGTACTTGATGCTGTTGTCGATACGGGTGTCTTCCGAGATACCGCCGCCGCCGCCGATGGTGCCGGAGAAGCCCAGAGGCGAGAACAATTGCGCCAGTTGAACCGGGTCATAGTTCACCAGGATGTCGAAGAACGGGGCATAGTTGCGGCCGAAAGCCAGCGAACCGGCGCCGTCCATCGACAGGCCAACGAAGGCTTGGCGGTTGAACAGTTGGCCGTCCAGGGAAGTGTTGGCCGACACGGTCGAAGCCTTGGGCGAGTTGTTCGCCAGGGCAGCAGCACCGTTGTTCAGCGAGCCGGAACCGATGTTGAAACCGGATTCCAACGTGAAGAAGGCCTTCATGCCACCGCCGAGGTCTTCCGAACCACGGATACCCCAACGGGAATCCTGGATACCGCCGTTGAACATGCCGTTGACCGAGTTGGTCACGGAAGCGGACTTGGTAGCCGAAACCGGGTTCACGGTTGCGGGGAAATTCGAGTCGCCGGAAAGGGAGTAATCGATGTGACCGACTGCAGCGTCCAGAATGCCGTACAGTTCGACCGAGCTGGTGCCGGCGGATTGTGCGAATGCGCCGCCGGAGGCGAGCATCAGGCCCAGGCCGATGAGTTTCTTATTCAATTGGTACTCCTTAACAAAGGTGGTGGAAATTTGGTTGCGGATTGTCATTCAATCCGTCGTTTGCAAATTGCGCCTCGAAGCACCGCAACAGGAACCACTTGATTCTTCCCATTCCTGAAATGGTGCAGCACGGCCGAGCATGTTGCATCGTTATGGAGCAGTATTATCGGACGCGACATAACGGAAGGCCGCAGTGTAACGTCCAAATATTTCAATAACATGACGGTTCGTTGCGCAAATACAACGAGAATTTTCTTGCAGGAATCAAAATTTACAAAAATGCAACTCGAAATTGCACTACAAAATCAGCGCAATCCAGGCCGGGCGGAGAAAAAGAATTTCAGGACTGGGGGTTGCCGCAGCGCACCGAGGCGTGCGTACCACGGGCACTTTCGTGGAAAGTGAGGGTAAAACCGTGCAAATGGATGATGGCGGCAACAATCGACAAGCCCAGGCCATAGCCGTCCGACTTGCCCTGCTGACCACGATAAAAACGCTGCAGCACGGCATCGCGTTCCTCGGGGCCGATACCGATCCCGCTATCGATCACGTCGAAGCAGGCAACACCTTCAACCTGACCAAGAGTGACCGAGACTTGCCCGCCTTCCGGCGTGAATTTGATGGCATTGTCGACCAGATTGGACAGCGCTTCGAACAACAGGCCGGGGTCGGCATGGATCATCGGTGCCGGCGTGCTGTGAACGTCGAAACGGACCGATTTATCTTCGGCCAGCGCTTCAAACAGTTCGGCAATCGGCGTCAGCACGATTTGGGGGTCGATCTGGCCGAAGCCGGCCCTGCGCTGGCGGTTCTCGATTTCGGAAATCCTGAGCAGCGCACGAAAGCGGGCCAGCAGAGCATCCGTCTCGGTCAGCGCGTTGTCGAGCATGCGACGATGTCCCGGTTCGGCCATTGCCTGCTGCACCCGGTAAAGCGTCAGGCGCAACCGGGTCAGTGGCGTGCGCAAATCGTGGGCCACGTTGTCGGTCACGCTCTTGACTTCGTTCAATAGCCGTTCGATTTCTTCGAGCATCAGGTTGACGATGGACGACAACATATCGACTTCATCGTTACGCTTCGAGACCGGCAGGCGCTGGCTCAATTCACCCTGCATGATGCGCCGCGCCGTATCACGCACCGTATTGATGCGACGCAACGGCCCGACACTGAGGAAAAATCCGCCCAGCAAACCCAATGCAATGATGAAAGTGCCGCTGACGATCAGCGCATTCAAGATGATCGCCTTGATTTCCGACGCCTGGGTAAAGTCGCGCCCGACCACCAGGATTTCGCCCCCAGGCAATTGCCTGACCATGGCGCGCGCCAATCCAACCGGCATCTCTGAAGCCACCCCGCCAGGGCTGTATTGCGGCAAGGTGCGGTGATAGAACTCGTGGATTTTGCCGTCGGCGGGCAACTTCGGGAAGCGCTCCATGTTGCCGACGATCTGTTGCCCGTCGGGCGTGAAGAGCCCATAGACATTGGACTTGCGCAAATCGTAGGTCACCGCATCCTTGACCTCAGCCACCGTCTGGGCCCGGTCCTGCCCCTTGAAGTAGCCTGACATCGTGACGATACTGCCATCAATGCGGCGCTCAAGATAGGAAGTGGTCTGCCAGTAAACGAGGCCGAGCAGCAGCACGTTGGCCACGGTGAACAGGAAGCCGAACAGCACCGCCAGGCGGAAGGTTGAAATCCGCCAGTGTTCGAGAAGTGAATTCAATCCTTTACCCCGAGCATGTAGCCGGTGCCCCACACAGTGTGGATCAGCGGCGGCAAGCCAGGGGTATCGATTTTCTTGCGCAGCCTGGCCATGTGCACTTCGATCAAATTGGTATATGGATCGAAATGATAATTCCAGACGGCTTCAAATATCATGCTGCGCGTCAAAGTTTGCCCGGAATTGCGCATCATGTATTCCAGCAGGCGGAATTCCGTGGTTTTCAGGTCAAGTGCGTTGCCGTTGCGGCGCACCACGCGCTCGATCAAGTCCAGTTCCAGGTCTTCGACCTGCAACTTCACCACCAGGGCAGGCGCCTTGCGCCGGCGTAACAACACTTCGAGGCGGGCGGCCATTTCATCGACCGCAAAAGGCTTGGTCAGGTAGTCGTCACCGCCGGCGCGCAAGCCGCGCACGCGTTCATCGACATCGCTCAAGGCGCTGATCATCAAGACCGGCGTTTCAATGCCTGCTGCGCGCAGGCGCGTGACGATGGTCAAGCCGTCAAGATTAGGCAGCATGCGGTCCAGCGTGACGGCGTCGTAACGGCCACTGGCAGCCTTTTCCAATCCGGCCTTGCCATCGCCTTCGACTTCGACCGAAAAGCCATGGGCTTCGAGCTCGGCGGCGATCTCGCGCGCCGTGGTCGTATCGTCTTCGATGGTCAAGACCTTGATCTGGGCAGACGTCATGGTGCTCCGTATCTATTTGCTCGCAATCGGTTCCTGGGGTTTCCCTGCATCGCGTGACCAGCCACCGCCGACCGCACGCACCAGATCAACACTGGTGCGCAACTGGCGCGTGTGCAAGTCCAGGGCGCTGCGCTCGGCCGACAAGGCCGCCGCCTGCGCCGTCACGACTTCCAGATAGTTTACCGCGCCTTCACGATACCGGTTCAAGGCCAGCTTCAGGGTGGTACGTGCCGATTGGACGGCCTGGTTCTGCTCCTGCTCCGCATCATGGTCATACTTCAGCAAGGCCATGTCATCTTCAACCTGCTGGAACGCCGCCAGCACCACGGTGCGATAGTCGGCACCGGCCTGCTCAAACACTGCCTTGGCCTGGGCCAGGCGCGCATCGCGTAAACCGCCATCGAACAGATTGAGCAACATGCCCGGGCCGATGCTCCAAAAGCTATAAGGTGACGTCAGCAGCGCCGCTTCACCGGTATTCTGGAAGCCGTAAGACATCCCCAGTGAAATACTGGGGTAGAACGCCGCACGCGCCACGCCGATATTGGCATTGGCGGCAGCAGCGCGGCGTTCGGCGGCCGCAATGTCGGGCCGGCGCTGCAGCAAGGTCGAGGGAATGCCGGTCGAGATCACCGGCACGTTCAAGTCGGCCTGGTCCGGCGCCAGCGAAAACTGCATGGCGGGCTGCCCCACCAGGCTGGCAATGGCATGTTCCACCACGGCGCGTTGCGCCGCAATGTCGGCCGCTTCCGCCTTCACGGCACGCAACTGGGTATCGGCGCGCGCCACGTCCAGCCCGGAAGCAATGCCACCGCTATGACGGTTTTGCGTCAAGGCCAGCGCGCGCGCATAGGCTTCAACCGTGTCATTCAATAGCCGGGTCTGCGCATCGATACCGCGCAGGCGTACATAATCGTCGGCCAATTGCGCCTGCAAGGCAAGGCGGACGTTTTGCACGTCGGCGGCACCGGCCTCGGCGCTGGCCTTGCCCGCCGCCACCTGGTTGCGCACGCGGCCCCACAGGTCGAGTTCGTAATTGGTGCCCAGGCCCACCGTATTGTCGGCATAGACGTTGGGCTGATTGGCACCGCGCAAGGGCCGGTCGTCGGACTGGCGGTTTTGCGTAAAGCTGGCACCCGCGTCAATGCTGGGGTACAGCCCCGAACGCAACTGGTTCAGGTAGGCCGCCGCCTGATCATAGCGCGCCAGCGCAGACGCGAGGCTGGGGTTGGCTTTCTCGATCTGCGCTTCCAGTCCGTCCAGAACCGGGTCGCGATACACCTGCCACCAGGCACCGCGCGGCAAGTCTTCGGCCGGCTGGGCCGGTTGCCATGGGCTGTCCTTCCAGGCATCGCTCTTCACCTCGACCACCGGCTCATGATAGGTCGGCGCCAGGGAGCAGCTTCCCAGGCACAATGCCAGCGCGGCCGCTGCCAGCAGCTTGCGGCGCTCGCTTTTGCCTCGGCTCATGGTTTTTCCGTCCCTGCTGCCGGTGCTGCCGGTGCTGCAGTCGCAGCCGTCGATTGGGCCAGCTTGACCTGGTCGCCGTCTTCCAGCGAATCGGGCGGATTGTCGACGATGCGGTCGGTCGATTTCAGACCCGAGGCCACTTCCACCACGCTACCCAGGTCATTGCTGACGACTATGGTGCGGTAAGCTACGCGGTTGTCAGGTGTCAGCGTCGCCACGCGCAAGCCTTCCTTGCGGAAAGTCAGCGCCGAAACAGGCAGGCGCACCACTGCGGCATTGCTGGGCAGGGCAAAGCTGACGTTGCCGTATTCGCCGGGCAAGAGCTTGCCGTCCTTGTTGTCGACCGAGAGTTCGATCAACAAGGTGCCGGTGTCGCCACTGACCGATTGCGAATTGTCGGTCAGGACGCCATTGAAGGTTTCACCCGGGCGTTCCGGAACGGTGAACTGCGCCTTCATGCCGACCTTGATCTGGGTCGCATAGCTTTGCGGCACGCTGACGTACAGACGCAGCTTGTGCACGTCGGCCACGGTGAACAATTCATGTCCGGCATCATGGCCGGCATTGATCAGGGCGCCGATGTCGGTCTTGCGCGCGGTGACCACGCCATCGAACGGTGCGGTGATATGCTTGAAGCCTTCCAGTGCACGCAGACGGTCGACCTCGGCACGGGCAGCTTCGACCAGCGCCTTCTTGGCTTCATAGTCACCGCTCTTCTCATCGGCTTCCTGTTGCGAAACCGAATCCGACGACAGCAGGTTATGCCAGCGCTTGCTGGTGATCTCGGTCAGGTGTTCATTGGCCAGCGCGGTATCGAGATTGGCTTGCGCCTGTTTCAATTGCTGGTCGATTTCCGGCGTCTCGATGTCGGCCAGCACCTGGCCCGACTTGACCGGCGTGCCGATGTCGACCGACCATTGCTTGAGATACCCCGATACCCGCGCATAGACCGAGGCCGAATAATAGGCTTGCAGCGTACCCGGCAAGGTCAGCATTTCACCTTCGCTGCGGCCCGCAGGCGCGATCAGCTTCACCACCGGCACGGCTTGTTCATGCGTCAGCGTGGCCAACGACGATTTCTCCTTGGCGCGGCTTGTCACGCCCCAGGCCACCACCACCGCGGCCACAACCAGGACCGCAATGGCTTTCAGTTTCAAATTGCCGGGCGGACGCTTGGTAAGCGGCGTCTCGATATCATGCGAACTCACTGGTTTCTCCATCAGGCGAAGTAGGGGTTGGAACGTGCTTGCGGTGCGCGATACTGAACACGATAGGCACAAAAAACAGGGTGGCGATGGTGGCACAGATCAAGCCGCCGATCACGGCGCGGCCCAGTGGCGCATTCTGCTCGCCACCTTCACCCAGGCCCAGTGCCATCGGCGCCATGCCGATGATCATGGCCAGGGCCGTCATCAAGACCGGGCGGAACCTTGTGAAACCGGCTTCCAGCGCAGCGCGCAATGGGTCATTCGTATGCAACAGCCGCTCCCGGGCAAAACTGACCACCAGAATGCTGTTGGCCGTAGCCACCCCCATACACATGATAGCCCCGGTCAGGGCCGGCACCGAGAGCGTCGTATGCGTGGCAAACAGCATCCAGACTATCCCCGCCAGCGCCGCCGGCAAGGCGGTGATGATGACGAAGGGGTCGGTCCAGGACTGGAAATTGACCACGATCAGCAGGTAGATCAGCACAATGGCAGCCAGCAAGCCGAATAGCAGGCCCGAGAATGCCGTGTTCATGGTCTGCACCTGGCCACGCAGGCTGATGGTCGCGCCCTTGGGCCGGTCCTTGGCATTGTCTTGCAAGACCTTTTCAATGTCGGCGGCCAGGGCGCCCAGGTCGCGATGCTGCGGCGTGGCATAGATATCGATCACCGGCTGCACGGCGTAATGCGACACCACCGCAGGGGTGCTACCGCGCGTGATGGTGGCAACGCCGCCCAGGATCTGCTGGCCCTTCGCACCGTCAGCCGAGATGGCAATGTTTTGCAGGTCCGAGAGCGTCTGGTTGCGGTATTCCGGCGTCTGCGCCACGATGGGGTAAGACACGCCGTTGCGCTTGTTGAGCCAGAACGCCGGCGCCACCTGCCCCGAACCCGCCATGGTCACCACCAGGCTGTTGGTCACGTCACGCTCGGTAATGCCGAATTGCTTGGCGCGGGTACGGTCCACATCAACCATCAAGGACGGGTAATTATTGGCTTGCTGGATGCGTGCATCGGCCACGCCGGTCACGTCGGCAATCTGGCGCAGCAATTTTTGCGCGTAGGCCATATTGGCTTCGCCGTTCGGGCCCATTACCTGGATATCGATCGGTGCCGGCGCGCCGAAGTTCAAAATCTGGCTGATGATGTCGGCCGGCAGAAACGAGAAGGTGGTGCCGGGAAATTTTGCCGCCAGGTCACCGCGCAGCTTCTCGACGTATTCATCGGTCGGCCTGTGGTCTTCTTTCAGCGCAATCAGCACATCACCGTCTTGCGGGCCGATGGTGCCTGTATTGCTATAGACCATGTTGATCCCGGACACCGTCAAGCCGATATTATCGACCACGCTGCCCAGGTCTTCCGGGGAAATGACGTTACGCACTTCATGTTCCACTTCATCGAACAGCTTGGCGGATTCTTCAATCCGCGTACCGATGGGGGCGCGTATGTGCATCTTGATCTGCCCGGCATCAACCGTGGGGAAGAAGTCGCGACCGAGGAACGGCACCAGCGCAAACGAGACCAGCACGATGACCATGAAGCCACCGACAAAACGCGCACGGCTCTCGATGGCGAGCACCAGCAGCGAGTAATACACTTCGCGCACCCGGGAAAAGCGTTGCTCGAAACCTTGCTGGAAACGCACCAGCGGGTTTCTCGATTTCGAAGGAGTCTGATGTTCCACCTGCGCCATCTGCAGGGTTTCGCCCGAAGCGTGGCCGCCCACGCTATGCGGACGCAGGAGATAGGCCGCCAGTGTCGGCACCAATGTACGCGAGAGGCAGAACGACGCGATCATGGCAAACACCACCGCCTCGGCCATCGGCACGAACAGGTAATGCGCCACGCCGTTCAGGAAGAACATCGGGATGAACACGATACAGATACACAAGAGCGACACGAAAGCCGGGCCTACGATCTGGTGCGCGCCATCCATGATGGCGGTGCGCACTTCCTTGCCCTGTTCAAGGTGCCAGTTGATGTTTTCAATGGTCACCGTGGCATCGTCGACCAGGATACCGACCGCCAGCGACAAGCCGCCCAGCGTCATGATGTTGAGCGATTCGCCGAGCGCGTACAGTGCCGCGATGGAAGACAGGATGGCCAGCGGAATCGAGACTGCAATGATGACCGTGGAGCGCCAGCTCCCAAGAAACAGCAAAATCATGGCCGAGGTCAACAGCGCCGCAATTACTGCTTCGCGCGCCACGCCGGAAACCGCCGCCTTGACGAAGACCGACTGGTCGCCAATGGCATCGAGATGCACCGATGACGGCAGCGTCTCTTCCAGCGTGGGCAAGAGCTTGCGCACATTGCTGACGATGTCGAGCGTCGAGGCGGCACCGCTCTTCAACACCGTCATCAGCACCGAATGGCTGCCGTCGACCCGCACCACATTGGTCTGCGGCGGATTGCCGTCCCGCACGTTGGCCACGTCACGCAGATAGATCATGGCGCCGTCGACCGATTTGATCGGCAGGTCGGCCAGTTTGTGGAAGTCTTCCGGGCTGTTGTTCAAGTGCACACTATATTCATAGCGCCCGATTTTTTGCGTGCCGACAGGGATGATCTGGTTTTGCGCCGCCAGCGCATTTTCCACGTCTTCCGCCGACAGGTGCTTGGCTTGCAGCGCTTGCTGGTTGACGTCGATCTGGATCTGGCGCACCTTGCCGCCATAGGGCGACGGGATGGCGGTACCGGGCACGGTCGCCAATTGCGGACGGATGAAGTTTTGCCCGTAGTCGAACAGCTTCTGTTCTGACTCTTGCGAAGACGACAGCGCCAATTGGAGAATCGGCACCGTCGAAGCGTTGTAGTTCAGGATCAAGGGCGGCGTGATCCCCGGCGGCATCTGCTTCAAGACCGTCTGCGAAATCGAGGTGACCTGGGCTGTTGCGGTCCGGATGTCGACATTGGGCTGGAAGAAGATCTTGACGATGCCATAGCCGGGCAGCGATTGCGATTCGATGTGGTCGATATCGTTGACCGTCGAAGACAACTGGCGCTCGTAGTAATACACCACACGGCCGGACATATCCTCCGGCGAGAGGCCGTTATAGGTCCAGACGGCACTGATCACCGGAATCTTGATGTCGGGGAAAATATCGGTCGGCGACTTCAACGCCGCCAGGGGCCCGAAGATCAGAATCAATAGCGCCAGCACCACAAAGGTATAGGGGCGCTTCAAGGCAACACGGACAAACCAAAGCATTCAGGAACTCCGTCTAAAAGCAGCTTCCGCAATTGCGGCGTTGCAGCGAATTATAGGAGTTGGTCTTTCTGAGAGTCATTAAACATTATTCATAACTTTGTCTATCACCGGCCCCTACAATTCTCCGGGATGCAGTTACATTTGCTTACCTTTGTCTATACTGAAATAAGGACCCGTTCCGGGAGATCGCGATGAAAGGTTTTCAACTCGAGTTTTTCACCCAGCAAGATAATTTTCACGCCGGCAAGCACATGTCGGATTGGCTGATCGACCAGGCCCGCATCGTGGGCATCAAGAGTGCAACCGTATTCAAGGGCACAACCGGCTTGCGCCTGCAGGCGGCCCACATGTTCGACTTGATCGACCACCCGATGCAGGTAACGATGATCTTGAGCGAAGAACAATGCGAAAAACTGTTTGCGCTACTGGCGCACGACAACCTGCATTTGTTTTACGTCAAAATGCCGGTCGAATATGGCCGCGTAGGCGACAGCGCATGAAAAAGCCCGGCTGCTGCCGGGCCGCTGTCGGACCATTGATTCAAACAAACTTCAGGCGGATATCAGGCACCGGTATAGGTCGGGTCACGAGCCACATAGACCATCACCTTGTGGTCCAGCATGCCGGGAGGGGCGATGCGCTCGAGGTCGAAGGCCATCATCTGGCCACTGGTGTCGAAGTCCCAGGCGAACACCTGGTCACCGATCACAAACTTCACGGCTTCGCCGCCCTTTACATTGATCGAGGTGGTGCTGGGGCTGACGACAACGACCTTTTCCGTCGCGTTGGTCGGCACCGGGTCACCCAGCAGTTTGACGTCAGGCTCGGCGGCCTGGCACAGCGATACAGCGCCGGTGAACAGCAGCGCCGACAGATAGGTACAAGCAAGCTTGAATTTCATGATCTGCTCCTCATAAAAAGACTGTGCACTGCCCGCCTGCATGCGAGTGCAAACAAGACAGGCCGCACATGTTGCCACTTTGCGCCAACCCGCATTAAGGCGAGCTTTCCGAATCATTAATCAAATTTAATTATTCGGCGGCACCGTTTTGCTACATTGAGTAAGCAATGAAGATACTCATCGTAGAAGACAACCAACGCGTGGCACAGTTCCTTGTCAAGGGTCTTGGCGAAGCCGGTTATACGGTCGATCACGCCGGCAACGGCCGCGATGGAATGTTTCTTGCCGTCAGCGAATCGTATGATGCCATCGTGATGGACCGCATGCTGCCGGGCGATGTCGATGGCATCACGCTGGTCGCCTCCTTGCGGCGCGATGGCTGCACCAAGCCCATCCTCATCCTCTCCGCTCTCGGCGAAGTCGATGACCGCATTCTCGGTTTGAAAAGCGGCGGTGACGACTACCTCGTCAAACCGTTTTCACTGGGCGAATTGCTGGCACGGCTTGATGCCATCCTGCGCCGCGCGCAAAACCAGCAACAGTGCAGCACGCTGACCGTGGCCGACCTGCAGATGGACCTGCTGGCGCACAAGGTCTCGCGCGCGGGAAAAGCGGTGGGCCTGCAGCCGCGGGAATTCAAGCTGCTCGAATATCTGATGCGCCATGCCGAGCAGATCGTCACGCGCACCATGCTGCTGGAAAACGTCTGGGACTACCACTTCGATCCGCAAACCAACGTGGTTGATGTCCACATCAGCAAGCTGCGTCAAAAGATCGATGCCGACGCCGAAACACCCCTGCTCAAGACCATACGTAACGCGGGGTACATGCTGACCGCCAATGCCTGACTGTCAATACAAGAAGCCGCGCTCCCTGCGTCTTTCCGCATCAAGCATTGCAGCAAGCTATGTCGCCATCAGCCTGGTCGTGCTGATCCTGTTTGCCGCCCCGATTCTTTACGCCTGGAACACCATCGTCGAAGAGCGCAGCACGGAACGGCTGGGCGAAGATGCCGAACGGCTTTCGCGGGTGCTGAACAACCATGGTCCGCAAGCCCTGAAAACCGTGATCGACGCGATGATCGAAGCCCAGCAGGCGGGCGACGAAAAATTCATCCTGCTGGCCGACAGCCAGTTGCACACAAAGGAAGGCAACCTTGCCGCCTGGCCCGCGGGCATACCGGATGATGCGGGAACCTACCAGGTCAGCTTCTCGCTGGCGGGGCGCGAAGTGGATGCGGTCATGGTGCGTATACCCTTGTCGAATGGCGACCAATTGCTGGTCGGCCGCAACGAGGCACGCTTCGGCACGGCCCGTGCCCTGTTCTGGGTTGGCCTGGTTGGTGCGGCCGGCGCCGCACTGTTCTTCGGTCTCTCAGGCGGCATGTTGATCCGCGCCATGCTGCTGGCCGAAGTGCAAGGGATCAGCCGCACTGCGGCGGCCATCGTGGCCGGCGACCTGACGCGGCGCCTGCCCACCACGGGTGAAACCAATGAGCTCGATATGCTGGCGCAAACCGTCAATCGCATGCTGGACCAGATCGAGCAATTGATCCGCGGCGTGCGCAACGTCTCGAACGCCGTGGCGCACGATTTGCGTACCCCCTTGATGGAATTGCGCTCGCGGCTCGAAGAGCTGACCTGGAGCCGCCCCGGCGCAGCCGAGGTGTTCCCCGCAATCGAATCGGCAGTGAGCGACATCGACCGCATCATTGCGATTTTCAATGCCTTGTTGCGCCTCGCCGAAATAGACAATGGCCTGTCACGCTCGGGCTTTGTCGCCACCGATCTGACGAAGATCGTGGAAGACGCCGCCGAGTTTTATCAGCCGCTGGCCGAGGTGAAGGGCTTGCGCATCCGTTTTTCCGGCACGCGCGAGAATCTGGCAGCGGCCGACCCCTTGTTGCTGGCGCAAGCCGTAGGCAACCTGATCGACAATGCCTTGAAATACGCCATGTACGAAGTTCGCGTGTCGGTCCGGCACCAAGGCCGGGCAAATATCGCCGTGATCGTCTGCGACGACGGCCCGGGTATCGCCGAACACGAAAAGGAAAAAGTAACGCAGCGCTTCTATCGCGGCGACGCCAGCCGCGGCACGCCTGGTGTGGGATTGGGCTTGAGCCTGGTTGCTGCCGTGGCCAAATTGCATGGCGCGTCACTCAGGCTCGACGATGCCCACCCCGGCCTTGCAGCACAATTGGTTTTTCAGGGGTAAAGCAGCCCGCCGCCACGCTCGCGTGGCGGTGGATGCCTGCATCGGGACGAACCTAGTTGACCGACAGATTCTGGCTGGGCGCATCCATCCGCGCCATGCCATTGACCTGTTTCTTCCCGTTCGCGTGAAGCAAAATGCGAATGAATTCCCGCACCATCATCTGATGATGCTCGTCAAGCAATTGCAAATCCGAGATCAGCTTCAACTCCGCCGACTTGAACACCGGGCCCGGTGGCACAGGAGCAGCAGCGCCGTCCTCGTCACCGCCGAAGCGTAACCAGTCGATGGGAACATGAAGCCAATCTGCGAGTGTTCGCAGCTTGTCCTGTGTCGGGATGGCTTCGCCTACCAGCCATTTGCGCGCAGCGTGCACTGTGATCGGACGTCCGGAATAACGGATATTGAAATCCCGCGCCAACTCGGTCGGGCTATCCGGCGAGTGGTGACCGTTTCTCAGTGTTTGTTGCAGACGCAGGCTAAATCTCTCTCTTTCGGTTGCGATTTTTCTCACTCCTCAAGTTGTGGTCCAGACCTTCCACACCCATCAGTGGAAGATGGGTATGCCAACTACTCGTGGCAATTCTGGCTGCAGGTTCTCGGTTCGACGACCTCGTAACCCAGAGGAAAGAATAACAGAGACTAAGTTTGGAGAGTTTAGATTGTTAGTTTATTGTGATTTTTGACCAACAATCACCAAAGAGGTTGTTACAAAATTAACGCTTAACGACGGCGCGCCATTTCACCGCAGTCTCTACGAAGCGCGTAGCGCGGCCGCTGCCACGGTAGCACAGGCATCAATATGCCGATTGGCCACAGCCCGGAAAGTGGCAAAGCCGATCGAGGCAGACACAACCTGACCGGCCAGCGGAACGATTTTCGCCGTCTGCCTGGCCAGCGCCTTGAAACCCGTCTTTTTCAGCAACTGCCCCACAACTTCACGTGTGATGAGCTTGCCCACCATCATGCCACCGATGCCCACCGTCATTTCATAGATCACCAGGCGCATTTCCGGTTTGAGCTTGGCGATCTGTTCCGGCGTCAATCCAAATTCGATATTGATCTCTTCAATTGCCTTGGCCATCAAGCCCAGGTCGGAAACCAAATCGAGACCGGGAATCGGCACTGCAGAAATGCCGGCCGACAAGGCTGCACGCTTCAAGACAAGGCGGCGGCATTTGCGTCGCACCAGTTCGACATCACGCAGCGTGCCAGGGAGCAATTGCCAGGAGGGGGGAGGGGAGGATGAGGTTCGGCGCATAGTTCAAAAATACGACAAACCGGACAAACATGACAGTTTTTTATTGCTTCAAAGCGGTGCAAAACCGAAAAATTGTCGAATACTTATTGCTTATAATTATGAGAAGCGAAACACTATCGAGCAAATATGTGGAAACGCGCGGAAATTTTGTGAAATATTGTCAAACTACAACATAAGAATGCGCTTACGGAGGATACTTTGTTAAATCCTTCGTTTTTCCCTGGACATCATTGGTAGCCACAGATCATGAGAATTGCCGTACTCGACGATGACCGCAGCCAGACCGATCTGGTCTGCCAAGTTTTGACCGCAGCCGGTCACATCTGCCATCCCTTTACGAGTGGCAAGGAAATGCTCGCGCAACTGCGGCGCGAACTCTACGATATGTTGGTTATCGACTGGCAAGTACCAGACTTGAGCGGCGCAGAAGTGTTGCGCTGGGCGCGTGAGAAACTGCCGCCCACGTTGCCGGTGCTGTTCATGACCAGCCGCTCGGGCGAAGACGATATCGTGGCCGGCCTGGCAGCGGGTGCCGACGACTACATGATCAAGCCGATCCGCCGTGGCGAACTCGTGGCGCGCGTGCAAGCCCTGCTGCGCCGGGCTTACCCGAGCCAGAGTGCCGTGGAGCAGATTCAATTCGGCAACTATATCTTCGAATCGCGTACCGGCCGCCTGTCGATGTCGGGCACCGATATCGAAGTCACGCAAAAGGAATTCGACCTGGCCTTGCTGTTCTTCCGCAACCTGGGCCGCCCGCTGTCGCGCGCCTATATCCTTGAAGCAGTCTGGTCGCGTGACGTGGAAGTGCCTTCCCGCACCATGGATACGCACGTGTCGCGCGTGCGCAGCAAGCTCCAACTGCGTCCGGAAAACGGTTACCGGCTGGCACCGGTCTACAGCTACGGTTACCGGCTGGAACAAATCACCGTCTGACCGATCTGCCAGCACTTGGCCAACTGTTGGCCAACTCTCGGTCACTTCCTGTGATTGAGGGCAATATTCGCGCAAAAGGTGCTACTATTTTCGCTTGACGCTGGGCAACCGGCGTAAAAGCGGAGATTTCATGCGCACTACCCCATTTGGCCGGGTGATTCATGGCCTGATCTTCCTGCTCTGCCTGTCCAGCGTACTTGCCTGGGCAGCGGGCGGTGCATTGCCTGCCGACTCCATCGTGGTCGGCCCTTCCGGCATTACCTACCAGACCCGACCAGGCGACACACTGATTTCGATTGCCCAGCAATGGACGGCGAAGTCCGACAACTGGACCGTGCTGGCCAAAGTCAACCACATCAACCAGGACAGCAACATCCCCATCGGCACGCCCATTGTGATCCCGGCCGACTTGCTGACCGATGAGCCTAGCCAGGCCAAAGTTGTGGCGCTGTCAGGCGATGTCAGCGCCACCGGTTCAGACGGGCAAAAGGTCGACATGAAAGTCGGCGCCACCCTGGCCGAGGGCGCGCAGATCGAAACCGGCGTCAATGGCTTCCTGACCATGTCGCTACCGGATGCCTCGCGCATTTCGCTGCCGTCGAACAGCCGCGTCAAGTTCAACAAGCTGCGCATGGCGCGCTTCACCAAGAGCCCGCGCACCGAACTCATGCTGATGCACGGCCATGTCGAATCGCGCATCTCGCCGCTCGACACCAACAAGGGCAGCTATGAAGTGCGCACCCCCACCTCGGTGGCCGGTGTACGCGGCACGCAATTCCGCGTCGGCACCGATGGCGACACCACCACCAACGAAGTCGTCAACGGCAAGGTTGCCGTGGGCAACGGCAAGCCGGGTAGCGAAGTCCTGCTCGATGCGGGCAAGGGTAACGTGGTCACGTCCAAGGGCGTAGGCCAGCCGGTCAACCTTTTGCCGGCGCCCAGCCTCGCCAGCCTGGGCAAGGATGGCGCACCACACGTGAACCTGACGCCGGTTGCGGGTGCCGCTTCGTATCACGTACAGATATCGAACGACCCGGACGGGCAGGACGTGCTGGCCGAAGCGCGTGCCAATGAGCCGCATCTGAAATTCGCCGACCTGCACGAAGGTGCCTATTTCGTACGCATGTCGGCCATCGACAAGCATGGCCTGGAAGGCTATGCGCGCATCCAGCAGGTCAGTTTTTCCGCCCACGCTGCCGCGCCGGCAGGCGGCCCCTCACCCTATGTCGATGGGTCCGACAACAAGCAGGTGACCTTGCGCTGGCAACCGACAGGCAAGGAATCGCACTTGCAAGTGTCCAAGGACGCACAGTTTTCCTGGTTGATCTACAACACCAACACGGAAAAGGGCGAAGCCCACATGCCGCGCCCCGATTTCGGCACCTATTACGCGCGCGTGCAAGGCGTCAATGCCGATGGCAGCACCACCCCCTTCTCGCCACCCCAGGCCTTCATCGTGACCGACCACTGGGTCATCAATGATGGCGGGCCGGCTGGCGGCAAACGCGATGCCTCCAATCCCGCAGGCAGCGGGCACTGATATTGGCCGCCCGCGCAACATCGCCCCACTCCCGCTGCCGGCCTGCCGGCATGCCAACAGGTTCGGCTGAACCATGAAGATCCCGCGCTTCAGCCCATTTCTGCGCCGCGTAGCGCTGCGCGAGTGGTTTTCCCTGACCATCGCCATGTTGCTGTTCGGCCTGATCCTTGGTTGGCAAAACGGACTGGGGCGCGCCGACCAGACCCTGTATGACAACTTCCTGACCCACAACGAGCGCCCCGCGCGCGACGACATCATCATCGTCGCGGTGGACGACTACAGCCTGGCCGAACTGGGGCGCTGGCCCTGGCCGCGCAAGCTGCACGCGTCTCTGCTGGACCGGCTAACCCAAGCCGGGCCGCGCGCCGTCGGCATGGACATCATCCTGTCCGAACCGGAACACGCCCAGGCCGATGGTTCACGTCCCGGCGACGATGCCCTGGCCGAGGCCATCAAACGCAATGGCCACGTCATCCTGCCCGTCGTGATCGGGGAAAATGCCACCGGCGCCAGCGAATCGCTGCCGGTCGCCGAATTTGCCGACGCTGCCCGTGCGCTGGGCCACATCAACCTCGAGCATGACGATGACGGCGTGGTGCGCAGCGTCTACCTGATCCAAGGCGAGAAAAATGCCGAACGCCAGCACTTCACGCTGGCGCTGTTGAATTCGGTGGCGCAGTCGGCGCCGCAATACCAGGTGGCACTGCCCAGGTTCACCCATGAAACGGAAACGGCCAAGAACCCGTCCTTGCCCTACTGGCAGCGCTTTGCCCACATGCACATTCCGTACGCCGGCACTAACGGGCACTTCCAGACTGTGCCCTATGTTTCAGTATTGCACGGTGAAGTACCGGCCGAATTTTTCAAGGACAAGATCGTGCTGGTGGGCGCAACCGCGGTCGGCATGGGCGACGCCTATCCCACACCGGTTTCGGGCAGTACCGGCGCCATGCCGGGCGTGGAAATCAATGCCAACATCCTGGCCAGCCTGCTTGACCATCAATCAATCACCATCGCCGGCGCCTGGCAGACGGCAATGTTCTCCGCCCTGCCTGTGTTGCTGGCGATGATCGCCTTCATCTGGCTCTCGCCGCGCATGGCGCTGCTGGTGGCAGGCTGCCTGATCGCCTTGATCGTGCTGATCAGCTTCCTTTCACTGCGTGCCGGCCTGTGGCTGCCGCCCTCGGCTGCACTGCTGACGCTGGTGCTGTCCTATCCGCTATGGAGCTGGCGCCGGCTGGAAGCGGCCATCAACTATCTGGGCCAGGAATTCATCCGCCTCGACCACGAACCGCACCTGCTGCCCGAAACCGGCCACGACGCAGAAGACGACCAGATCGAAGACATCCTTGAGCGCCGTATCACCGCCATGAAAAACGCGGCGCGGCGCGTGCGCGACCTGCGCCAGTTTGTCTCGGACAGCCTCGACAACTTGCCCGACGCCACCCTCATCACCCGCACCGATGGCCGCATCCTGCTGCCCAACCGCAAGGCTTCAAGCTATTTCGCCTCGCATGACGTGGGCCGGCTTGAAGGTGCCATGCTGCTGGAGCTGCTGTCGGAATTGCACTCGGGCGAACCGCTCGACCAATCGGCTATCGGCCCCTTCGAATGGGACCAGTTGCTTGACCTGGCCCACGTCAAGCGCCTGGTCGACGGCGTTTCCGTGCACGATGCGCAAGAGCGCGACCTGCTGGTCAGGAGCGCACCGTTCCATTCGGCGGACAATGTACTGATAGGCTGGATCGTCAGCATCATCGACATTTCCACGCTGCGCGAAGCCGAGCGCAGCCGCGACGAAACGCTGCGCTTCCTGTCGCACGACATGCGCTCGCCGCAGGCTTCCATCCTGGCGCTGCTGGAGTTGCAGAACGAAGCCGAGTCGGCCTTGCCGCAGGCCGAACTGTTTTCGCGTATCGAAAAGGCGTCGCGCCGCACACTGGGCCTGGCCGACAATTTCGTGCAACTGGCGCGCGCCGAATCGCACGAATACCGTTTCGAGGAAATCGACTTCCAGGACATCCTGCTCGACGCCACCGACGAAATGTGGACCCAGGCCAATGGCCGGCAGATCAAGCTGATCTCCGACATTCCCGACGGCGAATACCCGGTCTGGGTTGACCGCGGGCTGATGACGCGCGCCATCGTTAACCTCGTGACCAACGCCATCAACTACAGCCTGCCGGGCACCACCATACGCTGTGTGCTGCGGCTAGCCACGGCCACAAACCAGATTCTGTGCCATGTGATCGACCAGGGCGCCGGCATCCCGGAAGCCGACCAGTCGCGCCTGTTCCGCCGCTTCCAGCGACTGACGCAAGTCGAGCGGGCCCGGCACGACGGCATCGGGCTGGGCCTGGTGTTCGTCAAGACCGTGGTGGAGCGCCATCTGGGCACAATCAACTTCTCCAGCGTGGTCAATTCCGGCACAACCTTCACGCTGGCCTTGCCGGTTTATCACAACGTGGCAAACCTTCCCGGCGAATGAACCGTATCCGCAAGACCGGGATATACGGGAAGCGCATGTGATATTGCCAATTTCGCATGACAACAATTGACTGACGACACTAGCATCAAGGCATCGCCCGGTGCCAAGGTCTATAATACCGGGATTCGTTTTTTGCTCCCCAGCCATGCAACTGCTCGCCGTCGGCCTTAACCACACTACCGCGCCGCTCTCGCTGCGCGAGAAGGTGGCATTTCCGGCCGACCAGATCAGCGAGGCGGTGGCCTCGGCACGTGCCTGGTTCGGCCGCAGCAATGCCGCGGCAGACCATGAGACCGCCATCCTCTCGACCTGCAACCGCACCGAGCTATACGCCGCCAACACGCAACCGCACGAAGCCGGCGTGACCGACGCCATCGACGCAACCGCGCATTTCCTGGCCGACTATCACAGCCTGCCCTACGCCGAACTGCGCCCCCATCTCTACACCCTGCCGCAGGACGACGCGGTGCGCCATGCTTTCCGCGTCGCGTCGGGGCTCGATTCGATGGTGCTGGGCGAAGCGCAGATCCTGGGCCAGATGAAGGAAGCCGTGCGCCAGGCGGAAGCGGCCGGTGGGCTGGGCACCTGTTTGCACCAGATGTTCCAGCGCACCTTTGCGGTGGCCAAGGAAGTGCGAACCACAACTGAAATCGGCGCCCACAGCGTCTCGATGGCCGCCGCTGCAGTACGCCTGTCGCAACGCATCTTCGACAAGGTATCAAACCAGCACGTGCTGTTCATCGGCGCCGGCGAAATGATCGAGCTGTGCGCCACGCACTTCGCGGCGCAAAACCCAAAATCGCTGACCATTGCCAACCGCACGCTCGAGCGCGGAGAAGCCCTGGCCAAACGCTTCAACGGCAAAGCCATCCGCCTGGCCGAATTGCCACACCTGCTGTCCACGTTCGACATCGTGGTGTCCTGCACCGCGTCGTCACTGCCCATCATCGGCCTGGGCCTGGTCGAGTCGGCCGTCAAGGCACGGCGCCACAAGCCCATGTTCATGGTCGACCTGGCCGTGCCGCGCGACATCGAAGCCGAAGTCGCAAGACTGGGCGACGTGTTCCTCTATACCGTCGATGACCTCGGCAAGGTGGTGCAGTCCGGCGTGGAAAACCGCCAGGCCGCCGTGGCACAAGCCGAAGCCATCATCGAGACACGCGTGCAAGCCTTCATGCACTGGATCGACACGCGCTCGGTCGTGCCCCTGATCCAGACCCTGCAAGACTCGGGCGAATCGATGCGCCTGGCAGAGCTGGAGCGTGCCCGCAAGCTGCTGGCCAAGGGCGAAGACATTGACGCCGTGCTCGAAGCGCTGTCGCGCGGCTTGACCGCCAAATTCCTGCACGGCCCGCAACAGGCCCTGCACCAGGCCCAGGGCGACGAACGCGCACGCCTGGCCACACTGCTGCCACAGCTGTTCCGCACCAAGCGCTAGCTGCGCTCTTCCCGCATTGCCGGCGTAAACGAATGCCCTGCCTGCATATGGCGGGAACCCTGACACATCAGAAAAGCAAGCCCATGAAACCATCAATGCTCGCCAAGCTCGACCAGCTTACCGAGAGGCTCGACGAAGTCGGCCAACTGTTGCTGCAGCCCGAAGTCACGTCCGGCATGGACAACTACCGCAAGCTCAACCGCGAACATGCCGAGCTGGGGCCGCTGGTCGAACTTTACGGCGCCTACACGCAGGCAACGCGCGACGTGCAAGCCGCGCAAGACATGCTGTCCGACCCGGAAATGAAGGAATTCGCCCAGGAAGAAATCCAGGCCGCGAAGGACCGCATGGCCCAGCTTGAACGCGACCTGCAAAAGATGCTGCTGCCGAAAGACCCGAACGACGAGCGCAACATCTTCCTCGAAATCCGCGCCGGTACCGGCGGCGACGAAGCCGCCCTGTTCGCCGGCGACCTGTTGCGCATGTACATGCGCTATGCCGAACGCAACCGCTGGCAGACCGAAATGATTTCCGAATCCCAGTCGGAACTGGGCGGCTACAAGGAAGTGATCGTGCGCATCGTCGGCTTCGGCGCCTATTCGCGCCTGAAGTTCGAGTCCGGCGGGCACCGCGTGCAGCGCGTGCCGGCCACCGAAACCCAGGGCCGCATCCACACTTCGGCCTGCACCGTTGCCATCATGCCCGAAGCCGATGAAGTGGAAGACGTCAACATCAACCCGGCCGACTTGCGCATCGACACCTTCCGCGCCTCCGGCGCCGGTGGCCAGCACATCAACAAAACCGATTCGGCCGTGCGCCTCACCCACCTGCCGACCGGCATCGTGGTCGAATGTCAGGACGACCGCAGCCAGCACAAGAACAAGGCGCAAGCGATGAAGGTGCTGGCCGCGCGCATCAAGGACGTGCAGACGCGCGAGATCCAGGCCAAGGAAGCCGCCACACGCAAGTCGCTGATCGGCTCGGGCGACCGCAGCGAACGCATCCGCACCTACAACTTCCCGCAGGGCCGCATGACGGACCACCGCATCAACCTGACGCTATACAAGCTCGACTTCATCATGGATGGCGACTTGCAGGAATTGACCGATTCGCTGATTGCCGAGCATCAGGCTGAATTGCTGGCTGAATTGGGCGATGCGGCATAATAAAGCTCATGCATTTCGAGGCTGAACAATTCCAAACCCGATTGGTCAAGCCGGCCGACTGGTCCGACAATTTTTTCCGCTTTTGCGATTTCCGCCAGATGGACCTTGAGGGAGAACATGTCGACTCCGTCTTCGTCGGCTGCACGTTTGAGGAATGTGAATGGTACGGAGGTCTGTTCAACCAAACCATCCTTGTCAACATCAAATTCAAGAACTGCAGGTTTCGCGGGACCTCCTTTCGCGGCAGCAAATTCGTCGAATGCGAATTTCATGAATGCGAATTTACGGAAGACAACCTGGGCGGCGATTGCGTATTCGATGACGTCAAGTGGTATAACTGCATCCAGAAAAATTGCCGCGGGCTGGAAGAAGAATTCCGCAACAAGCGTTGACACCACCATCTGCCGCTGAAAGAGACAACCATGCCAATGGCGCCAAGTCCACTCGCAGTTGCAGCTTATGCCGCCATCAAGGTAGCTGGCTACGCCGCCTTTGCGCATGGCATGAATAAAGTACTGGACAGGAAGGTGTCTTTGCTCAAGTTCGGCGTCGCCAAAACTGCCATCGGGTTCATCGGAGGATTGGTCTATCTGTTTGCTGTGTTTCCGCTCTTGCATCTTCAGCAACAGTCGGAACTGGGCTTTTATGTCGGTGCCATTCCAATACGCCTGCTGGCCTGGGCCACGGCACTCTCGATTTTTTACGGCTTTCGCAATCAACCTTCCGTGGTTGGCGCCGCGATTCCGCTCGGCGCGGTCTGGTCTTATCTGCTCGACGGATTGATGGGATTGTTATTCGTCTTGCCCGGAATGCAGATGGGATTTTGCTGAACCCTGCAAGGCCGAAATTGCCGTTAATGCTATGCTGAACCTTTTTGCCGCCGGTCAATCCATAAGCAAATCCAACAACCAAGCCGAGACATGAAATCAACCAAACTGATCCTCGCAGCCATCGCCATCGCCTCGTTCGGCCTGATCGGCGGCGCCTTGTATTTCCAACTGGTGCAATACATGGAGCCCTGCCCATGGTGCGTGATCCAGCGTTATCTGTTCATCGCGCTCGGCCTCACCTGCCTGGTATCGCTATTCCTTTCGGCCAAAGGCCGGCAAGGCGGCACCTGGCTGGCTTTGCTGTTCGCCCTGGGCGGCGTGGGAGCATCCGGCTGGCATGTCTGGATCAAGGCACACCCGGCGATTTCCTGCGGACTGGACCCGATGGAAACCTCGCTGAACCACATCTTCACGGCAAAGCTGGTTCCCGTGCTGTTCCGTGCCAACGGCATGTGCACCGATGAGCTCGAACCCTTCTTTGGCCTGCAATTGCCGAGCTGGTCGCTGATCTGGTTTTCCGGCTTTGCCATCGTGCTGCTGATCCTGGCCCTGCGCGGCAAGAAGGCTTGATGCATCCCACGCTCGCCGCGCTGCAAAAGGCTTCGCCGCTCGATGCGCTTGAGACGCGCATTCTCTTCATGCACGTGCTGGGACTGTCGCGCACGCAATTGATCACCCAGTCCGAGCGCGTGTTGAGCGAAGATGAAGCAGCGTCGATCAGACAATTGATCGAGCGCCGCGTGGCCGGTGAGCCGATTGCCTACATCGTGGGTGTGCGCGAGTTCTATGGCTTGCCATTCCACGTCACACCCGCCGTGCTGATTCCACGCCCGGAAACCGAACTGCTGGTGGAACTGGCCATCGAGCGCCTGCCGCAACAGGGCCGTGTGCTGGACCTCGGAACGGGCTCGGGGGCCATCGCCGTCGCCATTGCCCATGCGAGGCCCGACGCCCTTGTCACAGCGCTCGACGTCAGCACCGACTCCCTGGCCGTTGCCAAGGGCAATGCCGAACGCCATGCCGTGAATGTCGAATTCCTGCACAGCGACTGGTATGGCGCAGTGGCCGGCAGGCGTTTCGACGTGATCGTCTCCAACCCGCCCTATATCGTCGCCGGCGACGCCCATCTGGCCCAGGGCGACCTGCGCTTCGAGCCCGTCAAGGCCTTGACCGATCATGCCGATGGCCTGTCTGCCATCCGCACGCTGTGCGAAGGTGCCGGCGCGCATCTCGCCCCCCAAGGCAGTATCCATATCGAACACGGTTACGACCAGGCCGCTGCGGTGCGTGCATTGCTTTCCGGACATGGTTTTGCCAATGTGCAAAGCTGGCGCGACCTTGCCGGCATTGAACGCGTCAGCGGGGGATTTGCCCGCTGATTTGCCGTATCATCACGCCTTACCGTTTTTTGTCCCTGCTGATTCATTCTTCATGCTCCCCTCGATAGAACAACGTCTCGCGGTCGAATTGGCCGCCAAGCCGGCCCAGGTTGCCGCCGCCATTGCCCTGCTCGACGAAGGTGCCACCGTGCCCTTCATCGCCCGTTACCGCAAGGAAGCCACGGGTGGCCTCGACGACATCCAGTTGCGCCTGCTCGAAGAGCGGCTGCGCTACCTGCGCGAACTCGAAACGCGGCGCGACGCCATCATTGCCTCCATCACGGAACAGGGCAAGATGACGCCGGCCCTGCTCGACGCCGTCACGCATGCCGAAGACAAGACGCGCCTGGAAGACCTGTACCTGCCCTACAAGCCCAAGCGCCGCACCAAGGCCCAGATCGCCGCCGAAGCCGGCTTGACGCCGCTGGCCGACGCCTTGCTGGCAGACCCCACGCTGAATCCGGACGAGGAAGCCGCGAAGTATCTCAAGCCTGCCTTCACGACCGACAATGGCGACAACCCCGGCGTGGCCGACAGCAAGGCCGCGCTCGATGGCGCGCGCCAGATCCTGATGGAGCGCTTCTCGGAAGATGCCGCCCTGCTGCAGGACTTGCGCAGCTATATCAACGAGCACGGCGTGGTCGAATCGAAGGTGGTCGAAGGCAAGCAGGATGCCGGTGAAAAGTTTGCCGACTATTTCGACTATTCCGAAACGCTGTCCACCATCCCCTCACACCGCGCGCTCGCGCTGTTCCGCGGCCGTCGCGAAGAAATGCTGACGGTCACGCTGCGCCTGGACAGCGAAGAAGAAAAGCCGAAGTGGGACGCCCCGCTCAACCCCTGCGAAGGCCGCATTGCCGTGCGCTTTGGCGTGGCGAACCAGGGCCGCCCGGCCGACAAATGGCTGGCCGACACGGTGCGCTGGACCTGGCGCGTCAAGGTGTTCATGCACCTCGAAACCGAATTGATGACCACGCTGCGCGAAAAGGCCGAGATCGAAGCCATCAACGTGTTTGCGCGCAACCTGAAAGACTTGCTGCTGGCAGCGCCGGCCGGCCCGCGCGCCACCATGGGCCTGGACCCGGGCTTGCGCACCGGCGTGAAGGTGGCCGTGGTTGACGCAACAGGCAAGGTGGTCGACACCGCTACCATCTACCCGCACCAGCCGCGTAACGACTGGGACGGCTCGCTCCATACATTGGGCCTGTTGGCAGCCAAGCATAACGTGGCGCTGATTTCCATCGGCAACGGCACCGCCAGCCGCGAAACCGACAAGCTGGCGCAAGACCTGATCAAGCTGGCACCGGAATTGAAGCTGACCAAGATCGTGGTGTCCGAAGCCGGCGCTTCCGTCTATTCCGCTTCCGAATTCGCTTCGCGCGAATTGCCCGACCTCGACGTGTCCATCCGCGGTGCAGTCTCGATTGCGCGCCGCCTGCAAGACCCGCTGGCCGAGCTGGTGAAGATCGACCCGAAGTCGATTGGCGTGGGCCAATACCAGCATGACGTGAGCCAGACGCAATTGGCGCGCTCGCTTGACGCCGTGGTGGAAGATTGCGTCAATGCCGTGGGCGTGGACGTGAACACGGCTTCAGCGCCGTTGCTGGCGCGTGTCTCGGGCTTGAACGCGAGCGTGGCGCAAAGCATTGTCAGCTACCGCGAAATGAAGGGCATGTTCAACTCGCGTGCCGGCTTGCGCGAAGTGCCGCGCCTGGGCGACAAGACGTTTGAACAGGCAGCAGGCTTCCTGCGCGTGATGAATGGCGACAACCCGCTCGATGCATCGGCCGTCCACCCGGAATCCTACCCCGTGGTGCAAAAGATCCTGGCCGACATCAAGAAAGATGTGAAGAGCGTGATCGGCGACGAGCGATTGTTGAAATCGCTGTCCGCAGCCAAATACGCCGACGAAAAATTCGGTGTGCCCACCGTGACCGACATCCTGAAGGAACTGGAAAAGCCCGGCCGCGACCCGCGCCCCGAATTCAAGACCGCCACCTTCAAGGATGGCGTGGAAGAAATCAGGGACTTGCGCCCCGACATGATCCTCGAAGGCGTGGTGACCAACGTGGCGGCCTTTGGCGCCTTCGTCGATATCGGCGTGCACCAGGACGGCCTGGTCCATATCTCGGCCTTGTCCAACACCTTCGTCAAGGATCCGCACACCGTGGTCAAGGCGGGGCAAGTGGTGAAGGTGAAAGTGCTGGAAGTCGATGAAAAGCGCAAGCGCATTGCACTCACCATGCGCTTGAACGACGCAGCGCCCACGCCGGGTTCCAAGCCCGAGCAGCGTGGCGACCGCAATGACGCCAAGCGCCTGGCCCAGCATCAGTCGCGCCAGGACTCGCGTTCTTCTGCACCGGCGGGCAATGCCATGGCCGCCGCGTTTGCCAAGCTGAAGCGATAGCAAGTTGTTAATTCCGACGATTCCAGTCGGAATTACCTATAATGGCACCATATAGGCTGCCTGTCGTTCCCGCGAAAGCGGAAACCCACAATGCCACGGACACAGGTATTAATGTGGATTCCCGCTTTCGCGGGAATGACAAGGATAGTGGGAACCGTAAGTATCTTTTTAGCGAGTATGCAATGAGCGACGTACAAAACTGGATCAAAGAGACCGTGACCAACAACCCGGTCGTCCTGTTCATGAAGGGCACGGCCCAATTTCCCCAATGCGGCTTTTCCGGCCGCGCCATCCAGTTGCTGAAGGCAGCCGGTGCGCAAAACATCGTCACGGTCAATGTGCTGGAAGACGCTGAAGTGCGCCAGGGCATCAAGGACTATTCCAACTGGCCCACGATTCCCCAGCTCTACATCAAGGGCGAATTCGTCGGCGGCTCGGACATTCTGGGCGAAATGTATGAATCGGGCGAATTGCAGACTTTGATCGCTGCCTGAGATGGCCGAAAAGCGGCGCCTGATTGTTGCCATCACCGGCGCAACGGGCGCTGTGTACGGGGTGCGGCTGCTGCAAGCCTTGTCTGCCATGCCGGACGTGGAAACGCATGCCGTCGTCTCCGACGCCGGGGTCTTGAACCTGCACCAGGAACTTGGCATGAGCCGCAAGGATGCCGAAGCGCTGGCGCATCATGCGCATAACCCGCGCGACATCGGCGCAGCCATTGCCAGCGGCTCTTTCCTGTCCGACGGCATGATCGTCGCACCTTGTTCGATGAAGACACTGGCATCCGTCGCGCACGGCTTGTCGGACAACCTGATCGCGCGCGCCGCCGACGTCATCCTGAAAGAACGGCGCAAACTGGTTTTGATGGTGCGCGAAACCCCGTTCAACCTGGCCCACCTGCGCAACATGACCGCCGTGACCGAAATGGGCGGCATCATCTTCCCGCCCCTGCCGGGCTTTTATCACAAGCCGCAAACCATCGCCGAGATGGTTGATCACACAACAGGCCGCGTGCTGGACCTGTTCAATATTCCCCACACCCTGGCGCCGCGCTGGGCCGGCATGAAGCCGGAAGCTTGAAGCGAATTCATATTTCTTTGGCAACACTGTTGCGCCAAATGTTACATCCATGACACAAGATTTGCTGTCATAAACGGTCGGTGTTACCCTCAGGCATGCAGTTTCTTGCGCCATATATCGGTGCAGCGCTGCTTCACTCGCAAATGGGGATAACTATGCAAAAGACAGCAACAAAGAATCAAGCGGGCTTTACCCTGATCGAATTGATCGTCGTGATCCTGATCCTCGGCATTCTGGCCGCCATTGCCCTGCCCAAATTCGTCAGCCTCGGTTCGGATGCCCGTATCGCGTCGTTGAATGCCGTCAAAGGCTCCATGGCATCGACCTCGGCCATGGCGCATGGCAAATATCTGGTGACGTCGCCGGCGCCGACTTCGATCACGGTTGAAGGTGCCGTCATCACCTTCTCCACTGTGGCGGCGTCCGGCTACCCGAAAGCCGACGCCGGCTTCACGACGGCGCTGGGTATAAACAACGTCGACTATACGATCATCCCGGCCGGCAGTGCCGCCACCGCAAACAGCCCGGCGACCACTGCGACGTCGATTGCCGTCATCCCCAACAGTGTGGCGGGCTCGCCCAGTGGATTGAGCTGCTATGCGATGTACACAGAGCCGCCTGCCGTGAACACCACGCCGACCTATGCGGTGGTAACGACCAGCTGCTAAGAACCTGCACGCCATACACATTCGGGCCGGGCGACATGTGTCGCACCGGCCCGAATTCTTTCCGCTCGCGGGAAAGTCATATAATCTCCTGCGAAGCAATCGCTTTGCAGCACGAGTGCCAAGTCCCGGCATTTTCATAACAAGACACCCAACCCTATCCGTGCATTCAGGAGACCCGCATGCGTATCAGACACGCCCTCGCTTTCGCCCTCGGGATCAGCTTGCTGCCCGGCGCCCACGCCGCCGGCACCAAGCCCGAATCCAAGGTTGACATCGCCATCCCCGACATCCCCTACACCATGTTCAAGCTGAAAAACGGCTTGACCGTGCTGGTGCATGAAGACCACAAGACGCCCGTAGTAGCCGTCAATACCTGGTATCACGTTGGGTCAAAGAATGAAAAACCCGGCAAGACCGGCTTTGCCCACCTGTTCGAACACCTGATGTTTTCCGGCAGCGAAAACTTCGACAAGGTCTACATCTCGGCCCTGCAACGCATTGGCGCCACCGACATGAACGGCACCACCAATACCGACCGCACGAATTATTTCGAAAACGTGCCGACCTCGATGCTGGACTATGCCCTGTTCGCCGAAAGCGACCGCATGGGCCACCTCTTGCCCGTGCTCGACCAGAAGAAACTCGACCTGCAGCGCGGTGTGGTGCAAAACGAAAAGCGCCAGGGCGAAAACCAGCCCTATGGCGTGACGCGCCAGCTCTTGACCGAGAACACTTTCCCTGCCGGCCACCCCTATTCCTGGACCACCATCGGCTCCATGACCGACCTCGACGCCGCCTCGATGAGCGACGTGCAGGAATGGTTCAAGACCAATTACGGCCCGAACAACGTGGTGCTGGTTTTGGCCGGTGACATCACGCCGGAACAGGCCAGGGAAAAGGTCGAAAAATACTACGGTGACATCCCGGCAGGTCCGCCCCTGGCACACCAGGAAGAATGGATCGCCAAGCGCACCGGTACGCACCGCGGCACCGTGGCCGACCGCGTGCCCCAAGGCCGCGTCTATCGCACCTGGAACGTGCCGGCTGCCGGCACGCCCGAAGAGGCGCTGCTTGACGTGGCAGCGCACATCCTGGGCGACGGCAAGACCAGCCGGCTCTATAAGCGCCTGGTGTACAAGGACCAGGTTGCCACCGGCGTTTCAGCCTACAACGAATCGCGCGAAATCGCCGGCATCTTCACCATGGTGCTGACGGCCCAGCCTGGCGGTGACATGGCAAAGATGGAAAAGGAAGGCGACGAAGAACTGCAAAAGATGCTCAAGGACGGCGTGACCGAAGCCGAGCTGCAAACCGCCAAGACCGACATCCTGGCCAACTACACGCGCATTGTGGAGCGCATCGGCGGCTTCGGCGGCAAGAGCGACCTGCTGGCGCGTTGCACCACCTTCACCGGCAGGCCGGACTGCTACAAGGACTATTTGAAGACCGTGAAATCGGCCACGCCGGCGTCGATCAAACAAGCCATGAACAAATGGCTGTCCGATGGCGACTACGTGCTGAGCGTCACCCCCTATCCCACCACGTTTGCCACCACGGCCAAGCTCGACCGCAGCAAGGGGCCGATGGAAGGCCACGCCGAATCGCTGAATCTGCCGGCCATGCAGACGGCAACGCTGCCCAACGGCTTGAAGCTGGTCGTGGCCGAGCGCCATAGTGCGCCCGTGGTCGATTTCTCGCTCATGCTCGATGCCGGTTATTCATCAGACAAACCCGACATGACCGGCCTGGCCAGCATGACCATTGCCATGCTCGATGAAGGCACCACCAAGCGCGACTCGCTCAAGATTGGTGAAGAATTCGAAGCGCTCGGCGCCCAATACGGCAGCTCGGTCAACCTCGACGGCGCCTTCGTCAACCTCAACACGCTGAAGGCAACCATGCCGCAGGCGCTCGACATCTATTCGGATGTGATCCTGCACCCGGCCTTTTCCGACGCAGATTTTGCGCGCCTGAAGAAAGAGCGCCTGGCCGCCATCGCACGCGAAAAAACCTCGCCGCAATCGATGGCCACACGCGTGCTGCCTGAACTGCTGTTCGGCAAAAATCATCCCTACAGCTACCCATTGTCCGGCAATGGCAGCGAGGTGGCCGCCGGCAAGATGACGCGGGAAGACCTCGTCAATTATCACAAAGCCTGGTTCAAGCCCAACAATGCCACGCTGCTGGTGGTAGGCGACACCACACTGGCCGAAGTCAAGCCGCTGGTGGAAAAAGCCTTCGCCGGCTGGGCCGCGGGTGAAGTGCCGAAGAAAACCATTCCGCAAGTGGCGCAGCCGGAGAAGAGCGTGGTCTACCTGCTCGACCGTCCAGGTTCGCAGCAAAGCATGATCGTGGCGGCCCAATTGGCACCGCCCCTGAATGCGCCCGATGCCATCGCACTGGGCCAGGTCAATGAAGTCTTTGGCGGCAGCTTCAGCGCGCGCATCAACATGAACCTGCGCGAAGACAAGCATTGGTCCTATGGCGTGCGTGCACAATTTATAAACGGCGCCAGCCAGCGTACCTATGCCAGCTTCTCACCGGTACAGACCGACAAGACCAAGGAAGCCATTGCCGAACTGGTCAAGGAATACCACGGCATCGTGGGCGCAAAACCGATCACGGCAGAAGAGTTGAAGGATGCGCAAAGCAATGAAACCCTGGCCCTGCCCGGCTCCATGGAAACCGACGGCAACGTGGCGCGTTCCTATGCAGGAATTCTGCAATACAAATTGCCGGCAGACTACTACAACACGCTCACGGCCAAGATCCTTGCGCTGACGCCGGAGCAGGTCAACGCCGAAGCGAAGCAGGCGATCTTGCCGGACCATTTGGTATGGATCATCGTCGGCGACATGAGCAAGGTCGAAGCTGGAATCCGCGAACTCAATATTGGCGAGGTTCACAAGATTGACGTGGATGGCAATGTGCTGAAATAGTCATCAAACTTTCATAAAAAAATAACGCCCCACGCAGTACCATGTGGGGCGTTTATTTTGGGCGCCTGTTTTTTGGCGTTTGTTTTAGGTTTAATGCTTGCCGGCACCTGGAAGCACCTGAGTCCCGGCACATTGGCAGCAGGCAATTCAACAAAGAGGAATTCATATGAGCCATCTCCATTTCATCGGCGGCGAAAAAGGCGGTGTGGGCAAGTCCCTGGTCGCGCGCATCCTGGCACAATATTTCATTGATCGCCGTCAAAGCCTCACAGCTTTCGACGCGGACCAATCGCATGGCGCCTTGCTGCGCTTTTATTCTGACTACACCACGGCCGTCTCGGTCGAGCAATATGAGAGCCTGGACCGCATTGTCGATACCGCCCTGGCCGATCCGGAAGCCGCGCTCCTGGTCGACCTGGCGGCACAAACCCAGCATGCGCTGTCACGCTGGATGGAAGAGTCCGACCTGCTGGCCGTTGTCGGCGAGCTCGGCATCACGCTCACTTATTGGCATGTCATGGATTCCGGCCGCGACTCGGTCGACCTGCTGCGCAGCTTGCTCGACCGGTTTGGCGGCAAGCTCAGGATCATCATCGTGAAGAATGAAGTGCGCAGCAATCAGTTCCCGATTCTCGACGCGTCTAACCAGTTACAGCGCGCAGAGCAGCTCGGCGCGCAAGTCATCTCGATTCGCCGTCTGCATGAAACCTGCATGCAAAAAATCGACGCCTGCAGCACCAGCTTCTGGGCGGCAGTGAACCAGGCTGCTTCAGCCGGCGGGCTGGGCCTGCTGGAACGGCAGCGCGTCAAGGTCTGGCTCCATCACGCCTATGAAGAACTGGACCGGCTCGGCTTGCTGGCGTCGCCAGTAGAGGAAGCCTTGCCGCTCCCCCTGTCACCGCTGGTACCGTGTGACACGCAGCACACGGGCTATATTCAATAGCAGACCGTTCTGCAGCAAAAAAACGCCTCGCCTGGCAACACGCGGGGCGTTTTTTGCATCTTGCTCGTCCGGCACAAACTCAGTGGCCCGCACATGAAAAAAGGGCCCGCATCGCTGCGAGCCCTCGAAGAACAGCTGCCTCGCCGGTATCAAGCCGGCGAGGTTCATGCCAATGATCAAGCGATCGTCAAGACGTGATTCGCGAAGATCGCGGCCACTTCATTGTGTGTGCCGATCAATTCGACAACCGTATCACCCGTCAGCGTCTGCGCATTGCCGGTTGCAGACTGCTCCACCAGATAGGTGTTGCCCTCGAACGTGAAAGTGCCGACCTGATGCTGCGCAAGATTGGCCAAGCTCGCGCTCACCCAGTCTGCGAGCACGGAAGTGTCGCCCGTCACTTCTCCCGCCGTGATCGCAATCACGCTGGAACTGCCTGCAGCACCATCAGCCGAGAACCTGATGGTGTCGCCGGCTTGAATGCCGGAGATCTGGCTGATCGCGCTGTTGTCGGCATTCGCGCCGACCGTGATCGCATCGATTCCCGTATGGCTACCCAGGGTGATGCTCATGGCGCCGGTGGCGCCGATGGCAATCGTATTGGCGCCGCTGCCGACCGTGATGCTACCCGAGGCGCCTGCAGCGGTTGCCGTGATGCTGTTGCTGCCATTGCCGGCCGAGATCGACACCGTCGTTGCTGCCAGTGCCGAAGCGGTGTTGTTACCGTCGCCAAGCGTGAAGCTGACGTTGTTCGCCAGGTTGGCGGAAACGTTTTCCGCCGTGCCGCTAGCACCGGTCACGCTGATGTTTGAGGTCCCTGCGGTGTAATCGGCAACAGTATCGGCACCGGTACCCAAGGTGGTGCTATGGATGGAACCGGACTGACCGCCGCCGAACGCCACGGTATCGCCACCGTTACCGAGCGTGATGCTGTCGGTTGTGCCTGACGGCGTGGCATAGGATATCGAGACGTATACGGCGGCATTGTCGGTCGAGCCCGACACCGTGATGCCGGTCGCGCCCGTTGGTGTCGCCGTGTCGGTCACCGAGAATGCGACATTGCCATTCAGGTTCAAGGTCGTCAGCGGCGCAGTCAGCATCGAATTCACCGTGAACGTGGCGTCGCTGGTATTGACGCTGTTTTGCAGTGTCAGGCTGGTCAGTTGGCTGTCGTTCAGAGTCCCCACCACGACGGCAGCGGTGTTGTTGTCGTTGATTTCCAGCCCGGTCGATGTGCTGGAAATCGTGCCGAAGTGTTCCCCAGCTGCACCATCGAGCGTCAAGGTTGACAAGCCGTTGTCGCTCAACGAGGTGATCGTCGCCGTCGTATCGCTGTTGCTCACAGTCAGGGCACTGGCGAAGGTGTGGACAGTGCCGAGCGTGGTGGCGGCGCCGAACAGGTTGATCAGTTTCACGTTGCTGTCCATCAGCGTGGAAATGCTTGCGGTGGACAAGGCATCAATGTTCACAGTTGCGGTGCCGATGAACGAACTGTCTTCCAGGGTCACCGTGTTGACCGTTATCGCACTGCTGCCGGTCGAGCCCAGCGTGACCACCGTGGAGTCGGTCGCACCGTTCCCATCGGCCGTTTGCAGCGTGACATTGTTGCCGAAGCTGCCTTCGATGGTCAAAGCACTGCCTGTGGCGGCATTGGTAAAGGTGATTGCAGCGCTGGCCGTATCCTGGTTCACGTCAAAACTGTGGACGCTGCTACCCGACGCATATTGCGACAAGTCGAACGTGCCGCTGGTGGTGCCCGACACGCCCAGGGTATTGATGTGCGAGACATGGGCCAGCGCACTGATGGTCGCAGCAGCATCGTTGACCAGCAGGATTTCATTGCCCACAGCCGTGCCGGCATCGATGGTCCCGGTCGGTGTACCGGTCACAGCGATCACGGCGGTACCGCTACCGCCGATGAAACTCTGCCCGGCGGACAGGGCCACGTCCACCGTTCCCGACGTCGCCGACGCATCGATCGTCGCCGCGGTATTCAAGCCGCTCAGGTTTGCCGCAAACAGCCCGGCGCCGCTGACCGTCAGGTTGATGGCATTTGCGGCACTGATGGCGGCGGCAGCCGTCCACGGTGTTTGCGAATCGTTCAGGCCGGCCGTATCGGTAATGGCGATGGAGGTGGCTGCAGCAAACGAGAAATTCGCCTGGCTCGATGCCGACGTGATGGCATTGATATCGACCGTGGTTGCGGTTGCATCCGTAATCGCGTCGTTGCCGGCGCCGGCGAGCGTCAAGCCCAGCGTGCGCGTGCCTGCGGCGGCGTTCACCGTCGCATTGAAGCCGGTACCGCTTACATTCAGCGAGGTGAGTGCATTGCTGTCCACCGTTGCAGCACCAGTCAGATTGGCCAATGCCACCGTGGCCAGGGTGTTGGCCGTGGCCGTGCCGTAGTTGACGTCTTTCACCAGCACCGCCTTGCCACCGGTCACATCGGCCGTAGTGCCTGCTTCGACAATGTTCACGTTGGTATTGCTGCCCGCCGTGATGTTGTCGTTACCGACCGAGGCCGTAACGTTCAGTGCGCCCAGGTTGCTCCACGACGCATAGTTGCCGGAAACAGCTTCCGCCGACTGGATATTGAGCACCGTCATGCCGCTGATGGTGGCCCCAACGGGGATGGTGGTCGTACCGCCTGTGGCCGAATCGGTGATGTCCAGAATGTTCACTGAACCGCCGGGGCCGCCGGCAAGCGTGTCACCCGCGTTGAGTGTGGCACCGCTACCCAGCGTGGCATTGAAAGTGTTGGTCGCCGCTGTGCCGGTAAAGGTATCTGTTCCTGTGGTCAGCGTGAAAGTCGCACTACCCGATCCACCGCTACCACCGTTAAGCAGCAAGGCGCCGCTGGAACCGATCGAGCTGCCGCCGAAGCTGTAAGACGTTCCGCTCAACTCGACCACGGTATCGGTGCCTTTGAGCACGCCGGCATCGCTTGCTGCCGCAGTCTGGATCACGTAGGTATTGCCGCCCTGCTGGAACCACACCACTTCGCCGGCGCCCTGGGGCACAACGCCATTCTGGCCGGTCGCCGCGGCAATCCAGCCCGCCAGCGTGCTGGTATTCGCGCCTGCGCTTTGCACCTCGGTCGCCGTCAACTGCTCCACAGCGCTGATCGTGGTGCCGAAGTCGATCACGTCGGCGCCCGTCGCATTCATGCCCGTCACCACAAGCGAACCAGCAAGGTGGGCCGGCACGCCGGTGGTGGCAGCAACGACCGTGATGGCAGCCGCGCCACCGCTTTGGCTGAAGGTGCCGACTTGCAGCGTATCGGCAACGCTCGCAGCATGCGACGCAAACGACACCGCGCCACTGGCAGCCGCGCCCGTGCTGATGGTATTGATACCCGTCCCGACGCTGATGCTGACCGTGTCGCCGCTACCGGCCAGGCTGAGGTGATTATGGCCATTGCCGCCAGTGATGGCAATGTTGGCACCGTTACCGCTGGCGGTAACGGTATCGGTACCCGAAGCACCCAGGGTGACGCTGAGCTTGCCCGAGGTGGCGGAAGTCACGCTGTCATTGGCGCCAGCGCCCAATGTGACGTTCTGCGTCGACCCGGCGACGCCGGCGCCGAGCGTGATCTGGTCGCTGCCGCTGCCCAGCGTAACGGCATCGGTGGCGCCCGATGCGGTGGCACCGGAGGAAGTGAAGACGACCGCAGAATTATCTGTTGAACCGGTGACCGTGATACCGCTGTTGACGGTATCGCCGGTGACGGTCGCGGCAATGCTGCCGGTGAGGCTCAAGCTATGTACTCCCGATGCTGCCGTATCCAGCACGGTGACGACGGCGCCGTTCGAACTGGAAAGAACCAGATTCGTCAGAGCACTATCATTGATGGCATTGACGGTTGCCGCGCCGGTGCCGCTGTCGCTTATGGCCACAGTGGTCGAACTGCTGGCCAGAGTATTGATTTGTACCGCTTCGCTGCCGGAGATGGCAATGCCGGACAGGGCACTATCGTTGATTCCCGCCAATACCGATGCTGCCTTGCCGGCGCTGTTGGCGATAACCAGCGAGGTCGCCGCGCTGGTCAGCGTGCTGGCAAAGTCGACCGCCGTATTGCCGGAAAGCGTCAACGAGTGCAGGTTCGCGTCGGTGAGCGAAGTCACGACATTGGGCGCGCTGCCGCTGGAGTTTGACGCCATGCTCAGGGAACCGATGCCATTGCCGGCGCTATCTTGCAGGGTAAGCTGCGCGATGCCCTGGGCCGCATCGGCAGTCGAGCCGAGGTTGACTGTAACAGCGTCGGAGGCACCGGTCTTGTCCGCCGTCGCCAGCGTAACGCCGTAAGTGGTGCTGCTCGCCAGATCGATTGTCACCGGCACCGTCGCAGCGATATGCGAAATCGTCAGGTTGCCACCCAGGCCTTGAACGTTCACGGCTTGTTCACCAGTGACGTTGCTCAGGTTGAAGGTGCCCGAGCTGGCGCCGGAAATATCCCAGGTGGCAAAGTCTTTCACTGCCGACAAAACCGCATTGGAAGCCAGGACGACGCCCTGGAACTTGATGGAATTATTTGCGGCCGACCCGCCATCTAGTGTCCCAATAGCTCCACTGGTGGTGGTCAATTGCACCTGGCCTGAACCGCCGGTAAACGATTCCTGCTGGCCGATAGTTGCGGTGATGGCACCGCTGGACTTGCTGGCATCGATAACCGCATTGGCGCCGAGATTGCTCAGGTCCGCACTGAGGTTGCCGCTACCGGCAACCGTCAAACTCGATGCGCCAGGCGCAGTGAGATGGGTCAATGCCAGGTTCGCACCGAGAGACAGGGCGATTTTGCTCGACGAAGCCGCTTCCAGATCAATGCCTGTTGAGGCCGTGCCGGAAGTCGTCAGCGCCAAGGATTGCGTATTTTCGCTGATCGTCAAGCCGGTGTCGCCGTTTAAAGCGAGTGCGAGCGAATTACCCGCCGTGGTCAGCAACTGCACGGCCGCACCCTTGTCGGCCGTCAAGGAAAGCGAGGTCAGCGCCATGCTTTCGATGGTCACGGAACCCGTGGCATTGTTGGCCGTGACGCTTGCAATCGAATTCGCCGCCGTGGTGCTGTAATTGGCGTCCACGATCTGCACGTTGGATCCACCCGAAACACTGACTGCCGTGGTTGCCGTACCGCCCTTGACGCTCACGGAATGCGCCGCATCGGTCTGGATGCTGACGCTGGCGCCACCATTGGTGGAAATGGAACCGGCCGCGCCGGTATCGGTCAGGCTCAGCTTGGTACCGCTGCCCAGGGTGACCGCTGCGCTGCCGGAAGATTTGCCGACCACCACTGCATTCAAGCCCGACCAGGAGCTGAAGTCTTGGACACCGATACTTTCAGCCGACGTGACCGTCAGATCGGTGATGTTGGTCAAGTTGAGGCCCTTGGGAATCGCCAGCGAAGCACCGACGGCTTCGTCATTGATGTTCAAGACATTCACACCGGAACCGCCGACCAGGGTGTCGCCCGTATTGAGCGTGGCCGCTGTTCCGCCGGCGGAAATGCCTGCCGCATTGTCGAGCACGGCATTGAACAGGTTGTTGCTGGTCGTGCCGGTGAGGTTGTCCACACTGGTCGTAAGTGTGTAAGGCGTGCCGGTACCAAGTAAGCTGATGACCGCGCTTTGCACGTTGGCGACGTAGGCGCTGGTGTTGGTGGTATTGTCGACACCTGCCAGCAGCGTGCGCGCCATGGTTGCAGCTGCAGATCCCTTGTATTCGTTGAGTCCCGACGAATCACCCACGGCGGCTGTAAATTCGGCGGCAACGGTAAGCTTGTTTGCAATCGTCTGTGCGTCAAGCAGCCCTTGCGCCGTGACATTGGTTTGCGCCCCCACTGCAATCGACAGTGCAGCGTTGCCGACCGAAAGGCTGCCGCTCAAAATCGCATCGGCCCAGAATTGCAGGCCGGCCGCTGCGGGAGCCCGATTGAGCACGTGTTCGAACACTGCCGTGACGAAGGCTTCCGCGCTGGTCAGATTACTGTCGACCGTGCCAAACAGCTTGGCCGATTCGGCACTATTGCCGAAGCTGTCAATCAGGTCCTTGACGGCTGCGTTGGTGCCATAAGCATTCGCGAGACTCGCCACATCCGTCGGCGCACTGGCCGCCAGCAGAGCATTTTCGAAATTGACCAAACCGGCAGCGTCTGCAGGACGGCCGAAATAGGCAACGTAAAGTTCTTGTACCAACGTGCTGTAGCTGGAAGCAGTAGTCATGAGGAAGTCGTATTGTGGGTTGAGTCGATGGCGATTGATTACACCGGGCATGAAAACGCCCTGCGGTTTTTCGCGCAGGGCGCCGATATTTTTTAGCTGCATTTGCTTCGGTAACCTGCGGTTACCGGGCCGGCTGATTATACGTTAGCTGGCAAGAGAAATGGTATGGTCGCGCTCTTCTAGAATTTGAGAAATTTCTGAAGGCGCGCATTTAACATTTGTCGGACATTGTTTAGCCACCAAAGTATTTCGCAATTTGCCTGGTCGCTGCATGCGCCACTGCTTCGCATGTAGCCAACTGTCGAGTTTCAGGCTGCCATCTGCTGCAAAGCCAGCAGTAGATGGCAGCCCAATCCGCCAATGCATCAAATTTCCAGGCATGCCGATTGCTGTTGGCAGCCTGTTCCCTTCGACTGCAAAACATCATGCCAACCACGAAACCCGCGCTTCTTTTGCGCATCGCCGCGCTCACCGTACTGTCACTGGCGTTACCAAACCAGGCTCTTGCCGGACCCAGCATTTACCCCGACGGCACCACGCGCTACGACAAGGCCCGCGCCTTCGATACCGACGTGCTCTTCACCAGCGGCGACAATATCGCCCGCCTGATCGACTTGAACGGAACAGTGCTGCACCAGTGGCCGGATGCCGGCATGTACAGCAGCTTCCTCGATCCCAAACTGGCGGGCGCCACCGGTCATGTTCTGGTCACGCTCGACACCGCCCGTGGCAGCGGCACCGACCTCGTGCCGGGCCGCGTGGCCGACAAGATCAGCAAGACCATCGCCGAACTGGATTGGGACGGCAAGCCGGTCTGGACCTTCGGCGCCAAGGCGCCCGGCGGGTTGGCACAGCAGCATCATGACTGGGCCAGGCTGCCCAATGGGAACACCGTCATCCTGGCCAACCAGGTACAGGCAGTGCCGAGTTTCAAGGTCGAACGTGTGCTGGACGACGTGGTCTATGAAATCAATCCTGAGGGTGTGATCGTGTGGAAATGGGTGGCATCAGACCATCTCGACGAATTCGGTTTCACAGCCGAACAGTTGAAACTGATCCGCAACAGCGACAGCGCCGACTACCTGCACGTGAACGACTTGAAGGTGGTCGGCCCCACCCATTGGTATGACGAAGGCGACCAGCGCTTCCATCCCGACAATCTGATTTTCTGCTCGCGCAATGCCAATTTCACCGCCATCATCGAACGCAAGAGCGGCAAGATTGTCTGGACGCTGGGACCGAATTACCCGGCTATCCCGCGTGGCGATGCCGCGCGCAAGGTGCCGCGCCCGGTCGACCAGATCAGCGGCCAGCACGATGCGCAAATCATCCCCGCCGGCCTGCCTGGCGCGGGCAACGTGCTGGTATTCGACAACCAGGGCGAAGCGGGCTACCCCGCCGTGGAAATGCCGCTGACGACCGGATCACGCGTGCTGGAAATCAACCCCGTCACGAAGCAGATCGTCTGGCAATACAGCGCCGAAGATTCGGGCCAGCCGGGCTGGGCCTTCCGCAGCACCCACATCAGCGCAGCGCGCCGCCTGCCAAACGGGAACACGTTTATCGACGAAGGCCAGAGCGGCCGGCTGTTCCAAGTCACGCGCGAAGGCGACATCGTGTGGGAATACATCAACCCCTATCCGCGGGTTGGCAAGGATGCAGTGAGCGGCAAGCCGACCGAGAACCGCCAGCTATACCGTGCAGAGCCGGTGCCGCCGGCCTGGGTGCCGGCGGCCCGGTGAGATTTCAGGGACGGTTTTGCACAATAGCCACGCCATTGGCCATCGCTATGTAGAGCGACGTGCCGGATACCGCTACTGCGCGCGGCGCCGACAACACGCCAGGCAATGCGCCGGGTGCAAAGCCAGCCTTGCCCCTGGTGCCCACCACGGTGCTGACCGTGCCGTCTGGCGTGATCTTGCGGACCAGGTTGTTGCCGGTATCGGCCACATAGAGATTGCCGGCGCTGTCGATGGCCAGCCCCGTGGGATTATTGAAGCTCGCCGCGTTTCCCTGTCCATCGCTGCTGCCCACCGTGCCGGGGTAGCCGGCAAGCACGATTGCCGGGCTATCGGGCGGGAATTTGATCACATCCTGATAGTAGGAATCGACAACGTAGAGATTTCCGGCCGCGTCCGCCACCACACCGGATGGGCTGCCGAACCGCACCCCCGGACCGGAAAGCGTCAGGGCCAGAGTGCCGGCGACGGTGGTCACGACACCGCCTGGCGACGTGATGGCGCGGACGGCATTGATCTGCATAGACTCCATGTCGCTCAGGAAGACGACGCTCCCCATGGCAGCGATCGCCTTTGGCCCGCCGAAGGTAGCCGCTGGGCCTGTGCCGTTCACCAGTGGCGCAGTCGGATCGAAGATGGTGAATCCGCCTTGCGGCGCCGAGGCAAGTGCGCCGCTGCAGGCGCCCGCCAGCGTCTTCACGCCGGCGCCGGGGGCCATCATGCGCACATTGAGATTGCCCGCATCGGCGACATAGAGATTGCCGGCACCGTCGAATGCAATGCCTGCCGGCGCATTGAACCGGGCATCCGTATCGGCCCCATTGACGCAGCCTGCCGCACCGGCCGAGCCGGCAAGCGTGGTAGCCGTTCCCGTGGCATCGATGCGGCGGATGGTGTCGTTGCCGGTATCGGCCACGATGACGTTACCGGACGCGTCGATGGCCAGCCCGTACGGCTGGTAAAAGCCTGCCGCCGCGCCCTTGCCGTCAGCGCTGCCGGGGGTGGCCAGCGAACCTGCAAAAACACTCATCGCTCCTGCGGGTGTCAGTTTGCGCACCACAATGCCTGACGCCGCGTAGAGATTGCCGGCCTCATCGACCGCCATGGCGCTGGCATTGAGGTAAGGCAGCGTGGCGCTGGTGTTGCCGATCACGGTGGTAACCACGGATGATGCCGTGATCTTGCGTATCCCGTCGCTATCAGTGCCGTAGATATTGCCAGCGCCATCGATGGCGAGGTCATTGAGGCCATGGAAAGTTGCGGCCGCGCCCGTGCCATCGGCCGGATTGGTCTGGCCGGCCGTCCCTGCCACTGTAGTGACAGCGCCGGCCGGCGTGACCTTGCGCAGCGTGGCGCCGTCGGCGACATAGACATTGCCCACGCCATCGGCAACGAGACTGCGCGGCTGCACGAAGCGCGCGGCCGAACCAACGCCATCCTGCGAGATGTTGTTGATGGTGCCCGGACTGCCGGCGAATGTGCTGATGGTCCCTGTGGAAGTCAGCTTGTAGAGAACGGCATCGCTCTCGTCGGCCAGAATCACGTTGCCCGTAACGTCAACCGCCATGGCGCTGACGCCGGCCTGCACGGTTGCCAGCGCGCTCACCACGCCGCCGGGCGTAATCTTGCTCACGGCCCGGTTGCCGCTATCGTACACATATACGTTTCCGGCCACGTCGGCGGCCACGAGTGCCGGCGCGAACAAGGCCGGCGTGGCGCCCGTGCCGGCATTGGCAAAGGTGGAGACCGTGCCGTCCGGCGCAATCTTGCGGATGGCGACATTCTTGGTATCGGCAACATAGAGATTGCCGTTGCTGTCACGCGCCATGCCTTCGAGCCCGGCGAAGCCGGCGGCAGACCTCGCGCCATCGGTATTGCCGGCACCGCCCATGTTTCCAGCCAGCAGGTCAAGTGGCTGCGTCGGCGCGGAGCCGCCCTGCCCTCCCCCGCTGCTGCTGCCGCCACTGCCACCGGTATTGCCCGTGGCGCCACTACTACTGGCGCCACCTCCGCCACCACATGCGGTGAGCAAAGTGATGGACGAAACCAAAACCAGCGATTGCCATGCTTTCATTGTGCCGCTCTTTCTTTATTCGTGTGTTATCGCGCCGTATTTCTTCATGAAGAGTACGCATTTCTCAATCATGCCAAAGCGCCAATAATACACAGTTTCCGCGGTATTTCTCTTTGAATTCGAATTGAGGGCCAAACATGGGCGACGCCAACGCGGCGAACCCAGGCAGCGCGTGGTCGATGTGAATTGGCAGGAGAATGCTCCGCGCTCGCCTGGTCTTACGACTGGACCATATCCTGCGGAGCTGCGGTCGCTTGGCGGGACGTTACGGTGACGCAGATTCGGCGCTAATGCGGTGGATTCTCTTTATCCATTTGGCTCTTGGCTTCAGCTTGAATCTCAGGCCGGTTGGCCCAGTCCAAAATTTCCTGGCTTTGCTTAGCGAGTTGGCTGCTTGCCGCGTTCGGCACATTCATGCAGGCGAGCCTGAGCCGGGCGACGCCCAATGCCCGCACGTGTTTGTCGCTAGCGGCAGAATTGGAGATCGCCGTCCAGTTATTCGATTCCCTGGCACATTGGGGCTGCTCATCCAATGCCTTTGAGCCTTTCGCTGCGAAATGATGGAAAACCACCCAGTAGGGTATGAAGATCGCCAAAAGCAACAGAACGCCGCTCCCGGTTATTCCCGACTTCGACGCCATGATCGCCCCCATTACTTCAGTTCGACTTCGCCCGCTACAAACGGCCGCTCCCCAAGGTCGCGACTCCCGTGTCATCCATACTGTTCGTCAGGAATCCAAAGTGGTACAACAGATCAATCAATTTTGCCGCCCCATGGTTCTAAAGCCAAGCGAAGTACGCCCCCATGGCATGCAGCAAAGAAAAACGCCCCACATCTCGCAATGCGGGGCGTTTTATTTGGTGCCGGCTGCCGGATTCGAACTGGCCACCTGATGATTACAAGTCAACTGCTCTACCTAATGAGCTAAGCCGGCGAAAAACTTCAACTAAATATTATACGTTACTTAATGCGTGTCAGGGTGGGTTTCCCACCTTTTTTCGGTGGTTCTGGCGGTTCCGGGCTGTCTTCGGGCCTGGTTTCCTGGCCTTCTTCAGTTGCCGTCGGGACTGCGGTCAGTGATGGCGTTGAAGGGGCCGTCGGTGTCGTGGCGATGGGCGAGTCGGTCGGCTCTTCGCCGGGCTTGGGGCGCACCACGTCGAAAGCCATGCCCTGGCCGTTTTCACGGGCATAGATGGCAACCACGTTTTCCACCGGCACGACGATGTCGCGCGCAACGCCGCCAAAGCGGGCGCTGAAGTGGATCAGGTCATTTTCCATCTTCAAGCCGCTGGTGGCCGAAAAGCTGATGTTCAACACGATTTCGCCATCCTTGACGAATTCGCGCGGCACGCGTGTGTTGCCGTCGACCATGGCTGCCAGGTAAGGCGTGTAGCCATTGTCGGTGCACCACTCGTAGATGGCACGCAGCAGGTAGGGTTTGGTGGAGATTTCAGGCATGGTTGCGTTTCTGACTTTCAAATATGCCGGAGAAGCGTAGCGAGCGACCCAAGTTTGTGCCGAGAAGCGGAGCCGTACTAAAGTACGGCGAGCATCGCAGGCGCAAAATCGGGCTGCACTGTAGCTTATCCGGTATATTTTAGCGGCGCATGACCTTTTCGGACGGGGTCAGCGCCTCAATGTAGGCAGGGCGCGAGAAGATACGCTCGGCATACTTCATCAGCGGCGCTGCCGTCTTCGACAGTTCGATGCCGTAATGATCGAGGCGCCACAGCAGCGGTGCCACAGCCACGTCGAGCATGGAGAAGTCATCGCCGAGCATGTACTTGTTCTTGAGGAACAAGGGGGCCAGCGTGGTCAGGCGATCGCGGATTTCGGCGCGGGCTTTGTCGTGCGCCTTGTCGTTGGGCTTGGCCTTTTCGTTTTCCAGCGTATGCACGTGGATGAACAATTCCTTTTCGAAATTGAACAGCATCAGGCGCGCGCGGGCACGCATCAGCGGGTCGGCCGGCATCAGTTGCGGATGCGGGAAACGCTCATCGATGTATTCGTTGATGATGTTCGACTCATACAGGATCAAGTCGCGCTCGACCAGAATCGGCACCTGGCCATAGGGGTTCATGGTCGAGATGTCTTCCGGCTTGTTGAACAAGTCGACATCGCGCACTTCGAAATCCATGCCTTTCTCGAACAGGACGAGGCGGCAGCGTTGGGAGAATGGGCACGTTGTACCCGAGTAGAGAACCATCATCTCAGCAGTTCCTTAGAAACAAAGGGGTGAAGCCTTGTAGGGCCCACCCCGGACACACAACACCCGCGGAGGCAGGTGTCAAACTTTCTTTATTTGACTTCTTTCCAGTACGACGCGTTCAAGCGCCATGCCAGGAAGGCCAACACGGCCAGGAACATCACGACCCAGACGCCGAGCTGGCGGCGCAGTTGGGCGGTCGGTTCACTTTGCCATTGCAGGTAGGCAACGAGGTCGGCCACAGTGGTGTCGTACTCGAGCTTGGACATCTTGCCCGGGGTGACGAGTTCAAAGTGGTCGAACTTGCCTTCTTCGTTCGAGGCTTCCTTGCCTTCTTCAGCAACCGGCTTGCTCAGGACCATCTTTTGCGTGCCTTGCAACTCCCAGAACACGTGTGGCATGGCAACGTTCTTGCAGACGATATTGTTCCAGCCGGTGGGGCGGGTATCATCCTTGTAGAAGCCACGCAGATAGGTGTAGAGCCAGTCACGGCCATTGCCTTCTTCGGTTGCCTCGGAGCGGGCGATCACGGACAGGTCGGGCGGGGTAGTGCCGAACCAGGCCTTGGCGTCCTTCGGCTGCATCGGGATCGACATGACGTCGCCGACTTTTTCCGAGGTGAACAACAGGTTGGCCTTGACGGTAGCCTCATCCAGGCCGATGTCGCGCAAGCGGTTGTAGCGCATGGACGAAGCCGCATGGCAACCCAGGCAGTAATTGACAAAGGTCTTGGCGCCACGCTGCAAGGCGGCCAGGTCCTGGGCACGGTCAGGTGCCACGTCGAGCGGCACTTCGGGTTCGGGGCAAGCCAGGGCGATGAACGGCACCAAAGCCAGGACCGCGACACATTTCTTCAACAAGTTCATTGCGTTATCCTTTTCCAGGTTCTTAGTGCGCATGGAACGTGACGCGGCTCGGCACGGGCTTGAACGTGCCCATGGCGCTCCACCACGGCATCAAGAGGAAGAAGCCGAAGTAAATGAGAGAGCAGATCTGGCTGACCGTTTGCGCGATGTCGAGCGAGAATGCACTGCCCCAGACTCCAGGCGGCTTCACGCCCAGATAGCCCAGCACCAGGAAAGAGATGCCGAAGACGATATACACATATTTGTGCCAGCTCGGACGGTAGCGGATCGACTTGACCGGCGACTGATCGAACCAGGGCAAGCCCGCCAGGATCATGACCGACACGCCCATCAGCACGACACCGAAGAACTTGGCTTCGAAGACGTTGAACGCGATGATGATCGCAGCGCCAGCGATCACTGCAATCGTCTTCCACAGTCCTGCAAGCCGGCTCTTGAAGAAGATCATGCAGACATAGGCCACTACGCCAATTTCAAGTGCATAGATGAATTGCGAAGTCGTGGCACGCAGGATGGAATAGAACGGGGTGAAGTACCAGACCGGTGCGATGTGGTTCGGGGTCTTCAGCGCATCGGCCGGCACGAAGTTGTTGGCTTCGAGGAAGTAGCCGCCCATTTCCGGCGCGAAGAACACGATGGCCGAGAACACCACCAGGAACACGGTGACGCCGAAGATGTCGTGCACAGAGTAGTACGGGTGCGAAGGAATGCCGTCCACCGGATGGCCGTCCTTGTCGAGGTTTTCCTTGATTTCGACGCCGTCGGGGTTGTTCGAACCCACTTCGTGCAAGGCGATCAAGTGCGCTGCCACCAAGCCGAGCAAGACCAGCGGAATGGCGATAACGTGGAACGAGAAGAAGCGGTTCAGGGTTGCATCGGAGACGACGTAGTCACCGCGGATCCAGAGCGACAGTTCCGGGCCGATGAAGGGAATCGCACCGAACAGGTTGACGATCACCTGGGCACCCCAGAACGACATCTGGCCCCAGGGGAGCAGGTAGCCCATGAAGGCTTCGCCCATCAGGCACAGGAAGATGCCGACGCCGAACAACCAGATCAGCTCACGTGGCTTGCGGTAGGAACCGTAAAGCAGGCCGCGCGTCATGTGCAGGTAGACGATGATGAAGAATGCCGAAGCGCCGGTCGAGTGCATGTAGCGCACCAGCCAGCCCCACGGCACATCGCGCATGATGGTGGTTTCGACCGAGGCGAAGGCCAGGTTGGCGTCCGGCTTGTAGTTCATGACCAGGAAGATGCCGGTCACAATCTGGATCACCAGCACCAGCATGGCCAGCGAACCGAAGATGTACCAGAAGTTGAAGTTCTTCGGAGCGTAATACTTGCCCCATTGGTCGTTCCACAGCTTGGTCAGCGGGAAGCGCGAGTCAACCCAGGCCAGGCCCTTGTCGACGGCGGACGCATTTGCGGGAAGCTTCTTTTCGACGAATGCCATGATTACGCTGCCTCCCCGTTTTCGTCCTTGCCGATGATGATCTTGTTATCGGACAAGAACATGTAAGGCGGAACATCGAGGTTATCCGGCGCGGGCTTGTTCTTGTAGACGCGCGCGGCCAGGTCGAAGGTTGAGCCGTGGCAGGGGCAGAGGAAGCCGCCAGCCCAGTCGTCAGGCAGCGACGGTTGCGCGCCTTCCTGGAATTTGTCGCCCGGGGAGCAACCCAGGTGGGTGCAGACGCCAACCACGACCAGCACATCCTTGTGCTCGACGCGCGAACGGGCCTGGTTCATGCAGTACTTGGGCATGGGCATGGAGTAGGTCTTTTCCGACTTCGGGTCGGCGACCTTGCTTTCGGTCTTATCGAGGCTGGCCATCATTTCCGGCGTACGCTTCAGGATCCACACCGGCTTACCGCGCCATTCGACGGTCCTTTTTTCACCGGGCTTGAGGGTGGAAATGTCCACTTCGACCGGCGAGCCGCCTGCCTTGGCACGCTCGGACGGCTGGAACGTGGAAACGAACGCTGCTCCGGTTGCCACACCTGCCAAGCCGCCTGCCGCACAAGTTGCGACAAGCAAGCCACGTCGACCTGGATCGACCTGCTCTTCAATACTCATACCAACCCCAATCAGAAAATGCGAAATTTATACGAAATTCTAGGTAACTCACACCTGATGGCACTGGGTGCCCACACCAATTAAGCTTGCAGCAACCTTCAATTATATCGAAGCCAAGCCCTGATTTAAAGCAATTCAGTATCCGGATTGCAATTTGCGGGTACTTTTTGCCCCCTGTAACGCGCCAATCTGCCCCGGCGAGGTGCAAAAATCGATTTTGCTGCAAAAAGGCCCCGTTGCCATTACACTTCTTTCAACTTGACCATCACTAGGGAGAAATGGCACATGAGCATGCTGCAAGATTTCAAGGCGTTTGCCATCAAGGGCAATGTGATCGATCTGGCCGTGGCGGTGATCATCGGCGGCGCATTCGGCAAGATTGTCGAATCGCTGGTGCAGGACATGATCATGCCCATCGTCGGCAAGATCTTCGGCGGGCTGGACTTTTCCAGCTACTACATTGCCCTGAACGGCCAGGCAGCAGGATTGACGCTGGCCGAAGCGAAAAAAGGCGGCGCCGTGTTTGCTTATGGCAGCTTCCTCACAATTTCGCTGAATTTCCTGATCCTGGCGTTCATCATTTTCCAGATGGTGCAGATCATCAACAAAATGAAGCGCGCCGAACCCGCGCCACCGCCCGCACCACCGGCACCGACGCCGGAAGATGTTTTGTTGCTGCGTGAAATTCGCGATGCGTTGAAGAAGCAGGATTGAAGCAATATCGCCTGCCCGCGGAGCGGGCGGGCACCGCCCCTCCCCTTTTTGCGGTCTCAGACCTTGCCGCGAACGCTATCTAGTTGCAGCAAGCCGCGCCGGTGCGCCTCGAACACGGCCTCGCCGCGTGAGTGGACCGAGAGCTTGTCGTAGATATTCTTGATATGGGTCTGCACCGTACCGACCGACAGCGACAGCTGCTTGGCCACATCGCCATAGGAGTCGCCACGCGCAATGAGGTCGAGGATGGCCGCTTCGCGCTTGGTCAACGAGACCGGTGGCAGCGCATCGGCCACCCCGGCGTTGTCGTCCTTCTTTGCTTCATCCCGGATACGTGCGCGCGCCAGCACCTTGCGCGCGATGATGGGGCTCATCGGTGAGCCGCCGGCACGCAATTCGAGCACCGAATTGACCACGTCGAGCCGTCCGGCATCCTTGAGCACGTAACCGGAAGCGCCGGCTTCGATGCAGGCCAGCACGTTGTCTTCGTCGGAAGACATGGTGATGACCATGATGTCGCATTTGGGCAGGTGACGCACGCAGGCGCGGATCACGTCGATGCCGGTGCCGTCGGGCAAGCCGAGGTCGGTCAGCAAGACGTCGATCTGGCCCGTGGCAAGCCATTCGACAGCCGGTTTGACGGCGTCGAGCGCAGCGACGAGCTCAAGCTCGGCCGACGATTCGATCGCCAGACTCAACGCACGCCGCGTCACGGCGTCGTCTTCGACGATCAGGACTTTGATAGGGTTGGCTGTTGCCGATGCCGACATAGCTTATCCATTGTTTTTTTACGTCATTGGCGCCTGCATGGTTCTGTTCGTACAGACTCTCGGGATGGCAGGCCCTCTTGTTTTCCTCAGAGCAACGAAGCATGATAACCAGGCTTGACTCATCTGGCTAGCTTCTTCCAGTCGCTTCCAGTCACTTCTGCCGAGAGATTATAGTCGCTCCCGGCCTTGTTAAAAAACAAATTTGTAGGTAGCAGCTATTATCCCTGCTTCTCTTTCGCGATCCGGCGCGCCCAGAAAATTTTGAAAAACAGGTAATATCGGACGTTTGATCGGTCTCGACTCCACGGGCACCTTCTCCCCCAAGTATTTATGCGACGCTTCTGGCTCCTTTTCGCGCAAACCGTCACCATCGGTTTGGCCCTCTTTTTCATCGTCAAAACACTCAAGCCCGACTGGCTTGCCGGCGGCCGTCGCGGGCACGACCTGACGCTGCAGGAAGCCGCGCCCGGCAGCTCACCAGGCCTGGGTTCCTACCGCGAAGCGGCGCACCGCGCCATGCCGTCCGTGGTCAACATTTTCACCTCGAAAGACACAAAGCAGGGCAAGAATCCGTTCATGAACGACCCCTTCCTGCACAAGTTCTTCGGTGACCGCTTCAACGAGCGCGACGACAAGCAACTGAGCCTCGGGTCTGGCGTCATCGTCAGCAAGGAAGGCTTCATCCTGACCAACAACCACGTGGTGGAATCGGCCGATGAAATCGAAGTGGCCTTAGCCGACGGCCGCAAGACCGTGGCCAAGCTGGTGGGCACCGATCCGGAAACCGACCTCGCCGTGATCAAGGTCGACCTGCCCGACCTGCCGGCCATTGCACTGGGCCATTCTGAACAGGCCCAGGTCGGTGACGTGGTGCTGGCCATCGGCAATCCGTTCGGCGTGGGCCAGACCGTGACGATGGGTATCGTCTCGGCATTGCGGCGCAATTTCGGCGTCAACACCTTCGAAAATTTCATCCAGACCGATGCGGCAATCAATCCCGGCAATTCAGGTGGCGCTTTGGTCGATACCGGCGGCAACCTGCTTGGCATCAATACTGCGATCTATTCCAAAGGTGGCGGCTCGCTCGGTATCGGCTTCGCCATTCCCGCTTCCAGCGCCAAGATGGTGCTGGAGTCGATCATTGCCAACGGCTCCGTGGTGCGCGGCTACATCGGGGTGGAACCGCAAGACATCACGCCTGACCTGGCTGAGAGCTTCGGCCTGACCACGCGCAGCGGCGCCATCATCGCCGGCGTGGTCAAGGGCGACCCGGCCGACAAGGCCGGCATCAAGCCGGGCGACATCCTGACCGCGATCAATGGCAAGCCGGTGGCCGACGTCAACGACATGCTCAACACCATCGCCCAGCTCGCGCCGGGCAGCACGGTGCAAATGACCCTGCTGCGCAAGACCGAAGAAACCAAGGTCGATGTCGAGATCGGCAAGCGGCCCAAGGTCCAGCGCGAAGTGCAGCCCGGGCCGCAAATGCAGCCGGGCGAAAACCCGGAAGAATGAGGAGCGAAGACTGTGCATATCCGCGATCTGACGCAATACCTGGCTGAACTGAAGGAAAACAATAACCGCGCCTGGTTCGTCATGAACAAGCCGCGCTACGACATCCTGCGCGCCGAATTTCTTGAAGTCGTGACGAAGCTGATTGCCGACATCGCGAAGTTCGACCCGCCGATTGCGGCATGCAATCCGAAGAAGGCGATCTTCCGCATCAACCGCGACGTGCGCTTTGCCAACGACAAGAGCCCGTACAAGACTTACTTCTCGGCAGCCATCACAGCCTCGGGCATGAAGAAGCCGAGCCAGGGTGGTGGGCCGATGTATTACTTCCACATCGACGCAGATGGCAACCTGTTGCTCGCAGCCGGTGAATACATGCCGCCGGCGGACCGCATCCGTTCAATCCGCAATGCCGTCGCAGCCGACCCCAAGGGCTTCGGCAAGATGGTGAAAAACAAGAAGATGCTGGAAACCTTTGGCGACCTCGATGACGAGAGCAAGCTCTCGCGCCCGCCCAAAGGCTTCGATGCGGAAACACCGCATATCGAATACATCAAGCTGAAGAATTTCCTGGTCGAGAAGAGTTACTCGATCAAGCGCAAGATACCGGCAGATTTGGGTAAGGACCTTGCAACAGGATTCAAGGATGCCTTGCCGCTGGTGACGTGGCTGCGACAGGTAAAGACCGAGACCAAGGCCGAGGACTAAAAACCGGGTGGGTTAGCCGCCGAGCGTGACTCATCCGATGTATCGCCAGCCGGCGACCTACGCCGACTCTTCTTCCGGCGCCGTCGTCAATTTGACGAATAGCGGTGCCACCAGCAAGCCCACTTCGAACAGCAGCCACAGCGGCACGGCCAACATCAGCATCGACGCCGCATCGGGCGGCGTGACGATGGCCGCAATCACGAAGGCCCCGACCACAATGTAGGGGCGGAATTCCCTGAGCTTTTCGACCGAAATCAAGCCCATGCGCACCAGCACCACCACCACGATGGGCACCTCGAAGGTCAAACCGAAACAGATGAACATGGTCAACGCGAAATCGAAATAGCTTTCGATGTCCGGCGCGACGTTGATCGACTCCGGCGCGTATTGCAAGACCACCTTGAACACCACGCGGAACACGAAGAAATAGCAGAACGCGATACCGGCCATGAACAGAGCGGTCGACGACACCACGAGCGGCGCGATCAGGCGCTTTTCGTGCGCATACAGGCCCGGTGCCACGAAAGCCCAGGCCTGGTAGAGCACCCATGGCAGCGTGATGACGAAGGCCGACATCAGCGTCACTTTCAACGGGATCATGAACGGCGTCAGCACGCCCGTTGCGATCATCTTCGATCCGGCCGGCAGCGCAGCGATCATCGGGTGCGCCAGGATGTCGTAGATGGTGTTGGACCACGGCATCATGCAGACGAACACGATCAGCACGGCGGCACCGGCCCGCACGATGCGGTCGCGCAATTCTATGAGGTGCGAGATAAAACTCTCGGCGACGCTCTCTTCCTTGGTGTTTTCAGTCATCGTCGGAGAATGTGACGGCAAGCCCGGGGCTGGCGTCAGTGAAAGAAGGTACGGTTGCCCGTCATGCCCGAAGGCCGATGGCGCGCCACACGGGCGGCAGCCGAAATGACGCGGGTCTTTTGCCCGGTCTGCTGTTTATACCAGGAGGGCACGGCGTCACGCGCCAGTTTCTTGCGCCGGAACGATTTGGCCTTCCTGGCAATGTGATCTGCATCGGGAGCAGCCTCTGCCCCACCCGCAGCACGCGCGCCCTGCATGTCCGACCACGCGCCGTTGATCTGGCTGCTTGCTTCGCCGAAGCTGTCGGAGACGGTTTTGTGGACGTCGGAGGCGGCTTGGTGGAATTCCTCGCGCACCTTGTTCAATTCCTCCAGCTCCATCTCGCGGCTGACTTCTGCCTTGACTTCATTGATGTAGCGTTGCGCGCGGCCGAACAGCGACCCTGCCATCCGCGCTACCTTGGGCAGTTTTTCCGGGCCGATGACGACCAGCGCCACCGCGCCTATCATCACCAGCTTGGTAATTCCTAGATCTAGCATAGTCGGGCTTGGTCGGGCCGGCGTCAGCTATGCGTCTTTTCCTTGGCTTCGACGTCGACAGTCGACTTGTCGGTCACCTGGGCTGCGGGAGCGGACTGCTGCTGTTGCGCCGTCTTTTCCTCTTCACCCTTCATGCCGTCCTTGAAGCCCTTGACCGCCTTGCCGAGGTCGGAACCGACGTTACCAAGCTTCTTGGTGCCGAAGATCACGATCACGATCACCAGCAAAATCAGTAAATGAACTGGACTCAAACCACCCATGGTATTTCTCCTAAACGGGCTCGCGCCCTAACAACACACTACCGTTATACGCCAAATCAGCGCTGTCCGCGCCAGGGATGCGGGCCGCCGATCACGTGCAGGTGCAAGTGATAGACTTCCTGCCCGCCATCCGGGCCGGTGTTGAACAGCGTCTTGAAGCCGCCACTACCCTTGCCTTCGCCGCTTTCATCCGCCTCGTAACCGCAGCCTTGCTCTGCAGCAAGTTTGGGTGCCAGCAACAGCATTTTACCCAACAATGCCGCATGTTCCTCACGGCAATCTGCTAGCGTTGCAACATGCTTCTTGGGTACGAGCAAGAAATGGACCGGCGCGGCCGGGTTGATATCGTTGAAAACGATCAAGTCATCGTCTTCATAAATCGTCTTCGACGGAATTTGCTTGGCCGCAATTTTGCAGAAAATGCAATTATCCACGCTGTTCACCTTACCCTTTGTTAGACTGGCTTTCCCGCCGATTTATTCCCTTTTTTCCGCCTGCTCGCGCGCTTCCACCTTGCGCATGGCTTTTTCTTCAATGCCCGACAAGCCTTCACGCCTGGCCAGTTCGTCCAGCACCTGCTGCGGCGTCAAGTTGAACTGCGCCAGCATGACCAGCGAATGAAACCACAGATCGGCGCATTCGTAGAGCACCTTGTCTGCATCACCCGTCACGCGCGCATCTTTTGCCGCCATGACGGTTTCGGTGGCTTCTTCGCCGATCTTTTTCAGGATCGCATCGTCACCCTTGGCAAACAGGCGCGAAACGTAGGACTTGTCAGGGTCGCCGCCATTGGCGAGCTTGCGCGATTCGATGACTTGGGCCAGGCGGGACAGGATGTCGCTCATTTATAAATGCTTTCCGGATCTTTCAATACAGGCTCGACCGCAACCCAGTCGCTGTCATCTTCCTTGCCCTGCAATTGCTGGTAGAAGCACGAATGCCGCCCGGTGTGGCAAGCAATGCCGCCGGCCTGTTCAACCGTCAACAGCACCACGTCTTCATCGCAATCGAGGCGGATGTCGCTCACCTTTTGCACGTGGCCCGATTCTTCACCCTTATGCCACAACTTCTTGCGTGAACGGCTCCAATAGACGGCTTCACCAAGCTCCACGGTCTTGGCCAGTGCATCGCGGTTCATCCAGGCGAACATCAGTACGCGGCCGGTGCCGGCTTCCTGGGCGATCACGGGCACGAGGCCGTGTTCATCCCACTTGACCTTGTTGAGCCATTTTGCCTTGACGCTCATGACAGCCTCATCGGAATGCCTTGCCCGGCCATGAAGCGCTTGGCTTCCTGCACCGTGTGCTGGCCGAAGTGGAAAATCGACGCCGCCAGCACCGCATCGGCGCGACCTTCCTTGATGCCGTCGGCCAGGTCCTGCAAGCCACCCACGCCGCCGGAGGCAATCACCGGCACGCGGACCGCGTCGGACACGGTGCGCGTCAGGGCCAGGTCGAAACCGGACTTGGTGCCGTCGCGGTCCATGCTGGTCAAGAGGATTTCGCCGACGCCGTAATTTTCCATCTTTTGCGCCCATTCGACCACGTCCAAGCCGGTGGCCTTGCGTCCGCCATGGGTAAAGACTTCCCAGCGGCCGTCACCACTCTTCTTGGCGTCGATGGCGACGACGATGCATTGCGAGCCAAACTTCAGCGCTGCATCCTTGACCAGTTGCGGGTTGGCCACGGCGGCGCTGTTGATGCCGATCTTGTCCGCACCCGCGTTCAAGAGACGGCGCACGTCACCCACGGCGCGCACACCGCCGCCCACGGTCAAAGGGATAAACACTTGCGATGCCACCGATTCGATGATGGGCAGGATCAGGTCGCGGTCGTCCGACGTGGCGGTGATGTCGAGGAAGGTGATTTCGTCGGCGCCCTGCTCGTCATAGCGGCGCGCGATTTCCACCGGGTCGCCGGCGTCACGCAATTCAACGAAATTGACGCCCTTGACGACGCGGCCTGCGGTGACGTCCAGGCAGGGGATGATGCGTTTGGCGAGGGTCATAGAGGCGCCTCGGAAAATCGTAGCGAGCGGCCCACTGTCGGGTCGAGAAGCGCAGCCGTACGACTGTACGGAGAGCATCGCAGGCCCGAGAGTGGGGCGCGCAGTAGATTTTTGAGGTGCCTCATTCGTCAGGGACTTCCTGTTCGATATCTCCGGACAATTCGTCGGCCTTGTCTTGCGCAGTACGCAAGTCGAGCGTGCCTTCATAGATCGAACGGCCGCAGATCACGCCATCGATGCCTTCGTGTTGCACGGCGCACAAGGCTTCCACATCCTTGAGGTTGTGCAAGCCGCCTGATGCGATGACGGGAATGGTCATGCTTTGCGCGAGCTTGACGGTGGCTTCAATATTGACGCCGGCCATCATGCCGTCGCGGCCGATGTCGGTGTAGACGATGGCTTCGCAACCGTAGTCTTCGAACTTGCGCGCGAGGTCAATCACTTCATGGCCGGAAAGTTTGCTCCAGCCGTCGGTCGCCACCTTGCCGTCCTTGGCGTCCAACCCGACGATGATCTGGCCCGGGAAGGCGCTGCAGGCATCATGCAGGAAACCGGGGTTCTTGACTGCGGCGGTGCCGATGATGATGTAGCTCAAGCCGTCATCCAGATAACGTTCGATGGTGTCGAGGTCGCGGATGCCGCCACCCAGCTGGATCGGAATTTCATCGAGATCGTTTTCATCGGCATAGTCGCGCACGGCCCGGATGATGGCCTTGACGGCCGCTTCGTTCTTGGGCTTGCCGGCGAAGGCGCCGTTCAAGTCGACCAGGTGCAGCCGGCGCGCGCCTTGCGCCAGCCAATGGCGCGCCATTTGGCCCGGGTCGTCGGAAAACACGGTGGCTTGGTCCATATCGCCTTGTTTCAGGCGCACGCAATGACCGTCTTTGAGGTCGATGGCAGGTATGAGCAGCATGGCTACAGAGGAGTGGAAGTTATTGGGGGATTTTCCGTGATGAACAACAAAAGGCTGTCAGGGATTCCAATGAACAAAGTTTTTATAAAGTTGCAGTCCTGCGGCGGCGCTCTTCTCCGGATGGAATTGCGTCGCAAAAATGTTTTCCCGTGCGACGGCGCTACAGAACGCCTCGCCGTAGAGTGTTTCTCCGGCAACGTGGGCACGCTCTGCGGGTTGCGCGTAATAGCTGTGCACGAAATAAAAGTAGCTGTTGTCGGCAATCCCTGCCCACAACGGATGGGACACAGTCTGGCTGACACGATTCCACCCCATTTGCGGCACTTTAAAACGGGAACCGTCTTCCTGCAAGCGGTCTTCGAGCCGAAAACGCACAACCTTGCCGGGAAACAGGCCCATGCAGGGGGTGTCGCCCTCTTCGCTCAGGTCAAACAGCAATTGCTCGCCGACGCACACGCCGAACATGGGCTTGTTGCGTGAAGCCTCGACCACCGCTTCCTGCAGGCCCGATTCGCGCAGGCAGGCCATGCAGTCGGGCATGGCGCCCTGGCCGGGAAACACGAGGCGGTCGGCGCTCTTGACGTCGGCCAGCTCGCCGGAAATCATGACGTTGGCTTCGGGCGCAACATGGCGCAAGGCTTGCGCAACCGAGCGCAGGTTACCCATGCCGTAATCCACAACGACGATTTTATTAGCCATGGCCTTACAGGCTGCCCTTGGTCGAGGGAATCGTACCCGCTGCACGTGCATCAAGCTCGGCAGCCATGCGCAGCGCGCGGCCGAATGCCTTGAACACGGTTTCGCATTGATGGTGCGCATTGTCGCCGCGTAAATTGTCGACGTGCAGGCTGACCAGGGCGTGATTGACGAAGCCCTGGAAGAATTCATGCGTCAGGTCCACGTCAAAGGTGCCGATCATCGAACGCTTGAACGGTACATGGAATTCCAGGCCCGGACGGCCGGAGAAATCGATCACCACGCGCGACAGCGCTTCATCGAGCGGCACGTAGGCGTGGCCATAGCGGCGGATACCCTTCTTGTCGCCGATGGCCTTCGCCAGGGCCTGGCCCAGCGTGATGCCCACGTCTTCCACCGTGTGGTGCGCGTCGATATGCAAGTCACCCTTGGCCTCGATCTCCAGGTCGATCAGGCCATGGCGGGCGATCTGGTCGAGCATATGATCGAGAAAGGGCACACCGGTGTTGAGCTTTTGCAAACCGGTGCCGTCCAGGTTGAGCGCAACCCGGATCTGCGTTTCGTTGGTGTTACGGACGACTTCGGCGGTACGTGGCGTGGACATGATGAAGGTTGGAACGAGAATAAAACGGTCGTGCTACAAGACTGCGCGCAAGGCTGCCAGGAACTGAGCGTTCTCTTCGGGAGTGCTGACGTTGACGCGCAAGCAGTTCTCCAGCAATGCATGCATTTTACCTACATTTTTGACGAGAACTTTACGCTCCAGCAAATTCGCGAAGATGGCGTCACTGGTCTTGCTGCCGGCGTTGCCACCGGGCAGCAAACGCAGCAACAGGAAGTTGGCCGCCGACGGGTAAACTTGCACGCCCGGCAGGGCCGAAAGCGCGGCAGCAAGCTTGCTGCGCTCTTCACGCAAAGCGGCCGCTTGCTTGTCCAGCACGTCCAGGTGCTCCAGCACGAATTCGGCACAGGCCTGGGTCAGCACATTGATGTTGTAGGGTGGCCTCACTTTGTCGCATTCATTCAACAGCGCGGCATTGCCCGACATGTAGCCCAGGCGGATGCCGGCCAGACCGAGTTTGGAGACGGTGCGCATTACCAGCACGTTGGCAAACTCGGGCAGGCGGTCCATGAAGCTGACCTGGGCGAACGGCTGGTAAGCCTCGTCAATGACCACGATGCCAGTGTCGCCGACGGCGCGGATGATCGCTTCCATCTGCGCTGCCTCGAACAGTGTGCCGGTCGGGTTGTTGGGGTAGGCCAGATAGGTGATGGCCGGCTTGTATTCGGTGATGGCCGCCAGCATGGCGTCCACATCGAGTGTCAAGTCCGCCTTCAAGGGCACACCGACGAATTCCATCCCGGCAAAGCGGGCCGACATGGCGTACATGACGAAACCGGGCATGGGCGCCAGTACCTTGGCGCCGGGTTTGGCGCACAGCGTGGAGAGCATGGCGATCAATTCGTCAGACCCGTTGCCCAGCACCACGTCGTGCCCCTTGGGCACGCCCAGCCTGGCGCAGATGGCTGCCTTCAAGGCGGCATAGGACGGCACCGGGTAACGGTTCAAGGCCACGTCGGCCAGGCGTTGCCCCAATTGCGTGCGCAGTGCTTCCGGCAGCGTGTAGGGGTTTTCCATCGCGTCGAGCTTGACCAGGCCGGCGCTGTCGGGAACATGGTAAGCCGACAAGGCGCGGATTTCGGGGCGGACGATGTTTTCGATCAGGGACATGGTGATGGAGAAGTGTTGGGAATTCAGCAGAAAGTCATTTGGCAATATCGTTTAGCAAGGACGGCGCAGACGCGGCCTCTTTTAGGGCCGCAGCAGTGATGCGGGCCAGCCTCTGCTCGATCCGCGCGCAGTAATCGGGGTTCAATTCAAAACCGACAAAATGGCGCCCCGTGCGGAGGGCCGCCACCGCCGTGGTGCCACTGCCCATGAACGGATCGAGCACGGTGCCGCCGGGCGGGCAGGATGCCTTGACCATGCGCTCGATAATTTCCAGCGGCTTTTGCGTGGGGTGGTCTTCACGCTCCGGGTGTTCACGGTGCAGGCGCGACACGCTCCACAGGTCTTTCGGGTTATAGCCGATTTCGAGCCATTTGGCGCCGACGAAAATGGAACGCGAGCGCGCCTTCTTGGTTTCGGCGTCGTAGGGAATGCGCACCGCGTCAAGGTCGAAGTAATAACCCTTTTGTTTGGCGAAGAAACCGATGGTGTCGTGTACCGACGTGAAGCTGCGCGTGCTGCCTCCCATTGAGGGCACACGCCGGTCCCAGATGATTTCGTTCAACATGATCATGCGCCGCTTGAGCATGACGAAAATCTCGGGAGCGTAGCGCCAGGTCAGGCAGATGTAGAGGCTGCCCGTGGCGGAGAGCTTGGGCAGGGCAAGGTCGATCCACTGTTCCATCCAGGCCAGATAGGCTTCGACACCGTGCTTGTCGGCGATCTTGTCGGAGTCGTTGCCATAGTCCTTGCCCAGCCCATAGGGCGGGTCGGCCACGATCAGGTCGATGGAAGTATCAGGCAGGCGCGCCATGCCGCTCAAGGCGTCTTCGCAAAAGACGCGGTCGAGCCAGGCCGGCGCCGCCGTGCTCATGATGAGCTCAAGCGCAGTTCTGCCGAGCGCGCGTGCGCCTGCAAGCCTTCGCCGTAAGCCAGTTCAGCCGCCACCTTGCCCAGGGTCTGGGCGCCCGCAGCGCTGACTTCGATTATGGAAGAACGCTTCTGGAAGTCATACACGCCAAGAGGCGAAGAGAAGCGCGCCGTGCGCGAAGTCGGCAATACGTGGTTGGGGCCGGCACAATAGTCACCCAGCGCTTCGGACGAAAAGCGGCCGAGGAACATGGCGCCGGCATGACGAATCTTGTCGGCCCAGCGGTGCGGGTCGGCGGCGGAAATTTCCAGGTGTTCGGCAGCAATCGAGTTGGCGATCTCGCAGGCCTCTTCCATGTCGCGCACCTTGATCAGGGCGCCGCGGTCGGCCAGCGAGGTACGGATCACGTCCTTGCGCGGCATGCCGTCAATCAGCTTGGCGATGCTGGCTTCCACCTTGGCAATATAGGCTGCATCGGGGCACAGCAAAATCGATTGCGCCAATTCGTCATGCTCGGCTTGCGAAAACAGGTCCATCGCCACCCAGTCGGGTTCGGTGGTGCCGTCGCAGATGACCAGGATTTCCGACGGGCCGGCAATCATGTCGATACCGACCGTGCCGAACACGCGGCGCTTGGCGCTGGCGACGAAGGCATTGCCTGGGCCGACGATCTTGTCCACTGCCGGCACGGTCGCCGTGCCGTAGGCCAGCGCGCCGACAGCTTGCGCACCGCCCAATGTGAAGACGCGGTCGACGCCGGCAATCGCGGCAGCAGCCAAAACCAGTTCATTGCGCACGCCATCGGGCGTGGGCACGACCATGATCACGTCAAGCACGCCGGCCACCTTGGCCGGGATCGCATTCATCAAGACCGATGAAGGGTAAGCCGCCTTGCCGCCGGGCACGTAGATACCCACGCGGTCCAGCGGTGTGACCTTTTGCCCGAGCACGGTACCATCGGCTTCGGTATAGCGAAAGCCGTCGGAACCGCATTCCTGGCGCTGGCGCTCGTGGTAACTCTTGACCCGTGCGGCAGCAAACTCGAGCGCACTGCGGCGCGCTGCAGGCAAGGCGGCCAGCGCCGCCTGCAATTCTGCCTGGCTGATTTCGAGCGCGGCGACCGATTCTGCCTGCAGACGGTCGAAGCGACCCGTGTATTCCAGCACGGCGGCATCGCCGCGCGCCTTGACGTCGGCCAGAATGGAGGCGGCAGCTTGCTCGACGGCGGCATCGGTGCTGGCTTCAAAGGCCAGCAAGGCCGACAACTCTTCGCGAAAGCCTGCTGCGGACGAATCGAGCTTGCGGATCTGCGCCATGCTTATTGCTCCACCACGGATGCACGCTCGAACGCTTCGAGGATGGGTTGCAGGCGTTCGCGTTTCAATTTCAGCGCAGCCTGGTTGACCACGAGGCGCGATGAGATATCCATGATGTGTTCGACTTCGACCAGGTTGTTCGCGCGCAGTGTGCTGCCGGTGGACACTAGGTCGACGATGGCGTCGGACAAGCCGACCAGCGGCGCCAGTTCCATCGAGCCATAGAGCTTGATCAGGTCGACGTGCACGCCCTTGGACGCAAAGTGTTCGCGCGCGACTTGCACATACTTGGTGGCGATGCGCAGGCGCGCGCCCTGGCGCACGGCCTTTTCATAGTCGAAACCGGCTTGCACCGCGACCGACATGCGGCACTTGGCAATGTTCAGGTCGACGGGCTGGTACAGCCCTTCCCCACCGTGTTCGAGCAGCACGTCCTTGCCGGCCACGCCGAAGTCGGCTGCACCGTATTGCACATAGGTCGGCACGTCGGTGGCGCGCACGATGATGACGCGCACCTGCGGGTCATTGGTGCCGATGATGAGCTTGCGCGACTTTTCCGGGTCTTCCGCAACCGTGATACCGGCCGCTTTCAGCAGGGGCAGGGTTTCTTCGAAGATGCGGCCCTTGGACAGGGCCAGCGTCAATTGTGTGTCACCCATGTTCATGCCCTGATCCGTTCGATGTCGGCGCCCACGCCGGACAATTTGGCTTCGATGCGGTCGTACCCGCGGTCGAGGTGGTAGATGCGGTCGACCACGGTTTCGCCCTGCGCGGCCAGGCCGGCAATGATCAGCGACGCAGAAGCACGCAGGTCGGTTGCCATGACCGGTGCACCGACCAGTTTCTCCACGCCGCGTACCAGGGCCGTATGGCCATCGATCTCGATCGAAGCGCCCAGGCGGTTCAATTCCTGCACGTGCATGAAGCGGTTTTCAAAAATGGTTTCCGTGACGCGTGCACTGCCGTCGGCCAGGCAGTTCAAGGCCATGAATTGCGCCTGCAGGTCGGTCGGAAAGCCGGGATATTCCGTAGTGCGGAAGCTGACCGCCCTGGGGCGCGAGGCCATTTGCACGCGGATCCAGTCGTCGCCCGAGGTCAGGATGGCGCCTGTTTCGCGCAGCTTGTCGAGCGCAGCGTCGAGCAGGTTGCCGTGCGTGTTGCGCAACACCACGTCGCCGCCCGTAGCTGCGACAGCGCACAAGAAGGTGCCGGTTTCGATGCGGTCGGCGATAACGCTGTGCGCAGCGCCGTGCAAGGCAGGCACGCCCTGCACCACCAGGCGGTCGGAACCGATGCCGTCGATCTTCGCGCCCATCTTGACCAGCAGGTTGGCCAGGTCGGTCACTTCCGGTTCGCGCGCCGCGTTTTCCAGCACGGTTTCACCTTCGGCCAGCGTTGCTGCCATCAGCAGGTTTTCCGTGCCGGTGACGGTGATCATGTCGGTGACGATGCGCGTGCCCTTCAACTTCTTGGCCTTGGCATGGATGTAGCCGGCTTCGATGCTGATTTCCGCACCCATCGCCTGCAAGCCCTTGATGTGCTGGTCCACCGGGCGCGAGCCGATGCCACAGCCGCCCGGCAGGGACACCTTGGCTTCGCCGAAGCGCGCCACCAAGGGGCCCAGCACGAGAATGGAAGCGCGCATGGTCTTGACCAGGTCATACGGCGCTTCAAGGTGGTTCACGGCGCGGCCATTCATGACCACGCGCGGGCCGTCCTGCTCGGCTTGCAAGCCCATCTGGCGCAACAGCTTCAGCATGGTCGTCACATCATGCAGGTTCGGCACGTTGCTCAGGTCGAGCTGGTCCGCCGTCAAGAGGCCGGCACACAGGATGGGCAGGGCGGCGTTCTTGGCGCCGGAGATGGTGATTTCACCCGACAGGCGGCGCCCGCCGGTGACACGTAATTTGTCCATGGTCCTAATAACCTTAGTTGAACAGGCGCGAGTGCGCGCCTGCGTGATTCTCTGGGTAGGCGCGACGACGACGCGGACTCGCGTCCGCTAGGAGGAGCAACACCCCCAGAGAGTCACGCAGGTGTGCAATCGCGCCTGTAGCGCTCTCACAAATTCGACGGCTGTTTGTAAATACAAAAAAATCAGTGTTCATGTAGCTGTTTCGATATCGGCAAGCGGTCAACTGAGGTTATTAGGACCTATTTAGACTGGAATTCTTCGGGGGTATAGGTCTTCATCGACAGCGCATGGATTTCCTGTTCCATGCGGCTGCCCAGCACGGCATACACCATCTGGTGGCGCTGCAGGGAACGCTTGCCGGCAAAGGCCGGGGAGACGATGACGGCATTGAAATGCTGGCCATCGCCTTCGACTTCAAGGTGGGTGCATTCGAGCCCGGCGGCGATGTTGGTCTTGATCGATTCTGGTGTGGGAAACACGGTCATTCCTAAGTGATACGGGGCTTGGCTTTGTTGCGGCGGTAGGGCTGCCCCGGCTTGTTCGAGGTCGAATCAAGGCCGGAGCAAACAAACAACGGTTCAATGTCGTAGTTTATAGCCGCTTTTGAGCATATGGAACGCCAGACCCATCAGAATGATGAAAAAAGCGGCAACCACAGCGAAGCTTTGAAGGGGATCGACGTCGGATTGGCCAAAAAAGCCGTAACGGAAGCCGTCGATCATGTAAAACAGGGGGTTGAAGTGCGATACGGCCTTCCAGAAGCCCGGCAGCGAGTGGATCGAATAAAAGACGCCCGACAGGAAGGTGGCCGGCATGATGATGAAGTTCTGCGCCGTGGCCAGCTGGTCGAATTTCTCGGCCCAGATACCCACAATCAACCCCAGCGTACCCATGATGGCGGCACCGAAAAAGGCGAAGATCAGTATCCACCATGGCGCGACACAGCTCATCTTGGCGAACCACACCGTGACGACGAGCACCCCGGTCCCGACCGCCAGCCCGCGCACCGTGGCCGCCAGCACATAGGCGCCCAGCATTTCCCAGTGCGACAGAGGTGGCAACAGGATGAACACCAGATTGCCCGTAATCTTGGACTGGATCAGTGACGAAGACGAATTGGCGAAGGCATTTTGCAGCACGCTCATCATGACCAGGCCGGGCACTAGGAAAGCGACATACGACACGCCGGGATAGACTTGCACACGGTCTTCCAGCGCATGGCCGAAAATCACGAGGTAGAGAATGGCCGTCAGGATCGGCGCCGTGATTGTTTGCGCCGAAACTTTCCAGAAACGCAAGACTTCCTTGTACAACAGGGTCTGGAAACCGATCATTTGTCCCCCTCCATGATCTGCAGGAACACATCTTCCAGATCGGCTTGCTTCAAATTCATGTCGGCAATCGTGGCGCCGCCTTCACGGATGACGCGCAGGATTTCCTCGACTTCAGGGTATTCATTGACACGCAGCGTGAATTTCGAGCCGCCGGCCAGTTCTTCCGGGTGCGATACCAGTGGCTTCAGTTTTTCAGGCAGGCTGCCCGACGCCAGTTCGACGACCAGTTGCGAGCCCGAGATGCGGCGGATCAGCGCCTGGGTGGAATCGAGCGCCACCACCTTCCCGCCCTTCAGCATGGCGATGCGGTTGCACAGCGCCTGGGCTTCTTCGAGATAGTGCGTAGTCAGCACCACGGTGTGGCCTTCGCGGTTCAGCCGCGCGACAAACTTCCACAGCGTCTGACGCAATTCGACGTCCACACCGGCGGTAGGTTCGTCCAGCACGATGACGGGCGGCTTGTGCACCAGGGCTTGCGCCACCAGCACACGCCGCTTCATGCCGCCGGAAAGCGCGCGCATGTTGGTATCGGCCTTGTTGGTCAGGTCGAGGTTGTGCATCACTTCATCGATCCAGGCGTCGTTATTCTTGACGCCGAAATAGCCCGACTGCATGCGCAGCGTTTCGCGCACGGTGAAGAACGGGTCGAACACCAGTTCCTGCGGCACCACGCCCAAACGGGAACGTGCTTCGCGGTATTGGTTCACGACGTCGTAACCCTTCACGGTCACGCTGCCGGCATCGGCCCGGTTCAAGCCGGCGATGATGGAAATCAGGGTGGTCTTGCCGGCGCCGTTGGGACCGAGCAGGCCGAAGAACTCGCCCTCCTCGATCGTCAGCGACACGCCGTCAAGCGCGCGCAGCGCCTTGTAGCGCTTTTCAACATTGGTAATCTGGAGTGCAGCCATGGTGGCCAGGGATTTTTCAGGCAAAAGTGAAGCGCCTTGCCGGGATCACGAAACGTCGCGAAAAGGCGCGAAAGCCTTTGATTATAGGGGATTTTTGAAACTGGAGCGGCGGGGAGCCCGCCCGGGCTTACGCTGTGTACAGCATGTCGGCCACGCCGTACAGCCAGGCCAGACTTTTGAGGTTATGCGGAAGGTTATGGAACACCAGGCTCTGCTTGCGTTCTTGCGCGGCGCGCTGCCAGGCCACCAGCGTGGCAACGCCGGCCGAGTCGACCTGGGTCAAGCCGGCCAGATCCATTTCGGTCTGGCCGGACGCAATCGCTTCCAGGCCGGCATGCAGGGCCGGCCGCGCGTTGGAAATCGTCAGCGATTGCGTCGGGCGATACATGTTACTTGCCGCCCTTGGCCGCGGCCAACTTCTGGTTCTTGTCGGTCAAGGCCTTGATCAAGCCATCCATGCCGCCCTTGTTGATTTCGGTGGCAAAGCTGCTCTTGTACGACTCGACCAGCCAAGCACCCAAGACATTGACGTCATAGATCTTCCAGCCACCGTCGACCTTTTCCAGACGGTAGTTGAGCTGGATCGGCTCGCCGCGCGGCTGCACCACTTGTGACTTCACTTCCACGCCATCGGTCGCACCGGCATCCATGCGGAACGGCTGGAATTGCAATTGCTGGTCGCGGATCTGGGCGATGGCGCCGGAATAGGTATAGATCAAGAGCGTACGGAACTGATCAGTCAGTGCCTTTTGCTGCTCCGGCGTTGCGTCACGCCAGAAGCGGCCGGCTGCCATCGAGGTCATGCGCTGGAAGTCGACGGAGGGCAGGATCTTGGTATCGACCAGATCGAAGATCTTTTTCTGGTTGCCGGACTGGATGCTCTTGTCGGCCTTGACCGAGTCGAGCACGTCCTGGCTGATACGCTTGACCAGCGCATCAGGCGCTTCCTGGGCCGAAGCCACGCTCATGAAGCCAGCCATGCCAACAGCCAGGATCACGCTTGCGATTTGTTTGAAGAGTTTCATTTTTCTTTCCAATTATTTAATTAATCTTAATTCCCTAATGCCTGAGCAGTTAACTACCGACAAGCGTCGGCGGATGACAACCAGGCGTTCAATCGCTCATCGATAGACGCCAGCGGTGCGTTTCGGTTCCGCGCATTTACATTCCATCCAGGCAAAAGTCACACCTTTGCCCGCTTATTTGCCCCCGCTGCTGCTGCCGTTATTGCTGCCGTTATTGTTGTTACCACCACTATCAGCAGCTTTGCTATAGAGAAACTGGCTGATCAAGTCTTCCAGCACCACGGCCGACTGGGTCGAGCTGATCTTGTCGCCATTGGCCAGGTTCTTGACGTCGCCACCCGGGGAAATGCCGATGTATTGCTCGCCCAGCAGACCCGAAGTCAGGATCTTGAGCGAAGAGTCCTTGGGAAACTGGAACGACGAATCAAGGTTCAGGATCACATTGGCCTGGAAGGTCTTGTCGTCGAAGCGAATATCGGCCACGCGGCCCACCACCACGCCGGCACTCTTGACCGGCGCCTGCGGCTTCAAGCCACCGATGTTGTCGAATTTGCCGGTCACCTGGTAGGTCGGATTGAACGAGAACGAACTCATGTTGCCGGCCTTGAGCGCCAGGAACAACAAGGCCGCAGCACCCAGCAGCACGAACATGCCAACCCATACATCCAATGATTTCTTTTGCATCTTGCACTCCTTGAAGCGTTTTTGCCGGTCCGCGCTTGCTTGAACCTCAGTTGAACATCAGGGCCGTCAACAGGAAATCGAGCCCCAGCACGGTCAGCGAAGCAATCACCACGGTGCGCGTGGTCGCGCGCGACACGCCTTCTGGCGTGGGCTGGCTTTCGTAACCCTGGAACAGGGCGATGAAGGTTACGGCAAAGCCGAACACCACACTCTTCAACACGCCGTTCATCACATCCTTGACCACGTCGACCCCGCCCTGCATCTGCGACCAGAACGCGCCTTCATCGACACCGATCATGCGCACGCCGACGATATAGCCGCCGACGACCCCGACCGCGGAAAAGATGGCTGCGAGGATGGGCATGGAAATCACGCCCGCCCAGAAGCGCGGGGCAATCACGCGCTGCAACGGGTTGACGGCCATCATCTCCATCGCCGCCAGTTGTTCGCCGGCTTTCATCAAACCGATCTCGGCGGTGAGCGAAGTGCCGGCGCGGCCGGCAAAGAGCAGCGCCGTCACCACGGGCCCGAGTTCACGCGTCAGCGACAGGGCCACCAGCAAACCGAGAGCCTGTTCCGAGCCGTATTTGTTGAGCGTGTAATAGCCTTGCAAGCCCAGCACGAAGCCGACGAACAAGCCCGACACGGCAATGATCACCAGCGAATAATTGCCGATGAAATGGATCTGGTCCGTGATCAGACGCGGCCGGCGCAACAGGCCGAATGACAAGCCCAGCATGCGCACGAACATGCGCGTGGCATAACCAAGGTTGGTCAGCCACATGCGCAGGGAATAACCGAGCGAGCCGATGGCGTTGATCATAGGGCTGCCCGCACTTTCTCACCGATGCCGAGATCATCGGCCAGCGACTTGCCGGGGTAGTGGAAAGGCACGGGGCCGTCGGCTTCGGCATTGACGAATTGCTTGACGTAGGGGTCGGTCGAAGCGCGCATTTCGTCGGGTGTGCCTTGCGCCACGATCTTGCCGGACGAGAGGAAATAAACGTAGTCGGCAATCGAAAAGGATTCGTCGACATCATGCGACACCAGGATCGAGGTCGAACCAAGCGCGTCATTCAGGTTGCGGATCAGGTTGGCGGTCACGCCCATCGAAATCGGGTCCAGCCCGGCGAAGGGTTCGTCATACATGATCAGTTGAGGGTCAAGCGCAATCGCGCGCGCCAGCGCCACGCGGCGCGCCATACCGCCCGAGACTTCGGTTGGCTTCAGGTAGGCGGCGTTGCGCAAGCCCACAGCTTGCAGCTTCATCAAGACCATGTCGCGGATCAGGGACTCCGGCAAGTCGCTATGTTCACGTATGGGAAAGGCCACGTTGTCGAACACGCTCAGGTCGGTGAACAGTGCGCCGTTCTGGAACAGTACGCCCATCCGGCGGCGCAATTTATACAAGCCATCCGTGTCGTGCGTATCGACCACTGTGCCGTCGATGGTGATGGAACCCGCCTGCGCAGTGAGCAAGCCACCGATCAGGCGCAGGATGGTGGTCTTGCCCGAACCCGAACCGCCCATGACGGCCACAACTTTGCCGCGCGGGAAATCCATCTGCAAGTCGGACAAAATAGGCCGCTCGCCGTAGGCAAACTTCAAATTGCGAATTTCGACCAGATTGGACACGGGTGGATGTTGAAAGAAAACAATGGCGAGATTGTAGAGCAGTTCTCACATTTGTTCAGATGCAGGCCAGGGAAAGCCCGGCATTTGACGTATTTTGCCGGTGACTGCCGGCCAATTGTGTCTAAAAATACAACAAGCCGGTATCGTCAATCCGAGCTGCTGCGGGAAGAATCGCTGTCGACAATCGTGAAACTGCGGCTAAACGATGGCACATCGTCGGAATCAAATCCATCATCCTGCCCGCTTGAATTGGAGAAGAACGACGCGAAAAAGGCGGCGATCAATAACGCAGCGATCAGAAAACGGAACAGCCGCCAATAGTTTTGGGCGTACACCTTGTCATCGTCACGAATAACGGCGACGCAGCTTTTGAACAGTCGCGTCGTCTTCACGGTCACCGTATCGCCGTCGTGCAAAACCTCATAGGCGGCCGAATCGACCGAGCATGAATTGTTCAACCTGCCGGTCAATCCCAATTTGTAATCGGTACTGCGCTGTGTCCGTCCGCCATTGTCGGATGACGTGGTGATCGTGCGTGCATGCCCGACGACCTGAGCTTCCCGTGATGCAGGCGGAAGCGTGGCATCGATCAGGCAAGCCAGGGCACCAAGGAGCAGCCCAAGACGAATCAGCCAGTTGAACATGCGCTTGCCCTCACTATGCAGCAGTCAATGCCATGAAAGACTTGCTTTCGTAACCGTAACGGCAGCCTGCCGTTTCCATCGCAGCCAACGCCGGCCGTGCCGCTTCCCGTCGGGCACTCGCCTCTTCCTTCGCCGAGAACCCGCCCCCGATAAATTTGAACATCAGGGCATACCCAATTATGGCAAGTATACCCAGCATCAATGCACCAGAGAAAGACATATCCAGGATGAATTTGAACGAGAACAGGAAGGCAAGCGGCGCAATCAGCAAAACAGCAGGCCCACCGATGAAGAGCCCCAATATACTGCCCAGGACTCCGGCAAGCAATGCGGCGATGGATCGAAGCAACGTAGCCTGGGCGGCCCCTGTTACCTGCGCTGCAAACCAGACAGGAACGGCGGCCACGACAATAAATCCCACGCTCCAGGCGATTGCCGGAATACCGCTGACGACGACATTGGTCATGTTTTCTCTCCCTGAGAACCGGCCTGATCACATCACTGTTGTGCAATCTGAGGCGGGTTGTCGGGAGAATAGCCATCGCTTACACGCAACGCATCGGTAATAGGTGGATCAATTCACCATGCGCCCTTTCTGGTTGAGCGCGCAAATGAAAAGGCCGGCGACTTGAGTCGCCGGCCCGAGCGTTCTTGGAGTCAGATGCGGAATTAGCGCGGCAACACAGAACTGCCCATCAGGAACTCATCGACGGCACGTGCGCACTGGCGCCCCTCACGGATCGCCCAGACTACCAGCGACTGGCCGCGGCGCATGTCGCCGGCAGCGAAAACCTTGGCCACCGAAGTCTTGTAGCTGCTCTCGCCTTCGGTCTGCGCCTTTGCATTGCCGCGCGCGTCAAGTTCGACGCCAAACGCCTTCAACACCTGCGCCACCGGCGAGACGAAGCCCATCGCCAGCAGCACGAGGTCAGCCTTGATTTCGAATTCGGAATCGGGGACTTCAACCATCTTGCCGTCCTTCCATTCGACGCGCGCGCCGATCAACTTTTCCACCTTGCCGCCCTTGCCTTCGAGGCGCTTGGTGGTGATCGACCAGTCGCGCTCGCAGCCTTCTTCATGCGAAGACGACGTGCGCAGCTTGATCGGCCAATACGGCCAGACCAGCGGCTTGTTTTCTTCTTCAGGCGGTTGCGGCATCAATTCGAATTGCGTCACCGCTGCCGCACCATGGCGGTTCGAGGTGCCGACGCAGTCCGAACCGGTATCGCCGCCACCGATCACGACGACGTTTTTACCCGTTGCCATGATCTGGTCCTTGACCTTGTCGCCAGCCACCACCTTGTTTTGCAAGGGCAGGAAATCCATGGCAAAGTGCACGCCCTTCAAGTCGCGGCCCGGCACAGGCAGGTCGCGCGGCTGTTCGGCGCCGCCCGACAGCACGACGGCGTCGAATTCCTTGTCCAGCTCTTCGGGCGTAATCGTTTTCTTCGACCAGTTGGTAACGTTGGCCGGAAAGTCCTTGCCGACCAGCACGCCGGTCTTGAACACCACGCCTTCGGCTTCCATTTGCTTGACGCGGCGGTCAATGCCGGATTTTTCCAGCTTGAAGTCGGGAATGCCGTAGCGCAGCAAGCCGCCAACGCGGTCGTTCTTTTCGAACACGGTCACGTCGTGGCCGGCGCGCGCCAATTGCTGTGCTGCAGCCAGGCCGGCAGGGCCGGAGCCGACGACAGCGACCTTCTTGCCGGTTTTTTTCTCAGGCGGCTGCGGCACAACCCAGCCGTTTTCCCAACCCTTGTCGATGATGAAGTGTTCGATGGACTTGATGCCGACCGGGTCTTCATTGATGCCGAGCGTACAAGCGGTTTCGCACGGCGCCGGGCAGATGCGGCCGGTGAATTCGGGGAAGTTGTTGGTCGAATGCAGCGTAGCCAGGGCTTCCTGGTAGTTGCCGCGGTAGACCAGGTCGTTCCAGTCCGGAATGATGTTGTTGACCGGGCAGCCGTTATTGCAAAACGGGATGCCGCAATCCATGCAGCGCGCACCCTGAATCTTGGCGTCGCCATCAGAGAGGTGCAGCATGAATTCCTTGTAGTGCTTGGTGCGCGCCTCCGGTGCCTCGCTGGCTTCCTTCAGACGCTGGTATTCCATGAAACCTGTGATCTTGCCCATGTTCTCATCTTCCCCAATATTTGATTAAGCAGCCTTCTTTTGCTTGTCTGCCTCTGCGGCTGCCATTTCGGCCAAAGCGCGCTTGTATTCGTTCGGGAACACCTTGACGAACTTGGCGCGGCCGGCCGCCCAGGCGTCGAGCAGGTTGCGCGCGCGGGTGCTGCCGGTATGCTTGAAGTGGCGTTCGATCAGGTTCTTCAGGATCGCTTCATCGCTCTGGCGTTCGCCGTCGGCCGACAGCTTGTGCCAGGTGGCGCGCTCGCCCTTGGCTTCCTGGTCGATGGTCGAAAGCACCGGCTCCAGGCTCACCATCGACAGGTTGCACTTGGCGGCAAAATCACCGTCCGGGTCATACACGTAGGCGATACCGCCGGACATGCCGGCTGCAAAATTACGCCCGGTCTCGCCTAGCACGACCACGGTGCCGCCGGTCATGTATTCGCAACCATGATCGCCCGTGCCTTCAATCACGGCCGTGGCGCCGGAATTGCGCACCGCGAAGCGTTCACCGGCGACGCCGTTCAAGAAGGCTTCGCCGCAGATGGCGCCGTACAGCACGGTATTGCCGACGATGATGTTGTCCACCGCCCAACCGCGGAATTCGGTGTTGGGGCGCACGATGATGCGCCCGCCGGACAAACCCTTGCCGACGTAGTCATTGCCTTCGCCGACCAGGTCGAGCGTGATGCCGCGTGCCAGGAAGGCGCCGGCCGATTGGCCCGCCGTACCCTGCAACTGGATATGGATGGTGTCGTCGGGCAAACCTTCATGGCCGTATTTCTTGGCCACCTCGCCCGAGAGCATGGTGCCCACGGTGCGGTTGACGTTCTTGACCGGCGAGATGAACGACACCTTCTCGCCCTTGTCGAGCGCCCATTGCGCTTGCGCGATCAGGCGGTTGTCCAGCGCCTTTTCCAGGCCATGGTCTTGCACGTCGACCTGGTAGCGCGGCACATCGGCCGGCACATTGGGCTGGTAGAACATCTTGCTGAAGTCCAGGCCCTTGGCCTTCCAGTGCGCGATGGCCTTGGACTTGTCGAGCAGGTCGGTGCGGCCGATCAGTTCATCAAAGGTGCGGATACCCAGTTGCGCCATGATCTGGCGCGCTTCTTCCGCGACGAAGAAGAAGTAGTTGACCACGTGCTCCGGCTTGCCCGAGAACTTGGCGCGCAACACCGGGTCTTGCGTGGCCACGCCGACCGGGCAGGTGTTCAGGTGGCACTTGCGCATCATGATGCAGCCTTCGACCACGAGCGGCGCCGTGGCGAAACCGACTTCATCGGCGCCAAGCAAGGCAGCGATGATAACGTCGCGCCCGGTCTTGATCTGGCCGTCGGTCTGCACGCGGATACGGCCGCGCAGGCGGTTCAGCACCAGCGTCTGCTGTGTTTCGGCGAGGCCCAGTTCCCACGGTGTGCCGGTATGCTTGACCGACGAGATGGGCGACGCGCCCGTGCCGCCGTCGTGGCCGGCAATCACAACGTGGTCGGCCTTGGCCTTGGCCACACCGGCCGCCACCGTGCCGACGCCGACTTCCGACACCAGCTTGACCGAAATCGACGCATTGGGATTGGCGTTCTTCAAGTCATGGATCAACTGCGCCAGGTCTTCGATGGAATAGATGTCATGGTGCGGCGGCGGCGAAATCAAGCCCACACCCGGCACCGAGAAACGCAGGCGCGCGATGTATTCCGACACCTTGTGGCCGGGCAACTGGCCGCCTTCGCCGGGCTTGGCGCCCTGCGCCATCTTGATCTGGATCTGGTCGGCCGAGGTCAGGTATTCGGTCGTGACGCCGAAACGGCCCGACGCCACCTGCTTGATGCGCGAGCGCAGCGAATCGCCATCCTGCAGTGGGATGTCGGCTTCGATCTGGTTCTTGCCGATGATGGACGCGAGCGTGTCGCCGGTCTTGATCGGGATGCCCTTCAATTCATTGCGATAGCGGTTGACGTCTTCGCCGCCCTCACCCGTATTGGAGCGGCCGCCGATACGGTTCATGGCAATGGCCAGCGTGGCGTGCGCTTCGGTCGAAATCGAGCCGAGCGACATCGCGCCGGTGGCAAACCGCTTGACGATTTCCTTGGCCGGTTCGACTTCGTCCAGCGGGATCACCTTGGCCGGGTCGAACTTGAATTCGAACAGGCCGCGCAAGGTCATGTGGCGCTTGGACTGATCATTGATGATCTGCGCGTATTCCTTGTAGGTGGAAAAATTGTTGGAGCGCGTCGAGTGCTGCAGCTTGGCGATGGCGTCCGGCGTCCACATGTGGTCTTCGCCGCGCACGCGGAAGGCGTATTCGCCGCCGGCGTCGAGTGCATTGGCCAATACCGGGTCGTTGGAGAACGCCAGGCGGTGCAGGCGCAGCGCTTCTTCGGCCACTTCGAACACGCCGATGCCTTCTACGTTCGAGGCCGTGCCCTTGAAGTACTTGCTGACCATGGCGCTGTTCAAGCCGATGGCTTCGAAAATCTGCGCGCCGCAGTAAGACATGTAGGTCGAAATACCCATCTTGGACATGACCTTGTGCAAGCCTTTGCCCACGGCCTTCTGGAAGTTGTAGATGGCTTTCTCTGCCGTCAAACCGTCTGCCAGCGTGGGTGCCAATGCGGCCAGCGTTTCCATCGCCAGGTAGGGGTGGATCGCTTCGGCGCCATAGCCGGCCAACAAGGCAAAGTGATGCGTCTCGCGTGCGGAACCGGTTTCCACCACCAGGCCGGTCGAGGTGCGCAAGCCCTTGGAGACCAGGTGCAAGTGGATGGCCGAGGTGGCCAGCAACGCCGGGATCGCCACCTGGTCAGCATCTACCTTGCGGTCCGACACGATCAGGATGTTGTGGCCCGACTTGACGGCGTCAACCGCCTTGGCGCACAGCGAAGCGAGCCAGGCTTCAATGCCTTCCTTGCCCCACGACACGGGGTAGCAGATGTTCAATTCATAGGACTTGAACTTGCCCGTGGTGTGCGCGCTGATATTGCGCAGCTTGGCGATGTCGTCGAAGTCCAGGATAGGCTGCTGCACTTCCAGGCGCATCGGCGGGTTGATGTTGTTGGTGTCGAGCATATTCGGCTTCGGGCCGATGAAGGACACCAGCGACATCACCATCGCTTCGCGGATCGGGTCGATCGGCGGGTTCGTCACTTGCGCGAACAATTGCTTGAAGTAGTGATACAGCGTCTTGTTCTTGTTCGACATCACGGCCAGGGGCGAATCGTTGCCCATGGAGCCGATGGCTTCCTCGCCACCCGTTGCCATGGGCGCGAGCACGACCTTGACGTCTTCCTGCGTGTAGCCGAACACTTGCTGGCGGTCCAGCAGCGGCGTGGCGTGCGGTGCTTCCGGGGCTTCCGCCTTCAGGCCGCCCAGCTTGATGCGCACCGAATTGATCCACTGCTTATAGGGCTTGGCGTTGGCGTAGGTATCCTTCAATTCCTTGTCGTCGATGATGCGGCCGGCTTCCAGGTCGATCAGGAACATCTTGCCCGGCTGCAGGCGCCACTTCTTGATGATCTTTGATTCCGGAATCGGCAACACGCCCGACTCCGAGGCCATCACCACCAGGTCGTCGTCGGTAACGATGTAGCGCGCCGGGCGCAAGCCGTTGCGGTCAAGCGTGCCGCCGATGTGGCGGCCGTCGGTGAAGGCCATGGCGGCCGGGCCGTCCCAAGGTTCCATCATCGCAGCGTGGTATTCATAGAAGGCACGGCGGTTGTCGTCCATCAGCGTATGGTTTTCCCAGGCTTCCGGGATCATCATCATCATCGCCTGCGCCAGCGGGTAGCCTGCCATCAAGAGCAGTTCCAGCACGTTGTCGAAGCAGGCCGTGTCGGACTGGCCTTCATAGATCAACGGGAACAGTTTCTTCAAGTCGTCGCCCAGCACGGCCGACTTCATCACACCTTCGCGCGCGCGCATCCAGTTGAAGTTGCCCTTGACCGTGTTGATTTCACCGTTGTGGGCGATCAGGCGGTAGGGGTGGGCCAGCGGCCATTCAGGGAAGGTATTGGTGGAAAAGCGCTGGTGCACCAGGGCCAGGGCCGAGATGCAGCGTTCGTCCTGCAAGTCCTTGTAATACACGCCGACCTGGTCCGCCAGCAGCAAGCCCTTGTAGACCACGGTACGGGCCGACATCGAGGGCACGAAGAATTCCTTGCCATGCAACAGGTTCAACGCCTGGATCGCGTGGCCGGACGATTTGCGGATCACGTACAGCTTGCGCTCCAGCGCATCGGTGACCATGATGTCCTGGCCGCGGCCGATGAAGACCTGGCGGATCACCGGTTCGGTGGTGCGCACGGTGGGCGACATCGGCATGTCGATATCGACCGGCACGTCGCGCCAGCCCAGCAACACCTGGCCTTCAGCCAGGACGGCGCGCTCGATTTCCTGTTCGCAGGCCATGCGCGATGCATGTTCCTTGGGCAGGAACACCATGCCGACGCCATATTCACCGGGCGGCGGCAAGTCGACGCCCTGCTTGTGCATCTCTTCGCGGTAATACTGGTCGGGGATCTGGATCAGGATGCCCGCACCGTCGCCCATCAGCTTGTCGGCACCGACAGCGCCCCGATGGTCGAGATTTTTCAGAATCAGCAAGCCCTGTTCAACGATCGAATGGCTTTTCTTGCCTTTGATATGGGCGACAAAACCGACGCCGCAGGCGTCATGTTCGTTGCTCGGGTCGTATAAACCTTGGGCTTGCATGGGCATTCTCCACAACTTTTTGATGAGGTCGAAAGTGGAGAATAGTGCAGTGCAAAAGTTTACTCAACAAGAATAAAAGGGGTCAGAGTAAAATAAATTGATTAAATTTTTTGGAAAATGTTTTATTAGGGACAGAGTAAATTATCCAGGCTTTATGCCGCTTCTGCGGCTTTTTCCTCATTCGGTGCAGGCAGCTTCCTTGGCCGGCCACGCCTGCCCGGCCGCACTTGGCGGCTGGTCTGTTTCTCCAGTTCGTTCTTGTAGGCATCGCTACCCAGCACCCACCCTTTTTCTGCGCTATCACTAATCATGGCGAGTTCGGCAGATGTAAGTGCTTGCTCCGTCATTTGCTGGTAGGCCGCCTCGCGCTGGAAAGGGGTATTGCCCAGTGACCAGTAAATCATGTGGTCGGTAATCACCGGATCGGCTTTCTGGCCAATATGATGACGGTAGCTGGACCAGGAATAGTCTTGCGGGTTGACCGCCAAGCCGGCGCGTACGGGGTTGGTTTCGATATAGCGGCTGACCAATAACAGGTAATGTTCGGCATCGATCACCCCTGCTTTGAAGCGTCCTTGCCACAATGTGCCGGCACGGTGATATTTACGATTGAAATAGGGGACATAGTGCCGTCCTGCCCATTGCATCATGCGCGCCAGGCCTTCGGCATCCGATGGCGTGGCGGCCAGGTGGACATGGTCGGGCATCAAGACATAGGCGTGGATAGCCACTTTATAAAGTTTGGCGGCATCGCGCAGCCAGTTCAAGAAGCATTGGTGATCTTCGGCGTCACGAAAAATGGTTTGCCGGTCAACGGCAAACTGGACCACGTGATGGGCCTGGGAAGGAACGACGAGTCGCGGCTGGCGGGCCATGCTTTGCTTTCCTGCTGATATCAGAGAGGCGCCGATTATACCTTTTAATGACTCTGACCCTTTTATTTTCGATAAAACCACCGAGGCCAAAAATCCGGCACAATCGGGCTCCCCGTTCATACCACTCATCGGCCATCCGTGCCCGTTACACGGAGCTTCGTCGCATTTATTCAATGCAATAGCGTGATTGTTTATCATGGTGGGAAATTGAAGGACATGCCATGAATGACCGCAACAAGCTTCCCCCGATTCCAGACGAGCCGCTACCACTGGTATTGATCCGGCGCCTCGGCGGCTGGGGTGGGCAAACACTGAATTACCCCACTTTCAGCCCGACCTGGTTCCGCTACAAGGTGTTGTCCTTCCTGCTGCCCATGGCGCTGTTGGCTGTGGTTTTCATCGGCGTCGGCATCATTTCTGCCGATACGATGAATGCCACGCGCTGGCATCTGTGGCTGGGAGAGCTGGCACTGAACTGGATCGAGATTTCGACCCTGATCGTGGTTGGCCGCTGGCTGGCGACTTATGTCTACCGCCGCCACTGGCCGCGCCGCAAGGAAGCCTTCGGCATCGGCCTGGCATTGGTGGTGGGCATCGCCTGCGCGACCGTCATCAGTGAAAACGACCATCTGACCAAATACGACAATACCGAGGCGTCGACTACAGAATCAGGCGCGGCATCGAATACTGCTGACAAAGCTCCCGCCGTCACCGCCGCCAGCGCCCCGGCAACTGGGGCCGGGGCAAGCAGTAGTGCAGCAAGCACCGGCGAGAGTCGCGGCGTCCAGGTCCACATGGGCACCCCGGAAGAACACAAGCCCGATGCGAACCGGAAGGAAGGCAATTCCCGCTCGATCGGCCGCGTGATCTGGCTGGTGCTAGTGATCGGCGTTGGCGGCCCGCTCGACTACATCCGTTATTTCCGGCAAAAACGCGCCCTGCTCGATGCTGCCCTGATGCGTGAACTTGAACGCGCCAAGGAAGGCCGTACCGAAGCGGAATTGCGCCTCTCGGTGCTGGCGGCCCAGATCGAACCGCATTTCCTGTTCAACACGCTGACCGGTGTGCGCTCGGCCATACGCAGCGACCCCGAACGCGGCATTGCCATCATCGACCATCTGGTCGAGTACCTGCGCGCCACGATCCCGCAGATGCGCAACGATACCGGGCGCACCCATGTCGACCTGGGTTCGCAACTCGATGCGGCGCGCGCCTATCTCGGCGTGATGCATCTGCGCCTGCCGCGCATGTCTTATGACATCGTCTGCGACCCGGCCCTGCTTGGCCACCCGGTGCCGCCCCTGATGCTGATCTCGCTAGTGGAAAACGCCGTCAAGCACGGCATCGAATTGAAACCCGGCCCGGCCCGCATTGAAGTCCAGGCGCGTCGCAACGCCGACCAACTGGAAATCGCCGTGATTGATGACGGTATCGGCTTCACCAACGCTGCCGCCGGCAGCGGTATCGGCCTGGCCAACGTGCGTGAACGCCTGGCGCAGCTCTATGGCGATGCTGCTGCGCTGTCGCTCAAGGCACGGCCGGAAGGCGGTGTCAGCGCGGCGATTACCCTGCCCTATGAAGGAGCCGTATGACCACCGCCATCATCGCCGACGACGAAGACCTGGCCCTGGGCGAATTGCGTGCCATGCTGGCCGAAGCCTGGCCGGAACTTGATATCATTGCTGCCTGCGACAACGGCACCGACGCACTCGAAGCCATCATGCGCCACCAGCCTGACGTGGCCTTTCTCGACATCCGCATGCCAGGACTGACCGGACTCGACGTGGCGCAGGCGGCGGGCGGCAAATGCCAGGTCGTGTTCACCACGGCCTACGACGCTCACGCCATCAAGGCCTTCGACCTTGGCGCACTCGACTACCTGTTGAAGCCCCTGACCACGGCACGCCTGGATCAGGCGGTTGAGCGCGTGCGCGTGCGCCTGAGCACCCGCGGCGGCACGCCCGATTGGGCGCGCATGGTCAGCGAACTCGACAAACGGCTGGCACAGGCAAGGCAGAATGAACGGTTGCGCTGGATCAGCGCCAGCGTGGGCGACACAATCCATTTGTATTCAATCGAGGAAGTGGTGTATTTCGAGTCCGACCTGAAATACACGCGCGTGGTCACGGAAAAGGATGAGGCGCTGGTGCGCCTGACCCTGAAGGAAATCCAGAACGGGCTGGACGCCGATCAATTCTGGCAAGTGCACCGCGCCACCATCGTGCGCGCATCCGCCATCTCTTGCGCAAGGCGCGACGAAGCCGGCGGCATCACCCTGGAATTGCGCAACCGGGAAGAAAAGATCAAGGTCAGCCGCGCCTATGCCTGGCGCTTCAAGGGCATGTAGGCTCGCCCGCAGGCGAGCCCGTAAAACGATCAGTGACGGTTGGCTGCTTCGGCAGCCTGGCGCAATTCTTCTTCCGCCTTGGCCAGCAACTCCAGGGCCTTCGCAGCATGGCCACCCATGTCGTCATGGTTGGCAGCCTGGGCGGCCTTGATCTTTTCCTGTGCGTGATGGCAGTCTTCACGCGCAGCGATGATGTTGGGATGGCCCGCTTCAGGGCCGGCGACGGCTGCAGTGCTGACGGCACCAATCATTGCGGCGAGGACTGCGGCGGCGGCGATCTTCTTCATGTTGGTTCTCCTTGGTTGTCTCCCCGGGATCGGGAAACCAAGAATATACCGGGACGGCGCAAGCCGCCAGCCCCATCTGTACCAGGCCGTCAATGCCACCGGCCTGTCTTGGACATGCTCTCTAAAAGATATCCTTGGAGTGCACCTGGTCGCGCTGGCGCCGCTGTTCAATGACATTGACCAGCAAGGTGTGCAATTCATTGAGCGGCACGATCTCGGCCGCTTCGATCTTGGCCGGCGGCAGTTCCTGCCCCCAGTCGCCATAAATGAAGGCCATGGGGTTGCGGTTGATCGTCAGCGGCAACACCATGAAGCTGCGCGCATCGAACAGCGCCCCCTTCCACCAGCGTGGCAGCTTGCTGGCAAAAGCCGGCGCATGCGCGTTTTCGACGAAGATCATCTTGTCGTTCGCCAGGGCCGCATGGAAGACGTCGGGCTGGTAGGCGTCGGGGAACCAGAGCTTGTCGAGCAGGGCCGGCATGCCTTCGCCGAAGCCCAGTCGCACCATGTATTGATGGCGTTCGTTGTTGCGCACGAAGGCAATCGCGCGCGAAAAGCCCAGGCCGCGATAGACGGTCTCCAGGGCGATGGTCAGTAGCTGGCGCGAGTTGGCCGTGTTCATCGCCTCGCGCAAGTCGGTCACGCCGCGTTTGAGCAATTGCACCGATTCCGGCGGCTTGCCGCGGCTGCGCGTTTTTTCCGCGTCCTTGTCGGCATCCCGTCTGGCACCGGCGAACTTGCCAGGCGCCGCCAGGATGGCTTCGTCTTCGATCATCTGCAGCGCAGAGTCGACGGCGGCAAGAATCTGTTCCGCTTCGAGGCCGAGCATGCTGGTGTAGCCACCGATCATTTGCGCCAGCTCGGCGGTGTTCGCTACTTCGTCGCGGCAAATGATTTCGGCGCAGCGTGTCGACACCGTCGACACCGTTGCCAGCCATTGTTCGTGGTCGATCGGTTCGTCCACTTCCTTGGGCGCAACGTGGGTCATGCTGTTGACCAGGACGGGTGGAAAGCCCCATTGACGCGCAATCACACGGCCAATCTCATCCAGACCCAGGCCGAGCACGCGCTGCGCAGCATCGCTTTCGCTCGCGCCTGCATCGATGACACGGCCGACCTCGGCCCAAAGCTGCGGCAGATAGAACGTGACCATGGTACGCCCCAGCGAGTGCAGCATGGAACAGACCACAACTTCTTCCGCATCGCGCGTGTTGGCCGATGAGGCGACTTGCCGTCCGATATGGCCGGCCAGAACGGCCTTTTCCAATTCGTTGCGCGTGCCCGGCGAGTCCGGCGCGGCATTGCTCAAGCCATCGATCAGCTTCAAGCCCAATGCCAGATGCCCGATCGATTCCGTACCCAGAACCGTGACGGCTTTCGACACGGTATTGATGCCGGAACCAAACACCGAATACATGGCGCTGTTGGCCAGGCGCAGCACGCGCTGCGTGAGCGCCGGGTCGGACAACACCGTCTTGGTCATGTTGAATTCGTCATCGTTCTCGCCATTCATGGCGCCGATGATGGAATTGACTACCTTGGAAAACCCGGGCAGGTCGCCACGCGAACGCACACTGGCCCATAAAAGTTCGAGCGTCTTGGCCGCGTCGGCCGGGCTATTCGAAACCGTGCTCATGCAGCAGCTTCCTTGACGGCCGCCGGCGCCGTTTCAGGCAACACGCCGGTCTGCAAGGCCAGGATGGCTTCTTCGGGCGGCAAGGGCCGGCCAGTGAGGAAACCCTGGATCATGGTGCAACCCTGCTTGGACAGGAAGCTCAATTGCTGGTCGTTTTCCACGCCTTCGGCAATCGTCGTCAGGTTCAGGTGGCTGGCCAGCGACAGCACCACGTTGCAGATTGCCGCATCCTTGATCGACATCGGCAAGTCCTTGATGAAGGCGCGGTCAATCTTCAATGCCGCGATGGGGAAACGCTTCAGGTAGGCGAGCGAGGAATAACCCGTGCCGAAGTCGTCAATCGCGATGCGCACATTGCGCGTGGCGATGGCATGCAACAGCGTCTCGGCATACTCCGGGTCCGACATCAGGATGCCTTCGGTGATTTCGAGCAGCAGCTGGCTGCCTTTCAAGCCCGACAGCCGCATCGCATCGTCCATCACGTGCAGGAACTGGTCGTTGCGGAACTGGCGCGGACTCACGTTCACCGACACATAGAGGCTGCGACCGGCGGCCTGCTCGAAATGGCGCACCTGTACGCAAGCGGCCTTGAGCGCCCACGCGCCCAAAAGGTTGATCAAGCCATTGGCCTCGGCCATGGGGATGAACTGGGCCGGCGAGATGGAACCGAGTTCGGGATGCATCCAGCGCATCAGCGCCTCGAAGCCGACGATGCGCCGCGTGTGGGCATCGAGGATGGGCTGGTAGAACAGGCGGAATTCACCGTTGCGCACGGCATCGAACATGGCCGCTTCCATCGACACGTCATGCTCAGGCAGGTTGAACTTGACGGCATCGTAGATCACGCAGCGTGACTTGCCGGTTTCCTTGGCGCGGTAGAGCGCTGTATCCGCATGGGCCAGCAGCTTGACTTCGGTGTCGCCATGCTCGGGATAGATGGCCGCGCCGATGGATGCGCTGACATAGAGCACGTGGCCGTCGATTTCGAAGGGAAGCTGCGTCGTGGCGATCATGCGCCGCGCGATGACTTGTATCTCGCCGGGGTCCATCGCCGCCGGTAGCACCGCCACGAATTCGTCGCCGCCGACGCGTGCCAGGGTATCGATGGTGCGCAGCACGTCGCGGAAACGTACGGCTGCCACGCGCAGCAGGGCGTCGCCCACCGGGTGGCCGAGCGCGTCGTTGACTTTCTTGAAGCCGTCGAGATCGAGCGCCAGAACAGTGAAGCCCGTGCTGGTGCGCTTCGATTGTGCAATGGCCATGCGCAGGCGGTCAGACAGCAGGGAACGGTTGGGCAAACCGGTCAGGTCGTCATGCGTCGCCATGTGGCGCAGCCGTTCTTCGGTGGCATGCTGTTCGGCGATATCGTGCACCACGACCAGGTATTCGAATTGATCATCATCGCCGGCACAGGCCGTGATCTGCCATTCGCACCAGAGCGGTCCATCGGGCGCATTCAAGCGCGCCTGCAGACGGGTATTGCCGAGCGAGTCGCGCGCCTCGCTCAAGGCAACTTCAAAGGCTGGCTTGTCTTCCGCGTTGACGCAGGAAGAGAGGGGAAGGCCGCAGGCCACCGCCGGGCCGACCATGGCCAGCGCACGCTGGCTGGCATAGAAGATTTGTCCGCGGCCATCGGCACGCAAAACCAAATCCCCGGCAGCTTCCAGCAAACTCTCGAACGTGAGCTTGGCTGCAAGCTGTTCCTGATTCATCCTTCTAGGAAACATAGTGGGGAATTTGTCTGTTCTTGTTAACGTGCCAACGGCGAAAAGCCTACCCGGGGAGCCAACCGCCGGATAGCGGAAGGTTCTCTGAAGTAAGACTTGTACTCCCCCGAACTTGCTCAATTTTGCCGTAGAGCAAGTTATTCTAACAAATTACTGACCTCCGAACCTGTCTTGCGATCTGTAGCGAGCTGCCCGCTTTGCTGCCAAGCCGCGCGGAAAAACCGGAATGTACTTAAGTACATGAGGATTTTGAGCACTGCTTGGCGGCAAATCCGGGTCGCGCAGTAAGATCGCAAACAGGTTCCACAGACGAATGACCAGGCTGACAAAACCTATTCTTTTAAACAATTTTAGTACAGCAATTGTGAAACCGCGCAATTGATCTATTCAATATAATTTATTCGGATCTTATCGTTGCAAAAGCGATGCGGAAACGCAACTGAATTGGTATCAATACCGGGGGTTTTTGAGTAGATTTCGGGGAAATTGCGGCAAGTTCAATTCGGATAGCGCGCTTCTATCTTCGCTGAGGTGCCGTCGGCCTGCATTTGTTTCAAGGCGTCGTTGAGCTTCGTGACGGTCGCAGCCGGCACGGCGGGGTTGCAGGCCAGGTACAAATCGGTATGGCCGAAGGTCAAAACCGGCACGATGCGGTCAGTCAGGCCCTGCTTGGCCAAGAGCGCGCCAGCGCGCGTGCGCGATGACGCCCAGAAATTGAAGCGTCCATTCAACAGCTTTTGTGGATTGGAATCGTCGCCTGGTGCCGTATCGACGTGATAGCCGTTATTGGCCAGCCAGACCGAAATCACATCCTGCAGGTAGCCGCCCAGCACTTCCTTCTTCACCTCTTCCAATTTGGCCGGCTTGTGCGCAATATCGGCGCGGGCGTACAACACCCAATCCAGCGTGGCCACCGGCCCCACCCAGCGAAACAGCGATTCGCGTTCGGCCGTACGGCCGGCCGAGAACACGCAAACGTCATTGGTAGACAATGCCGATTGGTAGGCGCGCGCCCAAGGCATCAATTCCGCATGTTCGGGAATACCGGCGCGGCGGAAGGCTTCTTCAAGCTTTTCGGTGGCAACACCGACCAGCTTGCCGTCCTTGTTCAGCATGTTGTGCGGCGGATCGTCTTCGGTGACGAGTTCGATGGCACAGGCATCAATGGCAGAGCACAGCAGCAGGCCCGCCAATAAATATTGAAAGCACTTCACCGCAAACCCTCCCCCGGTCGGTAGATCTTTGCTTATATGAGAATGAGCCCAATCGGGGAAACCGTCAACCCGAGTTTTTTACCCGTGGAGAATTGAACACAATAAAGGGTACGCGGCAGGACCAAATTGAGCATTTTCAACACAATACATCACGACGTGATATATTACGGCTTTCACCACCTACCGTACCTGCCATGTCGATCTCCGCTCTGCCCAGCCCGGAACTCCCCTTGTCCGCCATCGGCGACGACGAAGAATTGGGCAAAAAGGAATTCGAAGCGCTGGCGGAATTCCGCTATCAATTGCGTCGTTTCGAGCGCTTTTCCGAAACCGCGATCCAGGCTTGCGGCATCACACCCTTGCAATATCTGTTGCTGCTGCATATCAAGGGCTTTCCCGGCCGCGAATATGCCAACGTCGGCGAACTGGCCGACCGGCTGCAGGCGATGCCGCATGGCGTGGCTGCCCTGATCTCGCGCTGCGAAGCCAACGGCCTGGTCGCACGCAAGCAGAGCGAAGTCGACCGGCGCCAGGTGGAAGTGCGCCTCTTGCCGGCCGGCGAAGAATTGCTGCAAAAACTGGCCAGCCTGCATCGCAAGGAATTGCGCACCTTGAACGGCGTATTTCCCATCCCCCTCATCAATTTCTGAAGTCCACATGCAACACGAGAATCAACGGCGCGACTTTGCCGCCGACCATCGCCTATTGCGCATCGCGCTCATTGCCGCCGTCATTGGTTTATTCAGCACGGGCGGCGCATGGCTATTGCTGCACCTGATCCGCTTCTTCACCAACCTGTTTTTCTTCCAGGCCATCTCGGCCGAATTCCATTCGCCGGCCGAAAACACGCTCGGCCCAATGGTGATCGTCATGCCCATCATCGGCGGCTTGATCATCGGCTTGATCGCTCGTTACGGGTCGCCGCAGATCCGTGGCCACGGCATTCCCGAAGCCATCGAGGCCATCCTGTTCGGCAAGAGCAAGATGTCGCCCAAGGTGGCAATTCTGAAGCCGCTGTCTTCAGGCATCGCCATCGGTAGCGGCGGCCCGTTCGGTGCCGAAGGGCCGATCATCATGACCGGAGGTGCCATCGGTTCCCTGATCGGCCAGCATTTCCACATCACCGGCGCGGAACGCAAGACCCTGTTGGTCGCGGGCGCCGTGGCAGGCATGACGGCCGTGTTCGGCACGCCGATTGCGGCCGTGATGCTGGCGGTGGAATTGCTATTGTTCGAACTTCGACCGCGCAGCCTGTTACCGGTGGCGATTGCCTGCGCGGTCGCGGGCTTCGCCCGGCCCTACATCCTCGATGCCGGGCCCCTGTTCCCCTTGCAAACCACGCCGGTCGGCCCGCTCGACCTGCTCTCTTGCGTCCTGGCCGGCATCGCTTCCGGCGCGCTCTCGTGGCTGCTTTCCACCTCGCTCTACAAGGTGGAAGACTGGTTCGGCAAACTGCCGATCCACTGGATGTGGTGGCCCGCCCTGGGTGGCATTGCCGTCGGCGTCGGCGGCTACCTGCAGCCACGCGCACTGGGCGTGGGTTACGACGTGATCGGCGACTTGTTGCATAACCACTTGACGCTTTCCGTGGTGGCTACACTGTTGCTATGCAAGGCCTTCATGTGGGTCGTCAGCCTCGGTTCGGGCACCTCGGGTGGCGTACTGGCGCCCTTGTTGATGCTCGGCGCTGGCCTTGGCGTAGTGCTCGGCCCCTGGCTGCCCGGCAACCACCCGGCCCTGTGGCCGCTGGTGTTCATGGCCGCGACCCTGGGCGGCATGATGCGCGCGCCGGTGATGTCGGTAATGTTTGCCTTCGAACTGACGCAGGATGCCAATGCGCTGCTGCCGCTGTTGACCGCGTCGGCGGTCGCCTATGGCTTTACCGTCCTGACCATGCCGCGCTCGATCCTGACTGAAAAGATCGCCCGTCGCGGCTATCACATCTACCGTGAATACGGCATCGACCCGCTGGAGCGCCACAACGTTGCCGAAGTAATGACGCAAGAGATCGATGCGATTGCCGGCGACCTCGGCCTGGCCGACGCACTGGCGCGCTATTTCGGCCCGCAACAGCGGCACCGGGCCTTCCCCGTGGTGGTCGGCAAGGCTTTCATCGGCATGCTCGAACGCGACGCCCTGCTGGCCGGCCTGGAAAAAGATACGGCGCGAACCGTGCACGACCTGTTCGGCGCCAATGTGCCCATCATGGCGCTGCCGGAAGAAACCTGCCGCATGGTGGCAACCCGCCTGGCGGTGCATGGCCTGGAACGCCTGCCCGTGGTGGTCGATGCGCAAACGCGCGAATTGATCGGCATCGTCAGCCGCAGCGACTTGATCAAGCCGTCTCTGACGCTGCATGGCGAAGAGCACCAGCACGAAAAAATGCGTGGCAACTGGTTTGCCGGGAAAAATTAGCGAGCGATGATGGCGCCGCGTTGCTGTATGACGCGTCCCGCCAGTGCATGCCCTGCAGCAGCAGCCTGCGCGACAGATTTTCCCGCGAGCCGGGCCGCGAGATAGGCTGCCGCAAACGAGTCACCGGCGGCGGTCGTATCCACCACCTTGTGCACGGGCTCGGGCGCCACTTCCACATATTCCTCGTCGGTCTGCACGATGCAACTGTCGGCACCACGCTTCAAGACGATCTCCTTCACGCCACAAGCCCGGGCACGCGCCACGATTGCGGCGAGTACGTCGCCACCGCTTGTTGCGCCATACAGCGCGACTTCGTCGTCCACCGTCAACAAGGCAATGTCGGCCAGTTCCAGCATGCGGCGATAGGCCTCGATGGCGCTGGCTGCATCGGACCAGAGCCTGGGCCGATAATTGTTGTCGAACACGATCTTGCCACCGCGCCTGCGGCAGTCGAACAAAATCTCGAACAGCATTTCGCGATGCGGTGCACTCAGAATCGCCAAACTGATGCCGGACAGGTAGACATGGGGAGCATTCACCAGCGCATTGCGCACTTCCTGCACGCGCGGCCCCTGCAGCCAGTAACGCGCTGCCGAATCGCCGCGCCAGTAATGGAACCGGCGCTCGCCCTTGGCATCGGTTTCGATCAGGTACATGCCGGGCAATTTATCGGGCAGGCGCTGCACCCACTCGGTGACGACGCCTTCCTCCTGCCATGCACGGCACATTTCGTCGGACAGGCTATCGCACCCCAGCGCACTGACATAAGCCACGGCAAAGCGCGCCGGGTCGGCTTCCCGCGCCAGGTAGACCGCCGTGTTGAGCGTGTCGCCGCCGAAACGGTAAGCCAATCGCGCAGCTTGGGGGCCCGCTTGAGGGATTTCCTCGCGCTGCAGTTCGATCATGCATTCACCGATGACGAAAATCGTTTGCCTCATCATCATGCCTCCGCCGCCAACACGCTGCCGTCAACCTGCTCCTGGCGTACGAACAGCACCACTACCGCCGCAGCCACCAGGTCGAACACGGCCAGCAACAGGAACAAGGGGTTATAGCCGATGCGTGTCACGAGAAAGCCGAACAGCAAGGTGAACAGCGCCGCACCGAGATAGCCCGACATGCCCAGCAGGCCCGTGGCGGTGGCCACATCGTTCTTGCCGAACACGTCGGAAGTGATCGAATACAAGGCCCCGGACAAGGTCTGGTGAGCAAACCCACCTATGCACAGCAAGCCGATGGCAGTATAGGGACTATCGACCAGGCCGATTGATGCCGGGCCGATCATGCACAAAGCACCGGTCACGAGCACCAGCTTGCGCGAGGCGAACAAGGACACATGCGCATATCGATGAAACACGGGGCTGAGATAACCACCCAGCACACAACCGATATCGGCTGCCAGGAAAGGCAACCAGGCAAACATGGCAATCTCCGTCAATTCCATGTGGCGCTCGGTTGCCATGTAGAGAGGAATCCAGGCATTGAAGGTTTGCCACGCCGGCTCGGACAGGAAACGCGGCAGTGCGAGCGACCAAAATCGTGTGTTGCCCATCAGGCCGCGCCAACTGGTCCTGGGTACGGCGCTCTGATATCGCGCTTCCTGCCCCGAAAGGATGTGACGCCGCTCCTCCTCGCCAAGCAAAGGCTGGTCGCGCGGATGCCGATACAGGGCACACCAGAGCAATACCCACAAGAGACCGAGCGCGCCAACCATGACGAACGCCCACTTCCAGTTGCCATGCACCAGCGCCCACACCACCAGGGGCGGCGCGCACAGGGCACCGATGGAAGAGCCGATATTGAACCAGCCGATGGCAATCGAGCGCTCCCGCGCCGGAAACCATTCCGTCGTGGCTTTCACCCCAGCCGGTATCCCGGCCGATTCCGCCAGGCCAAGCAGGCCGCGCAAAGCCGCCAGGCTTTGCCAGCCGGTGGCCAGCGACGCCGCCGCGCAAGCCAGCGACCAGGCCAGAGCAAACAGGGTAAAGCCGATCTTGGTGCCGAGCGTATCAAGCAGGAAGCCTGCCACCGGCTGCATCAGTGAATAACAGACCTGCCAGGTCACGACGACATAGGAATATTGCTCGGTGCCGATACCAAGCTCGCGCATCATGGTCGGTGCTGCCACCGAGAGCGTATTGCGCGCCAGGTAGTTCACAATCAATCCCGCCGTCACCAGCGCGACCATGGCCCAGCGTATGCCCTTGAATGCGCCGCCGACTTTGCCCATTTGTCTCCTTTGTATTTTTCGACTACTACAGGGTGTTGAGCGCCGCGCGCATGCCGTCTTGTTCGATTTGTTGCAATGCCAGTGTCAGCGCCTCATGCAAGCCGGTCACCGCATTCAAGTCGCGCCCCCAAAGCGCATCCCGTGCCAGCCAGGCCCGGGCCAAGGCCGGCAGCGTACTCGCCCCCCGATCCACCTCATGCCAGGCCGCGGCAAACCACGCCAAGGTATCCGCAGCATCAGACAAGGCAATCGTCTTGCCCCGGTATAGCACCATTGTCGCGGCCAGTGCCAGCACCAGGTGCGGTGCTTCGCCGACAGTGGCAAAACGCTGCAGCAATTGCGGCATGACGCGCGCGGCAAACTTGGGCCAACTGTTCAAGGCGATCGATTCCAGGCGGTGCCGGATGAAGGGATTGCGGAAACGGCGCAGCACTTCTTCCTCAAAAATTTCAAGTTCAGCGCGTGGCAAGGGCAATGCCGGAATGATTTCGCGTTCGATGGCACGCCCAAGATAAGCACCCACATCGGCATCGCCCACGGCTTCGCCCACAGTCTCCAAACCGGCCAGCAAGGCCACGGGCACAAGCGAGGTATGCCCGCCGTTGAGCACGCCGACCTTGGCTGCACGGTAAGGTGCAATGTCGTCCACCAGCCTGATGCTCAAGCCGGCGCGCTCCAGGTCCCATGCGCGCGCCAGCCAGGCCGGCCCTTCGATCAAGAGGACGTAATAGTATTCGGCGGCGACCAGGAAACGGTCGCGGTAGCCGAGTTCAGCTTCGATGGCTGCCGCATCCGCTTCCGGATACCCGGTAACAATGCGGTCAACCAGAGTCGAGCAAAATGTATTGGCCTGCTCGATCCAGGCGGTGAATTGCCCGCTCAAATTCCATAACCGGGCAAAGTGCAGCACCGCCGCCTTCAAGGCCGGACCGTTCTGCTCGATCAATTCGCACGGCAGCATCACCCAGCCATGTTCCAAGCTGCCCTGGAAGTGGAGAAAGCGTTCATATAACAGGCGCGCCAGCTTGGCCGGGAACGCCGAAGGCGGAGCATCGTCGAAACGGTCGCTGTCGTTGACGGTGATGCCGGCCTCGGTGGTGTTCGAAATGACGTAGCGCGTATCCGGGTTGTGCGCCAGTGAGAGGAATTCGCCATACATTGTCGAGGCGTTGATCTCGCGCTGCACGCAAGCAATCTGGCGGTACTGCTTGACCGCTTCACCCTGCTCGTTCACGCCCTGCACCAGGGTGGTAAACATGCCGCCTTGTTCGTCCAGAGCAGGCTTGGTGGTGTGGCCGCGTGGGCGCACCACCACCACGCCGGCATTGAAGCCGGTGCGCTCGTTCAACAGGTCGATCATCCAGTCGAAGTAGGCGCGCAGGAAATTGCCTTCGCCGAACTGAATGAATTTGATGGGCAGCGTAAAATCCTGCCCGCGTTGCAATTGTTCCATGTGACTGGCGCGCAAAAGAGGAGAAATTAGGTAAAAACTTAGAGGGAAATATCGCGCTTCCAGAAAATGAAGTCGTATTGTTCCAGCCTCTCGGCCTTGGTCTTGTATTGTCCGCCAGCCGTGGCCACCACCATGTCGAACAGCTTGCCGGCCACGTCGGGCAAGGGCGTGCCGTCGATGACCGGGCCGCAATCGAAATCGATCAAATCCGACAGCTTGTTCGCCACCCGGCTGTTGCTGGAGATTTTCAGCACCGGCACAATTGGGTTGCCCGTGGGCGTGCCCAGACCGGTGGAAAACAGCACCACATTGGCGCCGGAGGCGACGATACCGCTGACGGATTCCACGTCGCCTCCGGGCGTACACAAGAGGGCCAAGCCCGGCTTGGCGGTCTGGTCGCCATAGTCGAGCACGGCCACAATGGGCGAAGTACCGCCCTTCTTTGCCGCACCGGCGGACTTCATGGCGTCGGTGATCAAGCCGTCGCGAATATTGCCCGGGCTAGGATTTTCCGCGAGATGCGAACCGACCGCGGCAGCACGCGCCTCGAAGTCGCGCATCATGCCAAGAAAGCGGCGCTTGTCCTCGTCATTCTCGCAGCGCGCGATCAGGTTGGCTTCGGCTCCACATAGCTCGGGAAATTCCGCCAGGATGGACGAGCCGCCCAGGGCCACCACCATGTCCGATACCAATCCCATGGCCGGGTTGGCCGACAGGCCGGAAAAACCATCCGACGCGCCGCATTTGACACCGATCTTCAAGTGCGACAGGGGTACGCTTTGGCGCATCGCCTGGTTAGCGCCTTTCAAATGCTCCAGGGTATCGCGCACCACGGCCTTCATCATGGCTTGCTCGCTTTCCCACTTTTGCTGCTCGTAGATCAGGCAGGGTTTGTCGAAAGCCGGGTTTTGCTTCGCCAGCGCTTCCTCGAACATTTTCACCTGGGCGTTCTGGCAACCCAGGCTGAATACCGTGATGCCGGCCACGTTGGGGTGGTCAGCATAAGCGGCAAGTATCTTGCACAGTGAGCGCGCATCGGCACGCGTGCCGCCACAGCCGCCGGCATGAGTGATGATGCGCACGCCATCGACATTGGGGAACGGCCGCACGACCGGCTTGGCTTCTTCCATGTCGGCGCCGAGCAGGGAGAGCGTCAGGCTGGCCAGGTCGTTGCTGCTGTAACCAAGCGGGCCTTCCAGCGCGTGGCGCAGATGCTCGACGTTGCGGTTCTCGCAAAACACCAGTGGAAACACCAGCCAGTAGTTGGCCGTGCCAACACGGCCGTCGGCCCGGATGACGCCGGGAAAGGTGGCCTCGGTGTATTGCCCGACCGGTGGCGGCGTCCAGTCATAGGGCAGACTCTCGCCCAGTTCGACTTCCGGCGCATAGTGTTCCAGATTATCGGTGGTCACCGCTTCGCCGCGTTTGATCGCCTGAGTTGCACGGCCCACGGCGACGCCATAGAGGCTCAACAATTCCCCTGCGGCGAAATTGCGGCGCGCGAACTTGTGCTTGGCCTGGACCGGCGTGGAAATCAGGATGGATTCGCCTTCCCAGCTCACCACCTCTCCCGCAACGAGGTCGGCCAGCGCCACCAGCATGCTGTCGCCCGGCTGGATGCACAATACCTTTTGCGAATTGTTGGTCTGGCTCATGGAGTCCGCTTTAGAGTTTGAAGTATTGCTTGGCATTGTCGTAGCAGATGCCGCGCACGATATGCGCCAGTGCATCCATGTCGGCCGGATATTCTCCGCCGTCGACCCAAAGGCCGAACTGGCGACACACCAGACGACGGAAGTAGTCGTGGCGCGGATAGGACGCGAAACTGCGCGAATCGGTCACCATGCCGACGAAGGTGCCCAGCACACCGTGGTTGGCCAGACTGACGAGTTGCGCCAGGTTGCCTTCCTTGTGGTCGTTGAACCACCAGGCGGGGCCGAACTGGATCTTTCCCGTGACGCTGCCATCCTGGAAGTTGCCGATCATGGTCGACAGTACTTCGTTCATGGCGGGGTTGAGATTGAACAGCACAGTGCGCGGCAATTGGTCGCGTAGATCGAGACCGTCCAACAGTGCCGCCAGGCCGGCGCTCGTGGTCATGTCGGAAATCGAGTCGTAGCCGGTATCCGGCCCCAGCGTTTTCAGCATGCGGCTGCTATTGTTGCGCATTGCGCCGATGTGCAGGCACATTGCCCAATCGTGGCGCGCATACGACTTTCCGATCTCGGCCAGCAGACCGGAAATATATTGCCCAAGCTCCGCTTCGCTCAGCAGTTCGCCGCCCAGCCGCTTGGCGAACAGCCGCTCCAGTTGGGTCGCATCGGGGACAACTGCCGGCAGCGTGGTATCGACGGCATGGTCGGAGATGCGCGCACCAAGCTCATGGAAGTACCTCACACGTTTGTCCAGGGCCACGATCAGTGCCGCAAAAGAATCGATCTGCGTGTCCGACACCTGGCCCAGCGTGTCGAGGTAGGCGCTGAAGTCCTCCCGGTTGATGCGCATGGCGCGGTCGGGCCGGTATGCCGGCAGCACCCGGGTCTTCAACGTGGACTTGGCGATGTCTCCATGCTGCAGCAAGTCGTCGGCCGGGTCATCGGTGGTGCAGGCGACTTCCACACCGGCCTGCTCAAGAAAAGCCCAGGTATCCATCCCGGCCAGCTTGGCATTAGCCTGCTCCCAGATGGCGCCGGCGTTGGCTTCATTGATATTGAGCGTAATGCCGAACAGGCGGCGCAGTTCAAGATGGCTCCAGTGATAGATCGGATTGCCGATCGCCAGCGGCAGCACCTTGCAAAAGGCGCGGAATTTTTGTTCGTCACTGGCCTGACCGGTTATACATTCTTCAGCCACGCCGCAGGTGCGCATCAGGCGCCACTTGTAATGGTCGCCGCCGAGCCACAATTCGGCGATGTTGCGGAAGGTCTTGCGTGCGGCAATCTCGCCCTGCTGCAAGTGCGAGTGATAATCGATGATGGGCAGCGCAGCAGCGACATCATGGTAAAGCGTGCGCGCGGTGGCAGTATTGAGCAGGAAATCCTGGTCGACGAATTGAGACATGTTCTGCGTTCTCCAAGGGGATGCAAGCGCCCAAAATGGCGGCAAAGCTATTGCAGCGACCTGGCAAGCAAATGCCCATGGCCGCGCATCATGTAGCCAGTATGCCACAGCTAAAATAAATTGGTAAGACCAGATTGCACAATTTGTCAGGCCAATTTAAAATGGCCTGACCAGATGCGAATTGGATATAATCTTTCGGTCAAGCAACCGCGCCAACTAAAGATATGAGCCAACCCGCATCCAAGAATACCGCCCACGAGCCACGGCTGTACCGCGTCGTCGCGGGGCGCATACAAGATTTGATACGCGATGAAAAAATCGGTCCCGGCGAACGCCTGCCGTCCGAGCGCGACCTGGCAACCAAGCTCAGCGTCAGCCGCGCTTCCTTGCGTGAGGCATTAATTTCGCTGGAGCTGACCGGCCACGTGGAAGTGCGCGGCGGCTCAGGCGTGTATGTGGTGGAAAAGGAAGAAGCGCCGGTCAACACGCAGGAAGTGGGGCCGGGACCATTCGAAGTCTTGTCGGCCCGGCGTTTGATCGAGCCCGAAGTGGCGGCGATTGCTGCGCGTGTGGCGTCGGACAGCGCGATCGATGCGATCTTGCGCGCAGCCGAGGAAATGGAGCGGTTTCACGATATCAAGTTGAGCAATGAATTGGCCGACCGGGCCTTCCACCTGTCGATTGCGCGCGCCACCGGCAACAGCGCGCTCGTCGGCACGGTCGAATACCTGTGGGACCAGCGCGGGCGGCTATGGCATCGTTTGAGCGAACACTTCCAGACCGAAGCGTTGCGCCAGGAAACACTGACCGACCATCGCCGCGTGCTGCAAGCCATCATGGCGCGCGACCCGGCAGAGGCCAAGCGTGCCATGCGCGCCCACCTCGAACGTGTTACCCGCGTTTTCTCCAGAGGGTGAGTGCGCGGGTGTAATGTGAATTTGCGGGACGAACAGAAGTAAAACAAGCAGGAGACATTAACGACCGTCTGCGCCTCGGCTGCCTTCCAGCCCTCGCCGCAGCGGCATGGAATACGCGAGGTATTCCAACGGCATGAAAGCCCGCGCGTCGACCGCCTGCTTCATGCCGGAGCCCACGGGTATCGGCCAACGAACAACCTTGGCCGGTAACGCGGTGGCAAGCAGACAGACTGCGTCGCCAGGCAGCCGCATGAAAACGGCAGGCCCGGCCCAAGACATGCCCGATTTGACGACCGACTGCGCCCTCGGCCGCGGCTTTGCCGCACGCCTTCGCCGCAGAGGCACGGAGTACGCGAGGTGCTCCAACCGGCCCAACCGCCCATGCGGAGGCTGTCGCAAACACTACAAAAACAGGAGATAGTTTCATGAACAACCGCAATACCTTGCTGCTGTCATCGATGACCCTCGCGGTGCTGACGATGATGAGCCAAGCCGCCGCCCAGGAAGCCACCCAATCTGCCGCAACTGCAGGCACTACCGACACATCGCAGGTGCAACGTATCGAAGTCACCGGGTCCTCGATCAAGCGCACCGATGCTGAAACGGCCTTGCCGGTCACCGTGCTCAAGGCCTCGGACTTTGCCAAGCTGGGCTATACCTCGGTTGCCGACGTGATGCAATCGCTCTCGGTCGGTTCGACACAAAACGCACTATCCGCCGGCGGCGGCACCGTGTTCAACATGCGTGGCCTCGGCTTGCCGCGTACCCTGGTCCTGCTCGATGGCCAGCGCCTGGCCAATGAGCCGACGGCCGACACTTATGCCAATGTCGAAATCATTCCCTTGTCGGCCATCGACCGGGTGGAAATCCTGCGCGACGGCGCCTCGTCGCTGTACGGCTCCGACGCCGTGGCCGGCGTGGTCAATTTCATTACCAAGAAGAGTTACGACGGCGCGTCGGCAACGATACAAGGCGTTTCGCCGCAGGCCAGCGGCGGCGCCAACGAAGAGCGCTTCTCCGTCATCGGCGGCAAGGGCAACCTGGAAGCCGACGGCTGGAGCCTGTATGCCACCATCGATGCGCACAAGCAGACCGCCCTGCCCTACACTGCCCGCCCGGACTGGGTCAATACTGCCGAATTGAATTCGCTCGGCATCGGCCCGGGCAACAAGACGGCCGGTTCGGGCGGCTATGCCTATCCGGCCAACATCATTGCGCCGACTGCCGCTGCCGGTAACCCTTACGGCACAAGCTGCCTGCCGCCCTATTCGACGCCGGCCGCCAAGGACACGTGTATCAACAACAATACACAACTCTATGGCGTGCTCTTTCCCGAGTCACAGCAGGAAACCTTCTATACCAATGGTCAGTTGAAGCTCAGCAGCACCAATACGCTGTCGGTTGCGCTGTCATACGGCAATGAGTCGCGCATCGAACCGCGCGGTGCCGCCAGCACCAGCGTGGGTTTCACGCCGCCGCCCGGTGGCGGTTCCGCACCGGTCATGATCATCACGTCGGCCAGTCCTTATTACCCCGGCGGCAGCGCCGGCGTGCCGGCGGTCAAGGGCGTGACGGGCCAGCCTCTGACGCTGGAATGGCAGGACGACGCGCAAGGCGGCGCCAGCTACAAGGATAGCCAGGCCAATTCGCGCCTGCTGGTCACCGATGTCGGCCAATTCATGGGCTGGGATTTCAAGACCAACCTGGTCGCCGCGCGCGACGAACGCAAGGACAAGACGCTCAACGGCTATCTCAACGGCCCGGCACTCGATGCCGGCGTCCTGAACGGCACCATCAACCCGTTCGGCGCACAAAGCGCAACCGGTGCGGCTTATCTGAACAGCATTTCGGAAGATGGCCAGATCATCCGCGACACAACGTCCGGCTTCGATGCCTTCGACTTTTCGGCCGGGCACGACCTGATGCAGCTCGATGGCGGTGCCCTGGCAACCAACCTGGGCGTCTCGCTGCACCACGACACGATGCACGACCTGTCACCGCAGAACAATGCCAATATCCCCTACAACGGCCGCCAGCCTTACGACGTGCACGCCTCGCGCAATATCAGTTCGGTGTTCGGTGAAATCGATGCGCCGATCACCAAGAAGATCGACATCGACCTCGGCGTACGCGCCGACGATTACACGGACATCGGCTCTTCGGTCAATCCCAAGCTGTCGATCCGCTACCAGCCGACCGACATGCTGGTGCTGCGCGCGTCTTACAACACCGGCTTCCGCGCCCCCAGCCTGATCGACATGTATGGCTACCGCCTGGCCGGCGCCACCACAACTACCTCGGCCAAGTGGGACGACCCGCTGCTATGCCCTGGTACCGGTGCACCCGGCACCGGTACCATCAGCCCGGCTGCCGTCGCGGCAGGGCTGACCTCGGCCCAGGTCTGCAATATCAAGCAACCCGTGCAAACCGGCAGCAACCCCAATCTGCAGCCGGAAAAGTCGAAGAATTTCACAGCCGGCTTCGTGCTCGAGCCGGTCAAGGATATCTCGCTGACGATGGATTACTGGCATATCGAATTGACCGATACGCTGGGCAGCCTGTCGGAAACAGCCATCTTCGGCAATCCCACGCTGTACTCCGCCAATTTCGTGCGCAACCCCAACGGCTTGCTGGCCTACATCAACGAAGACACGCAAAATCTGGGTGGCACAGTCACCAGCGGTGAAGACGTCGACTTCCTCTACAAGTCCCCCAGCACCAGCGTCGGCAAGTTCCTGTTCGACCTGCGCGGCACCTATACCAACGAGTATCGGCAACAAACCATGGCGAACGCGCCCTGGACCAACAATGTCGGCCAGTTCGGCGGCGTCACCCTGGGCACCTACAGCAGCAACCCGCTGCTGACCTTCCGCTGGAAGCACAATGCCATGTTGTCCTGGCAATACGGCAGTTGGGGCGCCGTGCTGTCGGAGAACTATCAAAGCGGTTACCATGACCAGAACACGGCAGTGACGTCGCAGTACTATCGCAACATCTCGTCGTATTCGGTGACCAACCTGACCACGAGCTATACCAGAATCAAGAACCTGACCCTGACGGCCGGTGTCAGCAACCTGTTCAACCAGGCGCCACCGGAGACCAACTCGCAATCGACCGGTATCCTGCTCGACTATGCCAGCGCCGTGGGCCGGGCCTACATCCTGAGCGCTACCTACAAGTTCTTCTAGGAAGCAAGGAGCCAAGGACGTGAGCATTTTCCGCAATTCCGGCAGTCCGTTCAGCAGCCGACGCCGCCATTTCATGCAAACCGTGTCGGCGGCCGGACTTGCGCTGGCCGGCGGCATGGCATTCTCTGCCTATGCCGCCGAACCAGATGGCGAAGATCCGTGGCGCAGGGCGCGCGACATCGCGGCCCGCCTGTCCGTGATGCCCATCTTCCGCGATGGCGACTTCCCCATCACCGACCATGGTGCCCTGCCCTGCAAGCTGGAAAAGCGCACCGGCTGGGTCAGCCTGCACGACAAGGGCGAACTTGACACGCCGGCGGCGGAGTCGCATGACTGTTATCCCGCCATTGCGGCGGCGATAGCTGCCTGCCACAAGGCAGGTGGCGGACGGGTGCTGGTCCCGGCCGGCAACTGGCTGTGCGCCGGCCCCATCACGCTGCTGTCGAACGTCCACGTGCACCTGCAAGCCGGGGCGCACGTGTACTTCAGCAATAACCCGGCGGACTATGCCAGGTATGGCGACTACCCATGCGGCAAGAACGGCAACCTGGTGCGCGCGCGCTGGCAAGGCAATGACTGCCTCAACTTCAGTCCGCTGGTGTATGCCCATGGCCAGGAAAACATCGCCCTCACCGGCGAAGACTGGAGCAGTGTTCTCGATGGCCAGGGCGGCACTCCCTTCAGCGACGCAGGCGACGAATGCTGGTGGACCTGGAAGGGCAAGCTGCAGGGCGCATCGCAAAGCGCGTCGTCAGAAATCGCGCCCAATCCGCTCAATCCCGCCACGCTGGCATTGGCAGCGCCCCACTTGAGCAAAGAGCAGGTAGCCCTGATTGAAGGCGACGGCAAGCGCTGGCGCAGCGACTTCGGTTATGTACCGGCCTTGTCGGAAGCCGGTGTGGCGCCGGAAAAACGCATATTCGGCCTGGGCCATTACCTGCGGCCCAACATGATCCAGTTCATCGCCTGCACCAATGTCTGGATGGAGGGCTACCAGGTCACCAATACACCATTCTGGCAGCACAACCCCGTGGCTTGCCACAACATGACGATACGGCGCGTGCATGCCAACAGCATGGGGCCGAACAACGACGGTTTCGACCCGGAGTCCTGCACCGAGGTGCTGATCGATTCCTGCACCTTCAACACCGGCGATGATTGCATTGCCATCAAGGCCGGCAAGGACCTCGATATCCAGCATGGGCCGACCAGGAACGTGGTGATCCAGAACTGCACCATGCACAGTGGCCACGGCGCCGTCACGCTGGGCAGCGAAATGGCCGGCGGCATCGAAGACGTCTATGCGCAAAACCTGGTGTTCCAGAATGCCAATTGGGCCACCAACCCGCTCAACATGGCGATCCGCCTGAAGAGCAATATGAACCGTGGCGGCTACTTGAAGAATTTTTACGCGCGCAATATCAGCGTGCCCAACGGCGTGCGCACCGAGCCGGGCTTCTACAAGCCGTTGCCGGGCATGCCCATCGCGCCCGACACGGTCGCCAGCACGGCCGGCGCCATCGTCATCATCGATTGCGACTACGCGCCGGCGGAAGACAATGTGCGCATCCGTCCGCCGCGGGTATCGAACGTGCATATCTCGGGTATCACGGTGGGCAATGTGGCGATGTCGGGCGGGCACTATTCGAGCTATCAGGCCGTTGTGGTGCTGGGCCCGGTGGCGGCTGAATACAACGGTGCCAAGCCTGCGCCGGCGGTGTTGCCGGTGGACGGCATCACGATCAGCGATTGCGACTTCGGCACACCGGCAGCAAGCGGCTCACCCTGGTTTCTGTACAACGCGCGTGGCATCAAGCTGGAAAACGTGAAGATCGGCGGCAAGGTATATAACACCACACTGGAGTCGGCATGAAAGTCAGCGCCCTGCTGTCGGCGCTGGCTCTGGCAGCCGGCGCCCACGACGCTGCCGTCGCAGCACCGCGCGTGATCCTGGTCGGCGACTCCACCATGGCGAGCGAAACCGGCTATGGCGATGCCCTGTGCAAACGGATGCGGCCCGATGTGGTTTGCTTCAACCGCGCCAAGGGTGGCCGCAGTTCCGGCAGCTACCGCGCCGAGGGTTCATGGGATGGCGTGCTGCAATTGCTGGGCGATGATTCCAACCCAACCTACGTCTTGCTGCAATTCGGCCACAACGACCAACCTGGCAAGCCAGGCCGTTCGACCGACCTGGTGCACGAATACCCGGCCAACCTGGCACGCTATGTGGAAGAGCTGAAGGCGGCGCATGCCATTCCCGTTCTGGTGACGCCGCTCACGCGCCGTGAATTCCGCCAGGGTGTGCTGCAAAACGACCTGGCACCCTGGGCGGCGGCGATGCGGCAAGTGGCGCATGATGAACACGTGAACCTGCTGGAATTGAATGCCGACAGCAACGCCGCCGTGCAAGCCATGGGGGAAACCGAAGCCGACAGCTTCGCCATGGCTGCGCCCGATGCCGCGGCCAGCAATGCGGCACAGAAGGGCGATCATTACCGCGGCTTCGACCGTACCCATCTCGGTGCCAAGGGCGCGGATTATTTCTCCCGCATGGTAGCCGGCGAATGGCAAAAGGCCATGCCGCAGGTGGCGCACCTGTTCACAGATGGTGGCGCCAAGTGAAGCGCTGGCTTCTAAGCTGCCTGTTGCTGCCGCTGACGGCTGTGGCCCAGGACGCGCGCCACGTGGAAGAACCGGCCATGCCGGCCGCCTGCGCCACGCTTTTGGCCGGTGAGGCACCAAGCGATGATACCGCGCGAATCCAGCAAGCCCTCGACCATTGCCCGGCACACCAGGCGGTGCGCCTGGCAGCCAGCCTGCAGCACGATTTTCTTGCCGGACCGCTGCTGTTGCGCCCTGGCGTGGGCTTGATCGTCGGTGATGGCGTCACGCTGCGTGCTTCCAGCGACCCCGCGCGATACGACCGCGGCCAGCATACCTGCGGCAGCAATGACGGGAACGGCAAGGGCTGCAATCCCTTTCTCACGGTGCAAGGTGGGGAAGGCGGCGGCATCTATGGCCCCGGCACCATCGATGGCCAGGGCGGCAACATCATGGCAGGCAGGGAGGAAAGCTGGTGGCAATTGTCGCGCCGCGCCCAGCGCGAGCATGCGTCACAGAACGTGCCGCACCTGATCGTGCTGGAACACGCGCAGAATTTCACGATGTATCGCATCACCCTGCGCAATTCGCTCAAGTTCCATGTGGTCTTGAACCAGGTGGACGGCTTTACCGCCTGGGGCGTCAAGATCGACACGCCGGCCGATGCGCGCAATACCGACGGCATCGACCCCGTGTCTTCCCGCAACGTCACCATCGCGCATAGCCTCATCCGCGCCGGCGACGACGACGTGGCGATCAAGTCCGGGGCTGCGGGCCCGAGTGAAAACATCTCCATCGTGCACAACCACTTCTACAGCGGGCATGGCATGTCGATCGGCAGCAATACCGATGGCGGCATACGCCACGTGCTGGTGGATGACTTGAGCATGGATGGCACCGTTTCGGGCTTGCGCATCAAGAGCGACATCTCGCGCGGCGGGCAGGTGAGCGATATCCGCTATCACGACGTCTGCCTGCGCCAGGTCAAGGCACCGATCGATTTTGACAGCGCCTATGACAAGGACGCGCAAGGCAACAAGCTGCCGCAATACGACAACATCGTGCTGCAGGATGTGCATAGCGTCACGCCCGGCCGCATCATCCTGAAGGGTCTCGACGAGGCACACGTGCTGCACGCCGTGTTCGACAACGTGGCCATTGCGGGCAAGCCCGAGCGCGACGTGGCCCATGCCGACGTACGCGTCCTGCCCGGCGAGCGCGAGCCGCTGGCCTGCGATGGACGCTTCCCACCCTTTCCCGAATCGGTCACGACGAAATGAAGCACTTCCAGGTGTTGATCGCCCTGCTGGCACTGTCCGGCACGGTACAAGCCCTCGCAGACTCTGCACGTCCGCAATTGAGCGCGGACCAGACTGCGCTGTATTCGTATGCGGAAGTCCTGAAATACAAGGGTGCCGCCGGCCACGAAGTCACAGATCCCTGGGACCCGCTATCGGAAACCGCCGATCTGCCGGTTGACTACGTGGTCGATCAGACCGGCAAGGCCAATGGCAAGAGCCACTTCCACAGCGTACAGGCGGCAGTGGACCAGGCGGTGCGCGAAGGCGCCAATCTGGCGGCCAAGGGCAGGAAGCGCATCGTGATCCAGATCAAACCCGGCACCTATCATGAATTGCTCTACGTGCCGTCCACTACATTACCGATCACGCTCGAAGGCGATGGCGCCGATGCCGGTGCCACCAGGATCAGCGCCGACCTCGATGCCGCCGTCAGCGGCGCGGAATATTCCCGGCGCTTCGGTGCCCAGTTTGTCGACGCCGCGCCGTCCTCCCGCGCAATGTATGCCGCGCTCAAGGACAAGCTCATGGTCGAAACCGTGGGCAGCGCCGTAACCTGGATCAAGAGCGACGGTTTCCAGGCGCGCAACCTGACATTCGAAAATGCCTATAACAAGGCCCAGGGCGACGCCAAGGCCGAATGCCCGCCCGGCGGCTGCGCCAGTGTGATGGTCAACGGCGTGGCCCAGGTGGTGCATCACCAGGCCGTGGCCTTGATGGTTGATGGTGCCGACCGCGTGCAATTCGACAACGTGCGTTTCATCGGTTTCCAGGACACGCTCTACCTGAAGTCGCAAGCCACCGGCATCACGTCGCGCAGCTTCTTCGACCACAGCTATGTCGAAGGCGACGTCGATTTCATTTTCGGTGACACCACGGCTTATTTCTATCGTTCCGAGATCAAGTCGCTGGGCGACCGTTCGACGTCCTACGTGGTCGCGCCGGCGACGAACTACCAGACGCGGTACGGCTTCGTGTTCGAGTCCTGCCGCTTCACACACGACGACCAGGCCAATTCCCTTGCCGGCAAGTTCTACCTCGGGCGCCAATGGTTCCACAGCCAGCGCTGCACACCCTACGCGCCGCTGGCCGTGGCCGGCTATCAATGCACACTGGGCAACAAAGATTTTTACCAAGCACCGCAAGGCAGCATTACTCAAAGCGTGCTTGAAACCGTGGGCAAAACCGTGATCCTGCATTCACAGATCGGGGCCCACATCAACCGCGAGCATCCCTGGTCGAACTGGAATGCGCCGGGCGCACTGGCTTACCGTCCGGTGCAATATGATTCGGACAGCTATTGGCATAACCTGCAAAACGCCGGCATTGATCCGATCGAGGCACTACACTACGAAAGCAGGAAAGTGCCCGTAGAAAGTTTTCTGGCGGAGTTTGAGGATACCGACGGGCCCTAGCAGGCTGTTGAAAAGCGTAGCGAGCGAGCTGAGATCGGTTCGCGCAGTAGTTTTTCAACAGCCTGCTAGCGCACAACTTCCACCAGCAACACCCATGCACTCAACATGCCGGCCACCAGGGTCAGCAAGATGCCGCGCGCCAGCCAGTAGCGCGCGTCGGCATGGCCTTGCATCAAGAGGTAACTGGCAAACAGGATGGGCAGCGTGGAAGCTTGATGCAGCCCGGCGCGCACGATCACATGGATGTAGCGTTTGTAATGTCCGTGGCGCAGGGCGCGCCATTGCACCAGCAAGGGCAGAATCCAGGCGGCCAGCGCAGCCGGCGCCACTTCCCAGCCCAGGGACTCCAGCGTCTGCTTGGGAACCAGGCTTTGCAGCGAAACCAGCAGGGCCAGCCCCAGGAGAGCAATCGATTCCCCCGCGCGCGTCGCCACGCCGGGCATGGCAAGAATCCGATTCAGGTTGATCGAGAGAGCCACAAACACCAGCCCGGTCAACGCCGCTGCGGCGCCGGCTGTGGCGACATAGAAGTTCATCCAGTTGCTCCATTCCGCATCGACCATGCGCGCTCCCTTGCAAGAATTATTTGCCGTGACTATAGCAAGAGTCGCCGCACATGCGGTGGCCAGAACAGAGGCTGCAGGGGCGAGTGGTACGCTCGCCTGGCTGGTGCGTCAAAATTCGAATAACGCGCAGAATCGGGCAAAAACACCCAGGCGACGGCATCGGCAAGCGGGCGCAAAAATACCACTTACATTCCACTTCGCAATACTGGAAACTGCCTCGACAAATTTTCCGTCTGAAAACCCGTTGCCTCGCAACGCGCGTACTGTCTGATTTTTTCCTCTCTTCCCATACCAATTGCCGGGAATTTTCGCTTGATAATAAGTCATCCGCGAACGTCGCTGCGCCGGCGAATTTCCCGCCTTGGTCTGCAAGTGGTATGCCCACATCCGAGGCAAAAGCGGAACCCAGCGTGAGTCAAAACACGCCACTGGCAATCGCACCATGACAACTATGAGGAGAGATAATGCAAACCAAGATTCAATCAGCGCTGATCAGTGCCCTGATCGGCAGTTTTCTGGCAGGCTGCGGCGGTAGTGCGCAGGATTCGCTCGATAGCAGCCAAAAGCAGATGACCCGCAGTGTGAAGGCCGCCACGGCCTGTTACACGGCATGGAATTCCGGCACTGCGTATAACGGCGGCGCCAACGTCGGCTATAGCGGCGTGAATTACACCGCCGCTTACTGGACCCAGAACAACAATCCCTCGACATCCAACGGCAAGGCCGGCAGCGGCCAACCCTGGATTTCGGACGGCGCATGCGGCAGCACGACGCCCACACCAACTCCCACTCCGACGCCTACCCCGACACCTACGCCGACTCCGACGCCAACACCTACCCCTACCCCGACACCAACTCCCACCCCAACGCCGACTCCGACGCCTACGCCGACACCGGGTTGCGTCGCATGGGTCTCGGGTGGCACCTACACGGCCGGCCAGGTCGTGACGTATAACGGTACGACTTACACGGCTCTGGTGAATCAGACCGATACGGCCGGCACCGGCTGGAATCCGACAGTAGGCAGCCTGTTCAAGCAAGGCGGCACCTGCGGCACGCCAACACCGACACCGACACCCACGCCTACTCCGACGCCGACCCCAACACCCACTCCGACGCCAACGCCTACCCCCACACCAACGCCAACACCCACGCCGGTGACCGGCTTGCCGACGCACGCGCTGGTGGGCTACCTGCACTCGAGCTTCTCCAACGGCTCAGGCTATATCACCATGGCCAACGTCTCCAATAACTGGGACGTGATCGCGCTGGCCTTCGCCGATTCCGACAGCAACGGCAACATCACGTTCACACGCTGCTCGACCACGGATTGCCCGAACATCGAAAGCGACGCCGCCTTCAAGGCCGCCATCAAGGCCAAGCAGGCAGCCGGCAAGAAAGTGATTATTTCCGTCGGCGGCGCCAACGGCCTGGTGCAATTGACGTCGGCCGCTGCGGTGACCAACTTCGTGACCTCGGTCGAGAAGATCGTGGACACCTGGGGCCTCGACGGTGTGGACATCGACTTCGAAAATCAGTCGTTGTCGCTGAACGCCGGCGACAGCGATTTCACCAAGCCGACCACGCCGATCATCGTCAACCTGATCTCGGCACTGCAACAGATCACGTCGCACTACGGTTCCAAGTTCATCCTGACCATGGCGCCGGAAACCTTCTTCGTGCAACTGGGCTACAGCTTCTACGGCCCCGGCCCGAACGGCTCGGCCGACGCCCGCTCGGGTGCCTTCCTGCCTGTGATCTACGCCATGCGCAACCAGTTGACGCTGCTGATGGTGCAAGACTATAACTCCGGCCCGATCACCGGCCTGGACAACCAGTACCACACCATGGGCGGCGCCGACTTCCTCGAAGCCATGACCGATATGGAACTGGCCGGCTTCCCGGTGGCCAACAGCGGCGGCAAGGTCTGGCCCGGCCTGCGTCCGGACCAGGTCGTGGTCGGCATTCCGGCCAATGCCAATGCCGGCAACGGCTACCCGTCGGTGGGCGATACGGAAACCGCGCTCGACTGCCTGATGAAGGGTATCTGCAGCGGCTACAAGCCGCATCAAGTCACGCCCAACCTGCGCGGCATGATGACCTGGTCGATCAACTGGGACGCGTATTCCAACTACTCGTTCTCGACACCGTACAAGGCTTATTTCGCCGCCTACGGTAACTGAAGCCTGAAGCAGTCAGGCAAAACCGCCGGCCTTGGCCGGCGGTTTTCTTTTGGGTGTTCGAGGAACGAAGTGGCCCGGGTCCCTATGATCTAGTTCCAATGTTCGATATCCGCGGGCATGACAACCCAGCTGTGCATGCGCTCCTCATACACCGAGATCGTCGGCGCCGGAAAGCCCGGGTCAGCAAATGCCCCTACCGGAATGGCGATGCTGTCTTGCCGGTCCTGGTTGACGTAATAAACCGTATCGCCGCAGGTGGCACAGAAATGAAAGGTGCCCCTACCGCCTTCGTCGCCAACCCGGACGAAGCTGCTGGAAGTCCCGGCAATCGTCACCGAGCTCGCCGGGAACCGCGCCTGCGTGGCAAACACGCCGCCTGACCTGCGCTGGCAAGCCAGGCAATGGCAAACGGAGATACGGATCGGATCGGCTGTCGTGGTGGCGCTCAATTGGCCGCAGGTACAACGGGCGACGCGTGTGGTCATATCACTCTCCATCATGTCAAGGAATGGTCGCATGCCGAAAAAATTTCAACAAAACGTATCGGCATTCTATTATCCGCGATCTTGCACACTATCTTACGCCCCTCAGGCCCTGGTGTTTCAATCCGTTAGTGCGCCGGCCGGTCGCAGGGTCCGGAATTATTTGCCTGCATAACACTCCAAGTCAATCAAAGCCAAAACGCATCACAAAATATTGCGGCACGACAAACCTGAATCGGGTTGCCGCCAGGAACAGCCTTCCGGCAACAATCGGACAAAGCCGGACAAGACCCAGGGGACGTTTACCCATGCACCGACTATGCGCATTGTTTCTTGCCGCCATCCTGTTTGGAGGCTGCGCGGCGCGGCCACCCGGCGCCAATTACCCCAAGGAAGCATCAACCGCGTTTGCCCATCCCGAAGAAACCGACCTGGGCCGGCGCATGCAACCCGCCATCAGCGCGCATACCGGGCTTTCCGGCTTCCACATTCTCAACCGCGGTGAAGATGGCTTCCTGGCACGCGCCCAGATGATCGAGCACGCACAACGCGCCATCGACCTGCAATACTTCATCTTCCGCAACGACGACACCGGCCAGTTGCTGGCCCTGTCTCTTTTGAAAGCGGCCGACAGGGGCGTGCACGTGCGCATCCTCGTTGACGATAGCGAAACCGAAAATGGCGACGAGAAACTCGCGGCATTGCAGGCCCACCCCAATATCGAGTTGCGCATCTTCAATCCCTTCCGCTATCGCGGCCATCTCGATGCCATCCGCTTCGCGGAATTTATGTTCAACAGCGACCGGCTCGACTACCGCATGCACAACAAGCTGTTCGTGGTCGACAATGCGCTTGCCCTGGTAGGCGGACGCAACCTGGCCGACGGTTATTTCCAGGTCGACCCGGCAGAGCAGTTCGGCGACGACGACGTATTTTCGGTCGGGCCCATCGTGGCGCAACTCTCACACACGTTTGACGATTATTGGAACAGCGCCAATGCCATCCCGGCCGCCGCACTGGGCCAAGCTTCGGCAAGCCAGCTCGACGTCTATCGGCACGCCCTGGAAGCGCACCGGCAACAACTTGACGCAGCCGGCACGGACTATGCGTTGCGCATGCAATCAGGCCAGCCGCTCGAAGGCATGCTGACTGGAACCCTGCCGCTGGCCTGGGCAAAGGCCCAGGTTGTGTGCGACAGCCCAGACAAGGCCAAAGTGGAAAAGGGCGAGGAGGCCGGCAGGCTGATGAACCGGCAAGTCGGTGCCGCCGTGGCTGGCGTGCAATCGGAACTGCTGATGGTGTCGCCCTACCTGGTTCCAGGCCAGGACGGCATGCAATTGTTGGAGAGCCTGCGTGCGCGGCAAGTGCACGTCAGCATCCTGACCAACTCGCTCATGTCGGCAACGGTGCTCTCAGCCCAGGCCGGCTACATGCGCTATCGCATACCCATGCTCGACGACGGCATTGAACTCCATGAACTGCGTGCCGTGCTGGGCAGCCCGCGCGGTAGCGGCCAGTCGGCCGCCATGAGCAGCTTCGGCCACTATTCGCTGCATGCCAAGCTGTTCGTACTCGACCGCAAACGACTCTTCATTGGCTCGATGAATTTCGACCAGCGCTCCATGCATTTGAACACCGAGATCGGGCTCATCATCGACAGCGAAGAGTTGGCACAACAGATTGCGCAGCGTTTCGAAGCGATCACTGCGCCGGCCAACAGTTATCAGGTTGTCGAAAGCGGCGCCGCATCTGGGGACAAGCCGCACCTGTCATGGCGCACGGAAGAACAGGGGCAGCGCGTGGAATATACGGAAGAACCTGCACCAGACGTGTTGAAACGCATCGAAGCGGGCATGATCTCCCTCTTGCCGCTGGACCGCGAGCTCTGAGCGCCGGCAACATTAATCAGCAGCATGATGACCAGCATTAACACATATCTAGTACAAGATATGGCCCCCATGAATTTGCGGAACTTACAACATTCGTTGTGCATCCAACATCCCGAGACACAACATTGCGCAACCGGTTTTTGCGAAGGCTGCGCGGGCCGTCTACGTCGGCAGCGCTGTCTCGCGCACTCGCCTGTGCGCCTCATTCCGGTAACAACAACCTTGTGAAAGGGATTGCCATGAATACCGTCCGTTCCGTCTTGTTTTGCAGCCTGGCCGCCGCCCTGTTGGCAGCGTGCGGCAGTAATCCATCCCAACCTACCGTCGTGACGACACAGGTTGTCGTGCCTGAACGCCAGCTTGGCGTGATCGAGTCGATCCAACTGGTACAAGTGGTGCCGCCGCCAGCCGCCGCAGGCCCCGTCACCGGCACGCCGGTTGCGACCGCGCACAGCACCTACCAGATTGGCGTTCGCCTGAACCAGGGTGGCTATCAAGTCTTCACCCAGGATGAAGGTTCCGACCTGCGCGTCGGCGAACAAGTCCGCATCGATCACGGCATGGTTCGTCCGGCCTGATCTACCGGGCGTGACGGCCAATTCCGTCACGCCCACTTCCCCGCAATCAATAACCCGGCGGCAGCAATGCCGTCATCACCATCGTTTTACCTGAACCAGGAGAATCCACCATGAAACGCAATGCACTCTACTCCATCGTGCTCGCCGCAGGCGTGCTTCTGCCGGTTGCCGGCGCCTTTGCCGACGACGTCGACGCGTCGCATCCCGGTACCTTCATCAAGGACTCGGCCATCACCGCCTCGATCAAGACCAAGCTGGCGGCCGAACATCTGAAGAGCTTGAAGGATATCCGCGTCGACACCGACGACAAGGGCATCGTCTGGCTTTCCGGCCACGCCATGACCGACTTCGATGCCAAGAAGGCCGAATCGATCGCACGCCAGACTGATGGTGTGCGCGCAGTGAAGAACGATATCGTGGTCAAGGCCGAATAATACGCAGGCCAAGGTTTCGACCGAACCGCGGCCCGCACAGCCGTGCGCCATTCAATGGCGCACGGCTGTGCGAGCATTTTTCTTATAAACCCTTCGCGGAAGAGCCGGGACGCCTTACATCATTGCTGATCATTCTGTAGCTGCCCGGGCTGGTGGCTGGTGACGCCGTACACCTTGTGTGAGGTTATCCACACCTTGCCGGTGGTTGCCATCATCTCGGTTTTGCTGCGCGTGATCAATGGCTCACGCCGATCTGAACAACTTACATAAAAACATCCCCGGCCTGGGCCGGGGGATGCCCACCTTCGCACGGTACACGGCAAGAACTGGTCCAGCCCCTTGAACAGGCGCTCCTAGTTTCAATGACAGCCGAACTCGGCAATGCCGGCCCGCTTGTCGCAACTGACGCGCGATTTCAATGTGCAAACAGTGCGATCAATATGATGATGGGAATGGGAACGCCGAGGAAATAAAGCAGGATGGAACGCATGATATCAAGCCCTCAATAAAGAAATTTGCAAGAAAAACCCGACTCCGGCAAAGCATGGCAACGCCATGCCTCGAAACCGCAAAAACCAAATCAGCCGGGTAGATAAATCATCTTGTTGTCGCGCTGCCGGCCACCCAGGGTCGCCATCAGGCTTGCAACGAATGCGCCGGCCAATAATGCAATGAACATCCACAACGCTGAATGGGCCGCGGCCTTGCGTGCTTCATCGGCCGTGTCCTTTGCCTTGGCAAGTGCCTCCGCATGGATCGCATTGACGCGACGTTCTGCCTCCGCTTGTGTCATGCCGGTACGCTTGGCCATGATCGTACCCAGATAGGTCTGATCTTCCTGGGGCATGCTTCCTGCAGCCATGTCGACCATGACAATACGATTGACCTCCGCACGCAAGGCGGTATTGTCCGTATCCGTGCTCGCCTGGGGTGAGCGCAAAATCATGTCGGCATAATAATTACTGCTGCTCGCCATCTGCCCGGTTGCCGCGGCACCGTTTGCGGCTTCTCCAAGGATTGCACGGGTGCCGCCTGCCAGCAGGCCCACCATGACCAGGGTTGCCACCGCCCAAGCGAGCAAGCCGTGCGCCGTATCACGGAAATGGACTTCGTCGTTATGTACGCGCGCCCACTTGATACGCAAACGTCCGGCAAGATAGCCTCCCAAGCCCGACGCAATGAGCTGCATGGCGATCAGCCATGCAATCGCGGAATTGCGGATTGCGCTGGCGTGGAATGACCAGGGCGATACGGACGACAGCCCGAGTCCCAATCCCAGCATCAACAAGATCAGCGCAACCGCCGCCGCCGCGGTTGCCCCGGCCAGTACCGCCCCCCAAGATATGCCCGGAACATGGGCATCGCCGACATCGGTGGCTTGGGCATATGCCGCGTCCGGCATCATATTTTCCGTCTGCATGTTTTCTCCTGTTCTTTCAAGTTTTGCATTGCGCCAAATCGGAATTCGAATGTGCTTCCGCAAGGAGCCTTGGCCGGCAGCGCATGCAATCAATCAACATGACCAATTGACATGTAACTTATCACTGCATAGCCAAAGGGGATGTAGGAAAGCAACGGTCTCGCTTGTAGGAGGACAATGTGGCAAGTACCGACGACCCGCCAGCGACGGTATGGCCATTACGTCAAGGCAGATTGGCAAGGCCGTGGCGCTATTGTTCGAATAGCGAAAAACAAATTGACGAAACTTGCCGACGTATTTATCTTGGACAAGCTCCAGTGCGCAGACTTGCGCAACCAGATGTCCCCACCCCCGACATCAACTCTAGCAGCTCGCGACCGCTGATCGTCAACGTAGCTTTCCCTTGGCCTAACTCCCGCCATCCGAGAATTTTCGGCCTGCGCTATTCCCGCTTGTCTTTCAATCAGACAAAGGACTCGCAAGCTTGAAGCGAACAACTGGACTCGATGATGACTGACATCAAGGCAGCTTTGCCCGACCCCAAGGAATTTGACTATCGTGCGGCGATACGGATCGTCAGCGGCGACGTTTTTCAACTTCTTGGCAAGAACGCCTATCCATTGATTGAATGGTGCGTCAACGACGCACTCACTGCACGCCACGAAGGGTCCCTTGATCGGCTCAGTAAGCGGCTGGGCTTTCTATCCATCATGGCCAGCTATTTCGGTGCCAGCCCGATTGAAAAAATGTCGCATCAGATTGACGTACTGCTGACCAACGGAAACTATCAGGTCGTCGATGATCAGCTCAGTAACCTGCAATCGGAAGTCGAACGCTTTCTGCCGGTGTTGCGCGAACGCCTGTCCGCTGCCGGCCTGCATGGGTAGGTCCTTCAACTTTAACGGCCGTCACCCAATCCTACAAACAGAGCCTGTTGCCGCCTACAGATCGCCCACGCTCCGCGTGATAACTTGAAGCCTTATAGAAACACCGCAGCGGCGCTTTATGCCGGCAAGCCCTCATATCGCTTTCAGACGGCGATGCCGCAGACACCACCGCGCTCTTTCCAACCAAGGAGCAAGCCATGGCAGGCGACAGCACATTGGACCCAGACAATCTCCCCACCCTTCCCGATCAATCCATAGGGCACGGACACGACATCGGCACACTGGGCCCGAGCGACACCTCGGACTCGGGCAGTGATATGCAGGGAGCGAGGCGCGGCAAACCTGCGCGTGGAACAGGTGTCGAAGCGCTTGATGAAGCGGGCCTGCCCTTGGCAGACGGCTCGACCTCGGACTCGCAAGGCACGGGAGACCGCGCATCGGTCGAACCCGATAGCGGCGACCACGACGGTGCCGACATCGCCGCAGACCATGTGACGCTGCGCGAATCTCTGCCCTGACAAATCAAGTTTCGCTGCGCGCCTTGACTGCCTGTTCAAGCAATTGCTTGAACAGCTTCAGATCGACGTCGGCCAGGGAATTGATATACAGGCAGCCCTTGCCGGTCTTGTGCTTGCCAAGCTTTGCCAGTAGGGCTTCGCGCTCGGGGAATTGCGCCAGATACAGGCTGATATTCGCCTTGCGCGAAGAAAATCCTATCGTGCAAATGTCGCCTTCGCGCCCACTCTCATAGCGGTAATGCCGGCTGCCAAAACCGACAATGGCGGTTCCCCACATCTTCGGCGGGTGCTTGCTTGCCTTGCTCATCATTGCCGCTATGGCCTTACAATCCTCTCGCCGCAGCGGATCTTCGATGGCTGAAAAATATTGATCGACGCTGACATCGGTTTCGACTGTCTTGTTGCCCGCCATGATGCTCTCCCGTTTTGCACGAATCAGTGAATCGGAAAATTGCATCCGCCCATGATAACGCCGCGCATTACTCCTTAGTGGTTGCTGGCAGTTACGCCTGATGCCTGTCAACAACGCTGCAAGCGCATTCCTGTCCTTTTTCCTACAGCAGTCCCAACCACTGGCCTACATGCTTTTTCCGATGCCGTAATTACAATTAACTTGTCGTCATCTGAAATGGGCAAATGGAATTCCATAAGACGACGTTTGCCTTTGCAGACATTCAAAAAGGAGAAGAACATGGGAACCATACTGTTGATTGTTTTATTGCTGATCCTGTTTGGCGCCATTCCCACCTGGCCGTATAGCCGGGGGTGGGGTTACCGCCCGGCAGGGGGCATTGGCCTGGTGCTGATCATCGTACTGATCCTGGTTTTGGCTGGCGGTATATAACCGCTAGGCTGAACAAACTAATCCATATCCATCGAGAGGAAACCATGAACCACAAAATCGCAAAAACCATACTGTGCACCTGGGTCGTCTGTCTTGGCGGCGCCGCCGTCGCCGCACCGGGAATATCGAAGACCGACTATGACGCTTACAAGGACCGCGCTGCATCGGACTACAAGACGGCACGCGACCAATGCAATAGCCTGGCCGGCACTTCGAAAGACATCTGCATCGCCCAAGCCAAGGACGCACGGGTCCACACCGAATCTGATGCCGAGGCGCAGTATAAGAATACGCCGAGCGCCCTTGCCGATGCCCGCAAGGCAGAGGCCAAAGCCGATTACGACGTGAACAAGGCGAAATGCGACAGCATGGCCGGCAACGCCAAGGACGTATGCGTCAAGCAGGCAAAGGCAACACTGGAATCCGCCGAAGCCGACGCCAAGGCAAACCAGAAGACCACCGAGGCGCAGAACGATGCCGCCAAAGACAAGAACACGGCCGACTACAAGGTAGCACGCGAAAAGTGCGACACCTATGCCGGCCCGACCAAAGATGCTTGCGTGGCCAATGCCAAGGCACAGTACGGGATGTAAAGGCCCCTGCTGCGGTCGGGCATAAAAAAAGCGAAGCCGGGTTACTGGCTTCGCCTATAGGCATTTTTCTTTTCCGCTTTTAAAACGGTTATGCCTACTTTTTTATGTAAACAACCGAAATCCTCGAACGAAAACGAATGCATTTCAGCCCTTCACTTCTTCATTTTGTAAACATCTTTGAAAATTTGCCCGATTTTGTTTACGTTTTTCCTGCACGCCAAGTCCCCGTACCCGGTCGATGGCGCCGAGCAAGAAAAATTCCAAACTTGCGTCGAACGACTTCGAAATGGGGACAAGTATATTTGGAGTAACAATGTCGGCTAGTGGGGAGATGCTGTGAACACGGCAATTCCACTTTACGACATCGATTAGAAAAACACAACAATTTTTCGACCACCCTGAAGGCCAGCCTGGCCCTGGTCCTAACTTCCGTAGTAGTACTTTGTCTTCGCGGTCCACTCGCTCTTGGGAAACTGCGAATGCAAGAACCGATAAGCATCGCGCGAATAATTATGCGCGGACGGCGGATTCTTGGGGTCATCAACTTGGTACCGGCCGAGGCCGCATCCATAGCGTGTAAAAGCCACTAGGAAATGCAATGCCTTGGGCGCCTCGGGGTCGACCTTGTTTCTTTTCGCCTATTCGATGACTTACGGGATCAAATAGTCGCTACGTGCCGGTATCTTCCTCAACTTGTCGATTTCGTCCATGACAACGGAGCGCTCTTCCGGCGCCAAGAAAGGCGGAAATTGATCGCCAACGCCGTCTGCCAAAGGAGCTTCGACGACACACGACCAATAACGCGTGCTGCCATAGTCATTGTCCAGCGCCGGATCGGTTACATAGGGCGTCAGCTCCGGCGTATTAGCTAGAATCAGCAAAGCTGCGTCCTTCTTTTCCGCGAGTGATTTAGCGTTCTTGTAGCGCTCGTACAAATGCTCGGTAGTGTCGCGCCCCTTGGTCAAGTCGTCCGTCCAGGCATCGGCGGTCGCATAGTCGCCCAGCAGCACGGCACGGGTCCATGTCATTTCTGCCACCCAGCCTCGCTCAGACGCGGGTATCTGGGCACGATAGCGATTCAATGTTTCAAGCGAAAAGTTGTGCGCTAGATGCCGGGCGAAATCGTCGTCGACCCTGATGTCTCTTTTGTCTCGCTTGCCTTCATTGGTGGGCGGTGCTTCACTCGTATCGTCAACCGCAACACGCAGCGCGGCGGAAAAGAATGCCTCGGCGGTGCTAGCTGAAGCCATCTTCAGGCGCAGCCAGCGGTTGCGCACCGAAGGCATCAACGGTTTGGCGAGTATCGACGTGGCGGCGGCTTCCACATCTTCAGTCTTGCCACGCGCGAAATTCAACCTCACCAGGCCATATTGCGCCATGCCGTAAATGGGCGAATCCTCCTTCACGGCAGCCGCCGCCTTGATTTCTTCCTCGGTCAGTTCAAGCGGCTGGGCGTCCTGCAGTACGGCGGCAAGCCAGTGGGCCTTGTGCGTCTGTTTCCAGTTGCCGCGTGCGAGTAGCAGCACAGCCATGTGCGAAGCCTGTGCATCGCCTTGTAACTCGGGCGAGCGCACAGTCAGCGCACCGGCTTGCATCGCGCCGATCCACGCACTCATGTCGTCATGCGCATCAAGCATACCCTTGCCCTCTATGCCATCCATCAATACGAGGTAATCGGCTAAGTCTTGCGCGTTATCGGCGGTGATCTTCTCCGTAGCCAGGCGGGCGGACAACTCCTGCCGCCGCTCATTCGGGCGTAAATGCACATCCACCCAGCCGATCAGTGCTTTGGCCGGTGCATAGGTAACCGACGCAGCCAGCAATTCCGCACGGGCATCGATCAGAAGTCTCGCGTAGGCTTCAGAATGGCCATTCGCCGACGCGCCGTCCGAATTCGTCATCAAGCTCGCCTTTCTTATCAGGCAGCGAGCAGCAAGATAATTGCTCAAAGACTGCCAAGGCGAGCTGCCATCCTTGGCAATGTCCAGGAAGCGTGCCCGTGAATCATCATAGCGGCCGGCGTAAAACAGGGCCGACGCATTTTGATAGGCGAGGTCTTTCGCTAGCCACTCCGGCGCCTTCGGTGGCAGCGGCGGCGGCATGATCAACGGGCGTATTTGCGCACTATTGCTCGTTTTCTGCGGCAACTGAGGGCTGCAATTGGCAAACACGGCGTCCTGGCCGGCCAGCCAAGCCGCAGCCCATTGCTTGCCATATTGCGCGTTGCGCTGACCTAGAGTTTTTGCAGCACGCAGCAAAGCATCGCGGTTGCAATTGATGAACATGGCATAGTGGCCGGCGTCGGTAGTCACATCGAACCGCACGCCGGTTAGATCGCTAGGATCCCCCGTGAAAGCATTGCGCACCTGCAGCCATTCTTTCGCGCCGGTCTTCTCGACATTGTAACTTTCATCTACGCCCGGATTCTGCTGACCAACCTTCCAGCCGTCGACATGCAATACGTCAATTTCTTCCTTTGACAACGGATGGCCGGTCATGGCGCGATAGGCGATGAACTGATAGATGCGCCAATATCCAGGTGCGACGATACGCAAATTGTCGCGCGCATAGGCTTGCAATTCCTGCGCCGGCACATGATTCGCCGGGACATAGATGTTTTCGCTATAGCCATCGGCGCCGCTGGCCCAGCTGGCCGAGGCACAGCAGGTAAATGCCGCCGTCAGCACAGAGGCATTGAGCACCCAACCCAATGCGCGGCCGATTGTTTTGCCGGATGCGAGCTCGTTCGATCCTTTATTGCCAAGCATGTTCTATCCCCTTGTTTGATTGTTTTCCTGCGCGAGCTTTCCCTGCATTTCTTCGGTATGGCTGATCTGGTCCCATGCTTCTTGTTTCCAGGGGACCGGCGAAAAGTAATAGCGCCTGCCGACCCGCATGGATGGCATCGTCTCGTCGGTGGCGAAGCCGACTGCCCCCTGGCAGCGCTTGCCCGGCAGTTTGCCTTGTTCGGCAATGATCTTGCGCACCGCACCGTCGTCGCGCGCCATGCGAAACGCCATCGGCACGATTTCGTCAGCCGGCATGGCGTCGAGCCAATAGTCGCCCGCACACCATGACGCCAAAGCCGTGATCGAAAGAGCGCGGTCAGCCGGCAGTTTCTTGCGAATCTCGCTTACTACACCAAACAGGAAAGGCTGCTGCGAGTGGCGCACTTCGAAGTCCAACTGCACCACCGGTGCGCCGGTCGTCTGTGCAACGCGCAATACTTGATCCACTACGACGTCGCGCTGTTGCGTAGAAAGTATCGGGGCATTGCGCCAAGAAGCATCTACATGCACCACCGGAATCAACCGGGTGTCGGACCGCGCCTTCAAGGGATTGGCGCGCGGCATTACGTCGGCGCGATCGTCCGCTAGGCTCACCGAACTCGCCACGTAGGCCACGCCCACTTCCGGCGGCAACCACCGCAAATCTTCCGGTCGCTCCCAGGCCCACAGGATGTTGTGCGGCAAGGCGGTGAGTGCGGCGCGCTCCTGCCGCGTCGGTTGGCATGCTGTCAGCAAGGTCAACGGCAAGCCCAACAACAGCAAACGCAGAAGGCGGGGGAGCGCGGGCTTCACGTTTGGACGCACCAAGAATGAATCGAGTGGAAAATTGCCTTCATGGCGCCTCCAGTCGGTGAATGAGTTCGCTTATCATGAACGCTTAGCAGGGAGAAAGAAAGTCGGTATGCGGAAACAATTGGCGGCTCGTGTGAGGAAAACTTCACAGCCTGATATGCAAATTGTCGGGTAGATCAAAATTGCGGGGGAAGTGATCAGTGCCGAATCCAAACTGCTTCTGCTGGGCCACAAAGATGCCCAGGCGCTTTTGCGAAATTATGGCGAGTTAGCTAAACAAATGAGGCGGCATGCCTGGGAGTGGAACAAATCTCTTACGGAAGAGAAATTGGAAAACTATCGCACCCAGTTGCTGGAAGAACGCGAAAACCTATTCAATGAGCTGAGTCAAATTTATCGCAGCGAGACATAATACATCTACATCACCACAAATGACCTTAGGGAATAACTGAAGAAGCATAATTGATCTCAATACTTGATCAATCGTGTTGCTAGCCATGTTGGTGGCCCGAAGCTGACTAAGCGTGTAAACCGTCGCGTTAAAAACCGGAACACCACTTGTCAATTCAAGCAAGACAGGAAACCGCTCCCCGGAGCGAAATACCGTGTGGTTCGAACTGCGTAAGGATTTCGAATCATTTGTTTACGGATTTGGTTGTTGAACACTAAGCCATCTTAGCGACGCAGCAACAAAATCTGCCAACAAATAAAAAGCTAAGCAGAATCAACGGCTTAGCTTCAATTGTTTACAGTCTTAAAAAATTCCGGGTCAGAACGGGATGTCGTCATCCATGTCCGAAAAATTCGGTGCCGGCTTGGACGGTGCCGATTGACGCTGTGGCGCGCTATTCTGGCGCGGGGCCGGGGCATTGCCGCCACCGCCGCCATAATCGTCATCCATGGCCGAACCGCCGCCCATGCCCTGGCGGCTGCCCAGCATCTGCATGGTGTCGGCGATGATTTCCGTGGTGTAGCGTTCGATGTTTTCCTTGTCGGTCCACTTGCGCGTTTGCAGGCGGCCTTCGATATAGACTTGCGAACCCTTCTTCAGATACTGGCCGGCCACTTCGGCAAGGCGGCGGTAAAAGGTAATGCGGTGCCACTCGGTGAGTTCTTTCTTTTCACCACTGTTCTTGTCTTTCCAGCTTTCCGTCGTTGCCACGGCGATGTTGGTGACGGCTTCGCCGTTGGGCATGTAGCGCGTTTCGGGGTCGCGCCCCAGGTTGCCGACGATGATGACTTTATTGACCGATGCCATAGATTTCTCCTGTATATATGCTGCCTTGCGCGTGCTTGGTAGCTCGATCTGTTGAAGGGAATGCAATTATAAACGCTGGTGCCTGCGCGTTTCCAGTCCATCTTGATGCCGGAAGAGCCAACATCGTATTTTTGTTTTCGGCCAAGCGCGGGACGTACCCTCTTGCCCAAAAGCCGCTATAGTATCAGGTTGACCCGGCAGGGCCACAAAATGGGCAGTTTGCCAAGCCCGGCCTGCCACACACTGAAAAAAGCCAGCCCAGCTCGAACGAAAGCCGTCATGGAAGAAATCCGCATCCGGGGTGCCCGCACGCACAACCTGAAGAACATCAATCTCGACTTGCCGCGCAACAAGCTAATCGTCATAACCGGCCTCTCCGGTTCGGGCAAGTCGTCGCTGGCGTTCGATACGCTCTATGCCGAAGGCCAGCGCCGCTATGTCGAATCGCTCTCGGCCTATGCGCGCCAATTCCTGCAATTGATGGAAAAGCCCGACGTGGACATGATCGAGGGCTTGTCGCCTGCCATTTCCATCGAGCAGAAAGCCACCTCGCACAACCCGCGCTCCACTGTCGGCACGGTCACGGAAATCCATGACTACCTGCGTCTTTTGTATGCGCGCGTCGGCACGCCGTATTGCCCGGACCACCCGGAAAAGCCGCTGGCGGCCCAATCGGTGTCGCAAATGGTCGATGCCGTGCTGGCACTGCCTGAAGACACCAAACTGATGATCCTTGCCCCCGTCGTGGCCAACCGCAAGGGCGAGCATGTCGACCTGTTCGAGCAAATGCAGGCCCAGGGCTTCGTGCGCTTCCGCGTGCAAAGCGGCACGCAAGCGGCGAAAATCGTGGAAGCCGATTCACTGCCCAAGCTGAAGAAGACCGAGAAGCACACCATCGACGTGGTGATCGACCGCATCAAGGTCAAGGCCGACATGAAGCAGCGCCTGGCCGAAAGCTTCGAAACCAGCCTGCGCCTGGCCGAAGGCCGCGCCATTGCGCTCGAGATGGATGGCAACAAGGAACACCTGTTCTCCAACAAGTTCGCCTGCCCGATCTGCGGCTATTCGCTGCAAGAGCTGGAGCCGCGCCTGTTCTCGTTCAACAACCCGATGGGCGCCTGCCCCGAATGCGACGGCCTGGGCCATATCGAATTCTTCGACCCCAAGCGCATCGTGGCCTTCCCCAATTTGTCATTGGCTTCAGGCGCGATCAAGGGCTGGGACCGGCGCAACCAGTTCTATTTCCAGATGTTGCAAAACCTGGCCGCGTTCTACGAATTCGACCTCGACGTGCCGTTTGAAAAGCTGCCGGAAAAGGCGCAGAACGCCGTGCTGTTCGGTTCGGGCAAGCAAGCCATCCCCTTTACCTACATCAACGAGCGCGGCCGTGCCGTGGTGAAGGAGCACACCTTTGAAGGCGTGGTCAACAACCTGCAGCGCCGCTACCGCGAGACCGATTCGATGGCGGTCAAGGAAGAGCTGGCCAAGTTCATCAACAAGAAGACCTGCCCCAGTTGCGACGGCCACCGCCTGCGCGTGGAAGCACGCTTCGTCAAGGTCGGCACGGGCAGCCAGGAGCGCGCAATCTATGAAGTGGCAGCCACGCCGCTGCGCGACACGCTGCGCTTCTTCGAAGTGCTGAAGTTGACCGGCGCCAAGCGCGAGATTGCCGACCGTATCGTCAAGGAAATCGTCTCGCGCCTGAAATTCCTGAACAACGTCGGGCTGGACTACCTCTCGCTCGACCGCAGTGCCGACACGCTCTCCGGCGGCGAATCGCAACGCATCCGCCTGGCCTCGCAGATCGGTTCGGGTCTGACCGGGGTGATGTATGTGCTCGATGAACCCTCCATCGGCTTGCACCAGCGTGACAATGACCGGCTGATTTCCACGCTCAAGCACTTGCGCGACATCGGCAACAGCGTGCTGGTGGTGGAGCATGACGAGGATGCGATCCGCTGTGCCGACTTCGTGGTCGACATGGGTATCGGCGCCGGCGTGCATGGCGGCGAAGTGATCGCCCAAGGCACATTGCCCGACATCCTGAAGAGCCGCAAGTCGCTCACCGCCAAATACCTGAATGGCTCGCTCAAGATCAATGTCCCGAAGAAGCGCACACCGGTCGATGCCGAACGCAAGTTCGTCATCAGCGGCGCCACCGGCAACAACCTGAAGAACGTCAAGCTGGAGTTGCCCGTGGGCCTGCTCACTTGCGTGACAGGCGTGTCGGGCTCGGGCAAGTCGACCCTGGTCAATGACACGCTGTACCACGCAGCGGCACGCCACCTGTATGGCTCGCAAACAGAACCGGCACCGCATGAGTCGCTCTCGGGTTTGGAATTCTTCGACAAGGTGATCTCGGTCGACCAGGCGCCCATCGGCCGCACGCCGCGCTCCAACCCGGCCACTTACACCGGCCTGTTCACGCCGATCCGCGACCTGTTCGCCGAAGTACCGTCAGCCAAGGAACGCGGCTATGCCGCCGGGCGTTTTTCGTTCAACGTCAAGGGCGGCCGCTGCGAAGCCTGCCAGGGCGATGGCGTGCTGAAGGTAGAAATGCACTTCCTGCCCGACGTCTATGTGCCGTGCGACGTGTGCCACGGCAAGCGCTACAACCGCGAAACGCTGGAAGTGCAATACAAGGGCAAGAACATCACCGAAGTGCTGGAAATGACGGTGGAAGAGGCGCATGAATTCTTCAGCGTCGTGCCGGTGATCGCGCGCAAGCTGCAAACCCTGCTCGACGTGGGCCTGGGCTATATCCGCCTGGGCCAAAGCGCCACCACCCTCTCAGGCGGCGAAGCGCAGCGTGTGAAGCTGTCGCTCGAATTGTCCAAGCGCGACACCGGGCGCACGCTCTACATCCTCGATGAGCCGACCACTGGCCTGCACTTCCATGACATCGACCTGCTGCTAAAGGTGATCCATCGCCTGCGCGATCAGGGCAATACGGTGGTCATCATCGAGCACAACCTCGACGTGATCAAGACGGCCGACTGGCTCATCGACCTCGGCCCCGAAGGCGGCGCAGGCGGTGGGCAAATCATCGCCACCGGTACGCCAGAGCAGGTGGCCAAGAACAGCAAGAGCATCACCGGTAAATATCTCGCCCCGCTGCTGAAGGCGTGAGCGCGCGCCATCATATCGCCATCGTCGGCGGCGGCACCGCCGGCGCTGCGAGTGCGTTGTTCCTGTCGCGCGCCGGGCACCGTGTCACATTGTTCGAACGCGTGCCCGATCCGGGCGCCGTCGGCGCCGGCATTTTGTTGCAGCCGATCGGCATGCACGTGCTCAAGAAACTGGGCCTGTTCGACGACATCCTGGCCCACGGCGCGCGCATCGACCGGCTGTTCGGCACCATCCCCGGCGACAAGACAGTGATGGATGTGAAATACCTCCATTACGCACCGGACGCCTTCGGTCTCGGCCTGCATCGCGGCACACTGTTTTCGGTGCTGTGGAATGCGATGCGCCAGACTGACGTGAACATCCGTTGTGGCGTGGACGTCAGCCGTGTTGAACAGGCAGACGGCCGCGTCACGCTATATCAGGGTGATGCTGCGCTCGGCAGTTTCGACGGCCTCATCATCGCCAACGGAACACACTCGCAACTGCGCGGCCAGCTCGACATTCCCGTCGTCGCCAAACCCTACCCGTGGGGCGCCCTGTGGGCCGTGGTGCCCGACAATGGCATGACCGACGGCGTGCTGCGCCAATGGTATTGCAATGCGCGCCAGATGCTGGGCGTCATGCCCACGGGCCGTGCCTGGGGCCAAAGCCAGCGCTTACTCTCGATTTTCTGGAGCCTGCACGGCGAAGCCCTGCCCGGCTGGCGCAACCAGAGCCTGGACGAGTGGAAGCACACCGTACTGCAACTGGCGCCGATTGCGCCCTTGCTGGAGCACATCACCTCGCCCGCGCAACTGGCTTACGCCAGCTACGCCGACATCATCATGCCGCGCTGGCATGACCGGCGCGCCGTGTGCCTGGGCGACGCCGCCCATGCCACCAGCCCGCAACTGGGCCAGGGCGCCAATCTGGCCCTGTTCGACGCCTGGGTCTTGTCGCAATGCCTGGCCAACGAAGCCGATCTGCCCGTCGCGCTGGCCCAATATTCGCGCAAACGCAAAGCGCATTTGCGCTATTATCAAACTGCGAGCCGCTGGTTGACACCGCTGTTCCAATCGCATGCGACATTCGGCAGCGGCTTGCGCGACATGAGCCTGGGGCTGGCTTGCCGCCTGCCCGTGGTCCGCTGCCAAATGGGCGCAACCTTGTCCGGCACCAAGACCGGCTGGCTCTTTGGCCAATTGCCTTTGGGGGAATCGGATTGAACCGAGGGCGTTTCGTATGAGTATGCTTTTACAAGTTACGGGCAAAGTGCAAGGCGTGGGTTACCGAGCCGCCTTTGCCGACACTGCCACCCAGCTCGGCTTGCGCGGCTGGGTGCGCAACCGCAGCGATGGCTCGGTCGAAGCCTGCATTGCCGGCCGGCAGGCAGAAGTGGAAACCATGGTGCAGTGGGCCCGCCGCGGCCCACCAGCCGCACACGTCGATCAGGTGATTGCCTTGCCGCAGGAAGGCGCAGAGCGCTTTACTTCTTTCAACATCCTGCCAACCGTGTGATTATCTGAGCAAGCGCGATTCGGCCCGCGCCACCGCTTCGGTCGGGCCACGCAACACCACCACATCGTTCGCTTCGAGCACTGTCTCAGGCGCCACAATCACGCGCCCCTTGCCACGCCGGATCGACACCACTTCGGCGCCGACCTCATCAAGCTTCAAGTCGGCCAATTGCTTGCCTGCTGCCTTGGCACCCTCGCTGACCGCCACCGAATGCAAGCGCGTCTGGATGTTGTCACCCTCGTCGTGCGCATCGTCGAAGCCATGGAAATAGCCGCGCAACGAGGCGTAACGCTCGTCGCGCGCTTCCTGCACGCGGTGCACCACGCGCCGTAGCGGCACACCGAGACGCACCAGCGCATGCGAAGCCAGCATCAGGCTGCCTTCAAGCGCTTCGGGCACCACTTCGGTGGCGCCGGCTTCGCGTAGCTTGTCCAGGTCCATGTCGTCATAGCTACGCACGATCACCGGCAGCTTGGGTGCCACTTCATGCGCGAAATGCAGTGTCTTGATTGCCGCTGCGGTTTCAGCATAGGTGATGACCATGGCAGCAGCGCGCTGTATGCCCGCCGCCTTCAGGCTCTCGCGCCGCGAGGCATCGCCGTATGACACCTGCGCACCGGCGGCTTGCGCTTCGCGCACGCGGTCCGGGTCGAGGTCGAGTGCGTGATACGCAATGCCTTCTTCTTCGAGCAGCTTGGCCAAGTGCTGGCCGCTTCGGCCGAAGCCGGCAATGATCACGTGCTTTTGCGTGGTCATGGTGCGCGCGGCGATTTGCGTGAGCGCCAGCGATTGCATCATCCATTCGTTGGCCGAAAACTTCATCACGATGGCGTCGGACTTGGCGATCAGGAATGGCGCGGCCAGCATGGACAACACCATCGATGCCAGAACCAGCTGGATCATCAGGGGGTCGACCATCTGCAAATCGCCCATCTGATTGATCAGCACGAAACCGAATTCGCCGGCCTGCGCCAGCGCGAGACCGGTACGCAGGGCCACGCCTGTGTTGGCACCAAACAGCCGCGCCAGCCCGGCAATGACGCCGAACTTGAGCAGCACCGGGCCAGAGAGCAACAACAGCACGATCCACCAATGGTGCGCCACCAGGCCAGGGTTCAACAGCATGCCGATGGTGATGAAGAACAAGCCAAGCAACACATCGCGGAACGGCTTGATGTCTTCCTCCACCTGGTGCTTGTATTCGGTTTCCGAAATCAGCATGCCTGCGACGAAGGCGCCCAGGGCCAGCGACAAGCCAGCGCGTTCCGTAATCCATGCTGCGCCGAGCGTGACCAGCAGCAGGTTCAGCATGAACAATTCCTGCGAACGGCGCCGCACCACGATGTTGAACCAGCTGCGCATGACCTTCTGCCCGATGAACAGCAACAGCACCAGCACGATGATGGCCTTCAGCGCGGCCCAGGCCAGCTCGGCCGCGAGGCCTGCCTTCGGTTGCGCCATGGCGGGCACCACGATCAAGAGCGGCACAAGCGCCAGGTCCTGAAACAGCAAGATGCCCATGATGCGCTTGCCGTGTTCGCTCTCCAGCTCCAGCCGCTCCGTCAACAGCTTGGAGACGATGGCGGTAGACGACATCGCCAGCGCACCACCCATGGCGAAAGCGGCCTTCCAGCTGATGTCGGCCACATTGGGCAAGACGTAAGCCAGAACCCAGCCAAATGCCATGGTCACGATCAAGGTAACCAGCACCTGGGCCATGCCAAGCCCGAACACGTTCTTCCGCATCGACGACAACTTGGGCAGGGAAAATTCCAGCCCGATAGAAAACATCAGAAACACCACGCCGAATTCCGCCAGGGTGTGCGTGGTTTCGTTGTCGTCAGCCATGCCGAAGCCGTGCGGCCCGATCAGGATACCCACCACGAGATAACCCAGCATGGGCGGAAGGTGCATCATGCGGAACACCACGACGCCGGCAACCGCCGCCGCGAGCAAGAGAAGAGCGAGTTCCAGAGGAGAAAACATGTCTTTTTGTTACCTATCCGCCGTTGCGTTACAACACTGAGTACAACACTGAAAACAAAGCAGAAACCTGGCAAATGCATCTGGCAGGTTTTTTGCTTGCGAAAACTTCTTCGTCGGCGAATTCGTTTATACTTTGGGCATGAGTGTACCCCATGCAAAAACCACGCCCAATGGCTTCGACGAAACCGCCGCGGCACGTGCGCTTGAATTCGCGCTCGACACGCTGCAAATCGAAGCAGATGCCATTTTAGCGATAAAGAACCGGCTTGCCGCCGACGGGTCGCAAGCATTCGCGCGCGCCGTCGCGTTGCTGCTGCAATGTGATGGCCGTGTGGTCGTCTCCGGTATCGGCAAATCGGGCCACATCGGCCGAAAGATTGCCGCCACGCTCGCGTCAACCGGCACGCCCTCGTTCTTCGTCCACCCCGCTGAGGCGGCACACGGCGACCTCGGCATGGTAACCGAACACGATGTGTTCATCGCCATCTCGAATTCCGGCGAGACCGGCGAATTGCTGACCATCGTGCCACTGGTCAAGCGCATGGGTGCGAAACTGATCGCCATGAGCGGCAACCCCAACTCCAACCTTGCGCAACTGGCCGAAGTCCATCTCGACGTGAGCGTGGACAAGGAAGCCTGCCCAATGAACCTCGCGCCGACCACGTCCACCACGGCCACGCTGGCCATGGGCGATGCACTGGCCGTCGCCACGCTCGATGCACGCGGCTTCAAGGAAGACGATTTCGCCCGTTCGCACCCGGGAGGTGCGCTGGGCCGGCGCCTGTTGACCCACGTGCGCGACGTGATGCGCAAGGACGATGCGATTCCCGCAGTGACGGCCGACACCTCGTTGGCCGCCGCCCTGCTCGAAATCACCAAGAAGGGCCTGGCCATGACGGCCGTGGTCGATGCGCAGTTCCATGCCGTGGGCATCTTCACCGATGGCGACCTGCGCCGCCTGATGGAAAAGGTACAGGACTTCAGCAAGCTGACCATCGCCGACGTGATGCATGCCAATCCGCGCACTGTCGGCCCGGACCAGCTCGCCGTGGAAGCCGTGCAGGTGATGGAAGAATTCCGCATCAACCAATTGCTAGTGGCAGATGGCCCCGGACGGCTGGTCGGCGCCTTGCACATCCACGACCTCACCCGCGCCAAGGTGATCTGATGGCCGACGCGAAGCAGACTGCCGCTTCACGCGCGGCGCGCGTGCGCCTGATGGTGTTTGACGTCGACGGCGTTCTGACCGACGGCAGCCTGCAATACGGCGCCGACGGTGAGGTGGTCAAGACCTTCAACGTGCAAGATGGCCTGGGCATCAAGCTGTTGCGCCAGGCCGGGGTCAAAACCGCCATCATCACTGCGCGCAGTTCCGCCATCGTGGCACGCCGCGCTGCCGACCTTGGCATCGACCATGTGCAGCAGGGTGCGCATGACAAGAAGAGCGCGTTCGAGCAATTGTTGGCGCATTTCGGCTTGACGGCCGGCGAAGCAGGCTTTGCCGGCGATGACTGGATCGATTTGCCGGTTTTGACACGCACCGGCTTCGCCGTCAGTGTGGCGAACGGCCGCCCGGAAGTGCGTGAGCGTGCGCAATACGTCACGCAAGCTGCGGGGGGGCATGGCGCCGTGCGTGAAATCTGCGAGTTCATCCTGCGTGCGCAGGGTAGCTATGAGGCGGCGCTTGCGCCGTATCTGTCGTGAGCGACATTAACTCTGCCAGTCGCCTGCGCATGATCTTTGCGCTGGTCGTTGCGGCCGCGATGGCACTGGGCAGCCTGTGGGTACGCGAAGTGATGCAGCGCGGCGGCGACGACGGTTCGTCCGCTGCCGTGCGCACCGACCCCGACTATTTCGTCGACAACTTCCGTTTCATCAAGACGGCGCCGCAGACCGGACAGGCACGTTATTCGGTCGCCGGGCAACGCATGACGCACTACCCGAAAGATGACAGCTACGAAATCACGCTGCCGGTGGTCAACAGCCTGTCCACCGACAAGCCCTCGATCACGATGACGGCCAAGCGCGGCACTGCCAACAGCGACGCCAGCCTGGTGGAAATGTTCGACGACGTCAACATCGATCGTCCGGAATCGGCGCAAGCGGCCCACCTGCATCTGAGCTCGGACTATATGCAATTCCTGCCGGACGACCAGGTGATGCAGACCACGCATGCCGTGGAAATCCATCAGGGTTCGACTGTCGTGACCGGCACCGGCTTTTACACCAACAACGCGACGCTCGTTACCCGGATTTCCGGCAACGTGCATGCCATCACCCACCCCCATTCGCACTGACCATCGGTGAGACCCATCATGATTTCACGTATTTTGCCCGTCCTATTCATTGCGCTCCAGGTTTTGCCGGCTGGGGTTGCCCATGCCGAAAAAGCTGACGCCGACAAGGATATGGATATTGTTTGCGACCACTGGGACGACAACGACGTAAAACAGATCCGCACCTGTACCGGCAACGTGATCATGAAGCAGGGCACGCTGATCATGAAGGGTGCCAAGCTGGTCGTCACCGAATCACCCGACGGCTGGAACTCTGCCGTGCTGTATGCACCGCCATCCGGCCTGGCCACCATGCGCCAGAAGCGCGACGGCGGGCCCGACTTGTGGATGGAGGGTGAAGCTTCGGACCGTATCACCTATGATCAAAAAACCGGTGTGGCCAGCATGTACGTCAAGGCGAAGACCCGCCGTCTGACCGGACTGGTGAAAACCGACGAAGCGACCGGCCCCTTCCTGACCTACAACAGCCAGACCGAGATCGTGACCGGCGCCATGAGCCCGTCGGGCGAAGCCGTCGGCAACGAAGGCGATCGCCCGCACGTGGTGATCCAGCCGCATCATTCGCCAACCGGCGCCCCGGCCCAGAGCAGCGCGCCGGATACGAAAGGCAAGTAATGAGCAGCACCCTCATCGTCCGCGGCTTGCAAAAGAGCTACGGCGTACGACAAGTCGTCTCTGACGTCGCCCTTGAAGTCGCCAGTGGCGAAGTGGTCGGCCTGCTCGGCCCGAACGGCGCGGGCAAGACCACCTCGTTTTACATGATCGTGGGCCTGGTGCCGTCAGACGCGGGCGAGATCATCCTCGATGGCGTGTCGATTGCGCGCCAGCCGATCCACCGCCGCGCCGCGCTCGGCCTGTCTTACCTGCCGCAGGAAGCATCCGTCTTCCGCAAGCTGACGGTGGAAGAGAACATTCGCGCCGTGCTTGAACTGCAGCGCGAGAACGGCAAGCCGCTGACCAAGGAAAGACTCGACGAGCGGCTCGACACCCTGCTTGGCGAGCTGCAGATCGAAAAGCTGCGCGAGAACCAGGCGCTGTCGCTCTCGGGTGGCGAACGGCGCCGCGTGGAAATCGCACGCGCGCTGGCCACCAACCCGCGTTTCGTGCTGCTTGATGAACCCTTTGCCGGCGTCGACCCGATCGCCGTCATCGAAATCCAGCGCATCGTGCGCTTCCTCAAGGAACGCGGCATCGGCGTCCTGATCACCGACCACAACGTGCGCGAAACACTGGGCATTTGCGACCGCGCCTACATCATCAACCAGGGTGCCGTGTTGAAGAGCGGCACACCGGACGACATCATTGCCGACGAATCGGTACGCCGCGTCTACCTCGGCGAACACTTCCGCATGTAAGCGGAAGGGAAGCCGCGTCGCCAATGAAGCAAAGCCTCCAACTTCGCGTTTCGCAGCATCTTGCGCTGACGCCGCAGCTGCAGCAATCGATCCGCCTGCTGCAGTTGTCGACCCTCGAATTGCACCAGGAGCTGGAGCAGATCCTGTCGGACAACCCCATGCTGGAGCGCGTCGACGACCCGCTCGACCATGCCGTGCGTCTGTTGGCTGACGGCGCAGTCAGTCCGGGCAGCAGCAATACCGCAGAGGCGCCACAGGGCGAAGCACCCAGCCCGGAAGGCGGCGAAGACGCCGATTCCGGCGAGCGCAACGATGCACAATCGAGCAGCGACAGCGAATGGAATTTCGACGGTCCCTCTTCGGCGGGCAAGAGCCCGGACGATGAAGATGCACGCCCGCAATTGGAGGCGCATGAAACGACGCTGCGCGAACATTTGCTGGAGCAGATGCGCGTGACCGTGCGCGAATTGCGCGACCGCGCGCTGCTTGAACTGGTGATCGATGCGCTTGATGACAACGGTTTTCTCGAAGAACCGCTTGAAGAAATCCATGCGCGGTTGCCGGAAGAACTCGGCGTCGAGCTTGAAGAGTTGACGATAGCGCTCAAGCTGCTGCAAACCTTCGACCCGGCCGGCGTCGGAGCGCGCAATGCCTCCGAATGCCTGGCGCTGCAGATCCGCCGCCTGCCCAAGGTGCCCTTTGTCACACGGCGCCTGGCCCTGGCCATTGTCGAACAGCACCTGACCTTGTTTGCCCAGCGCGACTTCAACAAGCTCAAGAAGCAACTCGATTGCGACGACGAAGACTTGCGCGAGGCGCAAGCCGTCATCAGGCAGTGCAACCCCCACCCCGGGTCAGGCTTCGGCAAAGGCGCGGCCGACTTCGTTGTGCCCGATGTCATTGTCAAACGCACAAAGAACGGCTGGCAAGTCACGCTCAATCAAGATGTGATGCCACGTTTGCGTGTGAACAATATTTATGCCGGCATCTTGAAACAGAGCAAGGGTGAGGGGTCACTCACTTCGCAGCTGCAAGAGGCGAAATGGCTCATCAAGAACATGCGCCAGCGCTTCGATACGATATTGCGCGTTGCACAAGCGATTGTCGAACGTCAACGCAATTTCTTTTCGCACGGTGAAGTGGCGATGCGCCCACTTGTCTTGCGCGAAATTGCTGATACACTGGGATTACACGAGAGCACAATTTCTCGCGTCACCACGCAAAAATATATGCTGACCCCGCATGGCGTGTTTGAATTGAAGTTTTTTTTCGGCAGCCATGTCGCAACGGAAGCAGGGGGTGAAGCATCTTCCACAGCGATCCGCGCGCTGATCAAACAATTGATAGGAGCAGAAGACTCGAAAAACCCATTCTCGGATAGCAAGATTGCAGACATGTTGGGGGAACAAGGCATGGTAGTTGCACGTCGAACCGTAGCCAAGTACCGGGAGGCCTTGAAAATTCCACCTGTAAGCCTGCGCAAGTCGTTGTAGTTTGTGCTGTTTGTCGCTGTGTTCCTGACCTGGTACTGCTTGTGCAGCGTAAGGAACCGCCAGTGGCGCTATCTTAAGGAGCAAGTCGTATGAATCTCACAATCAGTGGACATCATCTTGAACTGACGCCGGCAATTCGCGAATACGTACAAAGCAAGCTGGAACGCATAAGACGGCACTTCGACCACGTGATTGACATTGCGGTCATCCTGACCGTAGACAAACTCCCCGAGAAAGAGAAGAGACAGAAGGCGGAAATCAATCTGCATCTGCGCGGCAAGGATTTGCATGCTGAAAGCATCGCCGAAGACCTGTACGCCGCCATCGATACGCTGATCGACAAGCTCGACCGGCAAGTCATCAAATACAAATGCAAGGTCCAGGACCATCAACACGTGTCGCACAAGCACATGCCGGAGCCGGCACCTGCAAACCCGACTCCCTGAGCACCCGCATCACCCAACAGGGGCGCAGCGATGCGCCCCTTTTGTTTTTGGGCCGCATTGTGCCGCAAGCAAGGAATGGCCTCCCGGGTAAAAAGCCTCGGAACAGGCACGCTGCAATGACAACCCACCTGAAGCCCGCAGGTTAAAATACGCCATCCCCCATTCAAAACAAAGCCCATGAACGAACACATCCGGACCGACATCGCCGGCCATACCGGCATCATCACCCTCGACCGCCCCAAGGCATTGAATTCGCTGTCGCTGGCGATGATCCGCTCGCTGACGCAGACCCTGCATGCCTGGCGCGACGATGCCTCGATCAAGGCCGTTCTGATCAGGAGCAGCAGCGAAAAGGCTTTTTGTGCCGGTGGTGATATCCGCTTCTTCTACGAAGCCGGCCGCGCCGCGCCTGGTGGCGGCAGTGCCTTGCTGGAAGATTTCTTTACCGAGGAATACGCGCTCAACCATTTGATCCATCACTACCCCAAACCCTATATCGCCGTGATGGATGGCGTGGTGATGGGTGGCGGCATGGGCATCGCGCAAAGCGGTGAGGCCAATCAGCTGCGCATCGTCACGGAACGTACCAAGATGGCGATGCCGGAAGTGAATATCGGTTTGTTCCCCGACGTGGGTGGCAGCTATTTCCTGCCGCGCACGCCGGGAAAGATCGGCATGTATCTGGGCATTACAGGTGAGACGATCAACGCCGCCGACGCGCTCTACGCAGGGCTGGCCGATGTCTACCTGCCCGGCGCGCAGCTGGCACAATTGCCCGACGTGATTGCCCTAGCCGCCGACCCGCGCGAAGCGATCCGTGACTTTGCCGCACCGTTCCAGCACGAACTCGCTGCCTTGCCGGTCACGCTTGAATTGCAGCGCGCTTTCATCGACCGCCATTTCGCACATGATTCGGTCGCCGACATCCTCGCCTCCATCGCAACCGACAACGATCCGTTTGCCGTCAAGACTGCCGCCATCCTGGCCAAGCGTTCACCATTGATGATGTGTGTAACCTTCACACTCCTGAAGTGCGGAGCGGAGCTCGACGTGGCCGACTGCCTGCGCCTGGAACGCACCTTGGTGCGGCGTGCCTTCGAAGGGGAAGAAATTCTGGAAGGCGTGCGCGCGCTCGTGATCGACAAAGACAATACCCCGCGCTGGAATCCGGCGAAGATCGATGCGGTGACGCCGGAAATGGTGGCGCGCTACTTCGAGTCGCCCTGGCCGGCGTACGCGCATCCTTTGCGTTTTCTTGACTAGGAAGACTAGGTTTCGTCGATCTCGAACAAACGCCGGTGCTCGCGTATCGCATAGCGGTCCGTCATACCGGCAATGTAGTCCGCCACCTTGCGCGCCTGCTTCGTCGCATCGAACGGCATGACCTGGTAATCGGGTGCGAGCAGCTTGGGCTCGCGCATGAATGCCTCGAACAATTCCGCCACGATGCGGCGCGCCTTGCTGGTCATGCGGTTCACCTGGTAATGCTGGTACAGGTTATGCCGCAGGAAGCGCTTCAACTCATTGGCTTCCGCCGCCATGGCGTCGGAAAAACGTATCAGCGGCGCCGCGTTGCGCACGTCCTCGGCACTTTGCACCCCTGATTCGCGGATCAATTGTGCCGAAGTATCGATCAGGTCGACGATCAGCGCATTGATCATGCGCCGTATCGTTTCCAGTATGGCGCGCCGGCCGGTGATGCCGGGATAGGCATGTTCCACTTCGCGGCGCTGGCGCCCGTATATCTCAATGTCGTCGAGCTGAGCGGTTGTCAGCAGGCCCGAGCGCAGGCCGTCGTCAATGTCGTGGTTGTTGTAGGCGATCTCGTCGGCCAGGTTGGCCAGTTGCGCTTCCAGCGAGGGCTGCTTGCGCTCAAGGAAGCGCACGCCCACGTCACCGAGCTTGGCGGCATTGGCCAAGGAACAATGCTTGAGTATCCCTTCGCGCGTCTCGAACACCAGGTTCAAGCCGTCGAACGCGCCATAACGCTCTTCCAGCGTGTCGACCACGCGCAGGCTTTGCAGGTTATGTTCGAAGCCGCCATAGTCCTTCATGCAGGCATTGAGCGCTTCCTGCCCGGCGTGACCGAACGGTGTGTGCCCCAGGTCGTGCGCCAGTGATATTGCCTCGACCAGGTCTTCATTCAATTGCAGGTTGCGCGCAATCGAGCGCGCGATCTGCGCCACTTCGATCGAGTGCGTCAGCCGCGTGCGAAACAAGTCGCCTTCGTGGTTGACGAAGACCTGGGTCTTGTATTCGAGCCTGCGAAAGGCTGTGGAATGGATGATGCGATCACGGTCGCGCTGGAATTCGGTGCGCGAAGCCGACGCCGGCTCTGCATGGCGCCGGCCGCGCGAAGCAGTGGCATGTGCAGCATACGGGGCGAGATGCGTTTCCTGGCTCATGATCTGGAATGATTAGGGAAACGCGCCATACTTACTCCACCTTGTCCGTTTTGTCCGTTTTGTCCGCTTTGTCCATTATGCAGTGCGCCAGCGTTTGCAGAAGCACCTCCTGCGGCACATTTTCGATCACCGAGGCACCGAGCGGCTTGAGGAGAATGAACTTGATCTTGCCGCCTTCATTCTTTTTGTCCACCTGCATCAGGTCGATCCAGCGCGCCTGTCCCAGGTCGGGCGCACGCACCGGCAAGCCGGCTGCGGCGACCAGCGCCTTGATACGATCTTTTGCGGCAGTGTCGATATAGCCGAGCCGGCACGACAGGTCTGCCGCCATCACCATGCCGCAACCGACCGCTTCACCGTGCAGCCATTGTCCATACCCCAGGCCCGATTCGATGGCATGGCCAAAGGTGTGGCCAAAATTCAGGATGGCACGCAAGCCGCCTTCGCGCTCGTCCTGGCGCACCACGTCGGCCTTGATTTCGCAAGAGCGCTGGATCGCATAAGACAGCGCCTGGCCATCGCGCGCGAGCAGCTTCGCCATGTTCGCTTCGATCCAGTCGAAGAAAGCGGCATCGATGATGGCGCCGTGCTTGATCACCTCGGCCAGGCCGGCGGACAATTCGCGCGGCGGCAAGCTGTCCAGCGTGGCAGTGTCGGCAATCACTGCTTGCGGCTGGTAGAACGCGCCGATCATGTTCTTGCCCAGCGGATGATTGATGCCGGTTTTGCCGCCCACAGAGGAATCAACCTGTGCCAGCAAGGTCGTGGGCATTTGTACGAAGGGTACGCCGCGCATGTAGCTTGCTGCCGCAAATCCGGTCATGTCGCCGATCACGCCACCGCCCAGGGCGAGCAGCGTGGTCTTGCGGTCGCATTGTTCACGCAGTAAGGCATCGAAAATCAGCATCAGGCTGGCCCAGGTCTTTTCTTCTTCGCCATCGGGCAAAACCACCGTCGTCACCTGCTTGCCGGCTGCACGCAAGGCGGCGCTTACCCCTTCCAGGTACAAGGGCCCGACTACAGTGTTGGTAACGACCGCAACGTGTTTGCCCGGAATGTGGGAACACCATGCCCCGTCGCCCAGCAATCCGGCGCCGATAACGATAGGGTAGCTGCGTTCGCCGAGATCGACTTGCAGGGTGAGGTAAGAAAGGGAAGGAACTGCAGCAGGACCAGACATAGGTTCAAGGTGCGGGCGGAGCATCGCCCGAAGCAGAGGCGATTTCCGCCAACTGCGTCAGTATAACTTGAACCAGTGATGAAATATTAGGCCGTCCGGTATCGACCACGAGATGAGCCACGTCACGGTACAGGGGTTCGCGTTCGCGTGACAGCTCTTCCAGCCGTTTTTGCGGGTCTTCGGTTTGCAACAGGGGGCGATTCTTGTCCTTGGCGGTACGCTGCAGGATCTGGCTGATGCCGGCACGCAGGTAGATCACGGTGCCACGGCTTTTGAGCAATTCACGATTTTCCGGTTTGAGGATCGCCCCGCCACCGGTGGCAAGCACAACGCCCTGCCGAGATGTCAGCGCACGCAAGACTTCAGCCTCACGCTGGCGGAATCCCGCTTCACCTTCAATCTCGAAAATCACGGGGATCGAGACGCCGGAACGCGCCTCGATCTCGTGATCGGAATCAACAAATTGCTTGTCAAGCTTCTTGGCGAGGGCGCGCCCGATTGTTGTCTTGCCCGCCCCCATCAAGCCTACGAGGAAGATGTTTTCTGCGACTCCCAATACGGCATCCGTTGTCGATTAATGAGGATAAAGAATGGTGACTGGAATCCTCGTGTTCAAGCCGGATGGAACCGAAACGTTGACATCGATCTCCCCGGACAATTGACCCGATCCAATTGCATTACAGGCATTAGCCGCGCCGGTGCCGCCACCAGGGGAAAATTGGATACCGTGCCAGGTCCCCAAGAGTGCTGTCGTCGCGTTCTGTATCGTATTGTCGAAAGACGTATTGAGAACAGTCGTTGGATAGACTGAACCAACCACCGCCGTTGCAAGCGAATTGTACGTCGTCGCCGATGCAGCTACGGTGGTGCCTGCCGGCATGGGGTTGTTGTTCACATCATTAAGTTGGATGTGGACGGTCGTGGTATTGCAGGAAGTCAGGGTGACTGTCAAACCATTAACCGAACCATCTGTCGATGCTATGGAAAGAACCGGATTTACCACGCTGCTTCCACTCAGGAATATGTTGATGGAATCGCCAAACGTCTCATTGGAGGTCGTTGTTGACGCCACGACTGTCGCGACACCCGCGCGTTGCGTGCTCGGCGGGGTTGTAGTGCCAGCTCCAAAGCGCGGATTCTGGCTACGGAATTGCACGGTACATTCACCGTTAGTCGTCGTGCAACCACCATTTGCGGAACTACCGATTGCGCCGCTATTGGTGGAAAACACCACCGGAGTGCCATCAGCAACCGGGTTGCCATTCGCATCAGCAAGGAACACTGATACTGGCGTTTCCGTTCCATCAATGTTCCAGCCTTCGATATTGTATTTCTGTGCACTCAACGAAAACGATGGCTGAGAGGTTTGGCCCGTAGTGACGATGATAGAGTCGGACTGGGTTGTCAGTGTCGTGGACACGTTGTTGACCGTCGTGACGACAGACGCATTGACGCGGAAGGTCGTCGCCGTAGTACCAGAGCTGACTGACGCAATCACTTTACCGGTGGCATCGGTGATTGCCGAGGTCTGCTCCAATGTGACGACTTTGTCCGGGTTCAATGTGAATGTCACTGTCTGGTTAGGCAAGGGATTGCCGTGTGTGTCGACCACATCAAACGTCAATGTTGCGGTGGAAACACGGCCATTACCGCCTGCACCCTGGATAACAATCGAGTCGCTCGTCGGGCTGGCCGACACAAATTGAATCGCTGCGGCAGCAGGCATTGCATCCTGCACCGTCTCCGTGATTGAAGTCGCACCCGTACTGGCAATTGTGACAATGTCGGAAGCGGCGCATCCGCTATCGGTATAAGTAACCGTCGCCTGACCATCAGCACCCGTAGTGGCACTCGACCCCAACGTTGCCTTGCCCGCTGCTGCGCAAGGGGAAGCGAAAGTAACTTCCACACCCGAACCGCCGGCAACACCGTTAGACAAAACCTGGACAGTGATCGTCATCGATCCATAGGCCGCCAGGGAAGTCGTTGCCGCAGTCGGGGAAACAAGCTTCAAAGTCACTGTAGGAGTCGAGCTGGAACCCGATCCTGAACCCGAACTGCCGCTTGAGCCAGTACCGCCTTGGGTTCCCGCAGACCCGCCACCGCCGCCGCAAGAGGCAAGCAGCAACGCCGTGCCAAAGCCGAGTACGACACCCAGAGCTTTTCGCTTCAGGGTATTTTTAATATTGAATGCCATGGTTGCTTCCCTAAAAATCTTCGATTAATGCGCCGCCAGCTTGTCGCTGACGATCTTGGGCGTAATAAAGACCAGCAATTCCGTTCGGCTGTCCGACTTCGACGTGGTCTTGAACAAATTACCGAGAATGGGGATATCGCCAAGCAATGGTGTCTTGGTCACGCTGTCTTCCACGTCTTGCACAAAGACGCCACCAAGCACGATTGTGCCGCCATTCTCCACCAGTGCCTGTGTCTTCACGTGCTTGGTATTAATCGCAAGACCTGCGGTGGTCTGCTGCCCGATCGAGTCATTATGCACATCGACATCGAGAATCACGTTGCCGTCCGGCGTAATCTGCGGTGTCACGGCCAGGCTCAGTTCGGCATTGACGAAAGCGATCGACGTTGCGCCACTGCTGGTAGCCAGTGCATAAGGAATCTGGGTACCCTGCTCAATCAAGGCCTTCTGTGAATCTTCAGTCACTACTCGGGGGCTCGACACAACCTTGCCCTTGCCGTCGGCTTCGAGCGCGGACAATTCCAGATTCAAGAAGCGGTTTGCGGCAGCATTGAACAAGCTGACGCCAATACTGGTCGGCAAGGCACCATTGATCGAGGCCGCAGGCAGATCGACGAACTGGTTAAGCAGGCCTGTTGTGTTGGTCGAGGTGATTTGCCCGGTTTGCGCTTGCACACCCTGCATCGTGCCAGTGATTGACACGCTGTTATTGCCGCCGATTTCATAGCCGGCTGTACCACCGCGCGCCTGGCGCAAGTCGGTCACGCCAAGCTGGGCACCAAGATTGCGGCTGAAATTATCCGTCGCTTCGACAATCCGCGCCTCGATCTCGACCTGACGCGTCGCAACGTCGACCTTGGCAATCAGGGAACGAACTTCTTCAAGCTTTGACGGCACGTCGGTAACGAACAATTGATTGGTACGAGGATCGATCGTAGCCGAACCGCGAGGCGACAGAAGGCGATTCTTGCCATTTCCTCCACCGCCACCATTGCCATCCACGCCAAATACCGTCTTGAAGGCATCCGCTTTTTCATAGTTCAACTGAAAACTCTCTGTCTTCAAAGGTTCGAGTTCGGCGATCTGCGCCTTCTGTTCGAGTTCGAGCTTTTCCTTGGTCAGCAACTCGTCCTTGGGGGCAATCCACACCACCGTGCCATTCTTGCGCATGTCCAGGCCTTTGACCTGCATCACAACGTCAAGCGCCTGGTCCCAGGGAATGTCCTTGACCTTCAAGGTCAATTTGCCGGTGACGGTATCGCTGGCAATGATATTGAGGTTCGATTCGTCAGCAATGATCCCCAACACAGCACGCAAATCAACGTCCTGGAAGTTGAAGGAAATCTTTTCGCCGCGATAGCCTTGCGTGCCCTGAACCAGTTTGTTGGGCTGTTCCTTGACCGGTTTGACCTCAATCACCAGCTGCGTATCGCTTTGATAAACGCTATGTTCCCAAAGGCCTTTCGGATCGGGTTCGATCACCATGCGAACATTGTCGCCATCCGCCGTGGTCGTGATGGATTGCACGGGCGTCCCGAAGTCGGAGACGTCGAGGCGGCGACGCAACGTTTCAGGCAAGCCGGCCTTGAGGAAATTGACGACGATGGTACGGCCTTGCTGGCGCGCATCGACGGTCATTTGATTATTCGGCAGGCTGACGATCACGCGTCCTTCGCCGGTCGAGCCGCGACGGAAGTCAATGTTCTGCAGATCCTGACGTGAAGACGTGACTACCGGCCTTGAAACCGGAACACCTGTCGAGGACACCGCGGTCACCGGTGCTGCATTACTGCCCAGCGTCACAATCACCGTGTCGCCCTCAAGCGTTTGGGCGTAATTCATCGCACGATTCAAGTTGAACACGACCCGCGTCCGTTCGCCCCACTGCACGACGCTGGCGCTACGCACATCGCCCACGCCGATTTCCTGGGTGGTTTTACCGGTGTCGTTGGCTGTTCCTTCAAAATCGAACCAGATGCGCGCCGGATTTTCCGCCTTGAAGTCGATCGGCGCTTTTCCAGGTGCGTTCTTGAGCTTGATTCTCGCAATGACGTTCTGCCCTTGCTGATTTACCGTCACGGACTGAACGGCGTTCTGCTGCGCAGACGCCACGCCGCAGAACGTCAATGCCAGGAAAACCGCGCAGATATGCCAGAGTTTTCGCAAGATGACAGTCCGGCCTAGGGTTTCTTTGGTTGACACGATCATTTCCTGTTCTCCTGCAAATCTATAGTAGTCTTGCGCTCAACCCACTCGTCGCTCGCGTCGATGACGCGTTCGGTGAGGGATATCTGGTCTTCGGTAATTGTGGTAATGCGGCCGTCGTTTTGTCCCATGTAGTCGCCCACTTTGACGTCATAGACAGTCCGGTCGACTTGCACCACCGCATGCTGCCCGCCGCGCTTGTCCTTGATCACGCCAACCATGGTAATGGTATCGAGCGGGAAGGATTCCAGCGGTTCATGCTTGCGATTACGATCCGGGGCTAACGGGCTGCGCGAGGCGGCAGCCGCTTTGGCAAGCGCATCGGTCAGCTTCGATTGATTGAATGGGTCCGTCCCTCCAACCTCGGAATAGGTATAAGGCACAAACTTCTTCGGCTCAGACAGCTTCGGAATATTGACCTTGGTTTCCTTCTTGACCTGTGCCATCCATTGCCTGATTTCGTCCTGCCCACCGCCACATCCAGCGAGGAAAAGCATCGACAACAACGGCACAATGCCACGGCTCAATCGAGAGTAACTCATTTTTTCTTACCTCCCTTGCCGCCCTTTTGCGTCTGCACTTCATCCGGATCAAGATAGCGGAAGGTTTTCGCTACCGTATCAAGCGTCAGATTGCCATCCTTGTTGGACGATACTGCCAGATTGTTCAAGGTCACGATACGGGCCAGATTGGCAATGTCGCTCGAGAACAGCGCGAGGTCATGATAGGTGCCGACCACCTTGATCGTGATCGGCTGCTCGGCGTAATAATCCTTGACAACAGGCGTCTCCGGCCTGAACACATCGATCGTCAGATTGTGCCCAGTACCGGCATGGGTAATATCGTCCAGCAACTTATCCATCTCGGACTTGTTGGGCAAGGCTTTTTCAAGCGTCAAAACGTATTCACTGACTTGCGCCTTTTGCTCCTTCAAGGCATCAAGGTTGTTGGCCTGTCCCACCTTGGTCTTGTATTCGTCACGCAGCTTCACCTCGGCCTGTTGGCCGGCGTCGAGCTGGTCAAGTTGATCGCTGTAGAAAACAAACCATCCCACGGCAAGAATTGCCACGAAAACACCGATGGCGCACAAAAGACGAGGCAAGATGGGCCATTGCCCCGGATGCCTGCCGTTAAGGTTTCGGAATTGCGACGCTACTGTCGCCGCCATTTGATTCATATCTGCCATAGCGCGCTCTCGATCTACGGTTTCTTGGGTGCACTTGCTGCAGGTGCACTGGCAGCCGGGGCACTGGCTGCAGGAGCGCCAGCCGCCGGTGGGCGAGCAACTGGTGAACTCGCCGCAGGCGCCGCAGCGACAGGCGCGCTCCCTGCCGGAGTATTCGCCGCACCCGCATTACCTGCAGACGCACCAGGAGGCGAATTCTTGTCGGTCGCCTGGGCATCTCTCGAGCGCTTGATGCTCACGTTCATCGTGAAATCAAATACGCGTTTCGCTTCGCGCCCTTGACCCAGCGTACCGGCCTTGATTTCAACCAACTCGGGTTTTTCCATCCACGCGGAATTGCTTTCGCTCAAATTGCGCAACAGATCAGAAACGCGCTCATTCGATTGCGCCGAGCCGGTCAATACAACTTTTTGCCCCGTTTGCGTGAACGACTTCAGGAATACGCCTTCCGGGACTTGTTTGACCAGTTCATCGAATAGATAGACGGGCTGGTTGCGATCGCTTTGCAAATCTTCGACCGCCTGCTGACGGGCCTTCAAAGCAGCGATTTCGTCCTTCAAAGTCGCGATTTCGGCAATCTGATCGTCAAGATGCTTGATCTCGGTCTTGATCAGGTTGTTTCGATCATCCTGGTCGGAGATCATGTGCCCGATGTAACCCCAGATCAGGAAGGCGATCAGAGCCGAGAATGCAGCGGCAATCCCCAATAGACGGTAGAACGCAGTCTTGTTCTGCTTGCGCTTCGCTTCCCTGTGCGGAAGTAGATTAATTCTGATCATCAGTCGAATCTCCGCATGGCCAGGCCGCAGGCAACGAGAAATGCCGGCGCCTCCTGCCGCAATTGTTTCTCACGCACGGAGGAACCCAGTTGCATGCCCTTGAAGGGGCTGATCACCGACGCCGAGATCTTGGTGCGGTCGGCGACAATCTCAACCAAACCCGGAATGATGGCGCAACCGCCAGCCAGGAAAATCTGGTCGATCCGGGTATACGGTGTGGAAGTGAAGAAGAACTGGATGGCGCGCGTCACTTCAAGTGCAACGTTTTCCAGGAAGGGTTCGAGCAATTCACGCTCGTAACCGTCAGGCAGCTCTCCGGCGCGCTTCTTCGCTTCCGCTTCTTCATGCGACAAGCCGTAAGCACGCACGACATCCTGCGTCAGTTGGTTGCCGCCGAAGGGTTGTTCGCGCTCATAGATGGTCTGCCCATCCATCAGGACCGACACGTGGGTAACCTGCGCCCCGATCTGGAACAGACCGACGATCTGGCCCTGCCCCCCCTTGGGCAACTGCGCAATGATGCGGTCGATTGCGGCACGCGCTGCATAGGATTCGATATCCATCACCAGCGGTGTCAGGCCGGCAGCTTCCGCCACCGCCACGCGGTCTTCCACTTTTTCCTTGCGTGTCGCAGCCAGCAGTACTTCGACGTCTTCCGGCGAATTCGGCAACGGCCCGACAACATCGAAATCCAGACTGACTTCGTCGAGCGCAAAAGGAATGTATTGGCTGGCTTCGGTTTCGACCTGCAGTTCGAGTTCGTCTTCCGACATCCCGCCCGGGAGGATGATCTTTTTCGTGATCACCGAAGCAGGCGGCATACCCAGCGCCACATGCTTGGCTCTGGTGCCGCTTTTCTTCCAGACGCGCCGTACTGCATCGGACACCGCGTCGATGTTTTCAATATTGCCGTCCACAACGGCACCACGCGGCAACGGTTCCGACGCAAATCGCTCAAGGCTGATCTCGCCCTTGCCGACTTCAACGAGCTCGACGAGCTTTACTCCGGACGTACTGATATCCAGCCCGATCAGCGGCGGATTCTTGTTGCCTAATAATGATCCGAGATCAAAAGCCAAGGGCAGCTCCCCCTAAAAACACGATTTTCCCAGTGAACTCAGCCTCAAAAGACAGGTCCAATTGGTGGAAAAATGCTTTCAGACAAAAAATTTCGTTTAAAAACCAATGTTTAGGCGACATTTATCAATGATTACATTAAATCGTAGCAATAAGCTTCCCGAAGTGTAAAGCAATTTCCGCATAGTAATTTGCAATTCCGTTGCCAAAACCCCACTTTTTTGTGGCCGAAACAGAAATGTCTTGGCGTAAATCAACGTTTTAAGCTAAGCGCCGCGTCCAACCGACCCTTGAAGCTTGTCGAAGCGTCACCACATTGCGTTAATTCCTGCATCAATGCGGCGCCAGCTATAATCTCGCGGATATTCTTTTTTCATCATCCGCATGCGCGCCGACACTCCCAAGCCTTCCAAGTCCGAGCAAGACCCCGATAACTCGTCCGAAAGCAAACGCCGCCTCAGTCTCCCCGTGCGCATTGCGCTGTGGATTGTCGGCGGCATCTCCAGCATGGTTTTGATCGGCGTTCTGCTGCTTGGCTTCACGCTGGCGCTGGCCTACCCCAACCTGCCGCCACTTGACTCGCTGACCGACTACCGCCCCAAGATTCCGCTGCGCGTCTACTCGGCCGACAATGTGCTGATCGGCGAATTCGGCGAGGAGCGGCGCAACCTGGTACGCATCAAGGATGTGCCCGATGTGATGAAAAAAGCCGTGCTGGCGATCGAGGATGACCGCTTTTACGAACACGGCGGCGTGGACTACCAGGGTGTTCTGCGCGCCGTACTGCACAACGCTTCCGGCGGCGCCAAACAGGGCGCTTCCACCATCACGCAACAGGTCGCACGTAACTTCTTCCTCTCCAGCGAACAGACGCTCAAGCGCAAGATCTATGAAATGCTGCTGGCCTGGAAGATCGAGCAAAACCTGACCAAGGACCAGATCCTCGAGGTCTACATGAACCAGATTTATCTGGGTCAACGCGCTTACGGCTTCTCCTCGGCGGCCCAGATTTACTTTGGCAAGCCACTGTCCGACATCACAACGGCAGAAGCGGCCATGCTGGCCGGCTTGCCCAAGGCGCCCTCAGCTTACAACCCTGTGGTCAACCCCAAACGCGCGCGCACGCGCCAGCTTTATATCCTGGAGCGCATGCACGACCTGCACTACATCACCGACGCCCAATACAAGGCGGCACAGGACGAGAAAACCCACGTCAAGACCGACAGCAGCGAATTCGGCATGCACGCTGAATACGTGGCCGAACTGGCGCGCCAGCTCGTCTATGAACAATTCAAGGAAGATACTTACACGCGTGGCATCAACGTCTTCACCACCATCACCAAGTCCGACCAGGATGCTGCCTACCTGTCGCTGCGCCGCGGCGTGCTCGACTATGAAAAGAAGCACGGCTATCGCGGCCCGGAAGGCTACATGGAAATCCCGGCCAAGAAAGACGAAGCCGACGACGCCATCGAAACCGAACTCGGCGACCACCCCGATTCGGACGACATCGTTGCCGCGGTCGTCTTGGACGCCAACCCCAAGAACGTGCATGCAGCACTGGGCAACGGTGAGGAAATCGACATTACCGGTCCGGGCCTGACCTTTGCCGCCAGCAGCCTGTCGGAAAAGGCGCAACCGAACAAGCGCATCGCCCGCGGCGCCATCATCCGCGTCATGCTTGATGACGGTAAATGGGCCATCACCCAACTGCCCGAAGTGCAATCGGCCTTCGTTGCGGCCAACAGTGACGACGGCGCCGTGCGCGCCCTGGTCGGCGGCTTCGACTTCAACCTCAACAAGTTCAACCACGTCACGCAAGCCTGGCGCCAGCCCGGTTCGGGTTTCAAGCCCTTCATCTATTCCGCATCGCTGGAAAAGGGCTTGTCGCCGGCCACCATCATCAACGACGCACCAATCACCTTCGATGCCGGCCAGACCGGCGGCCAGGCGTGGGAACCGAAGAACTACGACGGCAAGTACGAAGGCCCGATGACGATGCGCCGCGGCCTGACCAAATCGAAGAACATGATCTCGATCCGCATCCTGGACAAGATCGGCGCCAAGTACGGCCAGGAATACGCCATGCGCTTCGGCTTCGATGCAGACAAGAACCCGCCCGTCCTGACGCTCGCGCTCGGCGCCGGTGCCGTGACGCCCTGGCAGATGGTGGGCGCCTATTCCGTGTTTGCCAACGGCGGCTACAAGATCAACCCCTACATCATCGCCAAGGTGACCGATGCCGATGGCAAGATCCTGTCGCAAGCCGCGCCCGACAAGGCCGGCGACAAGGCCAACCGCATCATCGACGAACGCAATGCCTTCATGATGGACAGCATGCTGAAGGATGTCGTGCGCTACGGCACCGCCAACAAGGCCATGGCCTTGAAGCGCACCGACATTGCCGGCAAGACCGGCACGACCAATGACTCGTTCGATGCCTGGTTCTCAGGCTACCAGCCACACCTGGTCGGCATCGCCTGGGTCGGCTTCGACCAGCCGCACAACCTCGGCAACCGGGAAACCGGTGGCGGCCTGGCCTTGCCGATCTGGCTCGGCTACATGCAGACGGCGCTGAAAGACGTACCCAATGTCGAACGCCAGATTCCGGCGGGACTCATTCAATCCGGTGGCGACTACTATTACGCCGAAAACCCACCGGGCACCGGTGTGGACAGCCTGGGACTGGGCGACAAGGTACCGGAAGACGAAAAAACGAAAGATGCCGTCAAGAACGAATTGTTTTAGGCGACAACCAGCTTGAGTGCCTGCCCGGCCTGGCTGCTTGCCATGTCGGACAGGGCGGCAAACAACTCCGACCCGTCGCGCGTGTTGCGCCATTGCCCCTCCACGCGGCGGTAGTGGAAACCGCCAGACTTGGCCGCCACCCACATTTCCTGCATCGCCGCCTGGCTATTGACGATGATATGCGTGCCGCCATCGATGAACTCGATGTCGAGCACGTTTCCGCTGCGGCTGCATTCAATGTCAATATCACTGCTCTCGATGGCTTGTTCCAGTCCTGCTTCGATGGCATCGAGCGTGGCCGCGGCCAGCTCAAGGAATTCCGATTCGCTCATGCTACACTCCATTCAATCCGCCCAACCGGGCCAGCGTCCATTGTAAAGCCATCATGAAATTCTCTGCCCCCGCCCTTGCCGCCATTGCGCTGGCAACGCTTGCCTCCTGCGGACAACGCGGGCCGCTCTACCTGCCACCACCCGATGTGCCGCCGCACTCCTCGGCACCGGCACAGCCGGTACCGTCGGCCACGCCGTCCGTCCCCAAGGCCGACGACGAAAACAAGAAGAGCAACAGCCAGTCAAATTGAATCAAGGCGCCTTGAATGTAATCGGGGCGGCCAGCTCAGGATACAGGCCAGCGCAATCAGCATAGGATTGCCGGATACGCGCCAGGTCTGCCTCGACGTCGCCGGACAGGCGAATATGTTCCACCACGCCGATTTCCTTGTGCGCATAGTCGATAAAGGCCAATCCCACGGGGACGTCGGCAACCTGGGCGATGTGGTAGAACCCACTGCGCCAATAAGGCTTGTACGAACGCGTGCCTTCCGGTGTGATCGCCAGCCAGAACTGGTCTGCCGCATGCATGCGCTCAGCCAGCCGCTCGATGGCACCGGTCGAGGCCGAGCGCACCACCGGCTCACCACCAAAGCGCCGCATCAAGCGGCCAAAGAAAAATCCGAAGACACCGGAAAACAGGGCTTCCTTGCCGAGCCAGCGTATCGGCACGCCAACGGCCAGCTTGGCAAACATGCCGACAATAAAGTCCCAATTCGAAGTATGCGGATACACCACGAACACGCCGCAAGGGCCCGGCAAAGGGGCAAAGTGCACATGCCAGCCGATCAGGCCGAGCACGCGGGCGCCGATGCGCTGCGACAGGCGCGGGAGGGTGGAAGGAACAAGACGATGGCTACGAGTCATAAGCAGCCAATATTATGCCCAAGAAAGCGCCGGATGTTAATCAGCAGCAATGCCCCAGATTGAGTTGGGCATCATGCGATTCCGACCGCCAGCAACGAAAAAGGCGGCCGAAGCCGCCTTTTTCCAAGCATTTGCAGTCAGATCAACGCAGGCCGGCAACGTAGTCGGAAACCGCCTTGATTTCGTTGGGCGACATGCGTGCAGCAATCGTCGCCATGATGGCGTTGTTGCTGCGCGTGCCTGCGGAGAAACCGTTCAACTGTGCTTCAACGTAGTCTTCATTCTGGCCACCGATGCGAGCGAACTGGGCCGGAATACCAGCGCCAGCCGGGCCGTGGCAGCCGTTGCAGGCAGGCACATTCTTTTCCTTGATGCCGCCGCGGAAAATCTTCTTGCCGAGCTCAACCGTGTCCTTGTTCTTGGCCGCGGCAGGCTTCAGCGGCTGCGTGCTGACATAGGCGGCGATATTACTGATTTCTTCAGGTGTCAGGTTCTTGGCCATCAGCGACATGACGGGGTTCACACGTGCACCGGACTTGAACTCGGTCAATTGCTTGACGATATAGGCAGCATGCTGCGACGCGAGCTTGGGCGTGACCTGGGCCACCGTGTTGCCGTCAGGGCCATGGCATGAGGCGCAAGCCGTAATGCCACGCGACGGATCACCTGAGGCGAACAACGCAGCACCCTTGCTGGCATCGGGAGCTGCCGGAGCCGGCGCATCGGCAGCGAAAGCGGAAAACGCGGAAGCAGCCACGAACGCGGCACACATGGACTTCATCATAGTAGTTACAAACGCACGGTTCATTCACACACCCTGAATAAATTGGAATCCTGCACCCATACTGCCTTGTCCTTGCCCTGCCAAACCATCCTCGCAGGACACAATCGCGTATTGTACAATAGCTTTCCAGCATTTATGGCAATTTCCGCTGCCCGAAAGCAACCACCTCCCCATGTCCCAACTCTGGCAAGCCCGCTTTTTCACCACAGTCAACCACCTGCGCGACCTGCCACGCACCACGGTTCCCGAAATCGCCTTCGCCGGCCGCTCCAACGCCGGCAAGTCCACAGCGATCAACATCCTGTGCAACCAAAAGAAACTGGCCTTCGCGTCCAAAACGCCAGGGCGCACGCAGCACATCAATTATTTTTCGATAGGCGGCGCCCACGTAGGCCAGCACCGCAAAGATGAAACCCGGGTAGACGAAATCCGCGCCCTGATGGTCGACCTGCCCGGCTACGGCTACGCAGAAGTTTCAGGCGACGCCAAGCACCACTGGCAAAACCTGCTGGGCGACTACGTACAAAGACGCGACCAACTGGCCGCCCTGGTCCTGATCATGGACTCGCGCCGCCCCTTCACCGACCTGGACATACAAATGCTGGAGTGGTTCGCCCCCTCAGGCAAACCCATCCACTGCCTGCTGACCAAAGCCGACAAGCTGAACCGCAACGAAAGCACCAACGCCCTGCGCCAAGCAAAGACCGTCCTGAGCAGCTACGTAGACGAAGCAGGCAACCCCTTCGAATTCACGGTTCAACTATTCTCAGCCCTGAAGCGCACTGGAATAGAAGAAGCAACAGACAAGATAGAAGCGCTACTAGGCTTAAACCAAGAACCGGAAAGCGACGGGGAAAACAAGGGCGACGGCAAAGCCGAGCAAGAAAGCAATGCCGAAGGCAAGCCAAATTAAACGCACAACTTGAGTGCCTTCCAAAGCTGCGAGAAGAGTCCAAGGTTGGGTCGAGAAGCACAGCTGTACTGGAGTACAGCGAGCATCGCAGGCCCAAGATTGGGCACTTATCGCAGCTTTGGAAGGCGCTCAAGGCAAAAAAAACCCTGGAGAAAGGGGAAATCTCCAGGGTGGTAACGCCTTATCGTTGGTATGCCGATACGGCCCCGCTCAGGGAGGAGAAGCGGGAGGTGACGAATCACCTGCATGTAAGAGCCAGGTTTCGGGAAAAAGTTTCAAGCCAACGAAAAAAATCCGAAAAAGTCGAGAAAATTATTGTTTTTGGTAGCAGCAATATTAAGATTTCCAACAAATCCTCTCATCCCCCAGGAACAGCCATGTCAAGCGGACAAAAAAACCCTCATTCCTATGCTCATTTTCCGGCCACCCGCATGCGCCGTATGCGCAAGGATGCGTTCTCGCGCGCCATGATGCGCGAAAACATCGTCACCGCAGCCGACCTCATCTATCCGGTCTTCGTCCTGGACGGCAAGAACCAGCGCGAAAAGGTGTCGTCCATGCCCGAGGTCGAGCGGCTTTCAATCGATCAATTGCTTCCTGTGGCCGAAGATTGCGTCGCGCTAGGCATTCCTGTCATGGCCTTGTTTCCGGTAATTAATCCGGCATTGAAAACGCCGGACGGCATAGAAGCAACCAACCCCAAGGGCCTGGTGCCGCGCGCCGTGCGCGAATTGAAGCAACGCTTCCCCGAACTCGGCATCCTGACCGACGTTGCGCTCGACCCCTACACCAGCCACGGCCAGGACGGCGTGCTCGACGCATCAGGCTACGTGTTGAACGACGAGACCGTCGACATCCTGATCAAACAGGCGCTGGTGCAGGCTGAAGCCGGTGTTGATATCGTGGCGCCCTCGGACATGATGGATGGCCGCATCGGCGCGGTGCGCCATGCGCTGGAACACCATCATCACATCTATACCCGCATCATGGCTTACTCGGCCAAATATGCTTCCGCCTTCTACGGCCCGTTCCGCGACGCGGTCGGATCAAGCGCCACGCTGGGCAAGAGCAACAAGAGCACCTATCAGATGGACCCGGCCAACAGCGACGAAGCTTTGCGCGAAGTCGCGCTCGACATCGCCGAGGGTGCCGACATGGTGATGGTCAAGCCGGGCATGCCTTACCTGGACATCGTGCGCCGCGTAAAAGACGAATTCAAGGTGCCGACCTTCGCTTACCAGGTATCGGGCGAATACGCGATGATCAAGGCCGCAGCGCAAAACGGCTGGCTCGACCACGACAAAACGATGATGGAAGCGATGATGGCGTTCAAGCGCGCCGGCGCCGATGGCGTACTGACCTACTTTGCGCGCGACGTGGCACGCCTGTTGAAGCATGCATCTTGAGGGTTTGCGCTTGAACCGTCTCACCTCCACCGTACTTGGCACGGCGATCTTTGCCTGTGCCGTGGCCGCTGCCGCTTCCACGCTCGCACTCGATGACTATCGCTGGGTGCATTACCTGTGCAAGCCGGCAGCCACGCTCCTGATCCTGCTGTTCGTCACCTTGTCCGGCAATGCGCCCAACATGCGCTTTCGCCGTGCCATCCTGGCCGGCCTGTTTTTCTCGGCCTGCGGTGACACCTTCCTGATGCTGCCGGCAGACGTGCTGGTGCAAGGCTTTACCTTCGGCCTGGCCAGTTTCCTGCTGGCTCATCTGTGCTATCTCTGGGCCTTCACCAGCGATACGCGCTGGTTCGGCAAACCTGTGGCCCTGGTCGGCTTTCTGGTTGTCGGCATCGTCAACCTCACCATCCTCTGGCCCGGTATCCCGCCTGAGCTGCAGGTACCGGTGGTGATCTACGTCGGCTTCCTGATCATGATGACGGCGCAAGCCGTATCGCGTTTCCTCTCGCTCAAAACGGCAGGCAGCGGCTTCGCAGCATTCGGTGGCATTTTGTTTCTACTGTCCGATACCCTGATCGCCTACGACAAGTTCCATCACCACCTGATCGCCGCACAAGTCTGCATTCTTGTGACTTACTACGCCGCGACGTGGTTGATCGCCAAGTCGGCGTTTTCCGAGCACTTGAAGCTGAAAATCTAGTCCATGCAAGAAACCGTCATCACGCTCGCAACACCGGTCTTCGTCCTGTTGATCTTCATCGAGTGGCTGACGGGGCGCCTGCGCGGACGTGACACTTACCGCATGAACGATGCGGTGAACAGCATAGGCTTGGGCATCATCAGCCAGGTGGTCGGCGTGTTCGCCAAGCTGCTCTTGATCGGTATCTACGCGTTGACGGTGCAACACGCCGCGCTGTTCACGCTCCCTGCGGACAACCCGCTGGTGTGGCTGTTCGCCCTGCTCGGCTATGACTTTTGCTACTACTGGCTGCACCGCTTCGGCCATGAGGTCAATATCCTTTGGGCAGCACACGTGGTACACCACCAGAGCGAAGCCTACAACTTGTCGACCGCATTGCGCCAGACCAGCAGCGGTGCCTTGCTGGGCTGGATTTTTTACCTGCCGCTGGCCCTCATCGGCGTGCCGGTGTCGGTGTTCATCGTGGTCGCGCTGATCGACCTCCTCTATCAATTCTGGGTCCACACGCAGCAGATCAATCGGTTAGGCTGGTTTGACCGCGTTTTCGTCTCGCCATCGAACCATCGCGCGCACCACGGCGTCAACGACCGCTATCTCGACAAGAACTACGGTGGCATCCTCATCCTGTGGGACCGCCTGTTCGGCACCTATATTGAAGAGGACGATACCGACCCTGTGGTCTACGGCACGCGCAGCCCACTGCGTAGCTGGAACCCGCTGTGGGCCAATCTGGAGGTGTATCACGCACTGTGGTTTGATGCGTGGCATGCGCGCAGTTGGGGTGACAAACTGCGCATCTGGTTTGCACGGCCGGGCTGGCGGCCGGCCGACGTAGCGCAGGCTTATCCCAAGCCAGGCTTCGATATCGGCCGGCCATTGTTCCATCCCACAATTTCGAAGTCCACGCTGATTTATTGCGTGCTGCATTTCGTCATTGTGCTGTTGGTGACAACGCATTTTCTTGCCGTTGGGCCGGCACTTCCTTTGCCCATGGCCGGCTTGTACGCCTTGTGGCTGGTTGGCTCGCTCTGGAGTACGGGCGGGTTAATGGAAGGGAAGAAGGCGCATCGGTTTGCCGAGGCATTGCGGCTCGTTCTGACTGGCGCCGCGGTTACTCAGCCGGGAGGCTGGTTTGGCACACCCATCAGCTTGGCGGTGCAAGTGGCAATTGCTGGCACCTGCTTGCTTTCTCTGATCTGGGAGTGGCGCTATCTGCCGCTACTCAAAACACAGCCAGTATGATGTAGGCCAAAAAGGGTAGCCTGCGACGATTGGCGCTTCCGGCTTACGGCTCCAAGATTTGACATCGTTACTTATTCGGCTGCGGCGTAATCCGCAAATAGGGCCGCTGCGCCGAATACCCCTTCGGATACTTCTGCTTGATCACCGCTTCGTCCTGCACCGACAAGGGAATGATCACGTCGTCACCGTCGCGCCAGTTGCCTGGTGTCGCCACCGTATAGCTGTCGGTCAGTTGCAACGCATCGATCACGCGCAGCACTTCATCGAAGTTACGTCCCGTGCTCATCGGGTAAGTGATGGTCAGGCGTACCTTCTTCTTCGGATCGATCACGAACAGTGAACGCACGGTGGCCGTTTCCGACTGGTTCGGATGGATCATGTCGTACAGGTTCGCCACCTTGCGGTCATGATCGGCCACGATGGGAAAACCCACGACCGTGTGCTGGGTGTCTTCGATGTCGCTGATCCATTGCACGTGCTTCTCGGCCGGGTCGATCGAGAGCGCGATGGCCTTGACGTTGCGTTTGTCGAATTCGGGTTTCAGCTTGGCGGTCAGGCCGAGTTCAGTCGTGCAGACGGGCGTGAAGTCTGCTGGGTGCGAAAACAGCACGACCCATGAATCGCCGGCCCATTCGTGGAATTTGATCTTGCCGATCGAGGAGTCTTGTTCGAAATCAGGGGCAATATCACCGAGGCGGATCGTCATGTTCAACTCCTTGTGTCGCAGTTCGTGAAGAGTCCGAATATAGACTTCCACGAACCGCCACTCAAGGATTTTTATCGACTATGCAAATAACCGCAGCGCGATTGAAGCACCCGCGCCTTACACCGAGTGGTGCAGTGCCTGGTCGAGCGAAGAGGCGAACTTGGGCGCCTTCTGGAAGCCCACCACGCGGCCACCGTTGATTTCCTGGCCGCTCTTGTCGAAGAAGATGATGCCGGGCGGGCCATACAGGTTGAAGCGCTTCAGCAAGGCCTTGTCGTCATCACTATTGGCCGTCACGTCGGCTTGCAGCAGAACCATGTCGGACAATTTCTGCTTCACTTGCGCGTCGGTGAATGTCAGCTTTTCCATTTCCTTGCACGAGACACACCAGTCGGCGTAAAAGTCGAGCATGGCGGTCTTGTGTTCCCGGGCCAAAATGGCGTCGAGCTCGGCCACCGACTTGATGCGCGTAAAAGGCGTCTTGGCTTCGGCCTTGCCGGACAAGGCCGCCAGTGGTTCGAAAGCATCGGGAGCATTGGTGACACCACCGGCCAATTGCACGGCGCCGAACATGGTGAACACCAGGCCAAAAGCGCGCGCCACACGGCCCCAGCGCAGGCTGAACACCAGATACGAGCCATAACCAAGGCCAAGCGCAGCCAGGCCGAACATCAGGAAGCGTGGTGGCACGATGGGCGACACCATCCATTCGGCGACACCCAGCAGCAGCACGCCGAAGAAGTACTTGATCGATTCCATCCACTTGCCCACGCGCGGCAACAGCCAGCCCGCAGAAAGACCCATCAAGATGAGTGGCGTGCTCATGCCCACGGCCATGGTGAACAGCGCGATGCCACCCAGGAAGGCGTCACGCGTCTGGCTGATCACAGCCAATGCCCCGATCAGCGGCGCCGCCACGCAGGGACCAACGATCAAGCCTGACAAGGCGCCCATGACAAACACGCCAGCCATCTTGCCGGCGCTTTGCTGGCCCGACACTTCCGCCATCTTGGCCTGGATCGAGGCCGGCATCTGCAACTGGAACACATCAAACATAGAGAGCGACAGGACCGCGATCAGCAAGCCGAATCCGCCGAGCACCCAGGGGTTTTGCAGGCTTGCTGTCAGGCCTTCACCAGCCAAACCGGCAGCGACGCCGATGGCGGTATAAAAAATCGCCATGCCCAGCGAATACGCCACCGACAGGCCGAAGCTGCGCGAGCGGGTGACGTTCTCGCCTTCGCCGACAATGATCGACGACAGGATGGGCACCATGGGCAACACACAGGGCGTAAACGACAAACCCAGGCCAGCAAGGAAAAACAGCGGCAGGATGATCAGGAAATTGCGGCCCTTCAAGGCCTTGGCAAACGCGCTGCTTTCGTCGGCACCCTCGGTGGAGGCTGCGCCGTCGGAAGCAGGCGCTGCAGCGGAGGTGGCGGGTGCAACCTTGTCCGGTGCCGAGGCAACTGCTGAAGCAGGCGTTGCCGCAACGGGAGCCGTCACAGAGGGCGCGGTTGCGGTTGCCGCAGTTGGCGGCGTCGGCGCCGCGGTATCGGCTGTATTGGTCGTACCGCCACCACCGCCTTGCGAAGACGGCGGCTGCGCATCCGAGGTTGACTTGCCCGTACCGCCAGCCGGTGGCGTCAGCGTCACACGCGCTTCCTGCGGCGGATAGCACAAACCTTTCTCTGCACAACCCTGGCCCACGGCAATCAGCGTGAAGCTTCCCTTGGCATCGACCGGCAACTTGACCGTGACAGAATGCGAATAGGTTTCGACGTTCTTCTGGAAAGTGTCGTCGAAGTGAACCTTCCCTTTGGGATAAATCGGCGTGCCGAGCTTGGCGCCCTCGACGCGGAACTTGAAATGCTCGCGGTACATGTAATAGCCGTCGGCAATCGCGTAGCTGACTTCGGCCGTCTTGGCGTCAACCATGTGCGCCGAGAATTTGAAGGCCTGCTCAGGCTCAAGGAAGTCTTCTTCCGCATGCGCATGCGGCATGGCGACAACAAGCAGCAGCAGGAACAGAGGCAAAGCCAGCCAACGCTGCAAATACGACTTCAACATAACACTCCTTAATATTATTTTGTCTGGATCACGGTCACGGCGCGTGTTCCGGCGCGGACCCATTCCAGGTAAGCCTCTGAGCCCTGCGCGATCGGCAGTGCCACAATTTCCGGCAGATCGTAAGGGGAAAGCGCCTTGATGGCGGCTTCCACATCCACGTAGCGCTCGCGCGTGGTTTTCACCTGCAAGGTCACTTCATTGGCCTGCCGGATCACACCTTCCCAACGGTAATAAGACTTTACACCAGGTTGGATATTCACGCAGGCCGCCATGCCCTGTCCAACCAGGTAGCGCGCCACCGTTTTGGCCACGGTCAGATTCGGCACGTTGGTCAGCACCAGCAAAACCTCGTCGTCCATATTTCCCTCAAAAAAACAAAAGCCAGGCTGGGCCTGGCTTTTTGATCTGCTTGCTACCGATAACTTAGTTATTCGGCAACTTCAACTGCTTCAGTGACTTCCGGACGGTCGAGCAATTCGACGAAGGCCATCGGTGCATTGTCGCCAACGCGGAAACCCATCTTCAGGATGCGCAGGTAGCCGCCGTTACGGGTGGCGTAACGCGGGCCCAGTTCCGAGAACAGCTTGAGGACGATTTCGCGGTCACGCAGACGCGAGAATGCCAGGCGCTTGTTGGCCAGCGTGTCGGTCTTGCCCAGGGTCAGGATGGGCTCGACAACGCGGCGCAGTTCCTTGGCCTTCGGCAGGGTGGTCTTGATGGCTTCGTGACGCAGCAGCGAAACAGTCATGTTGCGCAGCATGGCGAGACGGTGGGAAGAAGTACGGTTCAGCTTACGAAGGCCGTTACGATGACGCATGATATTTCCTTTCGGTTTTGAGTTTCACATCCAGCTCTTCGATCGATGTCGCCATCGCGGGCCGGTTGGCAATTAAATTTACTGACTTCATGGTTGCCGCGAGGTGCGAACCTCGCGGCAGGTGCTACAAATTACTTTGGCTGGAAATTACTTTTCCAGGCCGGCGGGCGGCCAGTTTTCCAGCTTCATGCCCAGGGTCAAACCGCGCGAAGCCAGCACTTCCTTGATTTCGTTCAAGGACTTGCGGCCCAGGTTCGGGGTCTTGAGCAATTCGTTTTCGGTACGCTGGATCAGGTCGCCGATGTAATAGATGTTTTCGGCCTTCAGGCAGTTTGCCGAACGGACCGTCAATTCCAGATCGTCGACCGGGCGCAGCAGGATCGGGTCGACCGACGGCGTGCGCGACGGTGCTTCGGCGGCGGCTTCCGTGCCTTCCAGCGCGGCGAACACGTTCAGTTGGTCAACCAGCACGCGGGCCGATTGGCGGATCGCTTCTTCGGGCGAGATCACGCCGTTGGTTTCAATGTTGAGAACCAGCTTGTCCAGGTCGGTACGCTGTTCCACGCGAGCCGATTCGACGGCGTAGGAAACACGGCGCACAGGCGAGAATGAAGCGTCGAGGATGATGCGGCCGATGGTCTTGTTGGTATCTTCCGACAGGCGGCGCACGTTGCCCGGCACATAGCCGCGGCCCTTTTCAACCTTGATCGTCATGTCGAGCTTGCCGCCACCGGTCAGGTGGGCAATTACGTGCTCGGGATTGATCAGTTCAACATCGTGCGGCAGGTCGATGTCCGACGCCATCACGGCGCCTTCGCCTTCCTTCTTCAGGGTCAGCGTGACTTCATCGCGGTTGTGCAGCTTGAAGACGATGCCCTTCAGGTTCAGCAACAGGTCAACCACGTCTTCCTGCACGCCGTCCAGGGACGAGTATTCATGAACGACACCGGCGATCGTCACTTCGGTAGGCGCATAGCCGACCATGGACGACAGCAGCACGCGGCGCAGGGCATTGCCCAGGGTGTGGCCATAGCCACGCTCGAACGGCTCCATCACGACTTTTGCGTGACCGGCGCCCAGGGGTTCGACTTCGATAATACGGGGTTTCAACAAGCTGTTTTGCATGAAATGTCCTTAGTTCAATACCCTCGGTTCGTTACACCGATAAGGCTGATGAGTGTTGCTCTTGTAAAAAGAGGCGCTCCGACATGTGAAAATGCCCACTCGCAGGAATGGGCGCTTACGACTACTTACTACTTGGAAGAGCCTCCGAAGAGGCGCTTCAAAATTAGCGGGAGTACAGTTCGACGATCAGCGATTCGTTGACGTCGTTGGCAATTTCGCTACGGTCCGGCGTGCTCTTGAAGGTGCCTTCCATCTTCTTGGAATCGACCGAGACCCAGCTCGGCATGCCGACTTGTTCAGCCAGCGACAGCGCTTCGACGATACGCACTTGCTTCTTGGCCTTTTCGCGCACGGCGACGACGTCACCGGTCTTGACCTGGTAGGAAGCGATATTCACGACATTGCCGTTGACCGTGAAAGCCTTGTGGCTGACCAATTGGCGGCCTTCGGCGCGGGTCGAGCCAAAGCCCATGCGATAGACGACGTTGTCCAGACGAGATTCCAGCAGCTTCAGCAGGTTTTCACCAGTGTTGCCCTTGCGGCGGTCGGCTTCAGCGAAATAGCGGCGGAATTGACGCTCGAGGACGCCGTACATACGCTTGACCTTCTGCTTTTCGCGCAGCTGGTTGCCGTAGTCGGAAGTACGGGCGCCGGAAGTGCGGCCATGCTGACCCGGCTTCGAATCCAGCTTGCACTTGGAGTCGAGCGAGCGGCGTGCGCTCTTCAGGAACAGGTCGGTGCCTTCGCGGCGGGAGAGTTTTGCCTTCGGTCCAATATAACGTGCCACGGTATTTCCTTTATCAATAATGACGCCCCGCAACCACTGGAGATGGTTCAGGCGCTAGTCCGATCTGCCTGCAATCGGACGGTGGTCTTAAGAACAAAACCCGCCAAGGTCATTGGCGGGCGATTTTTACTGCTTCGTACTACTTTGCTGCAAAAAAGAATCGCGGATTATAGCAGACGATTCTTAGATGCGGCGGCGCTTCGGCGGACGGCAGCCGTTGTGCGGAACCGGAGTCACGTCCTGGATCTGGGTGATCTTGATGCCGAGGCTGTTCAAGGCACGAACGGCGGATTCACGACCAGGGCCCGGGCCCTTGATACGCACTTCCAGGTTCTTCACGCCGCATTCAACAGCAACCTTGCCGGCAGCTTCCGCTGCGACCTGGGCTGCGAACGGGGTCGACTTACGCGAACCCTTGAAGCCGGCGCCGCCCGACGTTGCCCACGACAGGGCATTGCCTTGACGATCCGTGATCGTGATGATCGTGTTGTTGAAGGATGCGTGGATGTGCGCGATGCCTTCTGCAACGTTCTTTTTGACTTTCTTGCGCACGCGTGCTGCTGCGGCGTTATTTGGTGCTTTTGCCATGATGGTTTCCTTGAATCCCTAGCAATCAGACGACTGGTAATCCAGCAGCCGATTATTTCTTCAACGATTGAGCGGCCTTGCGCGGACCCTTGCGAGTACGGGCATTGGTACGCGTGCGTTGACCGCGAACAGGCAAGCCCTTGCGATGACGCAGGCCACGATAGCAGCCCAAGTCCATCAAGCGCTTGATGTTCATCGAGAGCTCACGACGCAGGTCGCCTTCAACGATAAACTTGCCGATCTCGTCGCGCAGCTTTTCCAGCTCGTTGTCGTCCAGATCCTTGACCTTCTTCGTGGTCGGAACACCGGTCTTGGCGCAGATCTCTTGCGAGCGCGGGCGACCGATACCGTAGATGGCGGTCAAGCCGATGACGGTGTGCTGATGATTGGGGATATTCACCCCTGCAATACGTGCCATTCGTTATTCCTCGATCAATAACGTTAAGTTAACCTTGGCGCTGCTTGTGACGCGGTTCGGTGCAGATCACACGAACGACGCCTTTGCGCTTGATGATTTTGCAGTTGCGGCAGATCCGCTTGACTGATGCGAGCACTTTCATGTTTGCCCTCTTTCCTAAATTGGTATTGCTCTTACTTGGTCCGGAATACGATACGTGCACGACTCAGATCATAAGGCGTCAATTCCACTGTCACCTTGTCACCTGGCAGGATACGGATATAGTTCATTCGCATCTTGCCGGAAATATGACCCAGTACTACATGTCCATTTTCCAACTTCACTCTAAACGTTGCATTCGGCAGATTCTCCAGAATCTCGCCTTGCATCTGAATAACGTCGTCTTTTGCCATGCGGTTTATCGCTCTTCTGGGTGATTAACGAGAGGACAAACCGCCCTTGAAGTTCGACTTGCGCAACAGCGATTCATATTGCTGCGACACGACGTAATTCTGAACCTGGGCCATGAAGTCCATCGTGACCACCACGATAATCATCAAGGACGTTCCACCGAAGTAGAACGATACGTGCCATTGCGCTTGCATAAATTCAGGCAGCAGACACACCAACGTCACATACAAAGCACCAGCCAGTGTCAGGCGCATCAAGATCTTGTCGATATAACGCGCAGTCTGCTCACCAGGACGGATACCCGGAACAAAGGCACCGCTCTTCTTCAGGTTGTCGGCCGTTTCCTTGCTGTTGAACACCAGTGCGGTGTAAAAGAAGCAAAAGAAAATGATCGCAACCGCGTAAAACACTGCATGCATCGGCTGACCTGGCGACAACGACTGCGCCACGTCTTTCAGGAAACGCACGAAACCGCTTGTTTCATCGCCGCTCGATGCCCAGCCGGCAATCGTTGCCGGGAACAGCACGATGGTCGACGCAAAGATCGGCGGGATCACGCCCGACATATTCAGCTTCAGCGGCAGATGGTTGGTCTGCGCACCGTAAATCTTGTTACCCACCTGGCGCTTGGCATAATTCACCAGAATCTTGCGCTGGCCGCGTTCAACAAACACGACGAAGAAGGTGACAGCAGCGACGATCAGGCAAATCAGGATGGCGCCGAGCCAGCCAGTTTCGCTATCGTTGGCGATCTGCAGCACGTTGCTCAGCGAACCCGGCAGACCTGCAGCGATACCGCCAAAGATGATGATCGAAATACCATTACCCAAACCGCGTTCGGTGATCTGTTCGCCCAACCACATCAGGAACATCGTACCGGTCACCAGACTCACCGTCGTGGTAAAGCGGAACACGAAACCAGGGTTGATCACCAGACCTGCCTGATGCTCCAGGCCGATCGCAAACACCACGCCGTAACCAATCGCCAACAACAAGGTGCCGTAACGCGTGTACTGCGTGATCTTGCGCCGGCCGCTTTCGCCTTCCTTCTTCAAGGCTTCGAGCGAGGGCACAACGATCGACAGCAGCTGCACCACAATCGACGTCGAGATGTAAGGCATGATCCCGATGGCGAACACGGTGAAACGCGACAACGCACCGCCCGAGAACATGTTGAACATGCCCAGGAAGCCGTTCTTGTTCTTGGCAAAGAACTGCGCCAATTGTGCCGGGTCAATGCCGGGCACCGGGATGTGTGCACCAATACGGTACACCACCAGGGCGCCCAACAAAAACCACAGGCGATTCCAGGGGAAGCCGCTTGCTGCGCTCTTCGCTAATTTAGGATTCGTTGCCAAATTCCGCCCCGGTCAATTACCCGACAAACTCAAAAACTTCGCTTTAGGCAACCGAGCCGCCGGCAGCCTCGATGGCAGCCTTCGCACCCTTGGTTGCGATCAAGCCCTTCAGCGTAACCTTCTTGCTGATTTCGCCGGACAGGATCACGCGCACGACGCGAGCCAGTTCGGAAACCAGACCGGCTTGCTTCAGTGCCAGCACGTCGATTTCGTCGACCGGCAGGGCTTGCAGGTCGGACAGACGCACCTCAGCCTTGTACGGCGTTGCCAGCGACTTGAAACCACGCTTCGGCAAACGACGTTGCAAAGGCATCTGACCGCCTTCGAAACCGACCTTGTGGAAACCGCCCGAACGCGACTTCTGACCCTTGTGACCACGGCCGGCGGTCTTGCCCAGGCCCGAACCGATGCCGCGGCCGACACGGCGCTTGGCATGCTTGGCGCCATCTGCTGGCTGGATAGTATTCAATTCCATGATTTGCTCCGTTCGTAAGCCTAAGCCTTACGACACCACTTTCACGAGATACGACACTTTGTTGATCATGCCGCGCACTGCCGGCGTGTCTTCCAATTCGCGAACCGAATTGATGCCACGCAGACCCAGACCGCGCACCGTAGCGCGATGCGATTCGCGCGTGCCGATCAAGCCCTTGACCAACTTGACTTTGATTGTGTTTGCCATCTGCTTCACCTTAGCCGAGGATATCTTCGACCGACTTGCCGCGCTTGGCAGCAATTTCAGCCGGAGTATTCATCTTGGACAAGCCGTCCAGCGTGGCACGAACCATGTTGTAGGGGTTGGTCGAACCGATCGACTTCGCCACTACGTTGGTCACGCCCATCACTTCGAAAATTGCGCGCATCGGGCCGCCGGCGATAACACCAGTACCGTCCTTGGCCGGCGAGATCATCACCGAGGAGGCGCCATGCTTGCCGTTGACCGTATGCTGCAGCGTGCCGTTCTTCAAGGTGACCTTGATCATCTTGCGGCGTGCTTCTTCCATTGCCTTCTGCACGGCGACCGGCACTTCCTTCGACTTGCCCTTACCCATGCCGATGCGGCCATCACCGTCGCCAACCACGGCAAGTGCGGCGAAGCCCATGATACGGCCACCCTTCACCACCTTGGTCACGCGGTTGACCGCGATCATCTTTTCGCGCATGCCGTCATCCGGCTTCTCGCTTTGCATCTTCGATTGCATTTTTGCCATGACGCTTTTCCTTAGATCTTCAGGCCGGCTTCACGTGCGGCTTCTGCAACAGCCTTCACGCGACCGTGATAACGGAAACCGGAGCGGTCAAACGCAACTTCGGCGATTCCTGCTTTCAAAGCCTTCTCTGCCACGCGCTTGCCGACCAGGGCTGCAGCGGCGGCGTTGCCACCCTTGCCCGATTGGCCAGCCAGTTCCTTGCGGACTTCAGCTTCCAGCGTCGAGGCCGATGCCAAGACCTTGGCGTCGGGACCGATGATGGTCGCATAGATGTGCAGGTTGGTGCGGTGCACAGCGAGGCGATTGACCTTGAGCTCTGCAATCTTGGCACGGGTTTGTACTGCACGGCGCAGACGCGATTGTTTCTTATCCATCGTCAACCCCTATTACTTCTTCTTGGTTTCTTTGAGGACCACCACTTCGTCCACATAGCGGACACCCTTGCCCTTATAGGGCTCAGGGGAGCGGTAGGCACGAACTTCGGCGGCGACCTGGCCGACCTTTTGACGGTCGATACCCTTGATCAGGATTTCCGTCGGCGTCGGGGTTTCGCACTTGACGCCGGCAGGCATCTGGTGAACCACCGGGTGCGAGAAGCCCAGCGACAGATTCAGCTTGTCGCCTTGCGCTTGCGCCTTGAAACCCACGCCAACCAGCGAAAGCTTCTTTTCGAAGCCCTTGGTGACGCCATTGACCATGTTGTTGACCAGTGCGCGCACCGTGCCGGACATGGCATTGGCTTCGCGGCTGTCGTTGGCCACTTCAAACTTCAGGGTGCCGTCGGTATTGACAACCTTGACCAAGCCGTTCAACGGCAGGGACAGGGAACCGTTCGGGCCCTTGACAGTGATTTGCTCTGCGCTGATGGTCGCTTCCGCGCCCTTCGGCAGTGCAATCGGCATTTTACCTACACGTGACATCTTGCACTCCTTAAGCGACGTAGCAGATGACTTCGCCGCCCACGCCAGTAGCGCGAGCCTTGCGGTCGGTCATCACACCCTTGGGAGTGGAGACAATCGCCACGCCCAGACCATTCATGACGCTCGGGATCTCGTCCTTGCCCTTGTAGATACGCAGTCCGGGACGGGACACGCGCTCCAGGCGCTCGATGACGGGACGGCCGGCGTAATACTTCAGACCGATCTTCAACTCGGCCTTGCCTTCTGCTTCAGCAACGGCGAAGTCTTCGATGTAACCTTCGTCCTTGAGGACGTGGGCAATCGCCACTTTCACCTTCGACGACGGCATCAACACCGTGGTCTTTTGAACGCCCTGGGCGTTACGAATGCGGGTCAGCATATCGGCGATAGGATCGCTCATACTCATTGCATATTCTCCTATTACCAGCTGGCTTTGGTCATACCCGGGATTTCACCACGCATGGCGATTTCACGGAGCTTGATACGGCCCAGACCGAACTTGCGGAAAGTGCCACGGGGACGGCCGGTCAACGTGCAGCGGTTACGCTGACGGGTCGGAGCCGAGTTACGGGGCAGGGCCTGCAGCTTCAGGCGTGCTTCGTAACGCTCTTCTTCCGACTTCGATTGGTCGTCGATGATAGCCTTCAACTCGGCGCGCTTACCGGCGAATTTCTTCACCAGGTCAGCACGCTTTTGTTCACGGTTAATCAGTGCCAGTTTTGCCATGGCAGCCTCAGTTTCTGAACGGAAATTTAAATGCGGCGAGAAGCGACTTCGCTTCGTCGTCGGTCTTCGCAGTCGTCGTGATGCTGATGTTCATGCCACGCAACGCGTCAATCTTGTCGTACTCGATTTCGGGGAAGATGATCTGCTCTTTCACGCCGATGTTGTAGTTGCCGCGGCCGTCGAAAGCACGGCCCGACACGCCGCGGAAGTCACGCACGCGGGGCAGGGCAACCGTGATCAGGCGATCGAGGAATTCATACATCGCGGCGCCGCGCAGGGTCACCATGCAACCGATCGGATAGCCTTCGCGGATCTTGAAACCGGCGATAGCCTTACGAGCCTTGGTCACGACCGGCTTCTGGCCGGCGATCTTGGTCAAGTCGCCCACGGCGTGCTCGATGATCTTCTTGTCGGCGACAGCTTCGGACAGACCCATGTTCAGGGTGATCTTCAGCAGGCGCGGCACTTGCATCGGCGACTTGTACGAATACTTCGTGGTCAGGTCGGCGACGACTTTATCTTTGTAGAACTGTTGGAGACGGGACATGATCTCTTACACCTTCACGACTTCGCCATTGGATTTGAAGACACGGACTTTCTTGCCGTCCACGGTCTTGTAACCAACGCGATCTGCCTTGCCAGTCGCAGCATTGAACAGCGCGACATTGGACACATGAATCGGCATTGCCTTGTCGACGATGCCACCAGTAACACCGGTCATGGGGTTGGGCTTGACCGCCTTCTTGGCGACATTCACACCCTCAACCACAACGTAGTCAGCGTCGACGCGCTGGGAAACCACACCGCGCTTGCCCTTATCCTTACCGGTCAGGACGATCACTTCGTCGTTTTTTACAATCTTAGCCATGACGACTCCTTACAGAACTTCAGGCGCGAGCGAGACGATCTTCATGAAACGCTCGGAGCGCAATTCGCGCGTCACCGGTCCGAAGATACGCGTGCCGATCGGCTCGAGTTTCGCGTTGAGCAACACTGCAGCGTTGCCGTCGAACTTTACCAACGAGCCGTCCTGGCGGCGCACACCCTTGGCGGTACGCACGACAACAGCGTTGTAAATTTCACCTTTCTTTACGCGGCCGCGCGGGGCTGCAACCTTCACCGTGACCTTGATCACGTCGCCGATGCTCGCGTAACGGCGCTTGGAACCACCGAGCACCTTGATGCACATGACTTCACGCGCACCCGTGTTGTCGGCCACTTCTAGCCGGCTTTCAGTTTGAATCATAGTATTTTCTTTCCCAACTTAACCCGTTCAATGAGCACAATGCACATCCACGGTCAGTCTTGGTCCCGTCAGGCCACCTCTGCTGAGGCAATCTGATTGGGCGGACGATAAAATCTTCTTTACCACTCTTGCCGCTGTTAGCGAGCCACCTGCACCTACTTGCCCTTCAATCTTGCAACTGAAGAGCTAAGCCAAGCATTCTCACACGAAAACACCTGGCCTGCAATACTTTTTTCAAGGAATCTGCAAATATTTTTTGCAGATTCCTTGTCTTGCTACTTAGACTACTTGTGCAACTTGTACCACGCGCGTCACGGTCCAAGCCTTGGTCTTGGAGATGGGGCGGCCTTCCTGGATTTCGACGGTGTCGCCTTCCTTGGCAGTGTTGCCCTCATTGTGAGCGTGATACTTGGCGGTACGAACAATGATCTTGCCGTACAGCGGATGCTTCACGTGACGCTCGATGAGCACGGTCACGGTCTTGTCCATCTTGTCGGAAACGACCTTGCCGACCAGCGTGCGCTTCAACGCAGTTTTCACTTGATCGTTCATTATTTGGCGTCCTTCTGATTCATGACAGTCTTGACACGTGCGATATCGCGGCGAACTTTCTTGAGTTGCGCGGTGTTGCTCAGCTGTTGCGTCGCGATTTGCATACGCAGGCTGAATTGCGCCTTCAACAACTCATTCAGCTCTTTCGTCAGAGCCGCTTCGTCTTTGCCGCGGAGTTCAGATGCTTTCATTTCCACTCCCCTTATTGGCCGACTTGACGGACGACGAACGTAGTCAACAACGGCAACTTGGCAGCAGCCAGGCGGAATGCCTCGCGTGCCAACGTTTCATCAACGCCATCCATCTCGTACAACATCTTGCCGGGTTGAATCTCGGCGACGTAGTACTCGGGATTGCCCTTACCGTTACCCATACGAACTTCAGCCGGCTTTTGCGAAATCGGCTTGTCCGGGAAAACGCGGATCCAGATACGGCCGCCACGCTTGATGTGACGGGTCATGGCGCGACGTGCTGCTTCGATCTGGCGAGCCGTGATACGGCCGCGGCCGATGGCTTTCAGACCGAAGTCGCCGAACGAGACGGCGGTGCCGCGCTCATGCGAAATGCCCTTGTTGCGGCCTTTCTGTTCCTTACGATATTTTCTGCGTGCTGGTTGCAGCATGATTATTCTCCTGCTTTCTCAGCCGGAGCATCCGGCTTCTTGGCGGCGCGAACGCGCTTGGCGCCAGGCGCACCTGCACCGGGAGCACCGGCTGCCGGAGCGTCGGCACGGGGGGTGCGAGGACGGCCTGCCGGCTTGCCATCGTCACGGCGCGGACCACGACGCTTCTTGTCGTCGTCAGTCGGTGCCACTTCAACGGTCGGCGTTTCGCCCGAGGCGAGACGGTCACCCTTGTAGACCCAAACCTTGATACCGATGATGCCGTAGGTGGTGCTGGCTTCACCGAAACCGTAGTCGATGTCGGCGCGCAGGGTGTGCAGGGGCACACGGCCTTCGCGATACCATTCGGTACGGGCGATTTCGATGCCGTTCAGACGGCCCGACGACATGATCTTGATGCCCTGGGCACCCAGACGCATGGCGTTTTGCATCGCACGCTTCATGGCGCGGCGGAACATGATGCGCTTTTCCAATTGCTGGGCAATCGAATCGGCGATCAGTTGTGCATCGGTTTCCGGCTTGCGGATTTCTTCGATGTTGACGTGCACGGGCACGCCCATCATCTTGGTCAGGGCCGACTTCAGGACTTCGATGTCCTCGCCCTTCTTGCCGATGACCACACCAGGACGCGAGCTGAAAATCGTGATGCGCGCGTTCTTGGCCGGGCGCTCGATGACCACACGGCCAACCGAGGCGTTCTTCAGCTTCTTCTTGAGGAAATCGCGAACCTTCAGGTCTTCGTTGAGCATGGAGGCAAAGTTGCTGTTGCCTGCATACCAGCGCGAACCCCAGTTACGGGTAACCGCAAGGCGGAAGCCGGTCGGATGTATCTTCTGTCCCATCGTGACTCCTTAGTTTCCGACAGTCACGTAAATGTGACAGGTTTGCTTCGAGATACGATCACCACGGCCCTTGGCACGCGCTGTGAAGCGCTTCAAGACCGCACCTTTTTCGACGTAGATCGTCGTCACTTTGAGCTCATCGATATCCGCGCCGTCGTTATGTTCGGCGTTGGCGATGGCCGATTCCAGAACGCGCTTGATGATAGCCGCGCCTTTCTTCGGCGAGAAAGCCAGAGTATTGAGAGCCTGATCAACTTTTTGACCGCGGATCAGATCGGCAACCAGACGGCCCTTTTGAGCCGACAAGCGCGCGCCACGCAGGGATGCTTTAGTTTCCATCATGGGACCTTATTTCTTAGCCTTTTTATCAGCGGCGTGACCCTTGAACGTACGGGTCAGCGCGAATTCGCCGAGCTTGTGACCGACCATGTTTTCGGAAACATACACCGGCACGTGCTGCTTGCCGTTATGCACCGCAATGGTCAAACCGATAAAGTCCGGCATGATCGTGGAACGACGCGACCAGGTCTTGATGGGCTTCTTGTCCTTCGTCGCTTGCGCGGCTTCGACCTTCTTCACCAGGTGGGCGTCGCAGAACGGCCCTTTTTTCAATGAACGAGTCATGTTTTATCCTTATTTCTTGCCACGGCGCGAGACGATCATGGAAGTCGTGCGCTTGTTGCGACGCGTCTTCTTGCCCTTGGTCTGCTGGCCCCACGGCGATACCGGGTGGCGGCCTGCAGCGGTCTTGCCTTCACCACCACCGTGCGGGTGATCGATCGGGTTCATGACCACACCGCGAACGGTCGGGCGGACACCGCGCCAACGCATTGCACCGGCCTTACCGATCTTGCGCAGGCTGTGTTCGGCATTGCCGACTTCACCGATGGTGGCGCGGCATTCGATGTGAACGCGGCGCACTTCACCGGAACGCAGACGAACCTGGGCGTAGGTGCCTTCGCGCGCCATCAGCACAACGCCGGCGCCGGCCGTACGGGCCATTTGCGCACCCTTGCCAGGCAGCATTTCGACGCAGTGCATCGTGGTACCGACCGGAATGTTACGGATCGGCAGGCAGTTACCAGCCTTGATCGGTGCTTCAGCGCCGTTCATGATCTGGTCGCCCACGGCCATGCCCTTGGCAGCGATCACATAGTGACGCTCGCCGTCGGCGTAGCACAGCAGCGCGATGTGCGCGGTACGGTTCGGGTCGTATTCGATACGTTCAACCTTGGCCGGAATACCGTCCTTGTTGCGGCGGAAATCGATGACGCGATAGTGTTGCTTGTGGCCACCACCGATATGACGCGTGGTGATGTGACCGTTGTTGTTACGACCAGCGGTCTTGCTCTTCTTTTCGACCAGCGCGGCAAACGGACGGCCCTTGTACAGGTCGCTGTTGACGACCTTGACCATGCCACGGCGGCCGGGCGATGTTGGCTTGACTTTAACGAGTGCCATTATTTAGCCTCCTCGGTGAAGTTGATCTCTTGACCGGGCTTCAGGCAGACGAATGCACGACGCGTGTGGTTGCGGCGGCCAGTGAAACGACCGGCGCGCTTTTGCTTGCCTTGGCGGTTCGCCACTTGCACGGAATCCACTTGCACCTTGAACAGCAGTTCGACGGCAGCCTTGATTTCCGGCTTGGTTGCGTCCGGAGCGACCAGGAACACGACTTGTTCGTGCTTTTCAGCGACGAAGGTTGCCTTTTCCGAGATCACCGGCGCCAGCAGCACCTTCATCAGGCGCTCTTCGCTAATTTTGACTACGGCGTTCATGCCAGCATCTCCTCAATCTTGGCCAATGCGGGCTTGGTGATCACGATCTTCTTGTAGAACACCAGGGAAACCGGGTCGGCGTGACGCGGTTCGCAGATCAGCACGTTAGGCAGGTTGCGCGAAGCCAGCAGCAGGTTTTCGCTCAGATTGTCGGTAATGACCAGAACCGAATCCAGGCCCATGCCCTTCAACTTTTGCGACAACAGCTTGGTCTTCGGCGCATCGACGTCGAAACCTTCGACAATCGACAGACGGTCTTCGCGAGCCAATTGCGAGAGGATCGAGCAGACACCTGCGCGATACATCTTCTTGTTGACCTTGTGCGAGAAGTTTTCGTCAGGCGAATTCGGGAAAATGCGACCACCCCCACGCCACAGCGGCGAGGACGACATACCCGCACGGGCGCGGCCCGTACCCTTTTGACGCCAGGGCTTCTTGGTGGTGTGGCTGACTTCTTCACGATCCTTTTGCTTGCGGTTGCCGCTGCGAGCATTGGCTTGGTAAGCAACGACCACTTGATGGATCAGGGCTTCGTTGTAGTCACGGCCGAAAATCGTATCCGGCGCTGCAACGTTCGAAGCGGCTTGACCTTGTTCGTTCAGGAGCTTCAATTCCATGTCTTAGGCTCCCTTCTTGGCTTTGACTTTGACGGCGGGCGAAACGATCACTTGACCGTTCTTCGCGCCAGGAACAGCACCCTTGACCATCAGCAGCTGGCGCTCTGCGTCAACGCGAGCGATAACCAGGTTCTGCGTGGTGCAGGTGACGTCACCGAGGTGACCGGTCATGCGCTTACCGGGGAAAACACGACCCGGATCCTGCGCCATACCGATCGAGCCCGGCACATTGTGCGAGCGCGAGTTACCGTGGGTTGCGCGACCAGACTTGAAGTTGTAGCGCTTGATCGTACCGGCGTAGCCCTTACCGATCGACACGCCTTGCACGTCAACCTTTTGGCCAGCTTCGAACAGGGTGGCGGCAACAACGTCACCAGCCTTCAGTTCAGCAGCTTTCGCTGTATCGATCAGGAATTCTTTGAGGACGGTCCCCGCTTCGACACCAGCTTTCGCGTGGTGACCAGCAGCGGCTTTGTTCACGCGAGAAGCGCGACGTTGACCGAATGCAACTTGAACAGCGGAATAACCGTCTGTTTCAGGCGTTTTGATTTGGGTCACGCGGTTGTTCGACACGTCTACCACGGTAACTGGGATCGAATCCCCGTCATCGGTGAAGATGCGCATCATACCAACCTTGCGACCAACAAGGCCTAGGCTCATTGTTTTCTCCATTCCCACCTGCGATTGGGCGGGGCTGATGTTTGTACTACTCAAATAATGTGAGAGTGCAGATGCCTACACTCTCACCGAAGCCGAACATTATAACGCGCAAATTTTTTCTTTACAATAGCAAAATCTGTAAATTAGTGGTATGTGCGTTTTTATTTCGTTTTATCTTTTTGTGCCCTGCATATTGCAAGAAACACAATTTACTGTCTTTAAACCAATTACTGGAGCTTGATTTCGACGTCGACGCCAGCGGGCAGGTCGAGCTTCATCAAGGCATCAACCGTCTTGTCCGTCGGATCGACGATGTCCATCAGGCGCACGTGGGTGCGGATTTCGAACTGGTCGCGCGAGGTTTTGTTGACGTGCGGCGAGCGCAGGACGTCGAAGCGCTGGATGCGGGTGGGCAGGGGCACCGGGCCCTTGACCACGGCGCCGGTACGCTTTGCGGTGTCAACGATTTCCTGGGCCGATTGATCGATCAGACGATAATCGAAAGCCTTCAGGCGGATGCGGATTTTTTGGTTCGGAGTCGACATGTTCATTCCTTAAAGAGCGATCCGTGGGTGGGATATCCATCCACGGCAATACAAAAAAAGGCATCGCTACAAAACGCAGCGATGCCTCTGATACATCTTAGTCCATGATCTTGGCGACGACACCGGCGCCAACAGTACGGCCACCTTCACGGATGGCGAAACGCAGACCTTCTTCCATCGCGATCGGGTTGATCAACATCACGGTGATCGACACGTTGTCGCCCGGCATG